>Ga0137375_10008755_pt1 | contig 12022 bp, 13 predicted proteins | sample SagtaG_24_FD_104936 | JGI IMG/M metagenome (GOLD analysis project Ga0137375, IMG submission 104936) | Vadose zone soil microbial communities from Sagehorn Ranch, Mendocino, California, USA - Sage1_R_113_16 metaG | ecosystem: Environmental > Terrestrial > Soil > Vadose zone | place: USA... | reverse complement strand
GGCGGACATGATCGACCCGCCGGAAACGGAAGCTACCGTCCGGAAGTCGCTGCGCGAGAGGACACCCAGCTCGTTCAAGCGCCGCAGCGCACCCAGGTGGAACAGCGTCGCTCGGAAGCCGCCACCGGACAGGCACAGGCCGATGCCCTTGCGCTTGGCTTTCGGTAGGGGAGCGTATCCGCTCTGCTGATCGTCGCCGGGCGCAGGTGCGTGGGCGCTCTCGCCGGCCCCGGTCATTGGCCGGACGTATACGCGATGTGATCGGGCCGGTGCAAATCCGTCATGGTTCGGCGCCGCCCCCTTCCTCCTTCTGGTCGAGGGTACAATCCCGCCCGAATGGCAACGCAGATCTCCTGGGTCGTGGTCGGTCTCGACAACGGCGGCAACAAGAACAACGCGACCGTCCTCGAGCCCGCGAAGGGCTCGCTCGTGGACGGGATGATCGAGACGCCCAGCCGCGTCACGGAGGGACCCCAGATCGCGGTCGAGGCCCTCGTCCAGGCCTTCGACTCCATCCTCGAGCGCACGGGTGTCGCGCGCGCGCGCGTGCGGGCCGTCGGCCTCGACACGCCGGGGCCGGCCAGCGCCGACGGCGTCATCTCGTCGATGGGCTCCACGAACTTCGCGCACGAGGGCTGGCGCGGGTTCGACTTCCGCGGCGCCCTCGAGGCGCGGCTGCGGCTGCCCGTCGTCTACAACAACGACGGCAACGCCGCCGCCCTCTACGCGCACCACGTCTGCTTCGGCGCGGAGGCCGCGCAGCACTCCTCGGTGTCCGCGATCGTCGGCACCGGCCTCGGCGGCGGCGTCATCGAGGCGGGAAGGATCGTCAAGGGCGCGGCGGGGATGGCCGGGGAGCTCGGGCACGTCCACATTCCCATGCCGGGTCTCCTGGCCGAGGGGCAGCCGATCCCCCGCTGCAACTGCGGGTTCGACGGCGATGCGGAGAGCGTGGCCTCCCTCACCGGAATCGAGAAGAACCTGCTCCCCTACTGGCTCGAGCGGTACGAAGGGCACGAGCTGGCCCGGGCCGGGTCGCTCGCGCAGGCGGCCAAGCTCGTGCGCTCACTGGGCGAGAAGGGAGATCCGATGGCACGGCGCATCTTCGAGCAGCAGGCGATGGCCATCGGCCGTCTCTTCACCATCGCCGCGAACTTCACCGACCCCAGCGCCTACTTCGTGGGCGGGGGCGTGGTGGAGACGGCCCTGGAGTTCCGCGAGTGGTTCATGGGCAAGGTGCGCGAGAACACCATCCTCCGCGAGGAGCAGATCCGCGCCGCCCGCTTCGCGCTGGTGCCCGACCTGGACATGGCGGGCGCGCGGGGAGCGGCCCTCGCCGCGCTCGAGCACGCCATGCGGCTCTAGCCCCTCCACCTCCGCGAAGGCGTCGTACTCATGCGTCGAAAAGAGACCGGCGGGCCCGACGGGGCGAGGGTCGGGTCTATAACTGACGAACACGACCACGGAGGTCCGCATGAGATACGTCGCGTTCGCCCTGTCTCTCCTGCTCCTCGGCGCCGGAGCCGCCCAGGCCCAGACTGCCCCTGCTGCGCCGCTCCCGCAGACCGTGCGCCTTCAGCTCCGCAACCAGGATTACGTGCAGGGATACCTGCGCGGGCGCAGCAAGGACGAGGTCGTGATCTACACGAGCGAAGGGCGTTATCGCCACGTCCCCCTGGCCGACGTGCAGCGGTTCGAGGTGCGCAGCCGGACGGGCAACCACCTCAAACGCGGCGCCGTGATCGGGGTGGCGGTGTGGATCGGCGCGGTGGCGGCGGCATCGCGCGGCTCCCTGGACAAATGGGGCGTCGTCTCGTGGCAGTCGGGTGCCGTCCTGGCCGGGAGCGTGGGCCTCGGTGCCGCCATCGGGGCGCAGGTTCCCCGCTACGGATGGCGCGCGACCCCGCCCTCGGCCATCGTGCGCTCGCCGCCGTCCCCCGGACTGCAGGTGGCGATTCGCTTCTAACGAAGATCGATCGGCGAACGCGAACGAGATCCCGTAGCGAAAGAGGTGCGTGCGACAATCGACGGCGATGCCAAGTCCCTCCTTTCCGCGCCGTCCCCGTGGCTTCATCTTCGACCTCGACGGCACCCTCGTCGCCAACATGGCCCTGCACGAGGAGGCTTTCGCGCTCTTCACCACTCGCCATGGGCTGCCGCGGCTCACCGCCGAGATGCGCGCGCGCCTCGACGGCAAGCGCAACCGCGACATCTTCCCCATCCTGTTCGAGCGGGCCCTCTCCCCCGAGGAGCAGAGCCGCTTCGCGGACGAGAAGGAACAGGTCTATCGCGAGCTGTCGAGGGGGCGACTCGCGCCGTTGCCGGGCCTCGTGCGTCTCCTCGACACGCTGGAGCGCCGGCGGCTCCCCACCGCACTCGCGACCTCCGCGCCTCTCGAGAACGTCGCGCACACCCTGAGCGAGCTGGGCCTGACCCGCCGGCTCACCCAGGTCGTTCGATCGGACACCGTCGCGCGCGGCAAGCCCCACCCGGACGTGTTCCTCGCCGCGGCCCAGCTCATCGAGATCCGGCCGGAGGACTGCCTCGCTTTCGAGGACGCGCCCGCCGGCGTCCTGGCCGCTCGCGCGGCCGGCATGGGATGCGTGGCGCTCACGACGTCGTTTCCGGCGGGCACGTTCGCGGCCCACGGTGCGGAGCCCGATGCCGAGGTGCCGGACTTCGATGCGTTCCTCGCCGGGCCCGGGGCCTGGCTCCTGGAAGCGGAGGCGCCCTAGCCGCCGCCGCCGCGCGCCTCTCCCAGGCTCGAGAGCAGCTTCTGGAGGAGGGGGGGCTCCACCGGCTTGACGAGGTGGAGGGTGATTCCCGCCTGGCGCGACCGCTTCCTGTCCTCGGCCTGGCCGTATCCGGTCATGGCCACCAGGACGGTGTCGGAGAGCGCGGGATTCGCGCGGATCTGCTCCGCGACCTCGTAGCCGCTCATACCGGGCAGGCCGATATCGAGGAGGACGACGTCGGGGTGTTGCGCGGCGGCGGTCTCGATGGCGGTCGGGCCATCGGCCGCCGACTTCACGTCGTGGCCCCAGTGGCTCAGGAGCATCCCGAGCGTTTCGGCCACGTCGGCGTTGTCGTCGACCACGAGCACCCGCAACCGCACCTCCCTATTGTGTGCCACTTCTCCGGGTAGACTCGTGCGATGGCCGCCACGGTCGCGACGGCACCGGCCTGCGACGAGCGCCTGACCGGTTTCATCCGGTGCCACTCGCGGCTCCTCGTCCTGACCGGCGCCGGATGCTCGGTGGCCTCCGGAATCCCCGAATACCGGGATCACGACGGGGCCTGGAAGAGCCGCCCACCCGTCCGCTACGCGGAGTTCGTGGGTAGCTCCGCCGCGCGGCGCCGGTACTGGGCGCAGCCTCTTCGGTTGGGCGCGCGTGGCGCGGGCGGCGCCGAGTGCCGTCCATCGCGCCCTGGCCAGGCTCGAGCACGGCGGCTACGCCAGGGCCATCGTCACCCAGAACGTCGACGCGCTGCACCAGCGCGCCGGAAGCCGCCGGGTGATCGACCTGCACGGCCGCCTCGACGAGGTCGAATGCCTCCAGTGCGGCACGCGCCTCCGCCGCGCCGACGTGCAGGAGGTCCTGCTCGCCTGGAATGGGGCGTTCCTGGCGACCTTGGACGACGCCGTGCGCGCGGCTCCGTCCGCCCGGCCGGACGGGGACGCGCAGGTGGAGACGGATTTCTCCGGGTTCCGGGTACCCGACTGTCCCGCCTGCGGGGGCATCCTCAAGCCCGCGGTGGTGTTCTTCGGCGAGAACGTGCCACGCGAGCGGGTCGAGGCGGCGCGGGCAGCGCTGGCGGACGCCGACGCGCTCCTCGTCGTCGGCTCGTCGCTGATGGTCTTTTCCGGGCTGCGCTTCTGCCTGGCCGCTCGCGACCTGGGCAAGCCCGTGGCCGCCGTCAACCTCGGCCGGACGCGCGCGGACGAGCTCCTGTCACTCAAGGTCGCCGCCGATTGCGGGCCGGCCCTCGAGGCGGTCGTGGCCGCGCTCGGACTCGGCGGCTGAACATCTCGCCGCTCCCCTTTGACCTCCACCGCGGCCAGGGTTAACGTTTCCTCCTCTCGCACATCCGGAGGTGCTGATGCACGCCATGGTCCCCCTGTTGTTCCTGCTCGCGGCGGCGGATACGCCGATGCGCGTGGGGCCCGGCGAGGTCGCGCCCGACTTCTCCCTCTCCGCCTCCAACGGCAAGACGGTGAAGCTGGCCGACTACCGCGGCAAGAAGACGGTCGTGCTCGCGTTCTTCCCCAAGGCGTTCACCGGCGGTTGAACGAAGGAGATGTCGGGGCTGCGCGACGTCCATGCGCAGTTCGCCGACCAAGACGCCCAGGTCCTGGGTGTCTCGATGGACAACCTGGAGACGCAGACCAAGTTCGCGGAAAGCCTCAAACTGCCGTTCCCCCTGCTCGCCGATCCCGAGGGCGTGGCCGCCAAGGCCTACGGTGTGGCCAATCCCGCCGGTTACGCCAACCGCGTGACGTTCGTGATCGGGAAGGACGGCAAGGTGGGCAAAGTGATCGAGGGCAAGGATGCGATCGACCCCACCGCCACTCTCAACGCCTGCAAGCCGGCACCGACCGGGCCCTGACCGGAGACGCGTGATCGCGGCGGCGGCGCTCCTCGCCGTCGCCGCCTTCCCCGCTCTCGCCCAGGAGGCAGGGGTCGTCCGCCGCTAGGGTCCGGACGCGACCGGCGCTTCGGGACTGCCGGCGAGAAGCGCGGCCAGTCGGGCCACCCCGCGTCCGAGCTCGTCCTGATCGCGCGCGCCGCCCAGGCACACGCGCACCGCCTCCGGTGCCGCCGCGCGCCCCACCGCGAACGCCGACGCCGCCGTCACGGCCACGCCCGCCCGCCGCGCCGCTTCCACGTAGGACTCCGCCCGCCACGGCTTCGGCAGGGCGAGCCACAGGTGGTAGGCCTCGGGATGGGCCTGGATCGCGAACCTCTCCAGCGCCTTCCGGGCGATGCGGTAGCGGGCCGCCGCTTCCTTGCGCTTGCGCGCGAGGATGGTCTCGGCCGTCCCGTCCTGGATCCAGCGCGAGGCGATCTCCGCCATGAGGGGGGCGGCCATCCAGGTCGTGCCGCGGATGGCGGCGGCGATGCGCGGAGAGAGCGCGGGCGGCGCCACCGTGAACCCGACACGCAGGCCGGGGGCGAGCACCTTCGAGGTTCCGGTGACGTACACGGAGTTGTCGGGCGCGAACGTGGACAGGGGGGCATGGGGCCGCGCGAGCAGCCGGCCGTGCACGTCGTCCTCGACGATCAGCACCCCATGATCCCGCGCGATGGCGGCGATCTCCTGACGACGCGAAGCCGGCATGACCGCGGTCGTGGGGTTCTGCAGGGTCGGCACGCAGTACAGCGCCTTCGGGCGACGGGCGCGACAGGCGGCGGCGAAGGCATCCGGCCGGAGGCCGTGCTCGTCCATGGCCACGCCCTGCAGGCGGAGGGCGAGCAGGCCGGCCAGCGTCTTCATCCCCGGATAGGTGAGGGCTTCGGTGGCGATGACGTCGCCGGGAGCGAACAGGCCGGCGAACACGGCGGTCATCCCGTGCTGGCTCCCGCTCGTGACGAGGACGCGCTCCACGGTCGTGGCGAAGCCGCCGCGCCGGATCCACTCCGCGCCCGCGGCGCGGTGCTCGCGCGCGCCCCCTTCGGGCGGATAGGCGAGCAGGCGTCCGAGGTCCTTGCGCCGGGAAAGAGCGGCCAGGGTGCGCGCGAGCGTGGCCGCCTCCTGCTTGACCGCCGCCGCCGGTGGCAGGTTCGCGCTGAGGTCGATGAGGCCCGCTTCGGTCACCGCCGCCGCCGCCGGCCGCGCCCGCGCGCGCACGAACGTCCCCCGGCCCACCTCGCCCGTGACCAGCCCGCGCCGCGTGGCCTCCGCGTACGCCCGGGTGACCGTGCCCACCGTGACCCCCAACCGGTCGGCCAGGTCGCGGTGGGTGGGCAGGCGCGTGCCCGGGCGCAAGCGTGCCCCGCCCGCGTCCTCGGCCAGGGCCTCCGCGATGGCGAGGTAGCGGGGGCCCGAGCGCTGGCGGAGGTCCGGCGTCCATATTGTCATGGTGACAATATTCCTCTTGACGATGGGGACAAGTCAAGATTAACTTCCACGGCCGTAGGGGGCCGAGGATCAGAATGAATCGACACATTCGAGGAAGGGCCCGATGAGCGACCCCCTCCTGTCCCGCACCGCCGCCCTGGCCGAGCAGTTCCTGGCCTCCCTGCGCGAGCGCCCGGTGGGCGCCACCGCCACCCGCGAGGGCCTGGCCGCCCGCCTGGGGGGCGCCCTGCCCGCCCAGGGCCTGGCTCCCCTCGAAGTCGTGGAGGGACTGGCCGCGGCCGCCAACGACGGGGGGCTCATCGCCAGCGCGGGGCCGCGCTACTTCGGCTTCGTGATCGGGGGCAGCGTCCCCGCCGCCCTGGCCGCGGACTGGCTGGTCTCCGCCTGGGACCAGGACGCCGGCCTCTATGCCTGCGGCCCCGCCGCGGCCGTGGTGGAAGACGTGGCCGCGGGCTGGCTGCTCGATCTCTTCGGCCTCCCCGCTTCCGCCAGCGTCGGCTTCGTCACGGGCGGACAGATGGCGAACTTCACCGGCATCGCCGCCGGACGCCACGCCGTGCTCGCGCGCGCGGGATACGACGTCGAGGAGGACGGCCTCCGGGGCGCGCCGCCCGTCCACGTCGTGGTCGGGGCGGAGGCGCACGTCACGATCCTGACCTCGCTGCGCCTCCTCGGCCTGGGCAGCGGGCGCGCCGTGCGCGTGGCCGCGGACGGGCAGGGCCGGATGCAGGTGGACGCCCTGCGCCGGACCCTCGCCTCCTTCGACGGTCCCACCATCGTCTGCGCGCAGGCCGGCAACGTGAACACGGGCGCGTTCGATCCGGTCGGTGAGATCTCCGATATCGCTCACGAGCACGGCGCCTGGGTGCACGTGGACGGGGCCTTCGGGCTGTGGGCGGCCATCGCCCCCGCGCGCGCGCATCTCTTCCGCGGGGTGGAGCGCGCGGATTCATGGGCTACGGACGGGCACAAGTGGCTGAACGTTCCCTACGACTCCGGGATCGCCATCGTCCGCGACCGCGTCGCGCACAAGGCGGCCATGACCGGGCGCGCGGCCTATCTCGTCCAGTCCGACGGCGCCGAGCGCGATCCGCAGGATTGGACGCCCGAGTTCTCGCGACGCGCGCGTGGATTCCCCGTGTATGCGGCGCTGCGCAGCCTGGGCCGCGAAGGCCTGACCGCGCTCGTCGAGCGCTGCTGCCGCCTGGCCACGCACACGGCCGACCGCCTCCGTGCCGGGGCGGCCGGGGCCGGCGTCGAGGTGCGCATCCTCAACGAGGTGGTCTTGAACCAGGTGCTGGTGCGCTTCGAGCCCAAGGGCGGCGACGCAGGCGCGTTCACGCGGGCGGTGGTGGGACGCGTGCAGCGCGAGGGGACGTGCTGGATGGCGGGCACGCGCTGGCACGAGCTCGATGCCATGCGCATCTCGATCTCGAACTGGTCCACCACGGAAGAGGACATCGACCGCTCGGCCAAGGCCATCCTGGCCTGTGCGCGCGCGGAAGCGGAAGCGGGAGGCACGCGATGACGGAAGCAGCGACGGGGACCTTGCGGCTCAAGACCGGCCTGGCCGAGATGCTCGCGGGTGGCGTGATCATGGACGTCACGGACGCGGCGCAGGCCCGCATCGCGGAGGAGGCGGGCGCGGTCGCGGTCATGGCCCTCGAGCGCGTGCCCGCGGACATCCGCAAGGAAGGCGGGGTGGCGCGGATGGCCGACCCCTCGATCGTCGAGGCCATCATGGGTGCCGTGACCATCCCCGTCATGGCGAAGTGCCGCATCGGCCACTTCGCGGAGGCGCGGGTACTCCAAGCGCTCGGGGTGGACTTCATCGACGAGAGCGAGGTCCTGACTCCCGCGGACGAGGCCTACCACGTCGACAAGCACGCGTTTACCGTCCCCTTCGTGTGCGGTTGCCGCGACCTGGGCGAGGCCCTGCGCCGCATCGGCGAAGGCGCGGCCCTGGTGCGCACGAAGGGCGAGGCGGGCACGGGGAACATCGTGGAGGCGGTGCGCCACATGCGCGCGGTCGTCTCCGCCATTCGCCGCCTGACCACACTCGGGCCCGAGGAGCTGATGCGCGAGGCCAAGGACCTCGGCGCGCCCTACGAGCTGGTCCGGCGCGTCGCCCGCGAAGGCCGGCTGCCCGTCCCCAACTTCGCCGCCGGCGGCATCGCCACTCCCGCGGACGCGGCCCTGATGATGGCGCTGGGGGCGGAGGCGGTCTTCGTCGGCTCCGGGATCTTCAAGTCGTCCGATCCCGCCGCCCGCGCCCGGGCGATCGTGAAGGCCACCACCCATCACGCCGACCCGCGCGCGGTGGCGGAGGCCTCGCGCGGCCTGGGCGAGCCCATGCGCGGTCTCGACGTGGCCGCCATCCCCACCGGCGAGCGCCTGCAGGAACGCGGCTGGTGAGCGGCGCCCCCGTCGGCATCCTCGCCCTGCAGGGCGATTTCGCCGCGCATGCGCGCGTCCTCCGGGATCTGGGGGCGGAGGTGCGCGAGGTGCGGCGCCTCGCCGACCTCCAGGGAGTGCGCGCCCTCGTCCTGCCCGGCGGCGAGAGCACCGCCCTCTTGCGCCTCATGGACGGCGCGCCCTGGCTCGACGCGCTGCGGGCCTTTCACGCGGAGGGAGGCGCCCTGCTCGGCACCTGCGCCGGGGCCATCCTGCTCGCACGCGAGGTCCAGCCGCCCCAGCCGAGCCTCGGTCTCCTCGACGCGGTCGTGGAGCGCAACGCTTATGGCCGTCAGACGGAGTCGTTCGAGGCGGATCTCGCCGCGCCGACGTTCGACGCGCCCATGCGGGGGGTGTTCATCCGGGCCCCCCGCCTCACCGCCACCGGCCCGGGGGTCGAGGTCCTCGCGCGCCTGAAAGGCGAGCCCGTCCTCGTCCGCCAGGGACGCGTGCTGGCGGCCACGTTCCATCCGGAGATGGCGGCGGACGACCGGCTGCACCGGTGCTTGCTCGACCCGGGCTGAGTGCGCTCCGTCACCCGCGCCGCCCTTTTCGCTCCCTCCCCCCCCGTCCGCGCCTTTCCGTGGACAGAATCAGTCAGCGACGGAGGGCGTGATGGGAATGATCCCGATCGGTGACGAGAACATCCAGGGCGGCCCGCCTCCTCTGGTCAACTGGGCGCTGATCGCCCTCAACGTCCTGGCCTTCTTCCTGGAGCTCTCGCAACCGTCCGAGAGGGCGCTCCAGTCCTTCATCACGGCCTGGGGCGTGGTGCCGCGCGAGTACTCGACCGGCCATGACATCGCGCCCCTCATCCCGCTCCCCTTCTGGTCCACGCTGGTGACCTCGATGTTCCTGCACGGGGGCTGGGCCCACCTGGGGGGGAACATGCTCTTCCTCTGGATCTTCGGCGACAACCTCAACAAGGTGATGGGCCAGGTCCGCTACTTCCTGTTCTACATGGTGTGCGGACTCGCCGCCGGCCTTGCCCACATCGCCTTCAACTCGCACTCGGCCATGCCCAGCGTCGGGGCCTCGGGCGCGATCAGCGGCGTGCTCGGAGGCTACATGCTGCTGTTTCCGCGCAACCGCGTGCGTGTGTTGATGCGCGGCGGCGTTACGTCCGTGCCCGCCTACGTGATGCTCGGGCTCTGGATCCTCATCCAGTTCGTGAGCGGCATCGGCGCGATGGCCCAGACGGAGGAGACGGGCGGGGTGGCCTTCATGGCTCACATCGGCGGCTTCGTGGCCGGGCTCCTCCTGGTGAAGCTGTTCGCGGCCGGACGCACGACCGCCTCGTACGCCTGAAGCCCGTCGCCGCGGCGCTCAGCCGATGAGCGCGAAGAGCAGGATGGCGGACGCGGTCCCGTCCAGCGTGGGCTCGTTCGTCGAATAGTCCAGCGCGTCGTCGTGGTAGACCGCTTCCCCCTGGTAGGCGGCGAGGGGATCGGGCCCCGAGAGCGTGACGCCCTTGAGGCTCGCGAACACACGCGCGGCGACGGGACCGTCCACGAGCCCGCCCATCACCGGGCGGCCGGTGAGCTGGACGGTGCTGAGGTGCGGATGCCGCGGCGAAGGCCTCTCGGGCAGGAAGGTCAGCATCGCCGTTCCCCAGGGGTTGCGGCCCAGGAGCCAATCGCGCTGCGCCGCCAGCAGGGCCGCGTCCGCGTGATCGCCCGTCATCCTCTGGCGGAGGGCGATCTGCGTGGCCAGTCCGACGACGAAGTTGTTCGAGCACCAGACGAAAGGCACACCGATGTCATAGGGGTTGCGCGCGGCACGGGCACGCGCCTGGTCGATTCCCTCTCCGTAGTACCCGGCCAGCTCGCTCCGCATCTCGGGAGCGACCTCGGCCAGCGCGAAGTGGCCGAGGTTCACGAACGGGAAGAACTGGTAGTGGGAGACCTCGTCGCGGCCCATCCATGACGTCGCGGCCGCGAGACGCCCATACCGCATCGCGTCGTCCAGATAGGCGCGCTCGCCGGTGGCCCGGAAGAGTTCCGCGGCGCCCCATTCCATGTCGTCCGTCCACGTCTCCTCGCCGTAGCGATAGGGGGCGCCATAGGAGTTCCCCTGTTGGACGCCCTCCCGGGCGCGGCCCATCGCGTACACCTCCGTCCCGGCCTGCAAGCAGGCCCGTGCGAAGGCCGACTCGCGCGGATCGTCCCGCCAGGTCAGAGAGGCGAGGGCCATCGCGGCCGCGTATCGCCCGGCGAGGTTCGCGATCCCGGTGGACGCGCTCGAGAAGCGTCCGAGTCCCTGGGGACGGCCGTCCGCGAAGTACACCACGCGCTCGCGGCCGGGCCCCCAGCCGTAGTCGGCCGTCTCCTGTGTCGGCAGCTTCCATCCGACGTGGTCACGATCGTCGGCGACCTGGTGGTAGAGCTCGTCGGAGGAGGGATGGAGGCGCAGCATCCACTCGAGCCCCCAGCGCGCTTCGTCCAGGACGTCGGCACGGCCGTTCGCACCCGGGCGTCCCATCGCATCGAAGCCGTCGTCGAACACATCCGGCCGCAAGCGATGCGCGGTCAGGAGCTGACCCACCACGGCGCTGGAGGTCAGCAGGTACTTGAGCTGGTCGGCCGCATCGTGCCAGCCGCCACGCACATCGACGTAGGTGCCGGGGGGGTGGGGGCCGTACGCGCTGCGCCCGTCGAAGGAATGGCAGATGCCGTCCAGGAACGGGTTGTATCCGCAGCGCTGTTGGCGCAGGAACGAGAGCAGGCCGGGGATCAGGCCGCGCAGCGCGGAGCCGGAGACGCGGAGGCGCGCTTCCGCGGTTTCCCGGCCTGCCCGCACGACGACGCGATAGTCTCCTTCCTGATCGAGACCACCGAGGTCGATCGCCGCGTGATATCCGAGCGTGCCCCAGGCTCCCGCGCTCTCCCGCGGCAGCGCCGTCTGCCGGATCCTCCGCCCAGCGCCGTCTTCGATGAAGACATGGCCGCGCAAGGGTCGCGACGCCAGGACGAGCGCACGTGCGCCCTCCGCCCGCGGGTATCCGACCACGTTGACGCGCACGGCGCACAGCGCGGGCGTCGTTCTTGGGGGGGCCGGGTCGGCGCCGGGGAGGGTGGCGCCGATACCGGCGCACGCCAGCAGGGTCAGGGCCGCCGATCTCGTCATCGTCATGCCCGTCATCTTTCCGGACGTCCGCGCGCGGAGCAAGCCCGTACAATCGGAGCCGATGACCGACACCATACGCGCCGCCGTCATGTCCGCTCCGCGGGCCCCGATCGAGATCCGTGCCTTTCCGGCCCCGCGGCCCGCGCCCGGCGGCGCCGTCCTGCAGACCCTGCTGTCCGAGGTGTGCGGGACGGACGTGCACCTCCATCACGGCCGCCTGGCCGGCGTGCCCTACCCTATCATTCCCGGCCACGTGAGCTGCGGGCGCGTGCTGGAGACGGGTGGCGCGCTCAATGACGTCGAGGGGCAGCCGATCACCACCGGCCAGCTCGTGACCTTCTACGACGTGTTCGGGACCTGC
>Ga0137375_10008754_pt1 | contig 12023 bp, 8 predicted proteins | sample SagtaG_24_FD_104936 | JGI IMG/M metagenome (GOLD analysis project Ga0137375, IMG submission 104936) | Vadose zone soil microbial communities from Sagehorn Ranch, Mendocino, California, USA - Sage1_R_113_16 metaG | ecosystem: Environmental > Terrestrial > Soil > Vadose zone | place: USA... | reverse complement strand
TGCGAAGTCGGCTGCCCCATGTCGTGATTGCGCGCTATGGCACGACCTCCCAGCGCAGCATCATGGCGTGGTCCTCGTGGACGGTGTTGTGGCAGTGCATCGGGTAGTGGCCGAGCCAGTCCCGGAACTGCATCTGGAGCTTGATGTCACCGAACTTGATCTGGTCCCCCTCACCGATCTTCACGACGTCCTTCCGGCCCCGCTCTTCGGGCGGCGGCGTATTCCTGTCCCGCTCGATGATCTGGAATTCCTCGAGATGGATATGGATCGGATGGCTCCAGTCGCGGCCGCGGCTACCGAGCTTCCACTCCTCGGTGGTGTTCTGTTTGATCTGGAAGCTGATGACGTTGGGGTCGAAGAGCAGGTCGTTGATGGTCCACACGTTGCCGCGCTTGTTGTCGAAGTCGAAGCGCCTCGACTCCACGGCCTTGGGGAGCACCGGATTCGGGATCAGGGTGGCTGGGACGACGCTCTGATCCGGGGTTGGCGGATCAGCGACGACCCTGAACTTGACGATGTTGGTCGGCGCGATGATCCGTCCCGTGGGACCCCGACCGGTCAACTGCTCGAGGCGGTTCTGCAGGAAGATCTCCTGACCGATCGACGTGTTGGTGAAGTCGACGATCACGTCGACCCGCTCGGCCACGCCGAGAAGGATGCTCGGCATCGAAAGTGGCGCGGGAAGCAGGTTGCCATCGCTCGAGAGCCGGATGAAGTTCGCGCCGTTGCTCAAGAAGAACTGATAGAAGCGCGAGGGGCCGCCGTTGAGGAGGCGGAAGCGATACTTGCGTCGCTCGACGTTGAGAAACGGCTGGATCTTCCCGTTCACGGTGTACTTGTCGCCCAGGATGCCGTCGAGGTTGAAGCGGTCGAAGAAGAGCTGCCCGGTGGTAGGATCGAAGACCTTGTCGGCGAAGATCATCGGGATGTCGTAGTTGGCGCTGGGCAGCCGGAATCCCGTCGTCTCGTTGCCGGTGTCCTGGTTCTGGTCCGCGCTGAACAGCAGGTACATGCTGGCCAGGCCCTTGTAGACGTTCTGGGCGGTGAAATCGAACCGGTGGTCGTGGAACCAGAGGAAGCTCATCGTCTCGCGGGTGTCGCCCAGCGGAGGATGCGTGCTGGCGAAGCCGGCGCGGACGTTCGGGTAGTGATAGTCCTTGAAGAATCCGGCGTCGTAAAAGTCGACCGGGCCACCATCCGACTCCGAAGCGGTGTGGCCATTGTGCAGATGCGTCGTGGTCTGGTTGATCCCGAACCCGCCGTTGTCGGTCGGCAGCCGATTGTGGATCCGGACGACGATCGGCACGCCGTAATCGGCCCGGATGATCGGGCTGAGGTTGCCGTTCACCGTGTCGCGGAAGCGCCACGTCGTGCTGGGCGGCACGAGGTCGACGGCCGGGTAGAAGTTTTCGGTTACCGCCACCTCCTCGATCTCGTACGTCCTCTGCGGCAGGAACTGCTCCCACTTCTGATGGTCCGCCCTCGGCGCTTCGCCCGCGGCGGTGTTTGAGGCCTTGGTCGGGGCCGGGTTCAGCGTCTTCTGTTGCAGGGTGGGGAGAATCGGCAGCGGGTCTTGGAATGGAGTGTTGGGCGGGCTGACGGGCTGGAACGGATTATGGACCCACGTTCCGGCGCCCGGATCATTGAGAGCGGGCGTTGGGGACGTCTGGGCGTGAGCCCAATAGGGGCGGAAGTTTCGCATCCCGTAGAGGGCCAGCAGGCCGGCGCTGCCTTTCACCAGCCCTTCCCGAAGGTACTCCCTGACGCTCAGGTTCGCCTTGTCGGCATCGCGGATCTCCTGCATGTAGCGGGCAGTGAGCCTTTCCTGCTCTCTTCGGCTTGACATCACCATCATTCCTCCTCTTCGCGGTGTCCGAGCGCCGAACGGTTGGGTTGGCAGATATGCCGACGAGTCGGTGCTCGCGCGCAAGGCGCTGGGGTCCGGCGTGACCCCTGAAGCAGATAGGAAGGTGAGCGGATTGGAGAAGGTATCGTGCTGACGAGGACGACATCCATAGTCGGCGGCGCTGAGGGTCCAACCGGCTTCCGATGCATCGTCGTCCCCCTTGGAGGCGCGATGGGAGTCGAGCGAAGTTTTCGCGGCTCAATGCACTCGGGGCGCCTGAACATCCCGTGACTCGGCACGCTTATAGTCCCGCCCCTTCGAACGGCGCACTTGAAGGCGGACACCACCAGAACTCCTGTACGCCTAGGGCAGGCAATTCCGGTGCCACGTCGCAGACCGGCGTGGCATTGCTTCGGGTGCATGTATTCGCGATGATCGAACGGCCGTGCGCCGCGTTCGTCGCTGCGGGCCGCACAGTGACTGTGCGGCCCGCACAAGGCCTGGGCGCCCAGTAACTGGGCGACCGGGCGCGGTACCACCACCCGGATCCCGGAGGTCCAGGGATCCGCTACGGCATAGATCGCTTCATCCCAACGGCGACGACGCCGTAGTGGGCGAGCACGTCGCGGTAGAGCGGGTTGAGCGCGGGGTCGTAGACATCCGGCGTGAGGACGCCTTCGCGGGGGTTGTCGAGGATGGCACCCAGTGGGTAACATGGCGCGTGGTAACGTCGATTGGCTTCGATGCCGCAGCAATCGCTCAGGTGAAAGCTGAGCCACCCCATAGGGTCATAGGCTTTCGGGTGCATCCGAAGATTCTTACGCAGTCGGGTTGGAAGGTGAACAGCCAGAGCCGGTCTGGAAGCCGTGCTCTCAGGCGCAGCGGACTCCAGGAGACGCCACCGTGCGCAGCCGAGATCAGCAGTTGCTACCTGCGATAATGTCCGCGATCGCAGGGCGTTTCGCCGAGTGCTTCTTCTCCATCCAGGGAGAAGGCGCCACGGCGGGCGTGCCGGCCGTGTTCGTCCGTCTCCAGGGCTGCTCGGTGGGGTGCGGATGGTGCGACACGAAATACTCCTGGGATCCGGCCAGCGGCCGCGAGCAGACCCTTGGGACGCTACTCGAGGAACTCGCGGCATTCCCCTGCTGGCGAGTTGTGGTCACCGGAGGAGAGCCGCTCGAATCACCAATCTTCACGCCGCTTGTCAGCGCTTTGAAGGAGCGTCGCTACGCCATCGAGGTCGAAACGTCCGCGACACTGGCGGCGCCACCGCTGCAGATCGACCAGTGGAACGTCTCGCTCAAGCTCGCTAATTCTGGGGTGCCCGAGCCCAAGCGAATCAACCCGGCCGCCATCCTGAGCTTTCTCGATAGGGAGACGTGGTGGAAGTTCGTGGTCGAGAATCGAAGCGACGTCGGCGAGGTGAGTCACCTCATGGAGCGGTTCGCCTTGCCGCGCGACCGTATCCTTCTCATGCCCGAAGGCGTGCGTCGCGAGGAAATTCTAGAGCGCTCGATCTGGGTCGTCGACGAGTGTCGGCGCCACGGGTTTCGGTATTCGCCGCGCCTCCACATCCTGCTCTGGGGTTCCAAGCGAGGAATGTAAATGAAACCTGCAGTCGTGCTTCTGTCAGGAGGGCTCGACTCCGCGACGACACTTGCGATCGCGCGAAGCCAGGGCTACGAAGCCGCTGCCCTCTCATTCGCCTACGGCCAGCGTCACAGTCGAGAGCTGGACTCTGCGAGCCGCGTGGCCGCGGCGCTCGGGGTAAAGTACCGCCTGGTCCTCACACTGGATCTCCGGGCAATCGGCGGCTCCGCCCTGACCGGGAACCTTGCCGTGCCGAAGAGTCGGACGGCAGACGAAATCGGTGCGGGGATTCCCGTTACCTATGTTCCCGCGCGGAACACGATCTTCCTCGCCCATGCCCTGGCCTGGGCGGAGGTCCTCGGCGCTGAGGACGTGTTCTTTGGCGCGAACGTCGTGGATTATTCTGGCTACCCTGATTGCCGGCCCGAGTATCTCCAGGCCTTTGAGCGACTTGCGGACCTCGCCACAAAAGCGGGGGTGGAGGGCAAGAGCCGGTTCAGGATCCACGCACCGTTGATCCGGATGACCAAGGCGGAGATCATTCGGACCGGCCATGCTCTGGGTGTTGACTTCTCACTCACGTGGTCGTGCTACGAACCGACAGCCGACGGTCGCCCCTGCGGGCTTTGCGATAGCTGCACCCTGCGGAAGAAGGGGTTCGCGGAAGCGGGCTTCACCGACCCGCTGTGCTACGCCGCCTGATCTCGGCGCGCGTCGATACAGTGGAGATGGCGGCGCTAAACGGACAGCCGGATTTGCTTCAACACCTGCCGCTGGATGGTCGTACCGTCGGCCAGCGTGAACTCGGCAACCCGATCGCCCTTCAGTCCGAGGGCGCGCCAGATGTTCGCAGGAAGGACGGTGTACACGGCGCCAGTGTCCACGAGGAACCTGACGGCGACCGGCCGCCGGCGTCGGCCCGATCGACTCACCTTACCAGAGACGTGTGTCAGCGCCATCGTCAACGCCGATCGTAGCACGGCGTCTTGACTCGCTCAGCGTCGCTGATCCCATACGCCCGCCTGAGCGCCGTCTGAAAGATTAGACATTCCGGGTCGTCGCTTGGTCCGCTACCACCGATCGAGTGATAGACTCCTCACGGGGATGACCCGGAAAGCGCGGAGCATCGAGTCATACATCTCGACCGAGGGCGTCTTTCGGGCCGCTGCGCGCCTCGGCGGTACTGATCGCGGTTCGCTTCAGCCATTTCCTGGCTTGACGATCGCCGTAGCTACGCTCTGGCCTTGAGGTCAGCCACGACCGACGCTGTATCTGCGCCGGACGCAGACGCGCGCCTCCAGCGATTGACGTCTCTATAGGACAGCAGCAGTCCCCCACCTATTGTTGACAACCCGGGCCGGCTGTTCTAGGTTCGGCGCAAGAAGCGTTCCGCTCGCGGGTCTACTTAGAAGGTGGCAGTGGGGATGTCGATGATGGTGGACGCTCGCCCTCGGCCGGGATCTCGAACCTATCTCGCCCTGACGCTGGCTCTCGGCGTCCTTGCCCCGGGGTGCCAGACTTCTATGTCCATCGAGGAGACCAAGAAGTTCACCGTGACCTCTCCTCAGCCGACGCCACTCGAGCAGGCGCGACGCATCGTCGACCAGGATCTGCCCGACGGCTTCATCCCGCCCCCGCGGAGCATCGCCGACGTCCTCGCACTGATCGAGCGGACGCCAGACCCCGATCCTGCCGAATGGGCACGCATGGTGGCGGCGGCGGGCACCGAGCCGCCGCCCCATCTCGGGGGCGAGGAGCTGTCGCGATTCTATTTCGACCGGGCGCGCGCGGCGTTTCGCATCGGCGATCACACCCGGCGGCTCGCCGATCTCCGCCGCGCGCGAGCGCTCCTGCCGGATCCTCCGGCGATCGGCAGCGACGGTGTTCCTCCAGCCCAGAACATCGCGCGCGTCGCCTACTCGTCCGAGTTGACGAGGAGCTTAACGTGGGCGGAAACCCAAGTCGCACGCAATCGTGCGGAGGCCGTATCGCTCATGGAGCGGGCGATCACCGCGGATTGCTGCAACCTCTACCTCTTCGAGCAAATGGTCAACAACCTCTTGGAGTTCGGCGATGTCATGGGCATCCGGCAGTATGCGCAGCGGGCGCGCGACGCCATCCGTCAGCTCGAGCGGGAGGGCCGCGTGCCGGACGTCAAGGAGCACCGGATGATGGCCCTGATCGAGTTTCGCGCGTTGCAGATCGAAGGACGCGCGCAGGCCGCAGAGCCGTACATCCGCGAGGCCATCCGAATCTTCGAGGCGTCGACCTCCGAGCGCGAGCGGGTCGGGTGGTTTCTAGGGACAGCGCCGCCGACCTACGACGTCCGGTCCCGCCGGTTCCTGGCGTTCAACTTGGCGCTTCAGGATCGGTTCCTGGAGGCGGAGATCGAGTTGCGCTTCACCCTCGAGCAAGGGCTGAAGCAGCGCGGCAAGCGCCATGGCGAGACGGTGGCGGCGATTCGCGACCTCGGCAGGGTCGTGGCCCTCCAGGGCCGGCAGGAAGAGGCCGAAGCGTTGCTTCGCGCAGCGTTCAGCATCCAGGCCGGATTCAATGCCCCTCTCCGGTGGCGCCCCGCCGTCGAGATTCGAAAATACCTCGGCGCGACTCTCATCGCCCAGCGCAAGTGGCGCCAGGCGATGGCCGAGTTCGACGCGATCGCAGGCGACTGGTCCAGGTCTGCGGCGGTCAACGCGGCGAGTCTTTACGGGGATACGCTCGTGGCCTGGGCGCTGCTGCGTACCGGCCGCACCGATGAGGCCCGGCGGTACGCCGCCGCCGCCTTCGAGTGGAGGCGCGAGGCCTATGGGCCGGGCCATAGGCGTACGGCGGAGGCACTGGCCGTGCTAGCGGCTGTGCAGGCGCAGCTCGGCGAGCGACAGGCCGCGGTCGCCAACTTCGAAGAGGCCAACCGGATCTTGCTGGCCGGCAACTGGCGCGAGTCCGGCGAGGGGACGACGGCACCGGACCAGGAATTCGCCGCGGCCACCGAAGCCCAGCTCTCGCTGCTGGCCGACGTGGCCGTAGGCGTTCCTAAGGGGCAGCCCGACGATCTGTCGAGGCGAGCCTTTCGGCTGGCCGATGCGGTGCAGGTGCGCGGTGCGCAGCGCGCGCTCGCCGCGGCCAGCGCGCGCCTGGCGTTGCAAGATCCCGACCTGGCCGACCTGGCCCGTCGCGAGCAGGACGCGGAGACCCAGGCGCGTGTCAGGCTTCGATCCCTCAGCACCCTCATGGCCGCGGCGCCCGGGCAGCGCGACGAGTTGCTCGTCGCCACGCTCCGGGCGCAGATCGATGAGCTGTCCGCAGCGGGCGCTGTGCTCCGGGCCGAGATCGAGCGGCGCCATCCGGAGTACGAGCGACTGACCAGGCCCCAGCCGGCCACGGTCGATCAGGCGCAGGCGGCGCTCCAGGAGGGTGAGGCCCTCGTGTCCTTCTATATCGGCGAGACGCGGAGCTTCGCCTGGGGGGTGCCGAAGCGGGGGCCGGTGACGTTCGTGGCCCTCGATCTCGGCGCCGGCGAGGTCGAGCGCCTGGTGGGCGCGGTCCGTCATGCCGTGGACCGCGAGATCAGCTCGGTCGATCAGATTCCGGCCTTCGACGTCGGCGCAGCGCATCGGCTGTATGCGGCGCTGCTGGAGCCGGTACGAGCGGCGTGGAAGGGCGCGGACACGCTGGTGGTGGTGCCGCACGGGCCGCTCTCGCGCCTGCCCTTCGGGGTTCTGGTGACCGCGCCGACGACGCTTCCGCCGAGCCAGCCGAACACGCCGCTCTTTGAGAGCTACGTCGGCGTCCCGTGGCTCGTGCGCGAGGTGGCGATCGCGCAGCTTCCGTCCGTCGCGTCGTTGGTGACGATGCGTGGCTTGCCCGCTCGCCAGGAGGCGCGCCGTCCGTTCATCGGCTTCGGCGATCCGTGGTTCACGGAGGCCCAGGCGATCGACCTGCCGTCGGTGAAGCCGACTCAGGTGGCGGCGGTGCAGACGCGTGGCGGCGACGGCGCACCGGCATCGCCTGTGCGCCTTCGGGCGGCGCCGCGGACCAACACGCTGCTCAGCGCACGGCTGGCGATGCTGCCGCCGTTGCCGGAGACCGCCGAGGAGGTGCTGAGCATCGCGCGGACCCTCGGTGCCGACGTGGCGGACGATGTGTATCTGGGTCGGCGCGCCAGTGAACAGGTCGTGCGCACTGTCGACCTGTCCGACCGACGGATCGTGATGTTCGCGACGCACGGGCTGGCGCCTGGGAGCCTCGACGGCCTCGCGCAGCCGGCCCTGGCGCTAACGGCGCCACAGATCGCCGGTGGTAGCGGCGACGGGCTGTTGACCGTCGACAAGATCCTGCGCCTGGGGCTCAACGCCGACTGGGTGGTGCTGTCGGCCTGCGACACGACGGCGAGTCGGGCTGGCGCGGGCGCCGACGCCGTATCCGCCCTGGGTGGTGCCTTCTTCTACGCAGGGGCGCGGGCGCTGCTGGTGTCGAATTGGCCGGTGGAGACAGTGTCGGCGAAGTTGCTGACGGTCGAGCTGTTCCGCCGTCAGGCCGAGACGCCAGGGGTCTCGCGCTCCGAGGCGTTGCGCCGAGCGATGCTCGATCTGATCGACGCTCCGGGCGCGGTGGCCCCGGACACTGGGAAGCCCGTCTACCGGTACGCGCATCCGCTCTTCTGGGCGCCCTTCTCGCTCGTGGGCGATCCGGGGACGCAAGTCGGGGCCAGCATTGCAGGACACTCCGTGGACTAACTTTCACCGCGGCAGCCGTTCGCTCACGATCTGGCCGGTCCCGAAGGCGTCGACATTGCGAACGATCTGTTCATGTTCACCCTTTTAGTCAGGACGGTTCACGGTTCGATGCGGAGCACCTCGCCGCCCCCGCCAGGGGCGTCCCCACGCGAGGTGCCGCGATTGGAGACATACAGCGCGCCGTCGGGGCCGACGGCGACCGACGTCGGCCGGGTGAGGCCGCCGAGCACCGTCGTCCGCGCGCCCGCCTGGTACTGAGCGCAGATGTCAGGCTGGGTCTTGTCGGGGGTGACGCGAATGAGGACCCCCGGACCCACGAGCATGACCGGCCCTGTGGAGTGCTGGAGCACGTAGAGGTTGCCCTCGCCGTCGAAGGCCATGTCTATGATCGCCTTGAACCCGGTGAGGCACGCGTCCCCGATGAGGAACAGGGGCGGCGCCTCGCCAGGGACGACCCGGTACACATTCGCCCTCGTGTCAGTGAATGGGACGCCGGTGAGTTCTCCCACGTAGTACGCGCCGTCCGGGCCGACCACGACCGCGGTCGGCACCGAGTCAGTGAACTGGTCGAAGGGCAGCGGCGCGAACGAGGGGCGCGGGGGGTTCGAGCCGCGAGAGTGGAAAACGGCGAGCAAGGAGATGTCGCCGTTCGCGTCGACGCTCAACAGCGAGTTTCCGCCCGCGTCGGTGACCACGTGCCTGCCCGGCTCCGCCAGGAGGCCGTACGGGTTGCTGTCTAAGAACGGAGTAATCCCGTCATCCTGGAGACGGCCGTCGGGGTTGTGTGCTGCCTCGAAGGCGGCAATGTCGGTGACGAAGCGCCACTCGCCGCTCGCGGCGATGTGGACGAGCCAGCCGAGGCCCACGAGCTCGGGGAACTCATCGCGAAGCGCGGGGGATGCCTCCAGCCCGATCGTCACGTGGGCGCTGCCGACTCCGAGCATTGCGATGTCGTGCGGTCCGATTCCTCGGTTGCCGTTAGGGAACGCGACCGATGGGAGCCCGGTCGCGACCCGCTCCTGGATTCCATGCCATAGGCGGCTGACCGCGCCCGTCGGGCCGTAGCAAAGTATCCCGCCGAACGGACCGGTGAAGCAGAAGGGGTTTTCCAGCCCCGCCCCGCCGCGCCCCGCCTCGGCGACGTACAGGGCGCCCTCCGGGCCGAAGGCGAGGCCGCGCGGACTGTCGAGGTCCCTCATGACGACGGTGACGACCGGGTCGGAGACGGCGGCGCCAGGCGCCGCGAGCGCGGCGAGCGCGCTGACGATGATCAACAGGGAGTGTTTCATCGCTGCTCCTCCTTCTTCGCCGGGTTCGGAACCGGCCAGTCTCCTCTGTCCGGCGCCGCTGAGCGCGGGTCCCTACTCCTGAAGCGGCGCGTTCCACATGTGGTGGTCGGCCGGAGACTAGGGCTCCGACGCGTGCCCCTGGGCCCAGGTCGCAAAAGCACTGAACGAATCCGGCGCCCGGTGGGTCAGCTGCATCTCCTCCGAGCCGTCTGCTTTGATGACGAAGATCTCACTGCCATTCGGCGCGTCCAGGCCTGGCACTTCCACCACTTGGCGATGGAACGCGATCCACTGGCCGTCCGGCGACCATGACGGGAAGGCGTCGATGCGAGAGTCGAAGGTCAACCTGACCTGGTCCGTGCCGTCAGCGTTCATGACGTAGATCTCACGGTTGCCATCCCGGTTGCTCTCGAACGCGATCTTCTTGCCATCGGGCGACCAGTCGGGACCCATGTCCGTCCCGGCAGCGAAGGTCAGCCTGACCGGGTCGTCCGTGCCGTCAGCGTTCATGACGTAGATCTCGGGGTTCCCGTCCCGGTTGCTGTTGAACGCGATCGTTCTGCCGTCCGGCGACCAGTCGGGGCGAGTGCTCGATGGGTGGTCGGTCAGCTGCGTCAACCCCGTGCCGTCCACGTTGATGACGTAGATGTCCGGATTGATGACGCTGTTGAATGCGATCTGGTTCCCGTCCGGAGACCACGTAGCGTTGACAGCCCCGAGGCCCAGCTCGGTCATGTGGGTCAGCCGAGTGAGCCCCGTACCGTCAGCGTCGATCAGGAAAATTTCGGACCTCCCAATCTCCAGCCGGTTGTTGTGGAACGCGATCCTCTTCCCATTGGGCGACCACTTCGGAAACAAGTTGTTCCCGGACTCGGTCACGGTCAGTCGCCGCTCGTCCGTGCCGTCCGCGTTCATCACGTAGATCTCGTCCGGCGCGTCCCGACCGTCCCGGTCGGTCGTGAACGCGATCTTCGAGCCGAGGCCCGATTCGGAGGCTGCGGCAGGGGCGGGAGCGAAACCGCCCCAGGGCTGTCCAGGAGCTTCGAGCGCCACGAGAGCTGTGACGGCGATTGCGATTGCGGTCATCTCGTTCATCGTGGACCTCCAGGCATGCGGTGAATGCTGCTTGCCGGTAGTCGATCGTCTCTTCTATCCAGCAGCGAGCTGGCCACCCCTGCGGCTACGACGATTCTGCGGAGTCGGCTCGCTCGTCCATGGCAGACCTCCCTGCTGATACAGACTCGGTCAGAGAGGTTCTCTTGCCCTCCGAAGCGATCAGCGCGGATTCCACGACCTGCTGGGGTTCCAGCGCCTTGCACAGGAGCGTCCCGAGGCTGAGCGGAGCGCACCGACGGCGGGCGTCATAGCGCGCATCGCGTCGCCTGCCGTCGGCCTCGTCAACCAGCCGGTCGCCGTCGGCGATGGCTACGTGCGCGGACTGCCGCCGACAGCACCTCCAGATGCATCGCTACTCGAGCGCCCGGATCGCGTTCCGCAAATCGCCGAGGTGGATTGCCTTCACGAGGACACCGACAGTGGCCGCAGGGGCCGTGTAGGCAGGCGGAGACTGGCTGGCAGCAACGTGCGCCTCGTCCAGCGCCGACCGCAGCTCGGATAGCGTCCTTGACGTGGAGGCCGTGCGGATCAGCCTCCTCCGCGCTCAGGGAATGGGCCTCGCATCGGCCCCCAGCGGGGGCCCCGGTTCGCCGCGCTTGACTCCCGCCGCCACCTCCCGCTGGCCTTGCTGCGCGGCGTGCTCGATCCAGGTCTCCAGCGCGGCGAGGGCGAGGATGGCAACGAACAGAGCCGCGACGGCGATCGTAGTCGGGCTTTTCATCGGTACCGCACCGCCACCACGAATTACCAAATCGGTTCCATGCCTGCCCACCAATACAGACTCTGTCGGAGACGATCTCTTGCCCTCCGCCGCACGGGTTCTGCCTCTTTGCGTCTCGAGGGCTAGGCGAGATTGCGTCTGGCTCCACTTGAGCGGATGAGCGGAGAGCACGGTGTCGAGGGCGGCGAACAGATACTGCTTGAGAAAGCGCGGATTGCGATCGCCGCCATCCTGTGTGGCGGGCGATGTCTCGCATGTCTCCATCGAAACCTGTCCGTTCTCGAGGCGGGCCTCGGACGGAGAACTCCATCTGATGAAGGCCCATGGCTTTAAGGAGCGGGGAGGTGACCTTCTTCCTCATCTCTCCAGGGCTTCACCGCCGCCGTCCCCGATCAGCGTGAACGGCGCCCAGAAGATGGGGTGGGCGTAGCTGAAGACGATCTTCTCGCTCCGGGCGTCGACGAGCTCCCCATGGTCGATGAGCCAGTTCATCGTCTGCTGCAGCGCTTGGGCGCGACCCATGCCCTGGTTCTCCTGCTGGCGGCGGAAGAGGTCCGTCGTGAGCGCGCGCGCCGAGGTGGTCTCTACGGGCCAGTTGCTTACGAGTAGCGCCCGGGCGCCCGCGTAGAAGAACGCCCGGCCCAGGCCCGAGACCGCCTCGGAGCCCGCGCCCTGCCCGCTCGCCGTGTTGCAGGCGGAGAGCACGATCCAGTCGGCGTTCAGAC
>Ga0137375_10008750_pt1 | contig 12027 bp, 8 predicted proteins | sample SagtaG_24_FD_104936 | JGI IMG/M metagenome (GOLD analysis project Ga0137375, IMG submission 104936) | Vadose zone soil microbial communities from Sagehorn Ranch, Mendocino, California, USA - Sage1_R_113_16 metaG | ecosystem: Environmental > Terrestrial > Soil > Vadose zone | place: USA... | reverse complement strand
TCCCGCAGGCGGGCGCCGCGCAGGAGGGCTCGGCCCCGACCGCCGATGCGCCGCAGCGCCCGGCCGCCGCGGCCGGCGAGCAGCAGGGCGGCCAGGCGCAGCCGGCCGCGGCCGGGCAGGTGGGGCAGGGCCAGGCCGCGACGCCCGCCACCGGCGAGCGGCGCGACGACGGCCAGGCCTCCGCCGGCCAGGCCTCGGCTGGCCAGGCCTCCACCGGGCAGGCCCCCGCCCCGGGGCAGCCCGCCGGGACCGCGACCCAGGGCGAGCAGCCCGCCGCCACCCAGGCGCAGCAGCCCTCGGGGAACCATGGCGAGCAGCGTCCCGCCGGCCAGGGCGAGCAGGGCGCCGCGACCCAGCAGGGCGAGCATCGCGCCGCCGGCCAGGGCGAGCAGCAGCAGCGTCAGGGCGGCCAGGGCGACGGGCAGCAGTCCCGCGGCGACGGCTCGGGCAGGCCGCAGAACTGGAACCAGGGCGGCGGTGGTAGCCGCTGGGAGTCCGGCGGCCAGCAGTCCGGCAGCGGCCGGCGCCGCAACCGTAACCGCAACCGTCGCAACCGCTTCCAGCAGGGTGACGGCGGCGTCGGCGTGATGGAGCGCGGCGACGCCCGCGGCGGGCAGCAGGACGACCGGCCCGAGGTGACCCGGACCGGCACCCTGGACATCCGCTCCCAGGACGGCTACGGCTTCCTGCGGGTGGGCGCGTACACGCCCGGCTCCGACGACGTCTACGTGCCGCTGTCGATGATCCGCCGCCTCGGGCTGCGCCGCGGCGACGAGGTCGAGGGCGTGGTCAAGCTGCCGCGCGACTCCGAGAAGTACGCCGCCCTCGCCCGGGTGGAGAAGATCAACGGCAACGACCCCGAGGAGGCGCGCGGCCGGCGCGAGTTCAAGGACCTGACGCCGTTGTACCCGCAGGAGCGGCTGCGCCTCGAGCACAACCCGACCGAGATCTCGACCCGGATCATGGACCTGATGTGCCCGATCGGGAAGGGCCAGCGCGGGCTGATCGTCTCCCCGCCGAAGGCGGGCAAGACCACGCTGATGAAGCAGATCGCCAACGCCATCAGCGAGAACAACCCCGAGGTGTACCTCATCATCCTGCTCACCGACGAGCGGCCCGAAGAGGTCACCGACATGCAGCGCTCCACCAAGGCGCACGTGATCTACTCCACCTTCGACCGCCCCAGCGAAGAGCACTGCCAGGTCTCCGAGCTGACCATCGAACGGGCCAAGCGGCTGGTCGAGTACGGCCGTGACGTGGTCGTGCTGCTCGACGGCATCACCCGCCTGTCGCGCGCCTACAACCTGGCGACGCCGGCCAGCGGCAAGATCCTCTCCGGCGGGGTCGACTCCTCGGCCCTGTACCCGCCCAAGCGCTTCTTCGGCGCCGCGCGGAACTTGGAGGAGGGCGGCTCGCTCACCATCCTGGCGACGGCGCTGGTCGACACCGGCTCGCGCATGGACGAGGTGATCTTCGAGGAGTTCAAGGGCACCGGGAACATGGAGGTGCGCCTGGACCGCAAGCTCTCGGAGCGCCGCATCTTCCCCGCTCTGGACGTGGACGCCTCCTCGACCCGCAAGGAGGAGTTGCTGCTCAGCGAGGAGGAGCTGGTGGTTTCCTGGAAGCTGCGCCGCGTGCTCGGCGCGCTCGACCCGGCCCAGGCCCTCGAGCTGGTGGTCGACCGGATGCGCCAGAGCAAGACCAACCAGGAGTTCCTCCGCGCCATCCAGCGAGCCAACATCAATTGAACGGTCATGCTGAGCCCGTCTCGTCGTGCCGCCATCCAAGCAAGCGCCCAGCCTTACTACAGTCGTAGAACCCTCGGGTCCCACTGAGGTCGCCTTTCACCGGGACCTGGGGGTAGTACTCCTCCCGAAGCTCGAGTGACGGGCGCTCCATCATCGTGGTCGGTGCGACGACGAGGAAGACTTCGTGGCCGCGAAAGTCGGCGGCGAGGCTCAGCATGCATGCCCGTGCCACTGATGCATATCCGCTCCAACCCCACAATTGCCTGGGAAGAACGCCGCCCAACAGATCCGCCCGCGCCATCGCGGCCTGCCGGTCTGCTACCGTCATGTGAAAGCGCAGGCTGGCCACTGAGATGTGTCGGTGACGGCGAGCAACTGAATCAGCCTGCTGCTCGGCGAGCCATTTCGACAAGCTGTAGGCATCCTCGTTGCACGTAGGATGCATCTCGTCCAGCGGGAAGAAGCGGTACCGGGGTCTGCGGTTGTAGCCACCAGCCACAGCGTTGATGCTCGACGCCATGCAGATCCGACGTATGCCGAGTTCCGCGGCTGCACAGAGGACGTTGTAGCTTCCAGCGACGTTGCTGTTGTGGACGACGTGTCCAGGATGCTCTCCGAGCCCGCGGATGCCAGCGAGATGGACGACGGCGTCACACCCTCGCAGGGCATTCTCGAGCTCTCCATAGCGAGTGACGTCGCAAGCGATGTGCTCGATCTTTGCCGAAGCATCGATCGAGCCCCGCATGATCCCAACAACCTCGTGCCCACCGTCAGCCGCGGCAGCCGTGACGAATTGGCCGATCCGCCCACTGGCCCCAGTGATAGCGACACGCACGACAGTCACTCCTCGACGCCATGTGGTAGCCCGGCGACGGGCTTGGGGGACCAAGGCGTCTCCGGGCGTGACCCGACCTGGATCCGGCCAAGGTCTGCCAGCAGTCTCCTGAACAGACGGGACTCGGCTTCGCTCACTGCTGCCCGCAGGGTCGTGGCCCTTCGCTGCCGCTCTGCCAATGACATCGTCAGTGCAGTCGTGAGTGCATCTGCGTTGGATTGAACGTCACGAGGGTCAGCCACGAGCACGGCGCCTTCGCCAAGGAAGTCGGCACAGCCGACCTTGGCCGAGAGGACGAGAACGCCGTTCACGTTGTTCACCAGTACGGCTTCTTCGGCGATGAGGTTCATCCCATCGAGGACGGAGTTCACGACCACTACGTCGGCGCGAGAGAGCAGGCCGAGGGCACGCTCATGGTCGTCGCCAATGTAGATACGGATTGAACCAGGGAATCGGCGGTTGATACGCTCGACCTCTTTCAGGACCTGACTGCCGTACCACTTGTACTCAGGCACGGTTCCACGCGAAGGCACCAGGCATGCGATGTATTGCGCCTTCCCACGCAGCTCAGGCATTCGCTCGAGCACCGTCTCGAACGCATGAAACCCACGGAGGGCGTTCTTGGCCGGGTCCAATCGGTCGCCTCTTACAATAATGGGTCCCGGCCGCATGGACCGCGCCCTGGCGGCCCAGAGCGCGGATTGCTCACTCGATGCCCGCCGAAGTATCTCCGTCGAATCCACCCAAACGGGATATGATCGTACCCACGACCTGCGACCCGAGTACTCGACGCTCCCGACGGAGCGATCCACCTCGCCGCCGATGGATTCCACGCACGATAGAAAGTGCTCTGCCCATCTCTGCGAGGTAAAGCCAATAAGATCGGCGGCGAGCATTCCTTGGCAAACCGCGAGCGAAACTTCCGGCGGAAGTCGCGAGAGAGATGACGTGTCGGCGAATGGCGTGTAGGACATATGTGCCACAGGCGTATGAGGATCCCATTTGCGGAGAAAGGCTGGAGTAGTCGCGAGCTGGTAGTCGTGGGTGATCACGAAGGAGCCGCGGTGACACAGAACGGAAATCGCTCGGGCATATTGTTGGTTGATGGTCTGAAACGCTCCCCGGAAGGCGGCTAGATCCTCATGGGTGTAGCGGATGGGTGGCAGGTCCGACCAAAGGTCATGATTGGCGTACCAGAGCATTCTAGTGGCGACTCTGTCGTAGGCCAGGTCCATGTTTCCAGCGTCCAAGGGCACCATGGTCAGTTGGTACCGTGCTCCAGGGATGGCGATACCACCCAGGGCGTCCAGCCGTCCGGCTATCTGTTGGTCGATGCTGGCCACCCAATTGGAGCTAGCCGCCATCTCCTGTAGCTCTCTGGCGATGAGGTTGCTCACGGAACTTGGCTCACGTTCGTACTCGACGAGGCCTTCCTGCAGTCGGACTCGGGCTGGCCCACGGATGGAAGCCGTTACCACATGTGGCGGACGACCCATGCTTCTCACCGTCCCATCCTTCAGACCTGCAGCCGGCTCCTCGACATCTATGGACGCCGCATTTCGATGAGCTTGATGTTCGATCTCTCGATTCCATTGAGATCGCCATGAGCCACCAGTACCACATTCTCGTTTCTCTTCATCATGCCAACGGCGTCTGAGCGCCGCTTGAGCTCTAGCAGGCATCTGGTCGCCATCTCCGTTCCTGGGGACCAGACTCCGCAAAGGACTATTCGCTTTGCTCCGGAGGGGCTGTGTGCGAGGAACACGAAGCCGTAGTCTTCCAGTAGCTCGTCCTTCTCGTTCCGCGCGGGAATGAACGTGGTCGAGCCATAGTGGGCCTCATGTTGCGGATAGTCGATGGTGAAGCTGGGGAAGCTCTTCAATATCTGCCTGGTGACCTCGTTCACGCTCGGCCCACCGATGCAGATTATCAGCGAGTCGCTCTCCTTATACGTTCTGGCAGTCCCGAGAGAAATCTTGCAGGTCTTGTTGACCCTACGGATCCCCATGACGAGTTCGGCGATCGCCCACGCCTCGTTCATCGGCATGACCAAGACGTTCGGTGGAATCTCGGCGGTCGAATCTACATGAGGTATATAGAATTGAGAGATGCCTTCGAAGCTGGGGAGCACTATTTGGACTTCGCCTCTGGTAGGCAGCAGGCTGTGGAGGTGGCCATACCGTTGGTAGCGCTGAACACGATCCAAGCCTCGAGCGATCAGAAAGCCAACGGCCGCGACAATGAGCCCGGTACCGAGTTGCACGACGATCTCAATCAAAGGGATGCGCCTCCGGTGGTGAGTGTCGGGGTCGGGTAAGTTGGATTCGAAACGGTCCCGCGCCCTGAGCGCCCATGGCGGCGGCTACCGGTCCGGCCCGGACCTTGCATCCCTTGCGGTCAGTTCGTGCAAGGATCCCCATCGCATCGCATAGCCCATACTGGTCTCGGCGATCAGTATGGCACAACCACGACCTTACCGAGAAGCCGCCTACGCTCCCTATACAGGAAGAATGGTGCAAGGTAAGATGCCGGTCCGGTCTCTGATATCCGCAGACGAGGGCTCCGCGGTCACCGCGTCAACAAGCGTGACCAACGGCCGCGATTGGTGGACACAGAGCTACCAGCTTCGGTCTCGCTGCCGACGTGCCGGGCCAACTGCATCGCTTCGTTGTTCAGCATCCAAGTTGGCAGGCCACAACAGAGAGGGCTGATCATGCTGGCAGCGCGCTGGTTTGGCCGACGAGACATCCGCGTCGAGCAGGTTCCCGAACCTGGCGCCCTGCCGCCGGGGTGGCTGCGACTCCGCGTGGAGGCATGTGGGATCTGTGGTACCGACGTCGAGGAGTACGAGTCAGGCCCCTTGGTCATTCCCGTCAAGCCGCATCCACTGACCGGGCAGGCCGCTCCGCTGACCCTTGGGCATGAGGTAGCCGGCGTCGTGGAGGAGGTCGGCCCTGGCGTGACCCTCCAGCCTGGGACCCGGGTCGCGGTGGACGGTAACCGGTTCTGCGGTCGTTGCCGCTGGTGCAAACGCGCCGAGTACCATCTGTGTGTCACGCCAGGCCAACTCGGCCTCCATGCCGACGGCGGTCTGGCCGAGCAGATGCTAGCTCCTGCCTTCATGTGTGTCCCGTACGGTGCACACGTCCCTGCGGACCACGCCGCCTTGGCCGAACCACTGGCGGTTGCCGTTCGCGCGGTACGCCGTGCCAGGCTCGATCTGGATGCCACGGTGGCCGTGCTCGGCGTGGGACCGGTTGGCCTGCTGGCCATTCAGGTCGCCCGAACCGCTGGTGCCGGCGCAGTTCTCGCAATCGAACGGCATCCGCACAGGCGTGCGCTCGCGCTCAAGCTCGGTGCGGACATGGCTGTCACCCCAGAGGAAGCGCCAGAAGCTGCCATGGCCATGACGAGAGGCATTGGCCTGGACACGGTCTTCGAAGCAGCCGGGACTCCCGATGCGGTGGCGGCAGCAGTTCGGTTGGCTCGCCGCGGCGGGACCACCGTGCTGCTGGGCGTGTTCAACGGCACCGCATCGCTCGACGTCCTGGATATCCTCGTGGGGGAGAAGCGAATCCTGGCCAGCCTGTCCCACGTCTATGACACGGACTTCACGACGGCGGTCTCGCTGATCGACAGGAACCTCCTGCAGCTCGAGCCGCTCATCAGCGACCGCATCAGACTGACCGAAGTCGTCAAATCTGGGTTCGAGGCCCTCGTCGCCGCACCGAGCGCACACCTGAAGGTCATGGTCAACCCCTAGTGCCGACGATGAGCACCTGCAGGTAGCACGACACGACGCAGTGGAGGTCCGCCGGGTGGTAACACTCTCCAGTCCCACAGACGGCGGCTCCCTCGTGAACTTCCCTGACGGTCTCGTTCAGGGCTTCGTGAACCAGGACGTCGCGGGCTTCGTCGGAGCCGGGCTGTCCGTTGGTTCTGGCTTGCCTGGTTGGAAACAGGTCGCGTCGAGCCTGGCGGAGGGTATTCCGGAATGCCCACCGGATGCCTCGCCGCCGGAGGTCGCACAGTATTACGAGAACGAGCATGGCCGGAACATGCTGCTGCGCCGGCTGCGTGAACGTCTCCAGGACGGTGACATGGAGCCCACCGCAGCCCACATGGCGCTCGTGAGGCTGCCCATAACGCGCATCTTCACGACCAACTGGGACACGCTCATCGAGCGGTCGCTGCAAGCAGCCGGTCGGCGTTTCGACCTCGTCGTCAACGAAGAGGACGTATCGTTGACGAGCGAGGGCGACACGCTGCTGCTCGTCAAGCTGCACGGCTGCATCCAGCAGCCCAACTCCATGATCGTCACCGCTCGGGACTACGAGGGCTTCGCCAAACGCCATCCCGCGATCAGGCGTCAGCTCATGGCGGCCTTCCACACGAGAACCCTTCTGCTCCTCGGCTACAGCGCGACCGACCCGGACTTTCGCCAACTTCGGACCTTGGTGAGGGACGAAGTGGGGCAGCTTGCCCGCCATGCGTTCGCCGTTCAGTTCGATGCCCCCCGACCGGTGCGGAAGGACCTCGAGGCACGTGGAATCCACGTCGTCGCCCTCGACGAAGCGCCCAGCCGGGACGCGGTCCCCGAAACTTCACGGCCTGACCCACGCACTCGGGCTCTGACCAGGTGGTTACTGGCACTCGCTCGCCACGTAGCGGTGATGCCCTCTCCGCGAACCCAGGCTCGCAGGGGCCAGGCACCCGAGCCTGTCCCGTTCCGGCTCGCGGATGAGTTGGAGTTCTGGCTGGAAGCTACCAGGTACGAGGACATCGACCGCCAGAGCCAGGCGCCGTCGCACGTCGACGTGCTCGCCCGCCTCCCAGAAGGGCTTCGTCTCCTCGTGCGTTGCGTGGTGGGCGAGGTGACTGTTCAAGGGGTACGCGAGCTCGAGGATGCATGTCGCGTCCAAGGCGCCGCGCTGGGCTGGGCCGTCTCGGAGACACGGGCCTCTCCTGCTGCAAGGGAGTACGCGAGCCTCACTGAGTCGCTCAAGGTCTTTACGCTGTCTGACTTCGTCCGCGACGTCCTCTCTCCGTACCAGCGGTACCTGCGGGAGCGGATCAGGGACTCGGGGATCCTGAAGTACTATGTCGACCTTGCCTGCTCGAAACCTGTCATCGATGACCAGGGAGGCGGGGTTCTCACCGCCACCGAATACGACCGATACCCCGTAATCGATGACTACGTGGATTCCTGGTTGAACGAGACCGGTCGGGACCATATCTCGATCTTGGGCGAGTTCGGACAGGGCAAGACCTGGTTCTGCCTGCGTTACGCGGATAGAAAGCTCGACCAGTATATCGCGGACCCGAGGCGTCGGCTTCCGTTGCTCATCCCCTTGCGGGGCTACCGGAACACGAACATGCGGGAACTGATTCCTCACCTGTTCGTCAACACATATGGTCTCCATTTTCGCAACGGCTATGAGATCTTCGACCGTCTCAACCGCTCCGGTCGGCTGTTGATCATCTTTGACGGCTTCGACGAGATGGCGCCGAAGGTAGACTATCAGGTGACGCTGAAGAACTATCAAGTAATTGCCGACATCGTCGTGCCCGATCGCAGCAAGGTGATACTGACATCTCGTACCCCATATTTCCGCAACATGCTGGAGGAGAAGGCGGTCCTGGCAGGCGGAGACACCCCGGGATCATCGCATGATCGGCCCCACTTCGAGGTCATCTACATCGATGAGCTCGACGACACTCGAATTGCTGAGGTGCTGCGTCGGCGAGTCGGCGCACAATGGGGAGACTACCTGCAAACCATTCGTGCGGTCTACGACCTGCCGAACCTGGCGCAGCGACCAGTGATGCTCGATATGATCATCCAGACGCTACCGCGGCTCAAGAGCCTCGAAGAAATCGACCACGCGCTGTTGTACACAACGTATACCGATCAATGGATCAACAAGGAGATCGACGAAGAGCGAGCACTCCTGGACGCAGAGAGCAAGCGGTTGTTCGCTCAAGAAGTGGCGTGGGACATGTTCAGGCGCGGTGAGCTGACAATTCACTCCGACCGGATGAGGGAGCTGGTCGACCAGCACCTGCGGCTGAACGTTCGGCAATCGGAGGACATCATCTTCCTCGAGCATGATGCGCGAACGGCTTCGTTCATCAGTTCTCGCGATGAAATGGGCAACTACGAGTTCATGCATCGGTCCTTCATGGAGTTCTTCGTCGCGCAGAAGCTCGCCGCCGCGATCTCTCGCAACGACAATGGGCCGCTCGCCGAGCAGTTGATCTACTATGAGATCCTCCGGTTCCTCGATCAGATGCTGCGTCCAGCCGAGGATCGACTGACGTTGAGCCGGTGGCGCGATCAGCGCACCAGCAACGAGACGCTACGTGCGAACTGCATCCGTCTGTCCGGTCAATGGGTCAACGAGGACGCGCTGCGCAATCTGATGGCGATCGCCCAGGACCGACGCGAGCTCAGCTCGCTGCGTCGCGATGCCATCCGTTCGATCACTCGCATACTCCGCGGTGACGAGAGTGACTGGGGAGAGCACGATGTCCGGGTAACGCTCTGGGCTTTCGCGATCCGTACGAGCCGGGACACGTTGAACGTCATTCGCCTGCCCATCCGGATCAGGGTCGTGGATCCAGGTGCCGCCACCGGCGAGCGGGCGAAGTTGGTGGAAGCCTCGAGCTCGACGGTGGCTTCGACGCTCCTCGGATGCTTGCGGGCCGATGAGCCCGAGGAAGTGCGGACAAATGCGTCCTACGCGTTGATTCACCTTCCGGGCTGGTACGAGCCAGAGCGGTTGGCTGACCTCATGAGGGCCGACGCCAGTATGTATGTTCGGTTCAATTGCTGTACGGCTTTGATTGCCGCGTCATTTGCCCCAGCTCGCGCCATGCTCGAGGGCATGTTAGCATCGACCGAAGACGCTGACCTCGTCAGGCTGGGACAATCTAACCTCAGCATGCTGGAAGACGGCTGGGAGGGCTATGCCAAAGAAGATTCCGGATAGCTTGACGGTCGTCTTCTACGTCTCGGGCCATGGGTTTGGTCACGCCACAAGGGTGGCGGCAGTTATGGAGGCGCTCATCCTACGCCATCCCGGCACGCAGATCTACATCCGCACTCTGGCCCCCAGGCCGATATTCGCCGCCGCGGCAGGAGAAAACCTCAGCTACGACCCGGTGGGACTGGACGTCGGGGTGGTCGAGAACGATGTCCTCTCCCAGGACATCGGCGCGACGCTGCAGCGCTGGAAGGGGATTTTCGCGGAGAACGCGTCGCTCACCTCCAGAGAGGTGGCGTTCATCATCGACAAAGACGTTGATGTCATCATCAGCGATATCCCACCCCTGGCGTCCGATATCGGCGCCGCAACCGCGACCCCGACGATCGCCATGTCGAACTTCTCGTGGGACTTCATCTACGAAGCCTACGCGACGCGCTATCCGGCCTTCCAGGAGGTCGTCCACCGGCTACGAGCGTCTTATGAGAAGACCAGCTTGCTGTTGCGCCTTCCGCTGCACCATGAGATGTCGGCATTCCCCAGGCAAGTGGACATACCGTTTGTCGTCCGGAAGGCCGCCAGCCGTGGTGACGAGCTCCGGTCCCGCCTCGGGATCCCTGAGGCCGAAGACGGTCGCCGGATTATCCTGATCGCATTGCGGATGGATGCACAATTGGCGTCTAGCGCGGTCCGGGAACTGTCCCGCAGCAACCATTTCACCATCCTGTCGACGGACGAAATCCGCACCGAGTCGGATTGCGACGTGCATGTCGTCGAACCAGAGCTGACCTGGTCCGAGTTCCCCAGCGTGGTCGCAATGAGCGACCTGGTGATCGGCAAGCTCGGGTACGGTCTCGTGGCGGAGTGCATCGCCGGCCGCACGCCGCTGCTCTCCATGCCCCGACGGGACTTCGCCGAGTACGACTTGCTGCTGGACGGCTGCGAGGGCCTGCTCCCCGTCCACGTCATGCCAGAGCACCATTTCCTCACGGGTCGATGGCACCAGCATGTGGACTCGCTACTGGCGAAGGAACCGTCCTGGCTGGACGTGCGACTGGATGGCGCGGAGGCCGCGGTGGACGCCATTGTCTCGCATGCTGTCGGCAACCATGAGGTTGCCCCCACGTACGGCTACCCGTCCTGGCCCCGGCCCAGCAGCGGGATCAAATCGACCAGCGAAGCGACATCGTCGTGGCCGTCGCCGCCGCAGATCCGGAACGGATCGTAGTGAACGGGATGGATGCCGGCTGCGCGGGCGCCAGCCAAGTCGTAGGTGAGGGTATCGCCGACATGAACCGTCCGCGCCGGCGGCGTACCAACCGCCGCCAGGGCCAGTTCGAAGATGCGCGGGTTCGGCTTGGCCACCCCGACCACCGCCGAGTCGATTACGGCCACGACTGGAACACCCGGCCCTGGCCCAGCCTGGCACACGCCCAGTGCTCGGAGCTCCTCTTCGATGGTCCCGTCTGCGTTCGACACGATGGCCAGGCGTACACCCGTGGCGACCAGCGCGCGCAGCTCGTCCATGGCGCCGTCGCGGACCTGTAGCCAGCCGACGCGAAAGCTCTGGTCAGGCCGGAACAATTCTTCCTCGGCGGCGTTGATGCGGTCCTCGCCCACGCCGATGGCCCGCAGGTAGGCGGTGGCGTAGCCAAGACTGGCCCGCGCCACGGTGTATGCGGTGGGCTGCTCGATGGCGGCCAGCGCCTCGTAGTGGCCACGGTCGAGCCTGTCGGGATGAACGCGGACACCGGCCCGCGCCAACCTCCCCAGCACGGCCGCACGCTCGGGCAGCAGGACGACGCCTCCAACGTCGAGCAACACCGCCTCAACGGCCGGCTGGGTCATCCTCGTCCTCTAAAGAAGGAGAAGTCACGCGAGAGGATAGTCGACGGCGAACCCCGCCGGTGCTTGCGGGAATGACGCGGGGGACATTGGCGTTGTGCGCACTGGCGGCGCCACACCAGAGTCGCCCTGCCCGCGGTGGCAGAGTACGATCAGGCCGGTTCTGCAGGGCCAGCGGCATGGGGAGGTTCCTTCGATGCTGGCGAGGCCCGAACCCGACGTAATCTCCCTGAAGACGTAAGGAGCACACACGCATGAAGCAGGGCATCCACCCTGAGTACAAGGTCGCGACCGTGCGCTGCTCGTGCGGCGAGACCTTCACCACCCGGTCCACCCAGTCCGAGCTGCGGGTCGACATCTGCTCCAAGTGCCACCCGTTCTACACGGGCAAGCAGAAGCTGGTCGACACCGGCGGCCGGGTGGAGCGCTTCGAGCGCCGCTACGGCAAGCGCAAGGCGCCAGAGGCCCAGGCCTGAGCGGGGCCCGGCGGGACGCTGGCATGGCCGACGAGGCGCTGGGCCAACCGGTCCACTACGGCGGCCAGGCGGTCCTGGAAGGCGTGATGATGCGCGGCCAGGACGCCTGGGCCGTCGCCGTGCGCCGCCCCGGCGGC
>Ga0137375_10008746_pt1 | contig 12028 bp, 13 predicted proteins | sample SagtaG_24_FD_104936 | JGI IMG/M metagenome (GOLD analysis project Ga0137375, IMG submission 104936) | Vadose zone soil microbial communities from Sagehorn Ranch, Mendocino, California, USA - Sage1_R_113_16 metaG | ecosystem: Environmental > Terrestrial > Soil > Vadose zone | place: USA... | reverse complement strand
TGCTCCGACTGCGGCTCCACACGGGCGGCCACAGCGCTTTTCAGGACACGGACACGCGTCCCCGGGGCAATCTCGAGCATGACGTGGTCCGCGGCCACTTCGCGCACGGAGCCGTAGACGCCACCCGACGTGATCACCTCGTCTCCCTCCGCGAGCTCGGTCAGCATCAGCGCCTGTTGCCGCCGCCGGCGCCGTTGCGGCTGAATGATCAGCAGCCACAACAGGACGAGCATCGCGGCGAAGAAGATGACGGAGGTCATGCGGTATCCAGGCGCTCGAGCGTCTCCGCCTTGAAGGATGCCAGCTTGCCGGCCTCGATCGCGGCCCGCGCCCCGGCGGTGAGCCGGAGGAGGAAGCGCAGATTGTGCGCGGTGAGCAGGCGCAGGCCGAGCAGCTCCTGCTGGTTCACGAGGTGCCGTATGTAGGCGCGCGTGAACCGAGAGCAGGCGGGGCAGTCGCAGCGCTCGTCGAGCGGGCGCTCGTCGCGCGCAAACTTTGCGTTCTTGAGGTTCAGGCGCCCGGCCGAGGTGAGTGCCGTGCCGGTCCGCCCCATTCTCGTCGGCAGCACGCAGTCGAACATGTCCACGCCGCGCTCGATCACCTCGAGAATGCCCTCGGGGTCGCCGATGCCCATGAAGTAGCGGGGCCTGTCGGCGGGGAGGAGCGGGGCGGCGTCGGCGACGGTCTCGAACATCGGATCGCGGGCCTCCCCCACGCTGAGCCCGCCGAGCGCGTGGCCGTCGAAGTCGAGCGCGACGATCTCGTCGATCGAGCGGCGCCGGAGCTCGGGGTCGGTCGCGCCCTGGGCGATCCCGAAGAGGAGCTGTCCGGGCGCGCGGGGCGCTCGGCGCTGGCGCGCAGCCCAGAGCGTCGTCAGCCGCACCGCCTCGGCCAGCTCGTCGCGCGCTCCACCGGCGGGCGCGCAGACATCGAGGCACATCGCGATGTCGGAGCCGAGCCTGGCCTGGATCCCCGCGACCGCCTCCGGCGTGAAGCGCTCCGCGGTGCCGTCGTAGACCGAGCGGAAGGTCACGCCCGCGTCGTCGACGGCGAGGATCGTGTCGCGCAGCGAGAAGACCTGGTAGCCGCCCGAGTCGGTGAGGATCGGCCCGTCCCAGCCCATGAACTTGTGCAGCCCGCCGAGGTCTCCGATCACGTCCTCGCCCGGGCGAAAGTGCAGGTGGTATGTGTTGCCCAGCACGATCTCCGCGCCGAGCGAGCGCACCTCCATCGGGTCGAGCATCTTCACCGTCGCCTTCGTCCCGACGGGCATGAAGGCCGGCGTCTTCAGCTTGCCGTGCGCGGTTGTCAGAACCCCTGCGCGAGCCTCGCCATCGGTCGCCGAGACCTCGAAGCTCACAGGATTAACATCGCGTCGCCGAAGGAGTAGAAGCGGTAGCGCTCCGCAATCGCGAGCTCGTAGAGCCGCCGCGTCTCCTCGACCCCGGCGAAGGCCATGACGAGCGCCAGCAGCGTGGAGCCGGGCAGATGGAAGTTCGTCAGCAGCGCATCCACGCGGCGGAACTCGAACCCCGGAGTAATGAAGAGGTCGGTGCGGCCGGCGAGCGACGCGCCGCGGGCGAGCGACTCGAGGACGCGCACGGTCGTCGTCCCCACCGCGAGCACCCGTTCGGCCGTGCGGATCCGCTCCCAGGCCTCGGGTGCGACCTCGTAACGCTCGCTGTGGATCGGGTGGTCGGCGAGATCGTCGGTGGTGACGGGCCGGAACGTGTCGAGTCCGACGTGGAGCGTGACCAGCTCGACGTCGAGCTTCGCCAGCAGCTCGGGGGTGAAATGGAGGCCCGCCGTCGGCGCGGCGGCGGAGCCTTCGCGGTCGGCGTACACCGTCTGGTAGCGCTCGGGATCGGCCAGCGGCTCATTGATGTACGGCGGCAGCGGCGCTTCACCTTCGGGAGCGCCCTCGAGCCGCAGCCGCCAGCGGCCCTCACCGAGGTGCTCCAGCAACTCGACCGGCCCTAGCCGCTGGCCCGGCTTGAGCCTCCGCGTCGGGCGCGCGAGCCCCTCCCACTCCCCGCGCCCGTTCAACGGCTCGAGCAGCAGCACCTCAGCCTCGCCGCCTCCGGGCCGCTTCAGCCTCAGGCGGGCGGGCACGACCCGGGTGTCGTTGACGACGACGAGCTCACCGGCCAGCTCCTCGGCCAGCTCGCGAAAGCGGCGATGGCGGATCTCACCGCTTGTTCTCTGCAACACAAGCAGCCTCGAGTCGTCGCGCCGCTCGGTGGGGTGCTGCGCGATCAGCTCGGACGGCAACGAATACTCCAGCTCGGCCCGCTTCATCCGGCCCGAACGCTAGCGTTCCCGCCCATGGATGAAGGAGCACTCACACGCGCGAAGGAGCGCCTCCAGGCCGCCGCGGACGGCCGCCCCGGCCCCGCCGACGTCGATTCCGCTCTGGAGCGGGCGCGGGCACAGATCGAGGCCCTGGCCGAGCTCGCGGCGCAGATCGAGACGACGCTTCCCGGACGGGTCGAGGACGCCGTCCGCGAGGGCGTGCGCACCGAGGCCGCGCCGGTGGGACGGCAGCTCGCCGAGGTGCGAGGCCTCGCGGGTCAAACGATTCGCCGGCTCGAAGGCCTCGAGGGCGAGCTCCTGGCCGAGCGGCATGCCCGAGTCGACGACCTCGCGTTGCTTGTCGACCTCATCTCTTCCGGGTGGAAGGGCGTCGACCAGCGCCTGGCCCGGATGGAGCGCAAGCTCGAGGGCAACGGTGGCGCCGAGGTCTACCAGATCGAGGAGCGCAAGGCCGGCTAGGAACTCGCTGCTCTCGAACATGAGCGACGACAACATCTGGTCTGACGCAGGGGGGAGCAGGGGCCGGACTGGTCCGGTGGCGGCGGCCGCGGCAAACGCATGCCCCGAGGGGATGGTCTGGGCGCAACCGTCTACGAGCTAGACCCTGGAAACTTTGTCGTCTACCACTTCCACCATCGGTGGGAAGAGCTCCTCATCGTCCTACGCGGTAACCCGTCCTTGCGCACCCCCGAGGGGGAGCGAAGGCTCGAAGAGGGAGAGGCCATTCACTTTCCCGTCGGCCCCGCGGGTGCGCATGCGCTGACGAACAAGACAGATAGCCCCGTGCGCTATGTGATGGCGTCGACCCAAGGCGCGCCGGAGGTTGTCGAGTACCCCGACCTGGGACAGATCACCGTCCAGGGCACCAACAACTCGCAGACCGGCGATCAACTCTGGTTCATCTACGACGTACCGCGAACCACTGACTAAGTCCGGCGTGAGCCGGCCGCACTTTCAGCTTCGTGCAGTTAAGTCGTCAGGGCCAGGATCACGGCCGCAGTGACAGCCCAGAGGACGACCGCCGCAACGAGCGGCCGGTCCGTCAGCAGCACGTTCTCCGGCTCCTCGCCGAGATCGTCTCGGTGCACGAGCAGCAGGTAGCGAAAGAGACCGAAGACGACGAACGGGATCGTCGCCATCAGCGCGGGCGAGTGCGCCGTGAACGTGTAGATGGCGTAGGCGGCGATCGTGCACGCGACCGTGACCGCGATCAGCTGGTCGACGAACGGAAGCGAATAGCCGTCCAGCACGGGTCGGCTCGAGCCCGGTAGCACGAGTTCGCTCCGCCGCTTCGCGAGGGCCAGGAAGAGGGCGAGCAGCGCGGTCACGAGCAGGAGCCAGGGTGAGATGCGAACGTCCACGGCGGCCGCACCCGCTGCGGAGCGCAAGACGAAGAGGGCGGCGATCGCGAAGACGTCCAGCAGCACGACGTGTTTGAGGCCGAGGCTGTAAGCGCCCTGGAGGGCGAGGAAACCCGCCAGGAAGGCCACGGAGGCAATGCCCAGAGGCGCGACAAGCGCGAAGGCGACGATCGAGAGCGCGACTGAGAGCATCAAGGCCCTGCGAGCCGAGAGCTCCCCCCGCGCGACCGGCCGCAGGCGCTTGAGCGGATGACCCCGGTCGTGTTCGACATCGCGTACGTCGTTCACGAGGTAGGCCCCGCTCGAGGCGGCGCAGTAGGCGACAAATGCCGCGGCGGCCTCGAGCCAGCGAATCGCGTCCCCCAGCTTGGCGGCAAAGACGAGCCCGGCGAAGAGGAGCAGGTTCTTCGACCACTGCCGCGGACGCAGCGCGGCCAGAGCGGCGCGAACCGGGGAGCGACGCAGAGGAAGCACAACGACTTCGGCTCGTGCGGGCATGGCCACGGCGCGGCATGCTACGGGCCGACCGCCTGAGAGGAGGGGTTATGCCGAACGAGATCTCCCCGTACCTGTACTACGAAGACGGCGGAGCAGCGATGGACTGGCTGATCCGGGTCTTCGGCTTCGAGGAAGACATGCGCATGACGAACGACAAAGGCCGGATCGATCACGGACAGCTGAAGCTCGGAGACAGCATCGTCATGCTCGGCGAGCCGGGCCCGCACTACCAGAGCCCGAACAAGCGCGGTGGCGCGACGGCGGGCGTGCACGTGTACGTCGACGACGTCGATGCGCATTACGAGCACGCGAAGGCCGAGGGCGCGACGATCCACATGGAGCCGACCGACCAGGAGTACGGAGACCGGCGCTACGACGCAGAGGACCTCGAGGGCCACAACTGGTTCTTCGCCAAGCGTCTCAGTTAAGGAGGTCGCGGACGAGCACGCATAGGAGCCGCGACATCGACCGTGGCCTGGGCGGGCCCGTAGGGTCGTCGTTCCTCGGTCGGAGTGCTCTTAGTCGCGGAAAGTGCGAAGCACTTTGCGCGAGTCCCGGGCCCGTGGCCCGGGACCTACAGCTGCGCGGGCAGCACGAGCTCGAAGCGGCTGCCACGGCCGACCTCGCTGTCGAGCTCGATCCGCCCACCGAGCGCGACGGCGAGCTCGCGCGCGATCGCGAGGCCGAGCCCCGTTCCCTTGCCGTCGTGCGTCCAGAACGGACGGAAGATGCGCTCCTGCTCGTCGAGGCCGATCCCCGGCCCGGTGTCCTCCACGGCGACGTGAATGCGACCGTCCTCGGCACTGAGCCGCAGGTCGACCCGCCCGCCGTCAGGCGTCCAGCGGAAGGCATTGGCAAGCAGGTTCGTGATGATCTGCAGCACGCGGTCGCCGTCCGAGACGATGACGGGGTCGGCGGCGACCTCTTGCGAGTAGTCGATGTCGCGCCGCTTCGCCTCCTCGCCGAAGACCGCGTACGCGCGTTCGAGGAGCCGTGCCATGTTGACCTCCTCGTGCAACACCGTGAAGCGCCGCGTGTCGAGTTTGGCGAGATCGAGCACGTCGCCCACGAGCCGCTCGAGCCTCCCAGCCTCGGCGGCGATCACGTTGAGCGACGCGGCCCGCCCTTCGGGGTTGTCGGCGAGCCCCTCCCGCAGCGCCTCGACGTGGCCGCGGATCGCGGTCAGCGGTGTCCGGAGCTCGTGCGACACCGTCATCAGGAAATTCCGTTCCAGCTCCTCGGCCTCGGACAGCCGCTCCGTCATCTGCCGGAAGGAGTCGGCGAGGTCGGCGATCTCGTCTTTCCCCGCGACTACGGGCACCGGGGTGTCGTAGCGGCCCTCGGCGACCTCGTCCGCCGCCTGCGCCAGTTTCCGCACGGGCCGCGTGATGCGTCCGGAGAGATACCAGGCGAAGGCCGCCGTTACGAGCAAGCCCACGAGTAGAGCGATCGCGAGGCGTTCCAGCAGTCGAATGACCTGATCGCTCAGCTGCGTCTGAGGCGTCGCCACGATGAGCGCGCCGACCGGCGTTTGATCGAGGTAGAGCGGATGGGCGACCGCCAAGAACGTTCGACGCTCCCCGGGAGGCACGAAGTCGAACTCGAGCGTCTTGCCCTGCAGAATCGCTTCGAAGTCGATTGCTCGCCTGGAGAGACGTCTCAACCCCGACCTCTGTCCCGAGAAGAAGTCGAGGCCGACGTAGAACAGTCGGTTGCCACTCGCCGCTTCCAGCCTGCGCGCTTGGAAGAACGGCGGCGGCTTATCCTGCTCCTGGGCCCGAAGCGCCTGATCGGAGTAGAGCTTGGTCAGGCCGGCCGCCTCGCGCCGCAGCTCGCGCTTCGCCTGATTCTGAGTGTAATTCCGGAAAAGCCCGAAGGCGATCAGCGTGGACACGAGCCCCGTCAGCGCAATCCCGGCGAGGAAGAGCGCCGGCAGACGGAAGCGCAGCGACCTGAACATTTCTTCTAAGCGGTCGCAGTCTCCTTCGCCGGTGAGACCTTGTAGCCGACGCCCCAAACGGTGACGATCGGCGACGCTTCGCCGAGCTTCCGGCGCAGCTGGCGGACGTGGACGTCCACGGTCCGCGTGTCCCCCGCGAAGGTGTAGCCCCAGACGCGCTCGAGCAACTGGTCGCGCGTGAGCACGAGGCCGCGATGGTCGAGGAGCTCCCAGAGCAGGTCGAACTCCTTCGGCGCCAGCTTGATCTCCTCGTCGCCGACCTTCACTTCACGTCGGCCGGCGTCGATGCAGAGATCGCCGTGCCGGAGAGTCGCGCTCGCGACTTCCTTGCGGTCGGGTGTGGAACGGCGAAGGATCGACTTCACGCGCGCGACGAGCTCGCGAGGGTTGAAAGGCTTCGTCAGATAGTCGTCCGCACCGACCTCGAGCCCGATGATCTTGTCGACGTCCTCGTCGCGCGCCGTCAGCATCAGGATCGGCACCTCCGAGCGGCGGCGGAGGCGGCGGCAGACCTCGATGCCGTCGATGTCCGGCAGCATCAGGTCGAGCACGATCAGCGAGGGCTGCTGGTTCTCGGCCTTCGTCAGCGCGTCCTCTCCGGTCTCCGCGACCTGTACGTCGTAGCCCGCGTTCTTCAAGTACAGCGAGACGAACGAGGCGATGGAAGCCTCATCCTCGACGACGAGAACTGTCTGCAGTGTGTTCAGAGGCATCGCCTCCAGAATGCCAGAGCGGGCCGCTGTCAGGGGATCGGCGGAGCCATGAGCTTGAAGCTCGTAGCCTCGTCAGGCAGCGAGTGGTACTCCTCTTCGTTCAGCGACCAGACTCCGTCGTAGAAGATCCCAGCCTGTGTGTCACCGGCCCCGTCGAGGATTCCGGGTCCGCGTCCGATCGCGCTCAGGAAGATGCCTCGGCCCTCGATTCGGATCTGGTAGCGAGCGCCGATCAGCCGGAAACGGATGTTTCGGCCCTGGTAAGTCGTGGTCTTGGCCCCGCGGTAGGTCGTCTTCTTCGAGCCGTAGACGACTGGCCGCTTGGAGTCGTACGGATTCGGGTCTGTGATCGTCAGCTTGCCCTTCTCAAAGCGACCCGTGATGCTGCCCTTGACGTTCAGGAAGATCATCCCGCGCCCTTCGCGAACCGACAGCGTTCCGTCCTGCGGCTTGCCCGAGGATTGCGCGTAGGACGCCGCGGGCACGGCGAGCAAGATCAGGAACAGGACCAGGAGTGTTCGCATCTCCACGTCAAGTATGCGCGCTGACCTTGTGGCTCCAATGAGGGAGATGTAAGGAAATGGTTAGCTCCGCTCTGTGACTGAGTTGAGCCAGTTCGGGGCTGGGATTCTTGTGGTCGCGGGCGGCGTTCTGCTCGCCCTGCTCGCGCGCAAGCTCAGCGAACGCTTTCCGATTCCGGCGCCTGCACTTTTCCTCATCGCTGCGGCGGTTGCCTCCGATGTCTTTCCCGGCCTCCGCGACGCGGTTTCGATCAAGACCGTCGAGCGGATCGCCGTCGTCGCGCTCGTTGTGATCCTCTTCGACGGCGGAATGCACGTCGGCTGGCGCCGCTTCCGGGTCGCGGCTGTCCCGATCGCCGTGCTCGGCGTGGCCGGGACGTTCGCGACGGCGGGCGCGATGACGCTGTGCGCGCACTACCTCTTCGACTTCAGCTGGACGACAGCCGGCATCCTCGGCGCGGCGCTCGCCCCCACGGATCCTGCGGTCATGTTCTCAGTGCTCGGCGACAAGGAGGTGGGCGGCAGGACCGGCACGATCCTCGAGGGCGAGTCGGGCGTCAACGATCCCGTGGGAATCGCGCTCATGATCGGGATGCTCGAGTTCGCGACGGCCGACGACGGGTCGTTCTGGACGGTTGTGAGCGAGTTCTCCGTCGAGATGGGCGTCGGGCTCGCCGTGGGGATCTTCGGCGCGGCGCTGCTTGTCCCGTTCATCCGGCACGTGACGCTGCCGAGCGAGGGGCTCTATCCCCTGCGGACGCTGGCGGCGGCGGGTGTCATCTACGGCGTGGCTGCGCTTGCGCATGGCTCGGGCTTCCTGGCCGTCTTCATCGCCGGTCTCGCGCTTGGTGACGTCGACGCCCCGCACAAAGAGTCGATCGAGCGCTTCCACACGTCGCTGGCGAGCCTGGGCGAGATCGTCGTGTTCGTCGCGCTCGGGATCACGATCGACGTCACCGAGCTCGGCCGAGACGTGTGGGTGGACGGATTGCTCCTCGCGTTGCTGCTGGCGCTCGTGGCGAGGCCGCTCGCAGTCGCGCCGTTCCTCGGCGCGACGCGGCTTCGCACCCGCGAGCGCATCTTCGTGGCCTGGGGCGGGCTGAAGGGAGCGGTGCCGATCCTCCTGGCCGCCTTCGCCGTGCTCGAGGGCGCCTCGGGAGCCAATCGGATCTACGGGATCGTCTTCGTCGTCGTCGCCTTCTCCGTGCTCGTCCAGGGAGGCAGTCTGCCGTTCGTCGCAGCACGACTCGGGATTCCGATGCGCACCGTGGCTCGATGATCGAGCTCGGACTGGCTCTTCTGGCCGGAGCTGCGCCCCCAGCGCTCCACGATCTGCACGTCTCGAATGGATCCCGGCCGTACGCCGGTGACGGACGGCTGCTTGCGACCCTCAGCCCGAACGGCGACGGGTTTCGCGACCGGGCGATCGTCAGCTTCAGGCTGGATCGAGCGACGACGGTTCGACTCGAGGTGCTGCGCACGGACACTCTGCGTCCCGGGCGCGCGACGAAGACCATCTGGGCGACGACCCGGCACCTCCGGCGCGGCCGCCGTCAGATCGTCTGGAGGCCCGCCCGCGACACCGAGCCACGGACGTACATCATGCGGCTGAAGGTCGGGCCCCGGGTGTACATGAATCTCCCCGGCAAGCGACGACGGGCACCCGTGGTGCGCGTACAGGGGATCGAGGCGAGCTTTCCGCGCCCGAGCTATGCGCCCGGCGAGCAAGCCGATCTGCGGCTGGCGACCGACGCCGCTTCGCTCCGCCTCCAGGTCTTCTACTACTCGAGCCCGGTCGGGCCGCGCGCGCGGGACTTCAAGATCGCGGGGACGGCCATGACCGCGCCGGTCCGCCTCGACTGGCGCGGGCACCGGAACGCTCCTGGCCGCCTGCGGTTCATCCGAGCCGGTAACTGGCCGAGCGGGCTCTACTTCCTGAGGCTAAGCGCCGGAGACGGCCGCGTCGGCTATGCGCCCTTCGTCGTCACCCGAAGAGTCCCTCGCTCGCGCGTCGCGGTCGTCCTCTCCACGAACACCTGGCAGGCCTACAACTTCTGGGACGAGAACGGCGACGGGTGGGGCGATAGCTGGTACGTGAGCGACACGACCCGCAGCGTCGACCTCCTGCGACCCTTCCTCGACTTCGGGGTCCCCTTCCGCTTCCGCGACTGGGATCTGGACTTCATCGCCTGGCTGAACCGCACAGGGAAGCAGGTCGATTTCCTCTCCGACGACGACCTGGCGGGGTTCCGGAACGGGAACGCGCTCGCGGCGGCCTACGACCTCGTTGTCTTCCCCGGCCATGCCGAATACGTGACGGCACACGCTTACAACGTCGTCGAGCGCTACCGCAACCTCGGCGGCAATCTCATGTTCCTCGCCGCGAACAACTTCTTCTGGAAAGTGAGACGCGGCGGTAGCCGTCTGGCGCGTGTCGGGCTCTGGCGCCGGCTGGGCCGGCCCGAGGCAGCGCTCGTGGGCGTGCAGTACGCGGCCAGCGACTACGGCGGCCACCAGGGCGGGTACGTCGTCATCGGTGCAACGAGCGCGCCCTGGGCCTTCGCCGGAACCGGGCTCGGAAACGGCAGTCGCTTCGGGCAGTACGGGTTCGAGATCGACGCCCGGGCAGACTCCACGCCCCGCGGAACGCAGCTCCTCGCCGCGATCCCCGACCTCATGGGGCCCGGCCGCACCGCCGAGATGACCTACTACGAGACCCCGGGCGGTGCGAAGGTGTTCGCGGCGGGAGCGCTCAACTTCGCCGCCTCGATCGGTGAGCCAATGGTTGCCCAGCTGGTTGAGAACGCCTGGACACGGCTCGGCCGCCCATGAGCCTCCGGGTGACACTCTGTTACTAGGTCTCTGGGTACTCGAAGAAGCCGCGCCCCGTCTTGCGGCCGAGGTGTCCTGCGGTGGCCAGCTCGCGCAATCGTTCCGGCGGCGACATCCGCTCGTCGCCGGTCGCCTCGTGCAGCGCCTCCGCGGCATGGATGTGGATGTCCACGCCGACGAGGTCGACGAGAGCGCACGGGCCCATCGGCCAGCCGACGCCCATCGTCATTGCCTTGTCGAGGTCCTCCGGCATGATCCCGTGGTCGAGCAGCCGAATGCAGTCGTTCAGGGTCGGAACCAGAACTCGGTTGACGATGAAACCGGGCGTGTCGTTGCACCGGATCGGTTGCTTGCCCGCGCGCTCGGCCCACTCGTAGGCGGCGTCGACGGCTTCGTCGGAGCTGTGTTCGGCTCGGACGATCTCGACCAGCGGCAGCAGCGGCGCCGGGTTGAAGAAGTGCATGCCGATAACCCGCTCGGGATGCTCCGTCGCCTCCGCGATCCTTCCGATCGGGAGCGCGGACGTGTTCGAGGCGAGGATCGCTTCCGGTCCCACGATCCGGTCGAGCTCGGCAAACACCTCCCGCTTCGGGTCCAGCTCCTCGACGATCGCCTCGATCACGAGCTCGCAGCCGGCGAGATCCTCGAGCTCCGTCGTGAACGTGAGCCGACCGAGGGCCCCGTCGCGTTCCTCGGGCGTCAGCTTGCCCTTCTCGTCCGCGCGCCCGAGGTAGTGCTCGATCTTTCTGCGCGCCTGCTCGCAGAGCTCCGCGCTCACCTCGCGGCCGAGGGTCTCGAAGCCGGCCTGGGCGGCGACCTGCGCGATTCCAGCCCCCATCGTCCCCAAACCGACCACGCCCACGCGACGAATCACAACCGCGATGCTAACCCGGGAAGGAATCGGCCCACTACTGCGTCCTGTAGGCACATGACGCGGTTTCTCCTCGCCTTCCTCATCTGCGGCCTCTTCTTGCTCGCCGTGCTCGGCGCGCTCGCGGAGATTTTCAGAGGAAGGCGCCCGGTCCTACTTCCCCACCGGGGACCTGCGCTTGCCTAGCTAAGGTCGCCGTCGCGTAGCGGCACGCGGCGGCGGCCCGAGCTAGGAACGGCGCGCGAGCACCCACAGGAAGCAGGCCTCCTTTTGCTCCGCCTCGTCCTGGCAAACGACATCGTGCTCGAGCACGTCGAGCCCGGCCTCCGCAAGGAGCCGCAGGTTCGTCTCGACGTCGAAGCCGGAGAAGAACATCGGCGCTCCCAGCCAGTCTTCGTCGACGGTGTCAGACGAGTCTTCTCGGCCGGTGGTGGCGAGCAGGTAGCCACCGGGCTTGAGCCAGGAAGCGATCCGCGTGTAGACCTCGGCCACTTGGGCCCGAGGAACATGTCCAAACGTGTAGAGAGCGACCGCGGCATCGACCGACGACGCCGGAAATTCCAGCTTGGTGTAGTCGGCCTTGATGAATCTGCCGGCCGGCACGAGCGCGCTGGCGCGACGGAGCTGCTCGGAGGAGATGTCGACTCCCGTGTAGCGATGGCCCGGCGCGAGGAGGCGGGCCGCGGGCTCCCCGTTGCCGCAGCCGAGCTCGAGCACGTCGGCGCCGGGCGCCAATAGACCCAGCAGACGCTCGAGGTACCCCAGTGCGGGCGAGCCCTCGACTTCGTTTTGCGCCCACTGCGCGTAGCGCTCGGCGATCGTGTCGTAGCCGCGCTCGACGATGCGCTTCGGATCGTCAGACACCCAGCGACTCCGCTTCGACGACGATCGCCGTCATGCCCTCGTCGGATCCGGATTCGTGCTCTCGCCGAGATCCCACGCGACAGCTTCGCCGGCTT
>Ga0137375_10008737_pt1 | contig 12033 bp, 10 predicted proteins | sample SagtaG_24_FD_104936 | JGI IMG/M metagenome (GOLD analysis project Ga0137375, IMG submission 104936) | Vadose zone soil microbial communities from Sagehorn Ranch, Mendocino, California, USA - Sage1_R_113_16 metaG | ecosystem: Environmental > Terrestrial > Soil > Vadose zone | place: USA... | reverse complement strand
TCGAGGCCTACACCACCCTCGGGTACATCGCCGGGCACACCGAACGGGTCCGGCTCGGCGCCATGGTCACCGGCGTGACCTTCCGGCCGCCGGCGCTGCTGGTGAAGGCCGTCACCACTCTCGACGTGCTCACCGATGGGCGGGCCTGGCTGGGGATCGGCGCCGGTTACCACGGCGACGAGGCGCAGGCCATGGGCCTGCCGCTGCCCGCCGTGGCCGAGCGATTCGAACGGCTGGAGGAGACGCTGCAGATTGCGGCGCGGATGTGGGCCGGCGACGAGGCTCCATTCGACGGGACCCACTACCGGATGCGGCATCCAATCGGCATCCCCCGTCCGGCCCAGCGCCCCCATCCGCCGATCCTGATCGGCGGCGCTGGCGAACGCAGGACCCTGCGGCTGGTCGCGCAGTACGCCGACGCGTGCAACCTGTTCGACATCCCCGACGGCGGCCAGACCGTCAGGCACAAGCTCGAGGTCCTCGCCCGGCACTGCGAGGACGTCGGGCGGCCATACGAGGCGATCGAGAAGACGCTGAGCACCCGGCTGGAAGCCGGTGAGTCCAGCGACGAGCTCATCCGCCGGTGCGCGGGCGCAGCGGCGCTCGGCATCGAGCACATGGTCGTCAGCAAGGCCGGTCCGTGGACCGTGGAAGCGCTGGCCACACTCGCCGCGGCCATTCCCATGCTCCGCGAGGTCCGTCCACCCTGACGACAGGGTCGCTCGTTCGCCCGCTGACCAGACGTCGACGCGCTGGCCTGGGTCGCGCTCGCGAGTTCGGGTTGATGCGATCGGGGCAAACGGCCTCATCGATTTGAAGTAAGTGGGCATACGGCGATGTGGGGATTGCTCTCAGCTTGCTCGGGCGGGAGGATCGCCCGAGTCGTTTTCCTGGCTCTGGGGGGCAGCAATTGATGAGACCCGACGGCGCGATGGAACTATTCGGTTGTCCTTGGGTCGTTTCTAGCTAGATAAGCAATCTGCGCTTCCATGTGCAGGTTGCTTCTTGGCGTCACTTCAAGCCTGAAAACCAATTCATGCTGCCGCGAGTGGACCGGACGACCGGTCCAGAAGGGAGGCGATGCCCCGGCCCACCCATCCGCGAAATTGGCGAGTCGACAAAAGGGAGGAGAATGATGCGACGCGCAGCAGCAACCCTTGCCCTCGCGCTCGCACTACTCGTTGCGATGGCCACCGCGGCCTTCGCCGACAGCCCCCACTTCCTGTTCGCCAACGCGAGCGTCAGCACCAGCACCGGCGCCCTCGACGTCAACTTCAAGGAAGCCGGACTCGGCACCACCGTTTCCACCGAGCAGGTCACCCTGACGGTGGACAACGCCACCGCCGTCTACCAGTGCTTCAACAACGGCGGCAACCACCCCAAGGCCGGCAACAAGGAGACCGTGTCCACGTCGCTGACCACCACTGGGACGTTCCCGGTGCGCAACGGCCAGACCACGGGCACCATCTCGGCCGGCCCACCCAGCCAGGGGGACTTCGCCTGCCCGAACGGCCAGAGCCTGTTCCTGCAGTCGGTGACCTACTCGGGTATCACGGTCACCGGGTCAGCGGGCGACTTCCTTGGGGCCACCCCCGACCCGGCCTCCTCTGGGCCGATCCACCTCCTGATCTCCTGATCTCCTGATCGCGCCGGATGGCGCACCGCACGGGGAATGCGGCTCGCGCCGCGTTTGGGGCCCGTCCTGTTGACAACAGGGCGGGCCTTCCGCAACCGGGGTCTGTGCAACGCCTTGACGCGGACGAACGGTAGTCAGAGTGACCCACTCCTCCGACCCTGACTCCCGACCTGACTGGCTAGTGGCTCCTGATCCCGCCGCGGACGCGTGCCCGACCGACATGACCATGGCGACTGTGGAAGGCAAGCCCCGCGCACTGCCTGACCAGCACGGAGGAGACGTCCGATAGCGACTGAGCGTGACCCTCTGGCGTGCCGGGACGTCGACGGCGCGCACCACGGGTCAACCATCGGGGCCGCCCCGCCATCCGACCGCTGGGCGGCGGTCTGATGTCCGGGGGGCCGGTCTCCGATCCCCGGCGGCATCTGCAGCAGGCGGTCCGGCGCCTGCGAGCCAATATCACCGAGGTCAGGCATGCCGCCGAGGCGCTCCAGCGGGACGCGGACTACGAGACTGCCGGCGTGCCGGTGCCTGCGCGGGTGTGGCTGTCTGTCGAGCTGCTCGAGCAGTGGGCCCGAAGCATCCAGGCCCGCCCGCCGCGGCGGCCATGGAGCGGTCCGTCTGAACCTGACTAGAGGCGCAATGTGAACCCCTGGAAGACCAACTTCACTCGGTGCACGATGGAGCGTCATGCCATCGGTCGCGCGAGGTACCGGCGGGCGCGTCGGGAGTCCCGCTCGAACGCGCCGCCGAGTTGTCGGCGCTGGTCGACCGCGGGTAGGCCACCGCCACGCTGGGAGCCGGGCCGTCCCGCGGCCCGGCTCCGGCGTTCCTACGCAGATGTCCTGGGCGCGGAGAACGTGGCGCCGGCGACCCTTCTGATGGTGGAGGGTTGAGGGGGATCGGGTCCGGGGGGTCGTGGCAGCTTCACCGTGAACTGGCAGCCGCCGGGGACATTGGCGACGGTGATGGTGCCGCCGTGAGCTTCGACGAAGCCGCGGGCGATGGCGAGGCCGAGGCCGGCGCCGCGGGAGGAGCGGGCAGGGTCGCCGCGCCACAGCCGGTCGAACACCCTTGGCAGGTCCGCCGCGGCGATGCCGCCACAGCCGTCGAGCACCCGGACGACCACGCCCCCGTCGCCATCGGGCTCCTCAGCGGCAACGAGCAGCCGGCCGCCACGCGGGGTGTGGCGGATGCCGTTGTGGACGAGGTTGGCGAGCACCCGATTGAGCTGGTCGCGGCCGGCCAGGACCACTGTGCCGCCGCCGGACGTGGCCTCGAGCCGCACCCCGGCTGCCTTGGCCTCCGGCTCGAAGCACTGCAGAACCTCGGCGATCAGCTCGGGCAGGGAGACCGGTTCCAGCTCGAGCGCCAGCGCGCCCGCCTCGACCTGCGACAGCTCCAGCAGCGCGTCGACCAGCGCGGTGAGCCGGTCGACGTGAACGACCAGCCCGGCAAGGTACTGCTCGCGGGTCGTCTCGTCGGTGGCGACGCCGTCGGCGAGCGCCTCGGCGAGCGCACGCAGGCTGGCCAGCGGGGTGCGAAGGTCGTGCGAGATCCAGGCGACCAGGTCGCGGCGGCCCGCTTCCATGGCACGCTCGCGGTCACGGGCCGCCGCCAGCCGTGCTGTGGCGGCATCCAGCGCCTCGGCAACGGTGGCGACCTCGGCGGCGCCGCTGGGCGGGTGTCCGGCGGGTGGCGGGCTGGCACCGGCCTCCAGCGCAGCCGCGCGATGGGCGAGGGCCTCCAGGTCGGTCACCATGCCGCGCGAGCTGGCGACACCGTAGGCGATGCCGGCGCCGATGGCGATCGGCAGGCAGGCCAGCACCACGGTCAGGTCGTGCGCGCTGACCAGCATGGCGGAGCTGGCAGCCTGGATCGCGGCCAGGCCGGCGCCGGCGGTGACCACCGCGGTGAGGGCGACGTGCCTGGCGACGCCGACGCGGCGCCGGCGCAGGCCGCCCTGGACCGCCAGGCCGACGAGGATCACGACGATCGCGCCGAGGCTGGCGAACCCGAGCAGCAGCGCGACGTCGCGAACCGGGACGGCGACGGCGAGCGCGACCGCGACGCTGCCGATCAGCCCGCAGGCGAAGACCGCGGTGGCGGTGGCGGCGGCACGCCAGCGGCTGTTCACGGCGGCCGCTCCCGCGGCACCAGGCGGTAGCCCACCCCGTAGACGGTCTGGAGCAGCTGGGGGTCGGACGAGTTGTCCTCGACCTTTTCACGCAGCCGGCGGATGTGGACCGTGACCGTGGAGGTGTCGCCGAGCCAGGTGTAGTCCCAGACCTGCTGCAGGAGCTGCCCGCGGGTGAAGACCTGGCGCGGGTGGCGGGCGAGGAACTGCAGCACCTCGAACTCGCGCGCGGTCAGCGCAACCGGGCGGCCGGCGATCTCGACCTCCCTGGTCGCCGGGTCGATCATGAGGTCGCCGACGCGCAGGCGGGCCTGCTGGGCCGCTGGATCGCCGCGGGTGCGGCGCAGGACGCTGCGGACCCTGGCGACCAGCTCGCGGGGGCTGAACGGCTTCACCACGTAGTCGTCGGCGCCGAGCTCCAGGCCGACGATCCTGTCCGCCTCGTGGCCACGGGCGGTCAGCATCACGATCGGGACGGGCGCGGCGGCGCGCAGCCGCCGGCAGACCTCCAGGCCGTCCATTCCGGGCAGCATCAGGTCGAGCACGACCAGATCGGGCGGCGCCTGGGACGACAGCGCCAGCTCGAGCGCCGCATGGCCGTCGCCGGCCACGGCCACCCGATAGCCGCCCAGCTCCAGGTAGCGCGAGACGACCTCGCGGACGGTGGGCTCGTCGTCGACGACCAGCACCAGCTCCCCGGACATGCCACCATGCTGACAGCAGTGCCATTCACCGCAACACCCGCGGGAAGAACGTAGCAAGTTTGTAAGCCCCAGGCACTGACCCGGTAATGCCGCGCCGGCAGGCTACCGGGCATGCGCATCCTGCTCACCGGCGGTGCCGGGTTCATCGGCAGTCACGTGGCGGACAGGCTGGTGGAGCGCGGTCACGAGGTCGTGGTGGTCGACCGGCTGCACCCACGCGCCCACTCGGGCCGGCCCGGCTACCTGCGCTCGGACGTGCGCTACCTGGAGGCCGGACTGGACGCGGCCACGCTCGAGGAGGCGCTCGCCGGGGTGGACGCGGTCTGCCATCAGGCGGCCATGGTGGGGCTCGGCCGCGGCTTCGCCGACGTCCGCGAGTACGTGCGCGACAACGATCTGGGCACGGCCGAGCTGCTGGCGGCGATCCACCGCCGGCGGCCGGGCGCCCGGCCGGGCCGTCTGGTGCTCGCCAGCTCGATGGTGGTGTACGGCGAGGGCGCCTACCGTTGCGCGGGGCACGGCGCGGTGCGGCCAGGGCCGCGCGACCCGGCGCGCCTGGAGGCGGGCCGGTTCGAGCCGACCTGCCCGCGCTGCGGCGCTGAGCTGGCGCCGGTGGCGGTGGCCGAGGACGCACCGGCCGACCCGCGCAACGTGTACGCGGCCACCAAGCTCCACCAGGAGCACCTGGCCTTCGCCAGCATGCGCGAGGGCGGCCCGGCGGTGACGGCGCTGCGCTACCACAACGTGTACGGACCGCGGATGCCGGCCGACACCCCGTACGCCGGGGTGGCGGCGATCTTCCGCAGCGCGCTGGAGGCGGGCCGCGCGCCGCGGGTGCTGGAGGACGGGGCGCAGCGGCGCGACTTCGTGCACGTGCGTGACGTTGCCATGGCCAACCTGCTGGCGCTGCTGGCGCCGGAGCCGGTGCCAGGGGTGTTCAACATCGCCTCTGGCGAGCCGCGCACGGTCCGCGAGCTGGCGGCGGCGCTCGCGGCGGTGCGCGGCGGGCCGGCGCCCGAGGTGGTGGGCGGCTGGCGCGCCGGGGACGTGCGCCACGTGGTGGCGTCGCCGGCGCTGGCGGCGGAGCGGCTCGGCTTCCGCGCCCAGGTCGGCTTCGCCGCCGGCGCGGCAGAGCTGGCCACCGCCCCGCTGCGCGCCCCGGTGGTCGGGCTGGCGGCCAGGGAGCGCCTCGTGTAGGCCTGTCACCCCTGCTCTGCTCACCAGCGGGTCGCGAACAGGACCTGCACGGCCAGGGTCTGGGCGAGCAGCAGTGCGGCGACCACCGGCAGGCGCGCGCGCCAGTCCAGCAGCTGCCGCGCCACCGGGATCAGCATCAGTGGCACCAGGAACTGGAAGATGCGCTCCACCTCGCCCCTGCTGAAGCCCCAGCTCGAGGCGGCGAGCAGGGTCGCGAGCGCGGCGGCGTCGACCGAGGCCCAGGCTCGCTCGCGGACCACCGCCACGGCCCGGGCCACGAGCGCGCCCAGCAGCGGCACGCCCAGCATGCCGCCGAAGGCGAGCAGGTCGCCCGGGATCCACGGCAGCGCCGCCCGCTGAGCCGAGCCCGGCGCGCCCTGGTAGGCGCGGTGGACCGCGCGCAGCGCCGCCAATGGGTCGTAGCCCGTGGCCAGCCACAACGCCGCGACCAGCCCGAGCACCACCGCGGCCGTGCCCCCCGCCCAGCGCACCACCCACGCCGGCTCGGCTCGCAGCCTGCCGGTGGCGCGGACCAGCAGGAACGCGAGCAGCAGCACGGCAGCGTAGGTCAGCATCGACCCCGCCCACAGCAGCACGCCGCCGGCGACGGTCCAGGCCCACGAGCGCCGCACCAGGCCCCGGTGAGCGGCCAGCGCCGAAAGCCCGAGCACCGTGGCGAACAGCGCGTCGGCCGAGGTGGCCAGGTACAGCACGACTCCCGGGCTGAGCGTCCACAGCGCCACAGCCAGGCGGCCGCCGCGCGCGCCCAGCTCGTCACGGGCGAGCGCCCCGGCGGCGACCGCCCCGAGCGCCCCGACGGCGACCGTCGCGAGCGCCGCGGCCGGCAAACCGGGGCGGATCCTGGCGACCAGCCCGTAGAAGACCATCGCGCCGGCCGGATGGCCCTGGGCGTGGGTCGGCAGCGCCGGCAGCAGCGCCGGGAAATGGCGCAGGAACGACGGGATCGCGCCGACCAGGTGCGCCCCGGCAGGGTACTCGCCGGCGTAGTCGAACGGTGCCCACCAGGCGCCCGGCCCGCGGCCCAGCGCGGAGACCGCCAGCGCCAGCACCAGCACCGCTGTCGCCGAGGCGGCCAGCCGGACGGGCCAGGCGATCTGGAGCCGAGCCATCGCGACCACCGCGACGGTCACGCCGAGCGCCAGCGGCAGCGCCACCAGCGCCCAGCCTGGCGCCAGCACAGGGTGGGGAAAGACGTAGAACGGGAAGCAGTGGTACCAGGGCACGCTCGGGACGACGAACGGCACCCGGCCCCAGTGGCGCAGCCACAGCCAGCCGGCCAGCGCCCCGACGACCACCACGGCACCGGCCAGCCAGGTGGCCCGCGCGAACTCCCGCGCCGCCCCCACCCGGCCGCGCTCCTCGACCGTGGTCTGCACGCGCAGAACCCTACGGCAACCGCCGGGCCTGGAGGCCGGCTGTTCCAGGTTTGTAAGCACCACGTCCGACGATCGTCAGGATCTCCCGGCAGCCTGGCCGGCATGGACCCGGCCCTGGATCTCCACGGCGTGACGGTGGTGCTGCCCGCGCTGGACGAGGCGGCCGCCCTGCCCGCGGCGCTGGCCTCGTTTCCCGCCGCTGTCGATCTGGTGGTGGTCGACAACGGGTCCACCGACGGCACCGCCGAGGTCGCCGCCGCGCTGGGCGCCCGGGTGGTGCGCGAGCCGCGCCGCGGCTTTGGCTCGGCCTGCTGGGCCGGGGTCCAGGCCGCGCCCCGAGCCGAGGTGATCGCCTTCGCCGACGCTGACGGGTCCTTCGACGGCGGCGACCTTGAGGCGGTGGCCGGCCCGGTGCTGCGTGGCGAGGCCGACCTGGTGCTCGGCTCCCGGGTCCGCGGGCCCAGGGACTCGGGCGCGCTGTCGCGCCTGGCGCTGATGGAGAACCGCGTGCTCGGGCTGGCGTGCGGGCTGCTGTTCGGCGTGCGCCTGTCCGACCTGGGTCCCTTCCGGGCGCTGCGCCGCGACACCCTGCTGCGGCTGGGCATCGCCGACCGCGGCCAGGGCTGGCCGCTGGAGATGGTCGGCCGAGCCGCCCTCGCCGGCCTGCGCGTGGTGGAGGTGCCGGTGCGCTACCGCTGCCGCGCCGGCGGTAGGAGCAAGGTCGCCGGTTCGCTGCGCGGCTCCGCCCGCGCGGCCGTGCATATGGCCGCGGTGGCAATCCGGCTGCTGGCCGAGCGGATGCGGCCATGACTCGCCGGGCGCTCGCGGTGATCGCCAAGGAGCCCGTGGCCGGACTGGCCAAGACCCGCCTCGCGCCCGCCCTCGGCGACCACGGCGCCGCCACCGTGGCCGCCGCGTTGCTCGCCGATACGCTGGCAACCGTCGCCACGGTGGCCGCCGAGCCGTGGCTGTGCTTCGCGCCGGCCGCGGCCCGCGAGCGCATGGCCGCGCTCGCTCCAGGGTTCCGGCTGCTGCCGCAGGCGGGCGGCGACCTCGGCGACCGGCTCGCGGCCTGCGCGGCCGCGCTGCACGCGGCGGGCGCGGCGCGGCTGGCGATCGCCGGCGCCGACACCCCGCACCTGCCAGCCACCTGGTACCAGGCAGCGTTCGCGCTGCTCGACCACGTCGATGTCGTGCTGGGCCCAGCGCTGGACGGCGGCTACTACCTGATCGCCATCGACGCCACCGGCCGTCCACCCCCCGCGGAGCTGTTCACCGGCGTCCCGATGGGCACCGACCTGGTCCTGGGCGAGACCCTGCACCGCGCGGAGCGCCTTGGTCTTCGCGCCGGCCTGCTGCCACCGCTGCGCGACCTGGACCGCATCGAAGACCTCGAGGCGGCGCTCGACAACGGCGAGCTGGCCAGCAGCCCCAACTCGCTTGCGGTGGTCGGCGCGCAGCTGCTCGGGCGGCGACCGGCATGAGCCACCCGTCGTTCTCCAGCCGCGTTCACCACGAGCGCATCTCGGCGATCCTCGGGATCGCCCTCGGCGTCGCCTTCGGGGTGTGCTTCGCGACCGGGCTGCTCTCCCACGCAGCCCAGACGCCGATCCCCTGGTTCCCCTGGCCGTCCCGGCCGGCCTGGCTGTACCGGGTCACCCAGGGCGTGCACGTCTTCAGCGGGCTGGCCAGCATCCCGCTGCTGCTCGGCAAGCTCTGGGCCGTCTACCCGCACCTGTGGCGCCGGCCGCCGCTGCGCGGCGTCGCCCACGCCGTCGAGCGGGCCGCGCTCGTGCCGCTGGTCGGAGGCTCGGTGTTCCTGCTGATCACCGGCATCACCAACATCGACCTCTGGTACCCGTACCAGTTCTTCTTCACGACCGCGCACTACTGGACCGCCTGGATCACCGCCGGCGCGCTGGTCGTCCACGTCGGCGCCGCCGCCACGGTCACCGCCGGCGCCCTGCGGGACCGGGAGGCCACCGCGCCGTCCACCGCCGCGGGACTGGACCGCCGCCGCTTCCTGCTCGCGATCGCCGCGGCCGGCGGCGCGGTCGTGCTCACCACGGTCGGCTCGGCGGTCACGCCCCTGGGACGGCTCGCCGTGCTCGCGCCACGCCGCCCCGGCGTCGGCCCGCAGGGCCTGCCCGTCAACCACCAGGCGAGCGACGTCGGCGTGCCCGACGCGCGCGTCGATCCGGACTACCGGCTCCGCGTCCGCGGCCGGGTGGCCCGCCCGGTGGAGCTGTCGCTCCAGGAGCTGCGCGATCGCCCCGCTCACGAGGCGGAGCTGCCGATCGCCTGCGTCGAGGGCTGGAGCTACAGCGCCCGCTGGCGCGGCATCAGCCTCCGCGACCTGCTGGATGAGGCCGGCGCCGATCCGCGGCGAGGGGTGGCGGTCCACTCGCTGCAGACCCGCGGGCCCTACGCCGGCGCCCGCATCGACGCGGCGCATGCGCACGACCCGGACACCCTGCTGGCGCTCGAAGTCAACGGGGAGCCGCTGCACCTGGACCACGGCTTCCCCCTGCGACTGATCGCGCCGAACAGCCCCGGCGTCATGCAGACCAAGTGGGTCACCGAGGTCGAGGCGCTGTGACCAGGCCACCGATGCAGGCGCCGCGCTACGGGCGGCTGTTCTGGGTGCTGCTCCCGGTTGGCGGGCTGCTCATGGCGTGGGGCCTGGTCGGACTGCTCCGCCAGTCCAGCTCGACCGTGCCGGCCAGCTGGCTTCGCTGGCTCCTCGGCGGGCTGCTCGCGCACGACCTGCTGCTGGCCCCGGCGGTCTTCGCCGTCGGCCTGGCCGTGCGCCGCCTACCCGCGGCGCTGCAACCACCCGCACGCACCGCGCTCATCGTCTCGGGCACGCTCGCCTTGATGACAGTGCCGCTGCTGCTCGGCTACGGCCGCGCTACCCAGCCGGGCAACGTCTCGCTCCTGCCCGGCAACTACCCCGCCAACCTCGCCCTGGTCATCGCGACCGTCTGGGCCGCCGCCGGGGCCTGGTCCCTGCTGACCCTTGCGCGTCGCCGAAACGGACGGCACCGCCCGGGTTGACCGCTCGGACGGCCCGCGGACCACTGCACCGACGGCGACGCCACAACTCGCTTAGAGGCTGCGCCGGTAGGCGGACCAGGGCGTCGCAGCGGGCAGGTGTGCCAGCGGCCCGGGCGGGCCAGCCGGGCGAGCCGGCGCGGGGACGCCCGCTCCGGGCTCCTCTGCCGGTTTCAGGGTCGTGGGCGGGGCGCATTGACCGTCGCCCAGGAGGGCTGCGCTTACGTCCGTGCAGGTGCTCCCGCACTGGGCAGACATTGACACCCGACCGGCCGGCGAGCAGATTGCGGAGGTCATACCTGCCCTAGCAGCGTACGGAACCGCGGGGCCAGGTCCCTTGGATGCCGAAGGAGGCAGACCGATGACCTCCACGATCATCCGCAGCCCCTATTCCGAGGTCACCATCCCTGACCTTCCGCTGCCCGCCTTCGTGTTCGCCGACGCGGCCAGGCACGCCGCCAGGCCGGCGCTGATCGACGGCCCCAGCGGCCGCGCCATCACCTACCGCGAGCTGGTCGGCGGCGCCCGGCTGGCGGCCGGCGGCCTGGCCGCGTGCGGCTTCCAACAGGGCGAGGTGTTCGCGATCTACTGCCCCAACCTGCCTGAGTACGCAGTCGCCTTCTACGCGGTGCTGTTGGCCGGCGGGATAAACACGACCATCAACCCCCTGTACACGGTCGAGGAGCTCACCGCCCAGCTCAACGACGCCGGCGCCAGCCACCTGCTCACCATCCCACCCTTCCTGGACAAGGCCATCGAGGCGGCCGGAAGGTCGGGCGTCCGGCTGGTCTTCGTGCTCGGCGAGGACGCCGGCGCCACCCCATTCGCGGCGCTGCTGCACGCTGGCCGTCAGCCGCCTAAGGTGAACATCGACCCGCACGCCGACCTCGCCGTCCTGCCCTACTCCAGCGGCACGACCGGCCTGCCCAAGGGGGTCATGCTCAGCCACCACAACCTGGTCGCCAACCTCTGCCAGCTCCAGCCCGTGCTGGACTGGAGCGAGGACGACGTCATCATCGCCGTGCTGCCGTTCTTCCACAGCTACGGGCTGACCGTGCTGATGGCGGCGGCGCTGTGGCAGGGCGCCACGCTGGTCACGATGCCGCGTTTCGACCTGGAGCAGTTCCTGGCCATCCTGCAGGACTACCGGGTCACCGTCGCGGCCGTGGTGCCGCCGATACTGCTGGCGATGGCCAAGCACCCGTTGGTGGACCGGTTTGACCTGTCGGCGCTGCGGTTCATCAACTCGGGCGCCGCGCCGCTTGACGTCGAGCTGGAGGAGGCGTGCGGCAAGCGGCTCGGGTGCGTGGTCGGCCAGGGCTACGGCCTCACCGAAACCAGCCCGGTCCTGACCGCGCACCGACCCGAGGAGGCCAGGATCCGCCACGGCTCGGCCGGGCAGCTCGTGCCCAACACCGAGGCCAAGGTCGTCGACCCGGCCACCCGGGAGGCGCTGGGCCGCAATCAGGACGGCGAGCTGTGCTTTCGCGGCCCCCAGGTGATGCGCGGCTACCTCAACCGGCCGCAGGAGACCGCGCAGATGCTCGACCCCGATGGGTGGCTGCACTCCGGCGACATCGGCCATGTCGACGACGACGGCTACTTCTACGTCGTGGACCGGGCCAAGGAGCTGATCAAGTACAAGGGGGAGCAGGTCGCGCCGGCCGAGCTGGAGGCCGTGCTGGTCTCGCATCCGGCGATCGCCGACGCCGCGGTGGTGCGGGTGCCCGACGAGCAGGCTGGGGAGGTGCCCAAGGCGTTCGTGGTGGCCAAGGAGGAACTGTCAGCCCAGGAGGTCATGGACTACGTGGCCGAGCGCGTGGCGCCGTACAAGAAGGTCCGCGTCGTCGAGTTCGTCGACGAGATCCCCAAGTCGCTGTCGGGCAAGATCCTGCGGCGCGTGCTCAT
>Ga0137375_10008736_pt1 | contig 12034 bp, 12 predicted proteins | sample SagtaG_24_FD_104936 | JGI IMG/M metagenome (GOLD analysis project Ga0137375, IMG submission 104936) | Vadose zone soil microbial communities from Sagehorn Ranch, Mendocino, California, USA - Sage1_R_113_16 metaG | ecosystem: Environmental > Terrestrial > Soil > Vadose zone | place: USA... | reverse complement strand
GATCCGAACCCCCTCACCCCAACCCTCTCCCCTTCGGGGAGAGGGAGCGCACCGAGTCCGGCGCACTGGTTGTGTTTCATGTGGACAGCTAAGAAACATCACAGATCGTGCCCCGAATACGAGCAATTGAACGATTTGTTGCAGAGCGGGAAGTCGGCCACGATATTGCCCTCGATCACCGCTTCGAGCAGCGGCCACTGGAACCAGGACGGATCGCGCAGGTGGCAGCGCGCGACGCGCGGTCCTTCGAGCCGCACCCACACCAATACGTCGCCGCGGAATCCTTCCGCGAGCCCGAGGCCTTCGCGGATGCGGCTGCCGACCGGATCGACCGGCGCCAGAAACGGCCCGCCTGGCAGGCGCCGCATGATCTGGTCGATCAGCGACAGGCTCTGCTCGACCTCGCGGATGCGCACCCAGACCCGCGCGTTCACGTCGCCGGCCTCGAGCACCGGCACGTCGAACGCGAGCTCGCCGTAGGGCGCATAGGCAAGCGTGCGGCGCGCATCGAAGCCGCGGCCGCTCGCGCGTCCCACGTAGCCGCCGGCGCCGAACTGGTGCGCCAGGTCCGCGCGCAACACGCCGGTGGTCGCGGTGCGGTCCTGCAGCGAGGCGGTGTTGTCGTAGAGCTCGACCAGTTGCGGAAACACGCGCCGGGCTTCCGCCAGCAGCGCCGACACCGCCGCCTGGCTGTCGACGCCGAGATCGGCCGCGACGCCGCCCGGCACCACGCAGTCCATCATCAGGCGGTGGCCGAAGCAGACATCGGCGGCGCGCAGCGTGCGCTCGCGCAGGATGCCGCATTGCGCGTGCATGATCGAGAACGAGGCGTCGTTGCAGATCGCGCCGATGTCGCCGAAGTGGTTGGCGAGCCGTTCGAGCTCGGCCATCAGGGCGCGCAGATAGGCGGCACGGGGCGGGACCTGTGCTTCGAGTGCCGCCTCGACCGCGTGCGCGAACGCAATTCCATACGCAACCGTGCTGTCGCCGGAGGTGCGGCCGGCGAGCCGCGCCGCCTTGTCGAGCGCCGCCCCCGCCATCAGCGACTCGATGCCCTTGTGCACATAGCCGAGCCGCTGCTCGAGCCGCACCACCGTCTCGCCGTTGGCGGTGAAGCGGAAGTGTCCGGGCTCGATGATGCCGGCATGCACGGGACCGACCGGAATCTGATGCAGGTTCTCGCCTTCCGTGGGCAGGAACGCATAGGGCGCGCGTGGCTTCGGCGCCGCCCGCGACCCGAGCGGATGCGCGACGTCCCAGAATCCGAGATCGAGCCAGGGTCGCGCATCGGGCGCGCCGGCAGGCTCGAGCCCAAAGAGATCGTGGATCGCCCGCTCCAGCCGGATCGCCGGCGGATGCACCGCGCCGATCGACGGAAACGTTTCGGTGCATTCGAGCGTCAGCACCGCGATGTCGGCGGCGCGCTCGTCCAGTACCGCCATGTGCACTGCGCCGGTGTCTCCCCACAGCCCGAGCAGCGCCCAATGGCGTTCCGCGAGCTGCTGGCCGGCAAAATGCCAGCCGTCCCGCCGCACGATCACGCGCGGCCACGGCCGGTGGCCTGGGACCCTGTCGCCTTGAATGGTATCGGCAATGGCCATGTCTATCCGAGCAGCTTGGCGACGTTCTGGAACCAGACCACGAGTTCGGCCGGCATGTAGATGCCGGCGACGAACACGATGGCGAGGTGGGCGAACATCGGCACGTAGGAGGCTTTCGATTCGGCGCTCGGACCGCGCGGCTCGCCGAACGCGATCGTGTTGAGGCGCAGAAAGAGGCCGGCGAGCCCGATCAGGATCGCGAACACCAGCACGATCGCGAGCCAGGGCTGACGCGCAAACGTCGAAGTTACGACCAGGAACTCGCTCATGAAGATGCCAAGCGGCGGCAGGCCCGCAATGGCGACCACGCCGAGCACGAGCCCCCAGCCGAGCACCGGATTGGTCACGGTCAGCCCGCCCATATCGGCGATGCGCTGCGTGCCCTTGACCTGCGCCACGTGGCCGACCGCGAAGAAGATCGCCGACTTGGTCAGCGAGTGCATGGTCATGTGCAGCAGACCGGCGAAGTTGGCGAGCGGCCCGCCCATGCCGAAGGCGAACGTGATGATGCCCATGTGCTCGATCGACGAATAGGCGAACATGCGTTTGATGTCGCGGCGGCGGTAGAGCATGAACGCCGCGAACACGGCCGAGATCAGCCCCATCGTTACCATCAGCGGCCCGGGCGCGAGCGCGTGCGGATTAGCGGCAAGCAGCATCTTGAAGCGCAGGAGCGCATAGAGCGCGACGTTGAGCAGGAGACCCGAGAGCACCGCCGAGATCGGGGTCGGGCCTTCGGCGTGCGCATCCGGCAGCCAGGCGTGCAGCGGCGCGAGCCCGACCTTGGTGCCGTAGCCGAGCAGCAGGAACACGAAGGCGACGTTGAGCAGCGCCGGATCGAAGCCCGCCGCGCGCTCGATCAGCATGGTCCAGACCATCGCGTCGAGGCCTTCGCCGACGCTCGGGCGCGCGGCCATGTAGATCAGGATGGTGCCGAACAGCGCCAGCGCGATGCCGACGCTACCCAGGATGAAGTATTTCCACGCCGCTTCGAGCGCCTCGTGGGTGCGGTAGATGCCGACCATCATCACGGTGGTGAGTGTCGCGAGTTCGATCGCCACCCACATCACGCCGATATTGTTGGCGACGAGCGCGAGGTTCATGGCGAACATCAGCACCTGGTACATCGCATGATAGAAGCGCAGGAACGTCGGCGTGAGTCGCCCGATCTCGAGCTCGTGGTCGATGTAGCTCGCGCTGAATACGCTGGTGGTGAAGCCGACGAACGTCGTCAGCACGATGAACACGTTGTTGAGATCGTCGACGTGAAGATATTTCCCCGGCGGCGGCCGCCCGAAGAACAGCGACAGCGCGATCAGGAAGGTCGCGAGCGCCACCAGCATGTTGAGCCGCGCGGTGATGCGATAGCCGGGCAGCACGGCGAGCAAGGCCGCGGCCAGCGCCGGAACGACGAGGATCGCGGTGACCGCGCTCATTGGCGCTCTCCGCGGAAGCGGTCGAGCGCTTGCAGGTCGACGGTGTCGAAGCGCTCACGGATGCGGAACAGGAAGATGCCGATCACGATGAAGGCAATCAGGATCGAGAACGCGATGCTGATCTCGACCACCAGCGGCATGCCCTTGGCGCCGGTGGCGGCCAGCACCAGCCCGTTCTCGAGCGACATGAAGCCGACCACCTGGCCCACGGCGTTGCGCCGCGTCACCATCATGAGCAGCCCGAGCAGCACCACCGAGAGCGCGAACGCCAGGTCCTCGCGCGCCAGCGCACCGGCGCCTTCGGTCACCCGCAGCATCACCACCATGGAGAGCGCGACCAGCCCCATGCCGAGCAGCATCGCGGTGCCGACGCCGACCACCTTCTCGATCTCGCGGTGGATGCCGAGCCGCACGATGATCCGGTGCAGCACCACCGGGATGACGATGGCCTTGAACACGAGCGCGATCATCGCGGTGAGATAGAGGTGCGGCGCGCCCTGCACGTAGGCCTGCCAGGCGACCGACAGCGCCAGCACCACGGCATGCAGCGCGAACATGTTGAGCAGCGCGTAGAGCCGGTCCTGATAGAGCTGCAGGAAGCTCACCAGCACCAGCGAGCCTGCGAGCAGATGGGCGATGTCGAAGGTGATGCCGCGCATCAGAGGATGTCTCGTTCGTGTTGATTGAGGACTCTCAGCGCGGCACGGCGGGACTCCCTCTCCCCATCGGGGAGAGGGCGGGGGTGAGGGGGAACCGATCTCTCGATGAGTCGTAACCCCCTCACCCCACCCCTCTCCACGCCGAAGTCGGATATATCCGACTTCGGCCAATTAATAGGTGCCGAACTCGGGTAAACCCGAGTTCGGATGGGGAGAGGGAGCAGACCGCCGTTGCCGCTCGGTCGTGCCATGAATCGCATGCTCTAAAGGCTCCGCGAGACGAACAGGAGAAGCGTGGCAAGGAGGCCGAGCATCAGCGCCGCGCCCATGAATTCGGGCACGCGAAACACCCGCATCTTGGCGATTGAGGTTTCGAACAGCGCCAGCAGGAAGCCGCCGACGGCGAGCTTGCCGAGATAGGCCGCGGCCCCGACGACGAGTCCCGCAAATCCGGCGCTGGGCAGTGCCGTCCCCCAAGGCGTGAAGAGACAGGCGATCAGCGACACATAGAGCAGCAGCTTCAGCGATGCCGTGAGGTCGATCAGCGCCAGATGACGCCCGGAATATTCCAGCACCATGGCCTCGTGCACCATGGTGAGCTCGAGATGCGTCGCCGGGTTGTCGACCGGGATGCGGGCGTTCTCGGCGATCGCCACCATGATGATCGCGATCAGCGCGAGCCCGAGCGATACCCGCAAGCCCACCTCGGATGACACCAGATAACCCGCCATAGTCGAGAGCTGGGTCGAGCCGGCGATCAAGGCGAGCGTGAACACGATCATCACCATCGCCGGTTCGGCGAGCGAGGCGATCATCACCTCGCGGCTTGACCCAATGCCGCCGAAGCTCGTGCCGACGTCGAGGCCGGCGAGCGCCAGGAAGAAGCGCGCGCTGCCGAGCAGCGCGATGATCGCGATCAGGTCGGCCGACCAGCTGAACAGGAGTCCGGTGCGGAAAGTCGGCACCAGCGAGGCTGCGACCCAGGTGGCGGCGAAGATGAGATAGGGGATGACGCGGAACAGCCACGAGGCGTTCTCGGCCAGCACCACCTCCTTGCGCATGAGGCGCACGAGATCGAGATAGGGCTGGATCAGCGGCGGTCCCTGCCGGCGCAGGAAGCGCGCCTTCACCTTGCGCACGAAGCCGGTGAGCAGCGGGGCCAGCAGCAGCACCAGCAGCATCTGCGCGCCCTGCACGGCGAGGTCGAGGATCACGGCCATATCGCAAGCACCAGCAGCAGGATCACGAGCGCGGCGAACACGAGGCTCAGGAACTGGCGGATGGTCAGGAACTGCAGGTGGTTCAGCCGGTCGGCGGCCGCCCCCACGCCGGTCGCGACCGGCGCATAGAGCGTGTCCCAGACGAGGTCGCGCAGCTCCACTTTCAGTTGCGCCGGCCGCATATCGCCGGGCGGCGGCATCTCGACGTGCTCGCGGGCGCGGAACACGACGCTGCCGAACACGCGGCGGATCGGCTGCGCGAAACTGTCGGCGGTGTATTGCGTCGCCGGGCTCGCGTCGGGATAGCCGCAATCCCAGGGCGGCGCGCGCCGCAGCCGGTCCGACGCGAGCCGGTGGATCGCCGCCGCCGCCAAGGTGCCGGACATGACCATGAACAGGAACACCAGCAGCCCGTTGTAGGAGCTGCGGCTCTCCGCGATCGGCACGATCGAGAGCCATTCGACGCCGGTCTGCACCGGCATCCGCTCGCCGACCAGGCCTTTGACCGCAGGCGCGAGCGCGTCGATGAACACGCCCGGCAGGACGCCGGCGACGAGGCACAGCGCGGCCAGAAGGAACATCGCCGTGAGCGAGAAGCGGTCGGTTTCGGTCGCGCGCTTGGCCACGTCGGTGCGGGCGCGGCCGAGGAAGGTCACGCCGAACGCCTTGACGAAGCAGGCGGCGGCGAGCGCCGCGGAGAGCGCCAGCAGTGCGCCGACCGCGGGCACCACGAATTTCAGGCCCCACGACGGCAATTGCGGGCTGAGCAGGATGGCCTGAAACGTCAGCCACTCCGACACGAAACCGTTGAGCGGCGGCAGCGCCGAGATCGCGGCGCAGCCGACCAGGAACACGAACGCGGTCTGCGGCATGCGGTGGATGAGCCCGCCAAGATGCTCCATGTCGCGCTCGCCGGTCGCGGTGAGCACCGAGCCGGCGCCGAAGAATAGCAGGCTCTTGAACACCGAATGATTGAACACGTGCAGCAGCCCGGCGGTGAGCGCGAGCGCCGCCGCGAGCGCCATGCCGTGCGCCCGGAACGCGAGCGAGAGGCCGAGGCCGATGAAGATGATGCCGATGTTTTCGACCGTGTGATAGGCGAGCAGCCGCTTGAGGTCGTGCTGCATCAGCGCATAGAGCACGCCCATCACCGCGGTGATGCCGCCGAGCACGAGCACCACGATGCTCCACCACCAGGCCGGCGGGCCGATCAGATCGAACGCGATGCGCACGAAGCCGTAGACCGCGACCTTGGTCATCACCCCGCTCATCAGCGCCGAGACGTGGCTCGGCGCCGCCGGATGGGCGAGCGGCAGCCAGACGTGCAGCGGCACGAGACCGGCCTTCGAGCCGGCACCGACCAGCGTCAGGATCAGGATCGTAGCGGCAACGCCGGCCGAGGGATGCGCGGCGCGGATCTCCGCGAAGGTGTAGCCGCCGTCGGGGCCGGCCAGCAGCCCGAAGGTGAGGATCAGCGCCGCGGTGCCGAAGCTCGCCATGATCAGGTAGACGTAGCCGGCGTGGATGTTGTCGCGCTCGCGGTGGTGCGCCATCACCAGCGCCCACGACGACAGCGACATGAACTCCCACGAGACCAGAAAGCTGAACGCGTCGTCGGCGAGCGTGACGAGGCTCATGCCGGCGAGGAACGCCGGATAGAACGGCAGCACCCGCAGTGGCGTGTGCTCGTGCGCCCCGTAGCCGATCGCGTAGAGGCTGGCGGCAGCACCGCCGAGATTGACCACGGCAAGGAAGAACGCCGACAGCGCGTCGAGCCGGAAATGCGCGCCGATCCACGGCAGCCCGAGCGGCAGCCGCACCGTCGCGGGGCTCTGGCCGAGGAGCGCCGCGAGCGCGATCACCAGCAGCGCGACCGAAGCGATCAGGCTCAGGCCATAGACGATGTGACGCCCGCGCGCCGAGGCCCCTGTCACGATCGCCACCGGCACGATCGCGATGAGCAGGCCCGCGAAGATCAGCGCGAGGTTGAGCATCATGACGGCGCCTTCAACCGGACGCCGCGTCCGCCGCCGTGGCTCGCCGCGCCTTCGGCGATCAGCTCGATGCCGGCGGCGGCGAGCGCATCGGCGAGCTTCATGAGCGAGTCGACGTTGCCGCGGATCACGCCGTCGCTCGATTCCATGCGCTGGATCGTCGGCAGCGACAGGCCCGAGCGCTGCGCCAGCTCGCGCTGGTCGATCCCGAGCAGCGCCCGTGCGGCTCGTATCTGAGCAGCAGTAATCATGTATGGAACATCAGAATCGATAGTCTCAACCTGGTAAGTGATGCATACGCCGTGCCTGAAGCAGATTCAATCCAAAACCGCCGCGCGTCCGGCGGAAAATGTGGGCATCTCGTGCCTACGCATGCGCGGCGCTCAAGGCGGCGTGCGCGGCGGGCTCTGGTCCCCCGCGCAGGTGGCTGATACCTACCGGGCCGAACGCTTCCTCGTCCGGTCCGTCATCAGTGAACGACGCCACGCCCGCCCAACCCGCCGCGCCGCATCGCGCCTTCGCGGCGCTCTACGCGCCCGGCTACGGCGTCTATCTCGTCGGCAGCGCGCTCGCCATGCTGGCGGACTCGATCGAGCACGTGATCAGCTACTGGATGGTGTTCCAGAAGTTCCAGTCGCCCGCGCTTGGCGGCTATGCGGTGATCTCGCACTGGCTGCCGTTCCTGCTGTTCTCGGTCACCTCGGGCGCGCTCGCCGACCGCTTCGATCCGCGCCGCATCATCCAGGTCGGCATGGTGCTGTTCATGCTCTGCTCGCTCGCCTGGGGCGTGCTGTTCATCACCGACACGCTCGAAGTGTGGCACGCGATCGTGATCTTCACGGCTCACGGCATCGCCGGCGTGTTGTGGCAGCCGGCGTCGCAGCTCCTGATCCACGATATGGTGGGGCATGCGCATCTGCACAGCGCGGTGCGGCTGATGTCGATGTCGCGCGTGGTCGGTCTCCTGGGCGGGCCCGCGGTCGGCGGCATCATGCTGCTGGCGGCCGGCCCCTCGATCGGCATCCTGATCGGCATGCTGATCTATCTGCCGCTCACGCTCTGGCTGGTGCGCGCGCCGGTCGGCCATGCCTACCGCAATGATCCGCCGCCGGCACCGCGCGCGGGCAGGGGTCTTGCCGGCATTCTGGCGACCGTGCGGGAGATCGCCGGCAACCGGGTCGTAGTCTCGATGACGCTGCTTGCCGGCGCGTCCTCGTTCGTGGTCGGCAACGCCTATCAGGCGCAGATGCCCGAATTCGCCGCCGACCTCGGCCACGGCGACGCCGACGTGCAATACAGTATGCTGCTCGCCGCCAACGCCGCCGGGGCGCTCAGCGCCGGCATCTTCCTGGAAATGCGCGGCATCCTGCAGGCCAATCCGAAGATGGCGTTCGTGCTGGTGATCCTGTGGTGCCTGTGCATCGGCGGCTTCGCGCTCTCGCCGATCTATGGTCTCTCGCTCGTGCTGCTGTTCGTGGCGGGCTTTCTCAACCTCGCCTATGGGGCGATGTCGCAGACGCTGGTGCAGATCCACGCGCCGGCGCAAATCCGCGGCCGCGTCATCGGCCTCTATGGCACCAGCGTCAACGGCATGCGCGCGTTCTCCGGCGTCACCGTCGGCATGGGCGGGAGCCTCATCGGCGTGCACGCCTCGCTCGCGATCAGCGCGGCGGTGCTGATCTTGATCACGGCGATCCTGCTCGCCGTTGACCTGCGGTCGCAACCCGCGCGCGCGGAGTGAGAGCTTTTCCGGCCGCTTGAAATCGGGCACAATATCGCGATCCAACGATCAAGCGCCGACGCAGGCCCGGCAGAGAGGTCCATGATGTTCTCGAAAATCAATCACGTGGCGATCGTGAGCCATGACTACGCCCAGCTCGCGCAGTTCTACATCGCCGCGTTCGGCATGAAGACCTCCGACAAGACCCGGCCCGGCCGCGCCGTCACGGTCGGCGACGGCTATGTCGGCCTCAACATCAATCCGCGCCGCGCCGGCCGCGCCGCCGGGCTCGACCATTTCGGCATCCAGGTCGAGGATTGCGACGCGGTATTCGACCGCATGCGCAAGAAATATCCGTCGGTGAAATGGCTCAAGCGGCCGTCGAACCGTCCGTTCGCCGGCATCACCACGCACGATCCCGACGGCAACGTGTTCGACCTCTCGCAGAAGGACATGGCCAACCGCACCGCGATCTACGTCGACAACGACGGCAACGCCAACACCCGCCACATCAATCACGTGGCGTTGCGCACCATGAACCCCGACGAGATGGCGGTGTTCTATCGCGACGTGTTCGAGCTCGCGCCCAGGAACGTCGACAAGCGCCCCGACGACCGCAATCATTACCTCACCGACGGCCACATGACGCTCGTCATCATGCCGTGGGACATCACCGACTATGACGCGACCGGCATCATCACGCCGGGCATGGACCACATCGGCTTCAAGGTCGAGAGCGTCGACGCCTTCAAGGCCGACGTCGAGCGCATCGCCGCCGACAATCCGCGGCTCACGCCGGCGCCGGTCCACACCGGCAAGGAGGGCGCCGCCCTCGACAAGCTGTTCGAGCGCAGCTGCGCGATGGGTCAGCATCGGCTCGCCGATCCTGACGGCATTCTGATCGACGTGATGGCGTAGGGCTGGCGTGCGTTCGGTGGTGCCACCGATGTCGTCAAGGTCGCAGGCGAGGCCATGAACGTGGCGGGCGCCGCGCCGGAGTAGTATGACTTCGGTCCGAACGGACTATGCTGTAGGAAGGAAAAGCCACCATGCGGTCATTTGCCGCCACGCTCGCCGCCCTCGCTGCGCTTGGCACGAGCGCCGCGTCCGCCGATCCGGTCGCCGACTTCTACAAGGGCAAGAGCATCAACTGGATCCTCTCGGCCGGCGCCGGCGGCGGCTATTCGAGCTACGCCCACGTGTTCGCGCCCTATCTCTCCGTCCACATCCCCGGCAAGCCCAACATTATCGTGCAGAACATGCCGGGCGCCGGCGGCATCCGCGCCATGATCTACCTCAACAACGTCGCGCCCAAGGACGGCACCACCATCGGCATGGTGCATTCGAGCGTGCCCTACGCGCCACTCTACGGCATCCGCGGCGCCAATTTCGATCCGCGCCAGATGAACTGGGTCGGCAGCATCAACGCGGCGAGCGGCATCTGCGTGTCCTGGACCGCGTCCGGCATCACCACCTGGCGTCACCTGTTCGAGAAGGAATTCATCGTCGGCGGCACCGGCGCCGGCTCGCAGATGGAGACCATGCCGGCGATGATCAACAAGCTGTTCGGTACCAAGATGAAGGTCGTCTCCGGCTACAAGGGCGGCAACGACGTCTACATCGCGATGGAGCGCGGCGAGGTGCATGGGCGCTGCGGCGGCCTCAAGTCCTCGATCAAGTCGACGCGGCCCGACTGGTTCGCGCAGAAGAAGGTGTCGGTGCCGGTGCAGATCGCGCTTGAGCGCGATCCCGAGTTCGCCGACTCGCCGGCGCTGATCGAGTTCACCAAGGACGAGAAGACCAAGCAGATCCTGCAGCTCATCCTCTCGCCGATGGACATGGACCGGCCGATCCTGCTGCCCCCTGGCACGGCGCCCGACAAGGTCGCGGCGCTGCGGGCGGCCTTCCATGCCGCCATGACGGACCCCGGTCTCATCGCCGAGGCCAAGAAGGCCAACATCGATCTCGAGGAGATCACCGGCGAGACGATCCACACCATCCTCGCGCGCGCCTACGCGATGCCGCCCGACGTCATCGCCGAAGCGAAGAGCGCGATGAACCTCACCGGCTCCGCCAACGAGTAGCGTGTTCGTTGCCCCCGCTCTTTCACCGTCATGCCCGGCCATGACGGAGCGTGACGAGAAAGGCGACAGCGCGGCCCCGGAAGGGTTCCTCATGCCGAAGCGAAGCGCCGGCATCCTGATGTATCGCCGAAGCGGGGAGGGCGTCGAACTCCTCCTCATTCATCCCGGCGGGCCGTTCTGGGCCCGCAAGGATCGCGGCGCCTGGTCGATCCCGAAGGGCGAATACGCCCCGCCGGAAGACCCGCAGGCGGTGGCGCTGCGCGAATTCGAGGAAGAGACCGGCCTGGCTTTGCGCGGTGCGCTGCGGCCGCTCGGCGAGCTTGTGCAACCGGGCCGCAAGGTCGTCACTGCTTTCGCGCTCGAAGGCGACTTCGATCCAGCACGACTCAAATCCAACACGTTCGAGCTTGAATGGCCGCCCAGGAGCGGACGCAAGGCGCAATTCCCCGAGGTCGACCGCGCCGCCTGGTTCTCGCCCGAGGAGGCGCGCGAAAAAATCCTGTCGGGGCAGCGCGATTTCATCGATCGGCTGATCGCCGCGCTCGGCGCCTGAGCGTCGCGCTCGCCGCCAAGATGCGCCATACTCTCGTCCAAGCGTATGCGCGACCCGTCTGGAGCACCCCAATGTCCGACTGTCTGCACTGCGACATCAACGATCTCGTGCAAACGTACATCGAGCAGAACCAGACGGTCGATGTCGCGGAGGTCGCCGCCAAGATCGCCGAGAGCCTCGCCGACCTGATCCTGTCGAGCGCGGAGAGCGATCAGCCCAAGCTCCTGGCCCACGCCATGGCGGCGTTGGGCGACATGTATTTGCAAAAGAGTGGCGCCGTCGATGGCGAGGGCACGACGCACTAGCGCATCTTCCAAAGTTGAGAACGGTTTTCCGTAGAAATGCAGCTCCGCTGGAGTACAGAGCACTTCAATCCGGCGGACACTGAATGTATCCAGCCGGCTTGTTGCACTAGCGACCGAACAGTCGTGACAGGATGGACTTCCTCTTCTTTCCCTTCCGCGGGTTTTTTGCCTTCCGCGCGGAAGCGCGCTTTTGGTCGCCACGATCACCTTCGCCCTTCTTGGCGGTTTTCTTGGCTCTTCTGCGGCGGTCTGCCGCGAGCGAGCGGCCGACCTCGTCCTGCGATGTGGTGAAGCGTCCCTTCTTGCGGCGGATGTAGCGCTTGTCGCCGGCGTGCGGCTGGATCAGCTCTCGGGCCATGGTGTGCCTCCTTGACGCACCGACAACCTCTCATCGCTTGGCATGTTCCGGATGAGTCTTCGTAACGCGGCTGCTCCCGCGCCAAGCGTCGCGAGCGAGCGTCG
>Ga0137375_10008725_pt1 | contig 12038 bp, 7 predicted proteins | sample SagtaG_24_FD_104936 | JGI IMG/M metagenome (GOLD analysis project Ga0137375, IMG submission 104936) | Vadose zone soil microbial communities from Sagehorn Ranch, Mendocino, California, USA - Sage1_R_113_16 metaG | ecosystem: Environmental > Terrestrial > Soil > Vadose zone | place: USA... | reverse complement strand
TGGGTGGTGATGCGCAACCGGCTGTCGATGATCGGCACGCGCAACCGGGAGCGGATCGCCAAGGCGCTGAGCGAGCTCGCCATGCGGATCGGCTTCCGCACCGCCGATGGATTGGCCGAACGCGTGCTTTACCGGGAATTCTTCCCGCGCGGCCTGACCGCGGTCGATTCGCTCGATGAGCAAACGCTGGGCGCCCATCCGAGCCTATCCCATGTCGCTGCCCGCCAGGAGGTCATGAGCCTGATGGCCGCGCTCAAGCTGCCGCTCAACGAGCGCGGACAGCAGCGGGTGGCGGCGCACGCCGAGTGGGCCGCGACCCGCGACAAGCCGCTCGAAATGTCCGACATGATCGGCGATTGATTGTTGCGCATAAGCAAGCCCACGTGATCGTTGCGCGGCAAGCCCGCGTCCGCCTTGCGGCGGGCGCATGTTCCCGGCCAAACGGTTTCAATGAGGATCCAAAAGGCTCGCGACCCGGTTACCTGCGGGGAGGGGGGCCGCCTTCGCTTTCTTCGCCTTCTCCGGTCTCCGGAATCTTCATGGCGAGGACATAGTGCTCGGCCAGAAGCTGCTCCAGCGGCGTTTTCGGCTGCCTCGGCGTCGATTCATTCTCTTCCATCCAGCGCTCGGAGAGCGTCTCGGCCTCGACCTCGACCCGTTCCTGATCCTGCGGGGACAAGGAATCGAACTTGCCGAGCTTGAGCTCGGCCGCGACCGCTTCAAGGATCTGCTGGAATTTGGCGTCGCGTTGCTGCTCCAGAGCGGCGATATCGTCGGCCATGGTCGTCTCCTGCTGGGCGTGATGATGGCGGGCACTTGCCCGGGCGGCATCGCGTCCGCCCGGATCATTGCCCGCTTCTATACACTGCTTTTCGGTGACAATCCGGTGGCAAGCGGTGGATTTCAGCGACCCTGCGGGCGCCCTTCCGAAACGGCCGGTGGGCTGTTGGGAGAGGTTCGGGGCGTGGTATCGCCCAAGCCAGTCGTTCCGGACGCGTCGGAGCGCGTGATGCACTGGTCGGATGATTGACTGCCGCGCGCCTGCTCGCATTCCGCCATCGTGGAGTACGAGCAGCTCAGTTGCCCGGTCGAGGTCTTGAGGCAGAACGGTGCGTTGCCTGACGTCTGGGCAGCGGCGATCTGGAACGCGCCCGACAGCGTCAGCATTGCCGCCGCGGCGAGGACTATCCTCATGAGACGGTCTCCCTGTCCTGATCGGGTCTGCATGGCCAACCGCCGATCGGCAGGTTCCGTTCCTTATATTGGGCATTCGAGCGACATCACGAAGGTGCCGTTAACTGCACACACTTGTCAGTGTGGGCACGATGTTGTCCGCGGGCGCCGCCGGCTGCTGGCGCAATGGGCACGGCAGATTGCGCTTCCGGCTGCGGCGGCCTTTTGCTAACGCATGCAATACGATGGAAGGGTGGCCGAGCGGTTGAAGGCACCGGTCTTGAAAACCGGCAGGGGGTTCACGCTCCCTCGTGGGTTCGAATCCCACCCCTTCCGCCAAATCGGTGTTCGCCGACATTCGTCAGCGTTCAGATACATCGATTTTTGTTGGGTATTCTCTGGATCGGCCGTCGCGCGTCTTGCCGATATGGGCGGCACGATCATCACGGGCTCGCCAGCCGACTTCGGGGCGCTCGTTGCCACGGAAGCCGAGACGTGGGCCAAGGGGTGAAGTGCTCCGGCGCGAAGCCGGATTGACCGCCGCAAACTATTGAGTCCTCAATTCTTGATGTCCTGCAGGAACCATTCGGTGGGCAGCTCCCGCCCAAGCCGTTGCTCCTTCGCCCGGCGATAGACCAGACCACCGACCGAGGAGAATTGCAGGCCCCAGTTGCCCACCGGCCGATACTGGCTGATCTGCTCGCGGCCGGTGCGGCCCTGGGCCTTGCCGGAGATCACCTCGGCGTAGAGCGGCCCCACGGGCAGCCCCGCACGTCTGGGCGAGGACTTCGGCAGGCGCTTCTGTTCCTCCGGGCTGCCCCCGACGAAGGCGCCGTGACTGTGTCCAACGCCTTTGCGGAACACCTCGTCTTCGGGCATGGGCAATGTGTCGATGCCCTGGCGGACCACCACATCGATACGCGCGAGCGCGTCGGCGCCGAGATCGTGCGGGCCGATATTGACGACGTGCATTCCCGCCTCGAGCCAGCCGCCTTCGATCACTGGATGCATGCTGTCGGTGCAGGTCGCAACAATGTCGGTGCCCCGGACGGCCGCGTGTGCGGTGGCGACGGGCTCGATCGCAATCCCGAGCTTTTGCTTCATCTCCGCCGCGAATGCCTCCCGGTTCGCAGTGACGCGGCTGTAGACCTTGACCGCCTTGATGTCGCGTACCTCAACCAGCGCTTCCAGCGCGGTCCGGGCCATGCCGCCCGACCCGATCACGCCGACCGCATGGGCATCCTCGCGCGACAATAATCGCGTACCGATGCCGGCCGATGCGCCGACGCGCATGTGTTGAAGGTGGCCGTCATTGATGATGGCGAGCGGCTCGCCGTCCTGCGTGCTGAACAGGAGCACGAGGCCGCAATAGGTGCCGGGCCGCATGCAATATTTGCTTTCCGTGCGCGTGCCGTCCGGTCCTTCCGGCCAGGTCATGATGTCGGATTTGAGCCGCACGGCGAGCACGCCGTCGCTCGCACCCTCGACCGAGCCCCAGCGATAATAGCCGTCCTCCCGGTTGCATGGCACGAACATGTCGATGCGCGGGCGCGAGACGGAGGCGCCGGTCAGAGTTCCGGCGAAGGCGCGTCCTTGCGCCTCGATGCATTCGCGCATGGTGAGAACGCGCTTCACGACCTCATTGTCGATCATCAGCATCGTGTGCCGGCCTCCCCGCACGCCAGCGAGAGCAGCCGTCGGACGCCATTGGCGTCCAAGACCTCAAACCGTCTGCCAAGCTCGATGCATTCGTCGATCGCCTGTGGCGATAGCGAGCCGGCAAAGCAATCCCGCACTTTGATGACGTGCTCGGCCTCTGAAATCGGTTCCGCGCCCCAGGAGCCGCGCGGCCGTTCGCAGCGCTCGCGCACGACGGTGCGGTCCGCGAGCTCGATTTCGAGATCGACGTAGCGGCCGGCATTGTATTCGGTCGTGATGTTGGGCGTCATCGTGACGTTGATCTTGCCGAGCAGCGTCTGCATGTCGAGGCGTTGCAGCCGCTCGTCGGTGAAGCTCGACAACGTCACTGCGCCGTCGAGTAACGCCGCCGCCAGCGTATATTGCACGCTGAATTTACCTTCGAGCCCGGTCTTGGGATGCGGCCGGTCGCCGGTGGGCACGACCGGCGCCAGCATCCGGACTGCGCAGATCGCGTCGGGTGACGGAATCCTCGGCCGCGCCGCGAGGGCCGCGGTGATGCCGTAATGCGTCGTGAATTTGCACGGAAAAATCTTGAGCGTGTAGCCGGGATCGACGAGTCGAAACGGCGGCCCGAAGCAGAGCAGCATCTCGCGGTCGAAATGCGGCGGCAGAAATGTCCGAGCATAGCCTCGTGGACCGTCGAAAGCCTCATCGTCGCCGGTGAAGCCGCTGGCGGCGAGCAGGGCCGATTCGAGGCCAAGCGATGCGGCATAGCCGCAATGGGTCGATTTGGTCATGGTGCCGGTGTTGCTGGTGAGGCTGCCGCACCGCGACGAAGCGATGCCGATCGCGTTGGCAAGGCGCTCGGCATCGAGCGTCAGGAGATGCGAAGCCGCCACCGCCGCCCCGATCGGCCCCACCATGCCCGGCGGATGGAATTGGAAGTCACGCGACTCGACATGCCCGGAGGCCTGCCGAATCCAGCCCTGGATCTCGACCCCCTTGATGAGCGCGGCGAGCACGTCGCGCCCGCTGGCGCCAATCGACTCCGCCAGCGCCAGCACCGGCGCGAGCGCGGGCGACAACGCGTGCGTCGCCGGAGTCCACATCGGCTCGAAATCGAGCACATGCATCGCCGTCGCGTTGAGAAGCGCGGCGGGCACCGGAGCCAGGCGGAAACCGAAGCCCAGGGCCGAAGAGTCCTCCTTCGACCCCTGCTTGCGCAAGTAATCGGCGAGGATGCGCGGCGCCGTCTCGATGCGCGCGCCGGCCACCGCGACGCCGATGCCGTCGAGGACGAGCTGCCGTGCCTTGGCAATCGCGCTCTCGCCAATGCCGTTCGCGGTAATGGCCACGATCCCGTCGCAGAGCCGTTTGGTCACGCTCGTCATTGTTTCAGCCATTTGTCCAAACCAGCCTGGAACATGCCGCCCCTTTGCAGGAGATCGGCTTGGGCCGCGGAACGAACGTCGATGTCCCCGACATCGGCGGAGCGCAGAATCTTCGCAGACGTGGATTTCGGCGTCGGTCCTGCGGACAGAACCATTGCGGCACCGACGATCATCGGCAGCAGTTTACGCGGCAGGCTCATTGCAAGTTCCTTGCATGCGGATGCTGCGCCCTGGCGCCGCCTTGTGGGTACGCCAGCCCGCGGGTTATCGTCGAAACAAGCAATCATAACAACGGAGAATCCCCAATGGGCTGTTTCCGCAGGCTTGGCGGTATCGCCGGGCTTTGTGCCGCGGTCGTAGCGGTCACTGGGGAGGTCCGCGCCGATGATGCCTTCTACAAGGGCAAGCGGCTGACGGTGCTCGTCAACTACGCGCCGGGCGGCTCGACTGACGCCGAAGCGCGGGTATTCGTGCGTCACATCGGGCGGGTGCTCGAAGGCCAGCCCGGCGTCATCATCCAGAACATGGAAGGCGCCGGCGGCTTTGTCGGGGCCAAATATGTCGGCGAGGTCGCGCCGCGCGACGGCACGCTCGCGGGCTACTTGACCGCCACCGCCTTCCTCGCCGCGCTGGAGCCGGAACGCTTCAAGGTGGATTTCAAGAGCTACGAATTCATCGGCATCCAGGCCGGCACCTCGATCAACTTCGTACGCACCGACGTGCCGCCCGGGATGAAGGAGCCAGCCGATCTTCTCAAGGCCAAAGGCCTGGTGGTCGGAAGCCTGGCGCCGGACTCGCCCAAGGGCGTGCGTATCCGGCTTGGCTTCGACCTTCTCGGTCTGCCCTACAAGTTCATCAGCGGCTATCGCTCCGGCGGCGCTGCCAAGCTCGCGCTCGAGCGCGGCGAGATCAATGTCTACGGCGAGTCACCGCCGAGCTATTTTTCCATTATCGAGCCGGGACTGGTGAAATCCGGGACGGCGATCCCGGTCTATATGGATTCCAATTTCGACGGGCAGAACTTCTTCATCCCGGACTCGGCCAAGGGCTCGCCAGTCGCGCCGTTCCACGAATTCTACCAAAAGCTGAACGGGCGGATGCCGTCCGGCCAGCTTTGGGAGGCCTACAAGGGCATGGTCGCGCCCGACGGGACCGCAACGCGCGTGATCGTGCTGCCGCCGGGCGCGACGCGGGCCGCGGTCCTGGCGTTGCGCGAAGGTCTGACCCGTCTCAACGGCGACAAGGCCTATGCAGAGGACGCGCAGAAGGCGTTCGGATTCGTTCCGATCTGGCGCGCCGAGCCCGACAACAATGCGGTCGCAGCGCGTTCGATCACGCTGGATGCCGCGACGAGGGCCTTTCTGCAGAACTACATCAAGAATCCGCCGAAGTGAGCGGCCCGCCGGCGTGCAAGGATATCGATCGCGGGCGCCGGCAATTCGCTGGTCGAGTGCGCGCCGTGAGGAGGTGCCATGATCGCAATCCGAATGCAGGCCGCCGCGATCGGAGTTTCGAGCGCAGGACGCCGCTGCAATTCTTCGTAATCACGCGTGAACCTGCGAGAGAAGGTTGGTTTTCCAGTTCCTCTCCCTCCAAGGAATGCCGCACTGAAATTGCCGCCAAAAAGTTCGTGCAATGTCTCGTTCTGAAGCGAAGCTACCAGGGAAGGGGGCCTTAATCGAAGCCTCCCACATGCAGGGCGCGCCTCGGCCTTCGTCATCGACTGCAGTCTTGTGGGTCAACTTGTGGAATGTTTGCGGTGTGGCCCTCAAATATTTGAATTAACGGCTGTATTTTCCTCTTGCGGACACCCCTCCGGCAACCGCCACCGCGATAGTTCAGCGTGCTTCAGACGGCCCGCCGGTGGCGGTGGATATCCTTCACATCGGTGAAAACGATGTCGGCACTGCGTTGCCTCGTATAGTCGAGGTCGAAGGCACTGCGTGCCAGAAAGACGAGATCGCCATCCAAATCTTCGGCGATGGCTGAGCGATGGGCCGTCACGAATTGCTCGAGCGACTTGCCGTCATTCGCGGCGATCCAACGCGCGAGCGCAAATTCGGGGATGTCCCAATCAATCCCCAGTCCGTACTCACTGGCGAGTCTTGCCCTGAGCACGTCGAGCTGCAGCGGACCGACGACGCCAACCAGGGCTGGGGAGCCGTCGCTCGGCCGAAACACCTGCGCCACGCCTTCCTCGGCCAGTTCCTGCAATGCCTGCTTCAGTTTCTTGGCTTTCATGGCGTCGGGCAGACGAATCCGGCGCAGGATCTCGGGCGCGAAGCTCGGTACCCCGGTAAAGTTGAGATCTTCGCCTTCGGTCAAGGAGTCGCCGATGCGCAGGGTTCCGTGATTGGGGATGCCAACCACGTCGCCCGCGTAGGCTTCGTCGGCGATCGCGCGATCCTGGGCGAAGAAGAATTGCGGCGCGCGCAGGCTCATGATCTTACCGGTTCGCACATGCTTGACCTTCATGCCGCGGGTCAGCGTCCCGGAGCAAAGTCGTGCGAAGGCGATGCGGTCGCGATGGTTCGGATCCATGTTCGCCTGAATCTTGAAGACGAACGCCGTCAAGCCAGGCTCGGTTGCCGCCACGGTTCGCTTGTCGGCGTCCTGCGCGCGCGGCGGGGGCGCCATGTCGGCGAGCGCATTGAGCAGGTCGCCGACGCCAAAATTCTTGAGCGCGCTGCCGAAGAAGATCGGGGTCAGGTGACCCTCGCTAAATGCCTTCAGGTCGAACCGCTTGCAGGCATGACGAACCAGATCGAGCTCCCCGCCGACCGTCGCCGGGTCGACATTGGGATTCAGGGCAGCCATGTCAGCGACCGTCATCTCGCGAAGCCTGCCGGCGTCGCCGGCGTCGCCATCGAGCAGACGGACGCCGCCGGTTTGGACGTCGACGGTTCCGATGAAATCGCGCCCGCGCCCGACCGGCCATGTGACCGGTGCTGCGTCCAGCGCCAGCGTCTTCTCGATCTCGTCGATGAGGTCGAACGGGTCGCGGCTCTCGCGATCCATTTTGTTGATGAACGTGATGATCGGAATATCGCGCAACCGGCATACCTCGAACAGCTTGCGCGTGCGCGGCTCGATGCCCTTGGCGGCGTCGATCACCATGACGGCCGAATCGACGGCCGTGAGCGTCCGGTAGGTGTCCTCCGAGAAGTCCTCGTGACCCGGAGTATCGAGCAGGTTGAACACGCGGCGGTCGTACTCGAACGTCATCACCGACGTAACCACCGAAATCCCGCGTTCGCGCTCGATGGCCATCCAGTCGGAACGGGTCGAGCGCCGGTCGCGTTTGGCCTTGACCTGCCCGGCAAGCTGGATCGCCCCGCCGAACAACAGGAGCTTCTCCGTCAAGGTGGTCTTGCCGGCATCCGGATGGGAAATGATCGCGAAGGTGCGACGCCGCTGGACTGGGGTCAGAGCAACCGATCGTGCCGAATCGCCGTCGGAGGCGCTAATGCGTATGTCCATAATAGGGGGATGTGGCAGTTCCAGCCGTCGCGATCAAGATTCCCCTGCGCGAGCCGCCCAGCTTTCTCGGACGAGCGGGAACCCGCAGCAGGTCCGATTGGCGTCAGTGCGACCGGCTCCGGCAGTCAGCGCCGGCCGGAACGCGGTCAATGGACTTTGCTGGCCGAGGTCCCCCAATTGACGCCCGCGGCTGATTCTGGCGCCGCGACCTCGGCGCGCTTGCGCATTTCATTGCAAGCGCCTGATTTCTATTCTATTTTCGACGGTACGGGGGTGGTTACATCATTGAGCTGGCGGGTCCGTGGCGCGACTGTTCATCAGCCATTCGAGCGCGAACAATGCGGCGGCGCTGGCGTTGCGCGATTGGCTCTATGAGCAGGGCTTCAAGAACGACGTCTTCCTCGACATCGATGCCGAGCGCGGCCTAGTGCCGGGCGAGCGCTGGCAGCAGGCGCTGAAGTCGGCGGCGGACCGTTGCGAGGCGGTGCTGTTTCTCGTGTCACCCGCCTGGCTCGATTCCCGCTGGTGCCTGGCCGAATTTCTACTGGCCAAGAGCCTGCACAAGTCCATCTTTGGATTGACGATCGAACCGGTGCCGATCGAGCGCCTGCCCACCGAGATGACGGCGGAATGGCAGTTGTGCGAGCTCGTCGGCGAGGATCGTTTCCGTACCTTCGAGGTCGAGCTCGGACCCCAGCGCCAGACGGTGTCGTTCCGCGAGGCGGGGCTCGATCTCTTGCGGCGCGGCCTCCAGCGCGCCGGGCTTGATGCGCTGAGCTTCCCGTGGCCGCCGCCGAACGAGCGCAACCGCGCGCCCTATCGGGGCTTGCGCGCCCTCGAGGCACAGGACGCCGCGATCTATTTCGGCCGCGACGCGATGATCGTGCGCGGCCTCGACCGCATCCGCGGCCTGGTCGAGGGCGGGGTCGAGAAGGTCATGGTCGTGCTCGGCTCTTCGGGCTCGGGCAAATCCTCGTTCCTGCGCGCCGGGCTCTGGCCGCGGCTCGCCCGGGACGATGTGTCGTTCCTGCCGTTGCCGCCGATCCGCCCGGAATCGGCCGTCATCACCGGCAGTGCGGGCCTCGCGGTTGCGCTCGCCGCCACCTTCGAACGGCTGAGCGAGAAGCGCTCGGTCGGCCGCATCAAGGGCGAGCTCGCCGAAGATGGCCTCGGCCGGCAACTCGACGATCTCTCGGCACTGGCGAAACGCAGGCTCATCGGCCTTCACGAGGAGACGGCGAGCCCGGCCATCATCCTCTCGATCGACCAGGCCGAGGAACTGTTCAATCCGGACGGCGCGGCCGAAGCCAAGATCTTCCTCGAAAGCCTCGCGGCGATCCTGGCGCCGCCCGACGGGGTCCCGCCACGGCGCATGCTCGTGCTCGCCACCATGCGCTCGGACCGCTACGAGCTGCTGCAATCGGAGCCGCATCTCCTGGCGGTCAAGCAGGACCTGTTCAATCTGCCCCCGATCGCGCCCTCCGAGTTCAAGAGCGTCATCGAGGGGCCGGCCCGCCGGGTGGTCGAATCGGGCGGCAAGCTCGCGCTCGACCCCCACCTGACCGAGCAGCTGATTACCGACGCGCAGGGCGCTGATGCGCTGCCGCTGCTCGGCTTCACGCTGGAGCGGCTCTATGCCGACTTCGGCGCCGACGGCGATTTGACGCTCGCCGAGTACCAGAAGGTCGGCGGCGTGCAGGGCTCGATCGAGGCGGCGATCGCTGGCGCGCTCGCCGACCCAGGCCGTTCGCCGGCGATTCCGGCCGCCAAGGAGGCGCAGCTCGCCGCCATGCGGGCCGCATTCATTCCTTGGCTCTCACGCATCGACCCCGAGACGGGCGCGCCGATGCGGCGGGTGGCGCGCCTCGACGAAATCCCCGAGGGCTCGCGCGCCATCGTGGAGCGGCTGGTCGCGACCCGCTTGCTGGTCGCCGACCGGCGCGCCGGCGTCGACGTGATCGAAGTGGCGCACGAGAGCCTGCTGCGCCGCTGGCCCGCGCTCACCGCCTGGCTGGAGGCCGACGCCGAAGACCTCAAGGTCGTCGACGTGGTGGAGCGAGCGGCGGCCGAATGGGCCCGCAACGGCCGCAACGACGCCTGGCTCGATCACCGCGCCGAGCGTCTGGCGGCGGCCGACCGGCTCGCGCTGCGCGACGACTTTCGCAAGCGCCTGGGCGCCGAGGGCGCTGACTATCTCGCGGCCTGCCGGGCGCGCGAGGAGGGGGAGCGCCGGGCCAAGGAGGAAGCGCTCGCACGCGAGCAGGCAAGGCTCACCGAGATCGCAACCGCGCAGGCCCGCACCGCACGGCTACAACGCACCGCGCGCTGGACGCTGGCCGCCATGGGGCTGGTAGTCATTGCCGGCCTCGGGCTCGGACTGTGGCAGCGCCAGATCAATCTGGCCCAGGAAGTCGACCTCGAGCACGGACGCATCAACCTGTTCTCAGGGCTTGCCTCGGTCGAGCGGCTGCGCGGCAACCTCGATGGCGCGCTGCGGCTCGCGGCCTACAGCGCGCGCCTCGATCTCAAGATGAAACGCCGCGCCACCACGTCGTCGCCCACGCTGGCGACGCTGGCGGCCGCGGTGTCGCAGGTGGGCTGGCGAATGAGCCTGCGCGGGCACACCGATATCGTCGCGCACGCCGCCCTCAGTCGAGACGGATTGCGGATCGCCACGGGGTCGTGGGACGGGACCACCCGAATCTGGGATGCCACGACCGGCGACGAGCTCACGGTCGTGCGCCTGGGAACGGCTGCGGTGATGTCGGTGGCGTTCAGTCCCGATGGGTCAAAGGTGGTCGTGGGCGTATGGGACAATACCGCCCGCGTCCTCGATGTCGCGAGCGGCAAGGAACTCGCGCTCATGAAGGGGCACGACGCCGGTGTGTGGTACGCATCCTTCAGCCCCAACGGACAGCGCGTCGTCACCGCGTCCTGGGACAAGACGGCACGCGTGTGGGATGCCGCGACCGGCAGGGAGCTGATGGTCCTGCGCGGGCACGCATCGGAAGTCCACAACGCTCGGTATAATCCAAGCGGTTCGCGCATCGTCACCGCCTCGGAAGATCACAGCGCAAAGATCTGGGACGCCGCCACCGGGAGGGAAGTGGCGACCTTGAAGGGACACGACCAGCAGGTGATGACTGCCGCCTTCAGTCCGGACGGTCAGACGATCGTGACGGCATCGTTCGACAACACCGCCCGGATCTGGGAAGTGATCACGGGGCGAGAGAAGCTCGTCCTGCGCGGGCACGAGGGTCGTGTCTCGGTCGCCAACTTCAGCGCCGACGGCAAGTGGATCATTACCAGTTCGATGGACCGGACTGCGCGCATCTGGGATGCCGCGACCGGCAAGGAGCTCTCCGTGCTGCGCGGCCACGAAGACCAGGTCACGACCGTGAGCATCACCCCCGACAAGGCGCGTTTGGTCACCTCATCTCGCGACAAGACCGTGCGGGTCTGGGATGCCTCGGGCGGCAAGCAGATCGCGGTGCTCGACACCCATACGGCGGCCGTCATGTCGGCGACCTTCAGCAGGGATGGATCGAAAATCCTGACGTCCTCGAACGACAGCACAGCCAAGATCTGGGACGCCGCAACCATGACGGAAAAGGTCGTCATGCGCGGACATACCGGGAGGGTACCGTCCGCCGTCTTCAGTCCCGACGCCTCGCAGGTCGCCACCGTCGCGAACGACAAGACCGCGCGCATCTGGGATGCCGCGACCGGCACGCCCATCGCCGTGTTCGAGGGACACACCGGCCCGGCGGTCTCGGTCGCGTTCAGCCCCGATGGCAGCCGGATCGCCAGCGGCTCGGAAGACAAGACCGGGCGCATCTGGGACGTCAAGACCCGCAAGGAGATCGCGGTCCTGAAGGGGCACGAGAACAGGATCTACGGCATCGCATTCAGCCCGGACGGGAAGCAGGTCGCCACCGCCTCGTGGGACAAGAACGTGTTCATCTGGGATGCGGCGACAGGCGAGAAGATTGGCGTCCTGGAAGGCCACGAAAGCCCGGTCCATTCGGTGGCCTTCAGCCCTGACGGCAAGCGCATCGTGACCGGCTCGTGGGACACCACGGCGTGGATCTGGGACGCCGCCACGCGCAAGCAGATCGTGGTCCTGCGCGGGCATGAGGCCGGCGTCATCTCCGCTTCATTCAGCCGCGACGGCGCGCGGGTCGTCACCGCCTCCGAAGACAAGACCGTGCGAATCTGGGAGGCGGCGAGCGGCAAGGAGATCATCGTCCTGCGCGGGCATGAGGACGAAGTCTGGTTCGCCTCCTTCAGCCCCGATGGATTACGGGTCGCGTCAGCCGGGATCGACCGGACGGCGCGGATCTGGGACACGCG
>Ga0137375_10008724_pt1 | contig 12039 bp, 12 predicted proteins | sample SagtaG_24_FD_104936 | JGI IMG/M metagenome (GOLD analysis project Ga0137375, IMG submission 104936) | Vadose zone soil microbial communities from Sagehorn Ranch, Mendocino, California, USA - Sage1_R_113_16 metaG | ecosystem: Environmental > Terrestrial > Soil > Vadose zone | place: USA... | reverse complement strand
GGCGTTCGTGGCCATGCCGTTCCTGGTCATCACGACCGAGGCGGGCCTGCGGGCGATGGACCGCCGCTTCGAGGACGCCGCCGCCACCCTCGGCGCGGGCCGCTGGACGACCTTCCGCCGGGTCACCCTGCCCCTGGTCGCCCCGTCGCTCGGCGCCGGCGTCGCGCTGTGCTGGGCGCGGGCGCTCGGTGAGTTCGGCGCCACCATCACCTTCGCCGGGAACCTGCCCGGGGTCACCCAGACGATGCCGCTGGCGGTCTACCTGGCGCTGGAGACCGACCTGCAGGGCGCGGTCGCGCTCAGCCTGGTCCTGCTCGCGGTGTCGCTGGCCGTCCTGGTCGTCCTGCGCGACCGCTGGTTCCCGACCGCATGAGCCGGCAAGCTGGGCGGGCCGCGCCGGCGGGATCCGGGGAGCGCCGAGCCGAGGCCCCGACGGGCCTGGAGGCCCGGGTGGAGGTGCGCCTCGGCCGGCTCGACCTGGGCGTCGAGCTGGCGGTCGCCGGCGGTGAGCTGGTGGTGCTGCTGGGCCCGAACGGCGCCGGCAAGACCACGCTGCTGCGCGCCCTCGCCGGGCTGGTCCCGCTGCGGCGGGGCCGGGTGGTGCTCGACGGCGTCGTGCTCGACGACGACGCCAGCGGCGAGCACGTGCCGACCGAGCGGCGCCCGATCGGCTTCGTGTTCCAGGACTACCTGCTGTTCCCGCACCTGTCGGCGCTCGAGAACGTCGCCTTCGGCCTGCGCGCCCGCGGCATGCCCCGCGCCGAGGCGCGCCGCAGCGCGGCCGCGTGGCTGGACCGGGTCGGGCTGGCGGAGCACGCCGGCTCGCGGCCGCGGGCGCTCTCGGGTGGGCAGGCCCAGCGGGTCGCCCTTGCCCGGGCGATGGTGGCCGACCCCCGGCTGCTGCTGCTGGACGAGCCGCTGGCGGCGCTGGACGCCGCCAGCCGCAGCGAGGTCCGCCGCGACCTGCGCCGCCACCTCGCCTCCTTCGCCGGCACCCGGCTGCTGGTCACCCACGACCCGCTCGAGGCCATGGTCCTGGCCGACCGGCTGGTGGTCCTGGAGCACGGCAAGGTCACCCAGGCGGGCACCCCCACCGAGGTCAGCAGCCGGCCGCGCTCCCGCTACGTCGCCGAGCTGGTCGGGGTGAACCTCTTCCGCGGCCACGCCGACGGCCACACCGTCCAGCTCCCCGGCGACGCGGTCCTGGTCGCCGCGGACGGCCACCACGGCGAGGTGTTCGCCGCCGTGCACCCCCACGCCGTCGCCCTGCACCGCCACCGCCCCGAAGGAACGCCCCGCAACGTGTGGGCCGGGACCGCCGAGGCCCTGGAGACCCTCGGCGACCGCGTCCGCGTCAGGGTCGCCGGCCCGGTCCCGATCGTGGCCGAGGTGACCGCCGCCGCCACCGCCGAGCTGCGCCTCGCCGACGGCGGGGTGGTCTGGGCGACGGTCAAGGCCACCGAGGTGGCCGTCTACCCCGCCTGAACGGTGACCGGGGAGGCCGTCCGTACCGGAGTCGGGCGCCTCGACCTACCGTTCGCGGATCGCCTGGCCGATGCCGAGCAGGTTCCCATCGCTGTCCGGTCGAAATCGGTCCGTCAGCTTCGACACCCCTCCAGAGCGCGGCCACCCGGGGTGCCGAGGCCGCAGAGGGGTGCCACGCACGACGACCGTCCCGGAAAGGTACAGTGATCGACCGTGACCTACACTGCCGACCCGCGCGTCGACGCCTACATCGGTGCCCTGCCCGAGTGGCAGCAGGCCATCTGCCGCGAGGTCCGCGAGCTGGTCCACGCCGCCGACCCGGAGGTCGCCGAGACCATCAAGCGCACCGACCGCCCGTACTTCGTGCTGCAGGGCAACGTCTGCGCCCTGCTGGCGGCCAAGGACCACGTCAACGTCTTCCTCTACGACGGCGCCATCGTCCCCGACCCCGAAGGGATCATCACCGGCGGCCACGACAACAAGACCGCCCGCACCGTGGCCGTCCGCCGGGGCGAGACCATCGACGCGCGCGCCCTCAGGGCCATGTTCGAGCAGATCATCGCGAACAACCGCGCCGGCGGCTGGCGCAAGCTGAAGCGCGGGGGCTGACTCACGGCGAGCGGGACGCCGCCCGCGACTCTCTCACTCCCCACGGCCCAGCGACCTGGACTGGAGCGCCTACCCTAGCCTGGGTATCCGATGCGGTCATGGAGATGGCAATGGCGATCTGCACCCACCTGGACCAGATCAAGCTCACCGAGCCGCCGGCGGAGATCGCCGGATGCGAGGAGTGCCTGAAGACCGGAGGCGCCTGGGTCCACCTGCGGATGTGCGAGACCTGCGGCAGGATCGGCTGCTGTGACTCCTCCCCCAACCACCACGCCAGCCTCCACGCCAGCGACGACAACCACCCCATCGCCCGCTCGGTGGAGCCCGGCGAGGACTGGAGCTGGTGCTACGTCGACCAGGTCGACTTCATCATCGACACCAGCGACTGAGGACGAGGAGGCCGCCTGGGCCGCGACCGCGGCTCAGTGGTCGCTGAGCGCGCGGCAGCCCCAGTCGGCGACCAGGCGCAGCATGCCTGCCCGGCCGCGCAGGATCTCCTCGGGGCCGCGCCGGTCGTAGAACCTCGAAATGCTGCCGCCGGCCAGCCGCTGCAGCATCAGCGGCGCGAGCCAGCAGTACTTGGCCGCCCCGGTCACCGCGATCGCGTGCCGCACCTGGGCGTCGCCGCCATGCCAGCCGCCCGCGCGCAGCCCGGCCAGGTAGCCGGCAGTGACCACCTGGTCGATCTCGGGCAGCAGGTCGGGGTCGATCAGGCCGTCGGCGACGCTGTCGGGAATCAGGTTGCCGACGTCCTCGCCAACCGCCCCGGCACCGGCGAACGCCCAGTCCAGCAGCACGATCTCGTCGCCCGGCCCGTCGCGAGCGATCAGGTTCATCGGCCAGACGTCCAGGTGGCAGGTCGTCTGCGGCAGCGCCTCGGCCAGGTCGAGCAGCTCGGCCCGCCGCTGCCACAACCGCCGCAACCCGGCGCGCAGCTCCGCCGACCAGGCCACCGACGCCAGCGGATGGTCCCAGGCGACCGGCTCGCTGACCGGCTGCCTGGTCACGTACTGCCGCAGCCAGCGCCGCGACAGCCACGGGTGGGGCGGGTCGCGGCCGGCCCAGCCGGCCTGGGCGCGACCCAGCCGCTCGGCGACGTCGGCCAGGCGGGCCACCGGCCAGCGCGGGCCAGGCAGCCCGGCGACGTCCTCCAGCCACAGGGCCATCGTGCCCGGGCGGGGCTCCACCGCCGCCAGCAGCCGCGGCGCGCCCAGCCCGGCGCCGGCGTACACGCGGTAGGCGAAGCCGGTCTGGTAGGCCAGCGGCTCGCGGCGCCAGTGGTTCCAGTGGTCGCCGCGCTCGCTGGTCGCCCAGGCCACGTCACCACCGCCGCCGGCCTTCGCGATCTTCAGCACGGCCCGGCCGGCCGGGCCCTGCACCCGCCAGATGCCGCCGGTGGCCTGGTTGCCCGCGTTGTGGGGCAACTCCCCCACCCGCAGCGCCGGGCCGTCGTCGCCGAGCGCCGCCGCCACGGCAGGAGTGAGCAGGCCGTCGGGCAGCGTGGCGTCCATGCCCACCACCATACCGACCCGCCAGCCGCCCGCGGGTCGGCGGCTGGAACGCAACGGCACGGACGGGTTCCGGGTCATGGGCTGACAGGATTCTCGGGATCGAGGTCTTTAGTGGCCTGATGTGGCAGGCTTCACCGGACGACCGCGACCAACCGCGCGCAGCGGACGGGCGCGGCATACCGCAGAAGTCGGTGGGTGGCCCCCGCCCGCCGGAAGGAGGTCCACCGATGGATCCAGGGACCCCGGAAGTCCAGCCACAGCGCCTCGGCAAGGCCCGCCCCGGTCGCCGGCGCACCACCGCGCTGGCCGCTGCCGTGCTGGCGGCGGTCGCGGTCCTCGCGACCGGCCTGACCACACCGGTGTCGGCCGCGGTGCCGTCCGGCGACTACATCGTCACGCTGCAGGACGGCACCGACGCCAAGGCGTTCGCTGCCGCCGCCGATGCCCGGACCGGGGTGGACGTCGAGCAGGTCTACACCGTGGCGCTCAGCGCCTTCGAGGCGAGGCTCACGGCTACGGCGAAGGCGCAGCTCGCCCAGGACCCTGCCGTGCGGTTCATCTCGCCGAACCGAACCTTCAAGACCTCCGCCCAGGTCCTGCCGACCGGGGTGGACCGCATCGAAGGCGACCTGTCCACGGCGTACGCGACCGGCTCCTCGGTCACCACGCCGGTGGCGGTGCTCGACACCGGCGTCGCCCCCGATCCTGACCTGAACGTCCAGCCCATTGGCCTCAATTGTGTCGGCGGCGCCGGCTGGTCGGACCTGAACGGGCACGGCACCCACGCCGCCGGGATCATCGGCGCCAGGAACAACGGCGTCGGCGTGGTCGGCGTGGCACCGGGCGCACCGATCTACCCGATCCAGGTGCTGAACAGCGCGGGCAACGGCTCCGACGCCAGCGTGCTGTGCGGCATCGTGTGGACGGCCACCGTGGGGAGGATCCTGGGCGTCAGGGTGGCGAACCTGTCGGCCGGCACCTTCGGCACCGACGACGGCGACTGCGGGCGGACCAACGGCGACCCGGTCCACCTCGCCATCTGCAACGCCACCTCCGGTGGGGTCCTGTTCGTGGCGTCGGCCGGCAACACCGGCGGCGCGATCACGTTCACCATTCCCGCCAACTACGACGAGGTGCTCACCGCCACCTGGATGACCGACTACGACGGCAGTCCCTCCCACGTCTCCCCGCCGACCGGTTGCAACCAGGGGCCGGACGACCGGGCGTCGGGCAACTCGAGCTGGGCCTACGACTACGACAAGAACCACATCCTGGCCGCTCCTGGCAGTTGCATCACCAGCACCTCGAACACGGGCGGCACGACGGTGATGTCGGGCTCGAGCATGGCCGCTCCCCACGTCGCCGGCACGGTGGCGCTGTGCATCGACCGGGGGGCCTGCACCGGCACCGCGGCCGACGTCATGCAACGGGTCCGCTCCGACGCGGCCGCCCGTCCCGCCACCTACGGCTTCGACGGCGACCCGTTCCGCCCGATCGTGGCGCAAGGCAGCGGGATCACCCAGAACTACGGCTACCTCGTCTACGCCGGAGGCTACTGACCCGCCCTCAGCTCGCCAGGCAACCGGCCTGACGGAGTCAGACCGACCAGGGTCCCGGGAAGCGCGCCGAGCAGATCTGGTACGACAGGGCGGCATCACCTCCGGCGAGCGCCGCGTACCACATGCGCAGCGACCCGTCGTGGAGCCTGAGGACGCATGGGCTCGACACGCCGCCGGCCTCCTCCCAGTCACCCGATGCCGCCAGGACGGTTCCATGGCGGTTCCATGACAGACCGTCGGCCGAGCTCGCCACGGCGATGCTGGCCGTCCCGCCGTCGTCGCTCGCGTAGAACAGGTAGAAGGTCCTCGCCACCTCGATCACGCACGGATAGGAGACCGCCAGCTCACCGGGCATGGGCTCGAGAACCGTCCCAACCCGGTCCCAGGAGGCACCGGTCGGCGAGACCGCCGCGAGGATCGCCGCGTGGCGGCTGTCGTCCGAGCCGTCGTAGCCGCAGGAGAACAACCACCAACCCGCTTCCGTGCTCAGCAGGCACGGGTGGCTGGCGCCGAGGGCCTCGTCGGGGCCTCGCTGCATGAAGGTTCCCTGGGCGGCCCAGCGCCGCCCGTCGCCCGAGGTGGCCATGTGGAGCCTGGTCGCCTCACCGTCGAACCCCGCGTAGGCCATGAGGTAGCCGCCCGGCGTGCGCACCACGCACGGGGACTCGACGCCGTACTGGTCGCTGCCACCGGCGAACCCGGCGTCGATCGTGACCCCCAGCCGCTCCCAGGGGCCACCGGGCCGTCGGACCGCGGCCAGGATCCGTCCGGTGGTGCCGTCATGGCCCGAGTACCACATGCGCAGGGTGTCGCCGGCGTCCTGGAGGACCCACGGCCGCAGCGCGCGCAGTCCGTCGGCCTCAGCACGTGAGCCCGCGGCGAACGCCACTCCCTCCCGGATCCATTTCATCCGACCGCACCTTCTCCCGTGGTCCGACGAGCAGGTGCCCGTCGTCGCTCAGCTTGGCCGCGATGAACCAGCTATCGGGGCGGTCGAGGTGCCGGTCCGCTGCGCCTGGGAAAGGCCCGCCAGCTCCAACACCTCCGCGACCGTGGGACGCGCCGACTTCAGGACGAGGTCGCCGCCACCTCGATGCGCCTGGGTTGCCGCCCTGACGATGACGTCGACACCGGCGGAATCGATGAGGACCATGCCGGCCAGGTCGAGCACGATGTGGTGGCGGCCGTGCAGGATCAAGTAGCTCAGGTATTGCCACAGGCGTGAGGCCGTCCGCTCATCGAGGTCGCCGCGCACGGTGACGATGGCGTAATCGTCGGATGGCGTGAAAGCGGACTGGTAGAGCTGGCCCATGGCGGGACTCCTCGCTGGGCGGAGCATGCCGGCTCGGAAGCCACGAGGTCAGCCGCTGTGCCAGCGGGCGGTGGCGCGCACCACCCGGGAGCTTGGCCGGATTGCTGGCAACCCCTGAGCACCTCGACCATACGCCACCCCGGCGGCACGGCATAGGTGCGGCCCGAGATCATCGCGTCATGGCCGGGTCTTCGGAGCCGGCTGGGGGGATGCTGGGGATCGGGGGCCGAGGGTTGGGCTGCAGGCGCTGTCAGGCCACACCTGGCTCCTTCGGGGCGTCCCGGTGGGTCGAGGCGAGGTCGGCGACGGCGCATTCCAGTGCCGATCGGGCGCCAGCGTCGCGTGACCAGGAGGCTGCCGGGATGCCGTCGGGTCGCACCAGGAGGGCGCCTCCAGGACGGATGCCCACGGCGCGCGCCGTGATCTCGTCGAGGCTTGCAAGCGTCAGTGGCGGAGCGCCTGCGAGCGCGGTCGCGGCCGCTTGCCAGGCGTGGTTCGCCGGGCCGGTGAGCAGGGTGAGCCTGGGGCCGAGCAGGTCGAGGGTCGAGCGCCGGCCGTTCGCGTCGGTGATCCAGTGGTGCCCGATGCGCCCGGCGAGGTCGGTGCGGAGCTCTTCGCCGGGGGAGCGGCGGGATCCGTTGGGGTCGGCGGACCGCGCGACGTTGTGCTCGGCGACGGGGCGGCGCTCGCGCTCGTAGCTGTCGAGCAGGTCGGGGCTTGCCCAGTCGCCGAGGACCCAGGCGAGCTTCCACCCGAGGTCGTAGCCGTCGTGGATGGCCGTGTTCATGCCGGTGCCGCCTCGGGGGGTGACGCGGTGGGCGGCGTCGCCGACCAGGAAGATCCGGTCGCTGCGGAAGCGGTCGGCGATCTGTGCGGACGAGGAGAACGAGCCGAAACGGTCGATCCGCACGGGCAGGTCGTGGATGCCGGCCGCGCGCCTGATCCGGCGTGCCAGCTCCTGCGGTGTCGGGAGACCCGGATCGCTCGCGCCGGGCTCGAACTGGTAGCCGAAGAGCCAGTGGTCGTCGGGGCCGGCGGGGTAGAAGCTGCTCGCCTCGCCTGCCTGGCTGGTCGCGTAGAGGCCGTAGCGGTGCTCGCCGAGCGCCGCCCAGAGCGGCGCGTGGAGCAGCGCCGTGACGCCGGCGAGCACCTCGTCCGGTCCTCGCATCGCGGTCCCGGCCGCCGCCCGCACCGTGCTGTGGGCGCCGTCCGCCCCGACCACGTACCCGGCGGTCACGACCCGTTCCCGGCCGGCCAGGTCGCGAAGCGTGGCGCGGGCACCGTCGGGTCCGCTCTCGAGACCGACCAGCGCGGTCCCGACCCCGACCCGGGCGGGCGCAAGGGAGCGGAGGTGGTCGAGGAGCACCGTCTCGAGGTGGTGCTGCGAGGCGCACGCCGGGGCCGTCGGGCTGATCAGCGCGGCCTGCGCCCGGGTCGGCAGGCCGACCATCACTGCATGGCCGTCGCCGGCCCGCGCGAGGGTCTCGCAGACCCACATGAGCCACTCGACCTCGACGCCGCCTGCGAGCAGCCGCTCCTGCAACCCCCACGAGCGCAGCAGCTCCATCGTCCGCGTGCTGACCACCGTTGCGCGCGGGTGCGTCGACGGCTGCAGCCGACGCTCGACGAGGAGGCAGTCGACGCCGTGGCGGCCGAGCGCGATCGCCGCCGCCAGGCCGGCTGGGCCGGCCCCGACGACCAGGACTGGGACTTCCTTCAACTCGAACCTCATTTCATCGGACACGGTGTATTGGTTGGACACTATGTCTTCTGCTGGACAACGTGTCAAGTGAAAAGGTAGGATCCTCGCATGAGCAAGCGTCCTTACCGTCAGGAGCTGCGGGCGGAGGCGGCAGAGGAGAACCGGCAGCGCATCCTCGACACGCTCTACGACCGGCTTCGCGCGGCTCCCGCCCAGCCGGTCAGCGTCGAGGAGATCGCGCGACACGCCCGCGTCTCCCGCTCGACCATCTACCTGGTCTTCGGATCACGGAGTGGGCTGTTCGACGCGCTCACCGCCCGCCTCCTCCAGGGCGCGGGCTACGACCGGATCGAGGAAGCCGCCCGCCACCCCGATGCCCGTGAGACCCTGCGCGGCGGCCTCGAGGGCGGCGTGCGCATGTACGCCGCTCACCACGACGTCCTCCGCGTCCTCTATGCCGCGGGCAGGCTCGATCCCGACGGGGCCGGGCGGGCGATCGCCCGCTCGGAGCGGAGACGCTTCGCAAGCATGGGTTGGCTCGCCAACCGGCTCCACGAGCAGCACCACCTGCGCTCCGACGTCACCCTCGAGCACGCCGCCCACGTCATCTGGCTGCTCGCCAGCTTCGACGCCTACGACCTGCTCGCCGCAGGCAGAGGGCTCACCCCGGATGAAATCCTCCACACCCTGGCCCAGAACGCCGAGCACGCCCTCCTGACGCAAGCGGATACCGCGTCGTCCACATGACCTCTGGAGGGCTCGACTCCGACGTCCTGCCGTCGCGCAAGCCATGGGTTCATGCCTCGACGATGGAAAGGATGTTGCCGGCCGGGTCGCGGAACCAGGCGACGGCATCCCCGCCCGACGACCACATCGTCTGGCTGGGCTGCGACCTGCTCCGCCGCACGCCGGCCAGGTAAGCTGACCGGCAGGGCTCCCGCCCGCCACGAGGAGGCTGCGATGGCAGTCCCACTGTCCCTCGGCCCGGTCCACCACCTGCGGCTCACCGTCACCGACGTCGACCGGTCCCGCGCCTTCTACACCGAGCTGCTCGGCTTCCAGGTCGCCGTGGACGTCCCGCCGCCGGCCGGCGACTCGTACCACGACCTGACCGAGGACCTGCTGCAGGGCGGTATCGTGATGGCCAACGGCGACCTGCTCCTGGGACTGCGCCCGGTGGACGCCGCGCGAGCCGGCGACCGCTTCGACCCGTTCCGCTGCGGCCTGGACCACCTGAGCTTCGGCGTGGCCGGCAGGGCCGATCTCGAGGCGGCGGTGCGGCTGTTCGAGGAGCGCGGCGTGGTGCACAGCGAGATCACCGACCTGCCGCCGTTTGGGATCGCCGTGCTGCCGTTCAAGGACCCCGACGGGGTAGCGCTGGAGCTGACCGCCCCGCTGTAGCCAAGCCGGATCGCGCGGCTGGCCAGGCACGAGGCGGCCCAGGCGCACGGCTGAGGCTCGCCTCACTGGAGCGCTGCGGCCAGCGCCCGCTCGGCGTCCGAGCACACCTCCCGAAGAACCGCGTCGCTGGAAGCACTAGATCCCCATAGCGCGGAAGAACTATGCACACAGATATCCCCAGCCTGTGGACAACCAGCGGCATCGACCAACCTGCCCTGGAACCAACGATGGCGTCCGTCAGTCGACGCTACCCCTCGAAACCACCCAGGTGACCGGTTGACCGGTGATGTTCGCGATCAGGTCGAAGTCGCCGCGTCCCCAACCCGACGTGAGGCGTGGCTTGCGGGGTGGGGTGGCGTACCTGCACAGTGACCGGGCACGTAGCGCCTCGTCTCTGGGTGCATTCCATGAGCGAACCTGACGCAGAAGCGCGGCCGAGCTTCCTGATCGACATGGATGGGGTGTTGGTCCACGAGGACGACCTCATCCCTGGGGCCGACCGCTTCATCAAGAGCCTGGGAGAGGCGGGGCTGCCGTTCCTGGTGCTGACCAACAACTCCATCCTGACCCCGCGGGACTTCGCCGCCCGGCTGGCCAGAACCGGCATCGACCTTCCGGCCGAGTCGATCTGGACCTCGGCGCTGGCGACCGCGCAGTTCCTGGACTGGCAGCGGCCGGGCGGCACCGCCTACGTGGTCGGCGAGGCCGGGCTGACCACCGCGCTGCACGACGTCGGCTACGTCCTGTCCGACCGCGACCCCGACTACGTGGTCCTCGGGGAGACCCGCACCTACAGCTTCGAGGCCATCACCCGGGCGATCCGGCTGGTCAAGGCGGGGGCGCGCTTCATCGCCACCAACCCCGACGTGACCGGGCCGTCGCCCGACGGCGTGCTGCCGGCGACGGGCTCGGTGGCCTCCCTGGTCACCGCCGCTACCGGGGTCAAGCCGTACTTCGTGGGCAAGCCCAACCCGCTGATGGTGCGCTCGGCGCTGAACCGCATCGGCGCGCACTCGGAGTCGACCGTGATGATCGGCGACCGCATGGACACCGACATCGTCGCCGGGCTGGAGGCCGGGCTCGAGACGGTGTTGGTGCTGACCGGGATCTCCACCGAGGCGGACGCCGAGCGCTTCGCGTACCGGCCCTCCCGCGTCGTCGCGTCCGTGGCCGACCTGGAGGTCGACGTGGGCGCCGGCGGGCTCGGCTGACCCCCCAGAACCACCGGCGGCGCCCGCGTGGGGCGCCGCCGGTCGCCGTCGGCGTGCCGCTCAGCGCGAACGGCGGCGCGTGTCCGGCTGCCTGACGTGGCGGCCGCCGTACGCCCGGTCGCGCGGCTGGGCCTGGCGGGCGGCCCTGCCAGGGGCCGGGCGGCTGGGCGGCCGGCCGGGCATCGGGGGCTGGGGTGCCCGCATCGCCGCGCCGCGCCCCTGGAAGGCCGGTCCCTGGGCGGCCGCGGGCGGCCAGGTCGAGTCGGTCCAGCGACCCTGGGTCGGGCGGGCCGTGCCCATGACCTCGCGGCGCGCCGGAACGGGCACGCGGGCGCCCTGAACGGCGCCCCCTGGGCGCCCGTCCGCCGCCGAGGCGCGCCGCCCTGTCGAGCGCGCTCGCCTGATGGCCCCGGGGTCGGGGACGAACGGCAGGTTGGAGAGCCGCACCGGCGGCAGCGAGACGGAGGTCAGGTAGCCGAGGACCGCGCCGTACACCCAGTGGCCGGCGAGCGCGCCGATGGCGGTCTTCAGGTTGAGGGGGAAGAAGTGCTGCTGGGCGACTGGCGCGAAGTGGAGGACGGCGAACAGCCCGAAGCAGACCGCGGTGCCGTAGGCGATCCCCGAGCGGATGCCGCGCCAGGGGAGCATGGCGAAGGCCATGCCCATGCCGGCGCCGTTGCCGCCGAAGCGCCAGATGTAGCCGACGATCGCGGGGGCGTGGGGGTTGTCGAGCATGAGGCGGCCGATGCCAGGGATGGGGTCGTCCCAGTAGCCGAACTTGTACAGGGAGAGCCGCAGCACGTCGTAGATGCCGGTGGCGGCGACGCCGGCGAGCCAGCCGACCAGGGCGCGGCGGCCCCACTCCTTGTGGCGGAAGCCGACCAGGATGGCGAGGAGGACGGCGGGCAGCAGGAACAGGCGCGCCCCGTACGGCAGGGGAAGCACCTCGGAGTAGGCGGCGGCGAGCGGGCCGATGGCGGTATAGCCAAGGGCGAGGAAGATCACCCGCGGGTACAGCGCGGGCACCGAGTTGGTGATCGTGCGGACGGCGCTCCTGACGGCGCTGAGGAGCTGCGCGTCCGCGTCGGCGGCAGTGCGCGCGGTGGCCTCCATCGCCTCCCCGGAGCTGACCGGCCTGGCGCGGTGGCCCTCGTGCCTGCCCGAGTCGTAGCGGCGCGCGGGGACGGAGCTGGCGCGGGTCGCCGGCACGCCGCCGCGGGTGCGGGCGGGGACCTGGCCGCCCGGGCGC
>Ga0137375_10008703_pt1 | contig 12053 bp, 9 predicted proteins | sample SagtaG_24_FD_104936 | JGI IMG/M metagenome (GOLD analysis project Ga0137375, IMG submission 104936) | Vadose zone soil microbial communities from Sagehorn Ranch, Mendocino, California, USA - Sage1_R_113_16 metaG | ecosystem: Environmental > Terrestrial > Soil > Vadose zone | place: USA... | reverse complement strand
GACATCGCAAGGCGGGGAGCATTTTCGACTAACGGTCCTCAATCCAGGCGGTCGCGATCCCGAACAGCGATTTCAAAATGTTCCTGTTCCAGGCGAGGGCGCACATCCGCCGATCAATTTTCACGCTTTTGCTGCGTGCACGTCGGGAGCTTTTCATTTCAATCCGCGTCGCGCTATCGCAGAGAACACACTGATTCTTCTGCTTTTGCGCAGCGATTTTCGCGCTTCAGAGCGGGCTCTGAGCGACCTAAAGAAACAAAATCGCACGATCGCAGTTTCGCTGAAGGAGACTGGTCTCCATCAGATCGCGCAACAGTTATGCGACCGCGGGAAGTTAACGCGCTTCATGAAAATTGTAGCAGAAGCAGATGGATGTATCGCTACAACCCCGGAAGCCGCGGAAATTTATCAGCGTGTCCGCTCAAAACGCGACCCTGCGACAGTTGCCTTTATTCCAACTCCCTATCCCGTCGACGATCAACAATGGAACTTTTCTCTGCCGCCAGCCGAACAATCGGGAATTTTCCTCGGCACACGCGAATGGGACGTGCCATCGCGCAATCATTTCGCGGCACTGTTGGTCGCGCGGCAACTCTGTGAAGCCACAGGTCAACCGGTCACAGCCGTTAATTTGGATGGATATAAGGCGCACCGATTGCTCGACGAGCTCAGATTTCCCGAAGGGAGACTTCGTCTAATTGAAAGACGGAAGCCCTACCCAGATTATCTGCGTGATGTGGCGCGGCATAAGATCGTTTTGCAACTCGACCGCAGCCATGTGCCAGGGCAGGTGGCCGGCGACGCTCTTCTCTGTCGGATCCCTTGCATCGGCGGCGATGGCGCCATTGAACGAATTGCGTTCTCAAAAACGTGCGGCGAAGGCCGGACCATTGATGAGATCGCTTCAATGGCGCTCGATTTATTAAAAAATTCCGATTTACGTGCCGCGATTGTCGCCGAATCGCAGGAACGGGCACTAGAGCGGCTTTCGTTTCAAGCGGTATGTTCGCAACTCGCAAAATTCTTTTCCCAGTTCCCGCAAGACTAAACCTCGAGACCGGCTAAGCGACCGCTCCGGTATGACAGGTTACACGCCACCAGGAAACGATCGCGAATCCGACTGCCAAGCTGTTCTCCAATATCAAAAGATAATTTCGAAGAGTTTTATTCCCTTCCATTTTCCCGGGATGTTCGGGTCGAACGACGTGCTGTCCACCCAGGTGCCGTATCGCGCCGGCGCCCACGGATTGAGCATCTGAAATGGGTTGCGGCCGGGACCAAATGCTCGCGGAACCACTCCTTCAACGGCGCGCCGTTCCGATATTGGCGGCGGGGTGGGCATTGCGCGCACCGGTTTTTGCGGCCCGATCGGCGCTCTGTATTCTTGCCCCGAAGCGGTAGTAATCAGCGCGGCGAGGATTGCGATCATTAAAGTTTTCATGTTTTTTTCCTTTCACTCGAAGGCGTGCAAATTCTTGCCCGCACCACGCCTTACTCACATTATATACTTCGATGGACTACCTTGAAAAGGCCGGACGCGTTCTCGATATAGAAATTTTTGAGCTCAAGCGACTCCGGGCGCGCCTGGACGAAAACTTCTCCCGCGCCGTCGAGCTGATCAGGGAGACGTTGGATGCGCGCGGGAAAGTCGTTGTTGTGGGCGTCGGAAAATCCGGGCACATCGGCGCAAAGATCGCGGCCACTCTTACCAGCACCGGTTCGCCTGCCGTGGTGCTCGATTCTTCAAACGCGTTGCACGGCGATCTCGGCATGATCGCCGACGGCGACGTGGTGCTCGCCCTGAGCGCGAGCGGCGAGACGGAAGAAATTGTCCGGATTCTGCCGGCCATTGCCCGGTTCCAGGTGAAGATCATCGCCATGTGCGGCGATCCGAAATCAGTCCTGGCGCAAAACGCTCATCTCTGTCTCGACGTGAACATCGAACAGGAAGCTTGCCCGCTGAATCTGGCGCCGACTTCGAGCACAACGGTGATGCTTGCGCTGGGCGACGCGCTGGCAATGGTGTTGCTCGAGGCTCGTGGCTTTAACAAGGAGGACTTCGCCAAGTTTCATCCCGGTGGAATGATTGGCCGCAGCATGCTCATGCGCGTGCATCAGATCATGCGGCCGCGCGAAGCGATGGCAATTGTTTCCACCAATGTTCCGATCCGCGATGTACTTAAAGCAATGACGAGCGTGCGCGCCGGCGCTGCGGTGGTCACTGATCAAGATAAGCAATTGCTGGGAATCTTTACCCATGGCGATTTCGTGCGGCATTTTCAATCCGATTCACGGATCGGCGAACGACTGGTCGCAGACCTGATGACGCTAAATCCAGTGACGGTGCACAAAGATAAACTCGCCGTCGAAGTGCTTAATCTGCTGGAACGTCATCGCATCGACGACCTCGTCGTCATCGATGACGATAACGTGCCAGTAGGCATTGTTGACTCTCAGGATTTGACGCGGTTGAAATTGCTGTAGCGCAACCGCCTAATTGCCAACCGCGGCAGGCGGTGCGCCTGCCCTACAATTGCAAAATTGCTGGTCGCATGTAACGTCCGCGCTCCGCTTCAACGCTTAACGACTATGCCAGCAGCCAATGATCTTCGCCGAGGAATGGCGATCAAATACAATGGCAACGCTGCCATTATACTCGAGGTGCACCATCGCACGCCGGGAAATTTGCGCGCCTTCGTCCAAGCGATTATTCGATACATCAACACCGGCAAAAGCGCTGATGTTCGGTTCGGCTCGACTGACAAGGTCGAGCTGGTCGAGATCGAGCGAAAACAGCTCGAGTTCAGTTACCAAGACCGCAACGGGTATCATTTCATGGATCCCGAGACATACGACACCATCACGCTGCAGGAAAACCTGATCGGCGACGCAAAAGATTATCTGGTCGAAAATCTGTCGGTGCAGGTCCTCTACGCGGAAGGCAAGCCGATGCAGATTGAGTTGCCTGCTTCGGTGAGTCTGAAGGTGGTCGAATCAGCAGAAGGCGTACGAGGCGATACCGCCAGCAACGTCACCAAACCTGCAAAGCTGGAGACCGGAAAGACGATCAACGTCCCGCTTTTCATCAAGGAAGGCGAAGCGATCAAGATCGACACGCGCACCGGCGCGTACATGGGACGCGCATGAGCGTGGGCTTGCTGTAGGACAACCGCCTCGGGCGCCCGGGGCGCAGGCGAAGCGCACCCCCCCAATCATCGCGGCTATTCGCACAATCCGCGGTTCAGTCTTGCTTTTGTTTGCGTAACTCCGCCTAATCTGCGGGCAACTTTGGCTGCAACGAAGCGAAGATCCACAAGCAATCGCGGAGGGCGCAATTCCAAGCGCGGCCGGAAGGTTGTCCGAAGTGTTGCGGGTGCGAGCGCGAAAAACTTCGTCGCGCCGCAGCCGCTTACGGTGCCGACGCGTTGGGTGAAACTTGTTTTTGCAATTTTCCTGCTGCCGATCTGCGCAATTCTTAGTCAGACGTTTTTTACCGCGTTCGCGCGGGCGACCGTGACGCAACGGCTCTGGGCAGGCGAAGAATTTTGGTTTTTTTCGTTGGGCGCAACTCTTTGGCTGATCACGTTCTTTGGTCTTCCGCGCCCAATCGTGATCTACGTTTTCGGACACGAACTAACTCACGCTCTCTGGGTTTGGTTGATGGGCGGACGTGTCAGCCGGCTTCGCGTGACTCGCGAGGGCGGACACGTGGTCACAAGCAAGGCGAACTTCTGGATCGCACTGGCGCCATATTTTTTCCCGATCTACAGCATTCTGGCGATCGGCATTTACGGCGTCCTCAGCCTATTTCTAAATGTGCAGCCGTATGGCCGATTGCTTTATGCCGTGATCGGCGCCACATGGGCGTTTCATTTTACGTTCACCTGCTGGATGATCCCGAAAAACCAGACGGATCTCAGCGATCAGGGCACATTTTTTTCGCTCGTGATGATCTATTTGATGAATCTGCTGCTGCTAAGCGTGATGCTTGTTCTGGCTTCGCCGCAGATTACGTTTGCAAGTGTCAGCACGGATTTGCTGGCAAATCTCGGCAATTTTGCGCGATGGATCCTCAATCTTTTCGAGGGGTGAGCCAGCATTCGCAGTCGCTCTAGGCAGCCCCCTGTGTGCTCATGCTCGGAGCAGCAAAGACGACGACGCACAGCGCCATCCCTATAGATTCGTGATCACTGCGAACGGAAGGATGGACAGCGCGTCGGCGACTTTAACTTCTCGATGCCGGAGAGGAATCGGGCGGCATGTGAATAGATCGTGTCCCCCCTTAAGCGAAAGCGTTTCAAGAAATTCGATTGCTGTATCTTTCCATAGCTCACCAATGGGCGGAAAACCTACGCGCGAAGACAGCCGCGGCGCAATCACAACAATCCATTTGTTCACCAGTCGCCGCGCGAAACTCACGCAGCAATCAGCAAACGTTCCGCTCGCGCGCAGCGGTAGATAATCGCCGCTCTGGAAAAGATCGGCTTGCTCGCGACGAAATCTCAGCACTCGTTGAGTCAGAAACAGTTTGATTCGCCCGTCAGGCCAGGCCTGCATCAGCTCGTCGGGCGTGGCGGTCGGCAACATGTCTAACATTTGGCGACGCAAGTTGTAATCGACTGGACACCGGTTGTCGGGATCGACCAGGCTGTAGTCCCAAATCTCATTGCCTTGATAGATGTCGGGGACGCCGGGGGATGTCAGCTTCAGCAATATTTGTGTCAGCGAATTGATGGCGCCGAGCCGCGTAATCTCCTGCGCGACGGGCAGAAAAATTGGCAGGAACTTGTTTCGCGGCGATGGATCTAGAATTCTGGCGACGAACTCCCGCATTGCTCCATCCCATTCTTCGTTTGGTTGGATCCAGCTCGTGTTGATCTTCGCTTCATGCAACGCTTTTGCCATGTACGCCTGAATCCGCTCGACATATTCCGGTGACGGCAACGGTTCCGGTTCGCCGTTTGCCCGCATGGACCAAGTCCCTAACAAAGTCTGGTACAGCAAATATTCTTCATTCGTGTCCGGCGCTTCCAATTCATTAATCCTTGTTCTCCAACGGCGATTCGCCACGTGCCAGCGTTGCAGCGAACGTCGCCAAAGCTCAGGGATTTCGGAAATCGCCACGATTCTCGCGCGCACATCTTCGCTGCGTTTGGTGTCGTGCGTCGAGGTCGCCAGCAAACTGGTCGGCCAATTTCGTTGCCGATCCAGATTGCGCTCGTGAAACGTGTCGATGCAGAGGCCAAACAGTTGCGGCTCGCCGCCTACTTCGTTTAGCGCTGTCAGCCGGTTGTAAATGTAAAACACCGTGTCCTCCAGTCCCTTCGCCATGACCGGTGCCGTCGTTTGCTGAAACTTCAAAACGAAATGCGTGTGCGCTGCGCGCCCGGCGGCATCGAGATTTGGTGGAAAACGAAAAAGCAACACATCACGCAGATAATTGAAGATCGATTCGTCGATCGCCGGGTTTCGGCGTTTGGCTGCGCTGACCGCGCGCTCGATAATTTGACGATCTTCTTCGCTCACCGGCTGATCCGGTGCCAGATAGGTCCGGTAAACAGGGAAGCAGGCGATAGTCTCGCGCACCGCACGCGAAAGCGCTTCCAGCGTGAAATCGCGATACCAGCGGTTTCGCTCTGAAAGCCGATCGAGCATGTTGCCCAGCACATCGACGTCGTTCGCCAGCGCCAGTTTCATCACCTGCAGTTTTTTGGCATACAGCAGATGGCCAAACGGTACCGAGTGATCCATGAAACGATGGAACGTCTTTGTGATCGCTGCCTCCGCCGACGAATCGACCAGCAACTGCGTCGCTTGATTCGCAAAATCATATCCAGTGGTTCCGTGTACGCGCCAGTCCTTGCGCAGTGTTTCGGAGCCGGTGAGGATTTTTTCCGCGACGATGTAGATGGCGCGACCGTCTTTAGGCAATGCTATTCCAAGCGCCTTCGCGGAACGCTGCTGGAGTTTTTCGAAATAATCGCCGGGCAAGTAGAGACCATCGGGATGGTCGATGCGAAGGCCTGTCACTGCGCCAGTGCTCACCAAATCCAGAAGAAGGCGGTGAATGGCATCAAATACCTTTGGTAATTCGAGTCGAATCGCCGCCAACTCATTCACGTCGAAAAAACGCCGGTAATTGATTTCTTCAGCGGCGACGCGCCAAAAAGCAAGGCGGTAGGATTGCGCGTTAAGCAATTCATCCAGAGTGTCGAAGCTGCGTGCATCGCCCGGTTTTCCATTGGTCTGCGCCAACGCCTTTTCGATGGCCTGATGCACTTGCGGCGCTTCGGCACAAAGCCGCTCCAAGCGTCTTTTGATAATTTCTTTTTCGCGAATGCGCTCTGTAATTCTCTTGGGATCGCTTTCGGTTCGTTTCGGCAAATATTCGAGCGCAGTCAGAATGCTTTGTAATTGCGCGTAACAATCTTCCTCCTTGTGATCGGCGAGATTTTGTAAACCGATGTCCAGAATGTAACGGTACGTTCCCGGCGCGATCGGGAGTCTGCGCTCGCCATAGAGTAGATAAAACGTTCCTTCTTCAAAACGCACTTGGAATTCGCCGCGCTCAAGGACAAGCCCGTATTGGTCGCTCAGGATTGGGAGAAGGACCTTGTCCCGCAGATCGAATTTCCGCGGTTGCCAGTCGATGTCGAAATAGGGCGCATATCTGGAGCTGGGACCGTTCTCCAGTACGTCCATCCACCACTGGTTCCGCGAATCGGCAATGCCGACGTGGTTCGGGACAAAATCGAGGATTTGCCCCATGGAGTGCGCATGCAGTTCCGCGGCCCACGCGTCGTAGTCCGCCCGCGAGCCGATTGCCTCGTTTAGCTTGTTATGATCCGTGATGTCGTAGCCGTGCAGACTATACGGACTCGCCTGAAAATACGGCGATGCGTACGCATCAGTCACGCCCAGCGCGTCCAAATAGGGCACGATGGCGCGTGCCTGCGAAAAAGTGAACCAGCGATTGAACTGCAACCGGTAGGTGGAGATTGGAATACGAGGCCGCTGCTCTTTGGTCATATCATGTCGTCCAAGTCGAGACTCCCATTTCAAACGACGAAATCCGAATGACAAAATCCGAAACGGTGCCTGATCTCAGCCGCAGCTTTCGTCATTCGCTCGTCCTTCGGCATTCGAGCTTCTTCATTTGATTCACATCTTCTCAGGCACTTGTATCCCGAGAAGGCCCAAACCGTGCTTCAAGACTCGCGCGGTCAGGTCGCATAAAGCCAGGCGTGAGCTGCGCGTGGGTTCCTCTGACTTCAGCACCGGGCAGGCCTCGTAAAATGTGTGGAAGCTGTTCGCCGCCTCGCACAGATAATTTGCCAAGATATTTGGCCGAAAATCGTTCAGCACTTGCGGAACGGTCTCGGCGAACTGACAGAGACGTTTGGCGAGATTAATCTCAGCGGAATCAGCGAGAACCAGCTCGTCGATTCTTGGCGCGGATTCGCCTGCTTTGCGAAAAATAGAACGAATCCGCACATAGGCGTTCTGCAAGTAGGGCGCGGTATTTCCCTGCAAGGACAGCATTTTGTCCCATGAGAAAACGTAATCGGTCATCCGGTACTGTGAGAGATCAGCATATTTCACTGCCCCAATTCCGATCTTCTGGACAATATCGCTCTTTTCGTCATCGCTCAGCTGCGGGTTCTTTTCCTCGATGATTTTGCGTGCCCGCTTGCACGCTTCCTCGAGAAGCTCACGCAACGGGACGTTCTCGCCGAATCGTGTCTTCATCAGTTTGCGATCCTCACCGAGGATGCTGCCGAACGTGATGTGGCGCAGATCAGCCGTGTAACCTTCGCGTCGCGCGATCTCGAAAATTTGTTTGAAATGCAAGGTCTGCGGCGCGCCCACTACGTACCAAACCGTGTCGGCTTTCAAATCGTTCATCCGGTAATCGATTGTTGCGAGATCCGTCGTGGCATAATTAAAGCCGCCGTCCCGTTTCCGGATGATCAACGGTTTATCGGCCAATTCGGAATTTTCTCGAAAGAAAACAACAACGGCGCCCTCGCTGATCTCAGCAATGCCCGATTTAAGCAGGCGTTCGACCACGCCGGACAGGCGATCGTGGTAAAAACTTTCGCCGCATTGGACGTCGTAATGGATATCCAGCAGCTTGTAAACGCGCTCGAAATCTTGCATAGAGAAGGCGACGCATTCGTTCCAGATGTCGAGATTTTCCTTGTCGCCCGCCTGGAGTTTTATCAACTCCTGGCGGCAGGCCTCGCGAACTTCCGGGTCCTTGGCTGCTCGCTCGTTCGTTTCCTTGTAAATGCGCACAATTTCTGCGAGCGGATTGCGCTGCAGCGCTTGTCGATCGAGCAGATTCTTCCAGCCGTAAATCACCATCCCGAACTGCGTGCCCCAGTCGCCGATGTGATTGTCGCGAATCACTTCGTGTCCGAGAAACTGCGCGACGTGCGCAAGAGCATCGCCAAGCACCGTGCTGCGGATGTGCCCGACATGCATTGGTTTGGCGACATTGGGCGATCCAAAATCGATCAAGATACGCTGTGTCGATTTTGCCTCAGCGACACCGAGCCGGTCGTCCCGCAGCACTTCCATTGTCTTTTCAGCGACGGCGGCGGGCCGCAGCGTAAAGTTGATGAAGCCCGCGCCCGCCACTGCCGGTGGCTCGCACAGATCGTCAGTAACAAAATGCGCGACGATTTTCTCCGCGAGAACTCGTGGATTTTCACTGCGCTGCTTCCCGAGAATGAGAGCAGCGTTGGTCTGGTAATCGCCGAAGCGCGGATCGCTTGCCAGCGTTAATTCGCCGGCGTCCGGCAATCCGGTGGCAGCCAGCGCGTCGGAAAGTTTTTTTGCCAGAACTGATTGGAACGTTTCCATTCGGTGAAATTCGCTGCACTGTAGCGGCGCTCGGTAAGCGCCGCATCGACATTCGCTTGGCGGTCCCAGACCGCCGCTACAGCTACGAACGATCGCGAAAGATCGATAAAATTTCGTCGGCCGACGTGGCGCCGGCCAGACTCTCACGCACGGAGCGGTCGTTCAGAAATTTTGCAATGGAGGCTAATGTGCGCAGGTGCGTCTGAAATTGATTTTTCGGCACGATGAAAAGGACAATGAACTTCACCGGAGCATTGTCTAGCGCATCAAACTCAATGCCTGCGCTGGATCTTCCGAATGCGGCGACGACTTCATCGAGCCGATCTGAAGAACAATGTGGAATGGCGATCCCAAAACCGATGCCTGTGCTCATGGTCTCCTCCCGCTGTCTAAGCGCTGTAAGAATGGGGTCGCGATCTGCGGCTTTGATTTTGCCAAGACGAACGAGCAGATCGATCAGCTCAACGATCGCCGCCCAGCGCTCCGTTGCTTTCATCTCTGGGATGATTTGCTCGGCAGAAAGTAAATTGGCCAAGGACATGCGGATTCCCGGTGCGGGAGGGCAAGCTTAGCGGGAGCGCCTGGGTTGACAAGCGCGTTTTGATACCAAGTAGCCGCTTACGACTCGCGAATCTTGTAGTTCAATCTCCGGGAAAGCAGCCAGCGCACACCGAACATATCGATGGTCGCGCGCAACGCCCGATTACCCAACCCGTACTTACTTCGGCCGAACCGACGTAGCCGATGATTCACTGGGATCTCCACAAGTCCGAACCCTGCGCCTTTGACTAGCGCAGGAATGAAGCGGTGCATTCCTTTGAACGGGACGAGCGCGCTGACGCATTCGTGCCGCATTGCTTTCAGCGTGCAACCGGTATCGCGCACGCCATCTTTTGTGAAACGGCTGCGAACGGCATTGGCGATCCGACTGGTCAACCGTTTCACGCGCGTGTCTCTGCGCTGCGCACGATAACCGCAGACAAGATCCGCTCCGCGAGCAATTTCAGCAAGAAGTCTTGGAATATCGGCAGGATCATTTTGCAAATCGCCGTCAATAAGAACTACAGTTGCGCCGCCCGCCGCCGTGAGACCGGCATAGATCGCCGCGCTTTGGCCGGCATTCTTTTCAAACCGGATCACTCGAACATTCAGCGCAGCTTTGATTCGATCGACTGTGCGATCGCTCGATCCGTCGTCGACAAAAATGATTTCGTGATAGAGATCTTTTAGCGCCGCGTTCAGCTCTGATTGCAAGATGCCGATACTCTCTTCTTCGTTAAAAAGAGGCACGACCACGGAAACATCTGGAGAGTTCATCGTCTGCGTCATGGGAATCTTGTGAATGGTGCACGACGTCGTGTTGAACATGGGTCATCCCGAACGAAGTGAGGGACCTCACTCGCGGAGTGTGTGTCACGCTGTTTTCTTAGCGTGATCAACGGAGTCTGTGTGAGGTCCTTCGCTCTGCTCAGGATGACCCGCATAGAGAGCTTCCTGGGACGACTTCTCATAGCGGGAGCGTGCGGTAATTTCGACAGAGAAACACCTGCCATGTGCGTATTACGTTCTCGTAGCGTAAGACTTTGATCGTTCCTACCGGCTCTGTTGATTGAAATGCAGCTCGAATACTATGCGGCACGTGTTCCTTCTCGCCGCTCCGAATAAAGAGAGCATCACGGCCGACGAACGGGTTGATGCCGTTCTCTTCCGTGTACGTTTCACCCTCCGGTCGCGGCGTGCCCGGTTTTAGTTCGACGAATTCATCGTAGCGAGGCCAAAACGAGAACTGGTTTACCATGTCCTGCGATTCGGGGATATAAACCGGCGGATGACCGGGGCCTTCCACCCGTCTGTCGCGTAAATAAAACGAAATTTCTGATGCGCGGTCGCGCGCGTCGGCAATCAGAAAAAGCTTTTCGCCCAATTTAGTTTCCAGATCGTTGCGAATTTTTTCCAGCGCGTTCGTAGCGCTGTTCCATCCGCGCATCCGGTCGCTTGGATCGCTTCGCTTAAACTGGTACCCAGCCGCGCGCAGCAAATCCGTGTTCAGGGCGACGATACTCATCGAGAGCCCAACCAGCATCGCCGCGACAGCGGCGATCCGTAACGTAACGCTGCGTTCGAGTTTTTCCCACCAGAAATGAATTGCCAAAAGACCGAAACCCAGAAATGCAAGTCCGTCCCAATTTGGCGCGGCAGCTTTGTTTACTGACAGAAGCAAATAAAAGAGAAATACCGGTAACCCAAACCACATCAGGAACAGCACTTTGAATTGCTGATTGACCCTTCGCCAACTTGCGATGACACCCCAAGCCAGGGCCAGGAAGAGAAATGGCGAGTACACCAGAAAGTGCTGACCGAGAAACGAAAATACCTCGACTGGACGAAAACCAAAGCCGTGGTCGAGACTTCCCCGCGAACGCAGATGCTCCAGTGTGACCCACGCATGTTGCTGATTCCAGATTATCGGCGGAACGGTGCAAAGGGCGAACACGCCGAGTAATGAGTACAAACCCGGGCGTGCAAACTCCCTTCTGAGCCGTGGAGCCAGGGCTAGCACTAACACAATCGAGACAAGCTCTAGTGCGTTTGTGTATTTGGAAAGAAAACCAAGCCCAATCAGCAATCCAGTAAGCGGCCAGTACCAGGAGATATGCGGGCTTTTTTCTACGGCCAACCAAAATGTGAACATCGCAGCGAGCCAGAAGAAAACCGACAACGCATCAATCGTCATCAGGAACGCACCGACATTGAAGATCGGGGTGACATTTACCGCGATGACTGCCCATAACCCGGCGGTCGGGTTGAACAAACGTCGCGCGAAGTAGAACAAGAGCACACTTGTTCCTGCTGAGAGCAGCGGACTGAAGAAGCGCACACCGAACTCGTTCGCGCCGAAAACCGAGGTGCTTGCGCGGATAACAAAAGCAATGGCCGGTCCTTTGCTGAAATATGCCGGCGCGAGGTGCTCCGACCACATCCAGTAATGGGCTTCGTCGAATTCCAGATCAGTAGTGGTCAGCATTGACAATCGAACCGCCGTCAGCGCGATGATGAAAAGGCAGACCGCGCGCGTGGTGCTCATGTCGATGGTTGCCGCGTGCCCGGCGGTCGCGCCTTACCACTGAAATCAGAAATCAGACTCGGATGGCGCGCAAAGAGTTGCGGCATCCATTTGGTTCCGG
>Ga0137375_10008684_pt1 | contig 12067 bp, 8 predicted proteins | sample SagtaG_24_FD_104936 | JGI IMG/M metagenome (GOLD analysis project Ga0137375, IMG submission 104936) | Vadose zone soil microbial communities from Sagehorn Ranch, Mendocino, California, USA - Sage1_R_113_16 metaG | ecosystem: Environmental > Terrestrial > Soil > Vadose zone | place: USA... | reverse complement strand
TACGTCAGGTGCACAGGAAAATACTCATCGTCTACCTGAATCCCCGCTGGTTTAGCCTCATCGAGGCAACCGGGATCTTCGAGCTTGTCGAGGCTGGACGATACGGGCCAGACGATTACCGCGTTTATGCTACGCGAGAGCACAGTTCATGCAATGGACAGCAGGATACACGATAAACCGTTGGCTGATGTTGTCACACCTCAGTCTTCGCGACTTCCTCCACCTACTGCATCCGAAGCGAGATGCGATGGTACACCTCCGAGAAACGATAGCTTGGCTGTGTCGTGCTCAGGACGCCACTGGTGGGGGTGGAGTGGCGCGGAGTTATACGTTGCAATTCAAACGTTTGCACAAGAAATGTGGCTGGCAGGCAGCTTATCCCGAGACTACTGGCTACATCATCCCGACCTTTTTCGACTATGCGGCCTTTGCTGGTGACAAGACGTTGCGTGCACGTGCTTTGCGTATGGCCCACTGGGAGGTTGATGTCCAAATGGATTGTGGCGCTGTCCAGGGCGGTGTGATTGGGTTCCCACCAACTCCGGCGGTGTTTAATACTGGGCAAGTGCTCTTCGGTTGGGCGCGCGCCTATCGCGAGACCGGAGAGGAGGCGTTTCGGCAGGCAGCATCCCGGGCTGCCGGTTTCCTGGCAGGAGCACAGGACGTGGATGGGGCGTGGCGACAGCACGGCTCGCAGTACGCACGATTAGGAGTGAACGTCTACGATGCGCGGACTGCGTGGGGCCTGCTGGAAGCGTTTCACATTACGGGGAGAGAGCCGTATCGGGATGCAGCGGTACGGAATGTGGAGTTCGTGTTGACCCAACAGCACCCCAACGGGTGGTTCGCCCACTGCTGCCTTGATGATGATACCCGCCCCATACTGCACACGCTCGCCTATACTATCGAGGGGTTGCTCGAAGCTGGTGCACTCCTCCATGAGCCGCGATACATCCAGGCGGCGCAGAAGGCCGCTGATGCCTTGTTGGCGCACCAACGCCCTGACGGGAGCCTGGCAGGACGCTTTGATGCCGAGTGGCATCCGGTCGCACGTTGGAGCTGCTTACCTGGTGATGCACAGATCGCCAGGGTCTGGTTGAGACTCTTCCAGTTGCTTGGCAAGTTGCACTATCTTAAGGCAGCGCAGCGCATGACGCATTTCCTCGCCAGTACACAGAACCTGACCGCGCCGGATCCTGGCGTGCGTGGCGGCATCAAAGGGGCGCATCCCATCTGGGCGGAGTATGCTCCCTACGAGTACCCCAACTGGGCCGCCAAATTTTTCGTCGATGCGCTCTTACTCCAAGAGCGTCTCGTGTGCGAAGCCACCGCATGCCAACCGTCCTGATGATCGCCTATCACTATCCTCCTGAGGGCGGTAGTAGCGGCGTCCTGCGCACGCTGAAGTTCAGCAAATACCTGCCCCAGCACGGGTGGACACCGCATGTTCTGACGCTGTGGGAGTCGCTTTACCCGGCAAAAGACGAAGGCCTGCTGGGCGATGTGCCACCAGAAGCTGTGGTGCACCGGACGTTCGCCCTCAATAGCGCGCGCCACCTGGCTATACAGGGGCGCCACCTGGCGCTGCTGACCGTGCCAGACCGCTTCATAAGCTGGCTGCCCTTTGGTGTGGCGCGAGGATTACGAGTGATCAGGCAGACCGGCATACGGGTCCTCTACTCTACCAGTCCTCCGCCTACTACCCATCTCATCGCCGTGGGGCTCAAAGCGCTCACTGGTCTGCCCTGGGTTGCCGACTTTCGGGACCCCTGGGTAGAGGAAGGCTTCTATCCGCTGCCGGGGACACTGCGTTACCGCGTCGAGACAATCTTGGAGCAGCATGTCATACGTCGTGCTGACCGCGTCACCGTGACCACACCCTATTTGCAGCGCGAGTTCATCTCACGCTATCCTCAGTTGACCCCCGATACCGTGCAGGTCATCTATAACGGCTACGATGAAATGGACTTTCAGCATGTGCAGAGTCCAGGACGTAGTGCGCAGTTTGAGATCCTCCATGCTGGTCTCGTGACCCCGGAGTTTCGTGACCCCCGCCCGCTGCTTCAGGCTGTAACCAGCTTAATTGCCGACGGCAGTTTGCCGCGCCACGAGGTCCGCATCACCTTCCTAGGGGGCGACACGTATGTGCACTCACAGGATTTTGGCGCACTCGTGAAGCAGTTCGGTCTTGAGGACGCTGTGAGCGTCTGCGGTAGAGTGTCACATCGGGAGGCCCTCCAGCGTCAAGGCCAGGCGGCCGTGCTGCTTCTCCTCCAGGCATCCGACGATACCAGGAGCCTTATCCCAGCCAAAGCCTTCGAATACCTCCGCATTGGCCGGCCGATCCTGGCATTGACACTGGCAGGGGCGACGGCGGACCTCCTACAGGGTATGGCATACTGCTCTGTGGTCTCTCCTACTGACCAAGACGGATTGCGCCGTGCCGTGATGAAGCTCTATACACTGTGGCAGCAGTCACCCAATGGCATGCGGGTATCTCGGCCAATTCAACCCTATGAACGCAGCCATCTCACTGTCAAACTCGCCCACATTTTCGGGCAATTAGCCTCCCCGGACACGGCCTAGACCTATGCGCGACATTCTCGTTACCATGATCATTGTAGGTGCTCTGCCCTTTTGCTTTGTCCAACCGTGGATCGGTATCCTGGTCTGGTCTTGGATCGGTTATATGAATCCGCATCGGCTGTCGTGGGGGTTTGCTACTACTATGCCCTTTGCCCAGATCGTTGCCATCGTGACAGTAACGGGGTGGTTATGTACTACCGACCGGTACCGCTTACCCTGGACCCGTGAAGTCTACTTACTGCTGGCACTCTGGGGGCTCTTTTTTCTCTCCACCCTGTTCGCGTTCTATCCCCAAGACGCCTGGAGGCAACTCGATAAGGTCTCAAAAATCCTGTTTATGACTTTTATGACGCTATGCCTCATGCAGGATCCGGCCAGGCTCCGCGCCCTCCTGCTCGTCATTGCGCTTTCTCTGGGCTTCTTTGGCCTCAAGGGCGGGATCTTTGCGGTGACCACCGGTGGAGCCCATCAGGTTCTTGGCCCTGAGGGCACTTTTATCGACGGGAATACAGAGATCGGCCTGGCCCTCAATATGGTATTGCCTCTGCTGGTATTCCTCAGACGGGAGGAGCCACATCCGTGGCTGCGCCGTCTCCTCCTGGTGATGTTTGGTTTCTCGATCATTGCTATTCTGATCACCTACTCACGCGGGGCTCTGCTCGGGCTCGCTGCAGTGCTCTCGGTCCTCTTCTTCAAAAGTAGGATCAAACTCGTTGCCTTGCTCTTGCTAGCTGTGGGCATTCCCATTGCTTTCTTGACCATGCCAGACCAGTGGTTCAGGAAGATGCAAACAATGCAAGAGTACGAGCAGGACGGCTCCGCCGCGGGCCGTCTGATCGCATGGGATGTCGCATACCGTATAGCGCTCGACCATCCTCTTCTAGGTGGAGGGTTCCGGCCATTCCAGCGCGAGGTCTATGCGTACTACCTCCCGAACCGCACACGTACGAATACTGATGGCCATAGTATCTTCTTTCAGGTATTGGCCGAGCATGGGTTCTCAGGACTCCTGCTGTATCTCGGGCTCTTCTGCTCTACTCTGCTGAGTCTGAGACAGATGATCCACAGATACAGGTATAACCCATCCATGCAATGGGTCTTTCATTACGCCCAGATGGTAGAGGCCAGCCTGGTGGGGTATCTGATCAGTGGTCTGTTTCTAAGCATGTCATATTTTGATCTCTACTATCACCTCGTGGCTGTGGCGATCATTCTCAAAAAATTCTCCCGCGATTATGAGGAGCATGGTATGGTTCAGACTCTGCAGCCTCTGCCTGCAGCTCGTGTTGACGGAGGAGCCGTCAGTGGGACTGCTGAATATGGGAGCGTTTGAAGAAGAGTGGCAAAAACGCTTTGGGAACTACGCCCAGGAGTATGCCGCAGAGCATCTCGTCTCCGGCTGGTCGGAACATGGGCTCTGGCGGCGGGTGGCGCTGTTTGAGGCCCTGCTCAAGGAGCACGACCTCCCCGTCCCAGCTCAGGTGCTGGAGCTTGGCTGTGGAGCCGGTACCTACGTGCGCTTCCTCGCTAACTTTGGCCATCTGGCTGTTGGTCTCGATTATTCGCTGCCAAGTCTCAAACGGGCTTTGGTCGCAGATCCGCAGCGTAGTGGGCACTATGCCGCAGGTGAGGCGTATCGTTTACCGTTTGGGAATGCACGCTTTGACCTCGTCGTCTCGATTGGAGTCTTACAAGTCTTGTGGTGTCCTGAGCAGGCTCTGGATGAAATGGTGCGTGTTTTACGGCCTCGGGGTATCCTGGTGGTTGAGTTCCTCAATGCTTTTGAGTCGATTGCCCTGATGCGAGCCGCTGCTACGCGCCTCAGCGGCCGGCCTCCTCGTGTCCGTACCTATTCGTGCTTCCAAGTCTGTCGTTGGTTCATGCAGCGGGGGCTCAGATGTGTGCAGCGTGCTGGGGTCTACCTGCCGCCACGCCATTTCCCTTGGCTGGGACGGCTACTGGCATATCCAGGTGTAGTCCACCTGCTGGAAAGCCTCCCTGGACTGGCGCTGGTTGCTCCCCACGCCTTTCTGCTCATTGGGGAGAAAAATTGTATGGTTGGAGAGCAGAGATGAATGCTCCCTACTGTCCTGATCCGCAAGTTGAGGCCTTGGGAGCCAGGATGTTGAAATACCTCATTTTGACATGCGTCTTTGCTGTGCTTGATATTACTTTATTCTTTTGCCATCAAGCTCTTGCTGGTGGCATAACTATCCATAATGGTAGCGCTTTGGATGTGATAGCAGATCTCACTGATATTCATGCTGGTCCTGACTCTGGGCAGATACTCCAACGGCATTTTTTTCCTGGCATGATGGCTTATATAAATGGTAAATACAAGAATGCCGCGGATGATTTGTTATTTTTCCTACGCCATCCAGAACAGACAAAAATGAATATGCGACATGCTGAGTTTCATAGCACTGCTCATTATCTTCTTGGCATGGTATTTTTCCATCATGCTTCTGGTAGAGGGAGGCTCGTTCGTGCAAAGAAACATTTTGAAGACTCTATCAAATGGAATTTGAGAAACTACAAATCCTACATAGAACTTTCGCATCTTTTCTATTCTGTTGATCTGAAAAGCCATTCTGCTTTTGTTCTAAAAAAATTGCTGGATTTGTCGCCTCCTGAAGATATTGTACAACAAGCCAATAGAGAATTATATAAAATACAAGATCAAAAACATGGATTGAATTAACCAGGATAAAATATATGCGGAAGAGAATAGGCAATTTCACATCATTATTTTGCTTGCTTATTATCTATAGCCCTGGATGGGGCCTCGCAGATACCAAAACACTGCCCACAAACACTTGGATTGTCATGCAGCCTGGTCGTGCTCATCATCGGCTGCCAGGCACCAGGGGTTGGTATCAAGCAAGCTATGACCCGGTTTTTCGAGAAACGGTGATCTTCGGTGGTAGTGCCAGCACTTATATGAGCGACACGTGGACTTATAGTTTCGACGACAATCTCTGGAGCCTCCGTAGGTCACATCCCGATTTACAAGGCCCCTGCCGGCGCGACATGCAGAACCTCCTGTATGATCCCAGAGACAAAGTCCACTGGCTTTTCAACGGGATTGCCTATGACAATATGCAGCCTGGCTGTGCTGGGTTTATGACGCATGCAGGTATATGGACCTATGATCGTGCGGAGAACACATGGACCAAGATGCATCTACCCGGTGAACATCTGCGCCTTGCCCCCGGGATGGCCTACAATACAGACACCCATACTTTTCTTGAATTTGGCGGTAGTAAAACCAATCCCACGAATACGACCTATCTCTTCGATATCGCGACGAAGACCTGGCGCCAGTTGCGGCCCCCTGTGGCTCCTGCGCCTCGCCTCGATATTGAGAATGGTCTCGTCTACGATAAGGCACACCATGTCTTTGTGTTATTTGGCGGTAAAGGACCCTTCGGTGACACCTGGCTGTTCGATCCAAGCACTGAAACGTGGCGCGAAGTGACTCCTCCTATCTCACCTCCTGCCAGGGATATCCACGCCATGGTCTATGATGACGCCAACCAGGTTGTCCTCTTATTCGGTGGACGTGACACCCAGGGAAATCTGTTGAATGACACATGGATCTATGATGTCAAAACGAATGTGTGGACACAACTCACCCAGGTGGGGACCCCGCCGGCTATGGCACACCACTCCGCGGTCTATGATCCGCTGCATGGCGTCGTCATTGTCGTGCCGGGGATAGGGACGGCGGATACATTGGTATTCAAATACCGGCCTGGGGCTGCGTTGTCTCAGCACATCTCTCTCCCTACTGGAAGGTAACGCTTATGTGGACATGCGGCATTAAGGTGCTCTGTGGTCTTCTTTTCCTCGGTATGTGCCAGCCACGGGCTGGGTGGTCGGCGACCGATCAGATCGTTATCCCCTTGCATACCTGGATTGCCAGGCCCGTACCGCGCCAAGGTCAAGGACCATCTGGGCCCATGAAGCACATGCGCCTGGCGCACAATCCAGTCAATGGCCGTATTTACTTTGAGGGAGGAGATTATCGTGGGCCAACCGGGATGGACTCGGGGAGGAATGAAACGTACTCCTACTCCATCAAAGATGGGGATTGGCAGCTTGAATATCCCTATTGTGCTCCCGCTGGCGAACTGCAGCCATCGCATCCTGATGAGGTTGGGTGGGTGTATGATACCAAGCGCAACCTTTTCTGGATGGTCCCCGGCTATATGGGGGGGGCGGGTGCAGGGACGGCTGATAATGGCAAGTGTCCACAATCTCCCTCCACTATGATCCGTTCTGAGCTCATGTCTTTCGATCCGGTAACGCGAAAGTGGGATTTCCCGAGGAGAAAGTCATCAGCCTCCATAGGACTGATTCCTGGCAATCAGAGGTTTGCTCAGTATGATCCTGGTACTGACACCATCATCCAGTTCGGTTACGATAACTTGCCTTTCGTGGCGATCTATGACCTGCAAGCGGACACGTGGAGCAAGAAAAGGTTTACGGGGAATGCCCGCCTTGGAGGGGAATATAGTGCCATAGATGTAGAAAAGCGGCTGATCTATGTCATCGAGCCTTCTGAGCGCGAGCGCTCTAAGCTGTATCGAGTGAAAATAGATACCAAAGAATTCACCCTGCTCTGCGATGCTCCGCAAGCCACCTTTAAGCAAGCCCAGCCTGTCTGGGACTCGGTCAATAAGGTTATGCTGTGGTTTGCTGACCGGTATGATGAGCACATTGAGCAAGTAGGGAAATTCCATGTCTATCATCCCGATACCAATACCTGGGAGGAAGATAGGCCAATGCACCAACCAGAGGGATTAATCGTACGCGGTAATCATGTAGTCTTTGATCCGTATCAGAACGTTTTGCTCCTTATGGGTGGCCTCTACCCCAACGCTAATCCGTCTCTCTTCTTGTACCGTTACGGCAACGGCGTCAAGAAGCGAGATGGGGATGGGAGCTAAGCGGCGGACGTCCCGCAGCGGGCATAGCACAGCGTTCGCTCTGTCATTTGCCCTGTCGATACTCCTGCCACGCGCCCATCCACACCACCTTCACGTATTTTCCGTATTATTGTCACCTTATGTGTTATGCTAAGGCCCAGGTGTAAAAGCTGCCCATCGGCTCGGTGTGGTCGAAGTGGCATGTAGGACGGGTGGTCACGCAGCGGATGACACGCACCAGGATGCGCTGGCGCCCTGAGAGAGGGCAGGGGATCCGTGTGTCCTGTGCCCTGTATCCGTATGCTATCTGATTGAGCGAGGTCCATAGTCTCCCAATAAAGGCAAGAAAGGATTACAATGCCTATGAGAGAATTGCTATGGCATACGAGGGCTGTAATAGACGACCATGCGCCAGGCAAGAGCCAAATAGCACTGAAGTATGGCCAGGACTATATAGGCCTTCCCAGCAAGGCACTGCTCTACTACCAAAATGCATTGAGAATAAGGAGATGGAGGGGAGCTTGGCGGCGTGGAGTGCTGTACACGGCTCTCCTATCTCTTACCCTAATACTGACGCTTATGGGTGGACGCCCCTATGCCCAGGCACCACCGTCTGGCAATGAGCCAGCGCCGGCACCTGCTGTGTCAGGCCCTTTAGAGACACTCCCAGCAGCTCAGGAACGCATTCTGGCGCCAGTACCACAGCAATTTAATTGGCTGGGGCAGGAAGCACCGTCGAATCCTCTCCTTGAATCGTTACTCAGCTTGCAGGGACCCTACAGCCTCAAGGTAGCGGCGTCTCTCACAGAAGAGGTGTCGGATAACTTTGACCATCGCCCGGGCGACCATAGGATAGGGGCCCGTACGGGCGTGATTCTTGGCACAGTCTATCGCCTGGACGAGGGCCAGGATTTTATCTCCCTGGCCAATACGGTGCGGGCCTTCTACGAGGTGCCTACCGACCAGAGTCACATTGGCTTTGCGAACCTTGTACTCAATGCGGGATACCAGTTACTACCCCTGTCTTTTGGCCTGACCGATAGTTTTATCCGAGATGACAATACAGCGCAGGACGCGACGTCTTCCCTGCTACGTACCCAGCAACGCTTCATACGCAACACGGTGAGTCCCCAGGTGCGTTATGACATTACGTCCAGAACCGCAGCGACCCTCGCCTACACCAACACCCTCGTGATAGACGAAGATAGTAATCAAGGCAATGCCATATCCCACGCCGTGACCTCTGGCCTCCAGTACCAGTTTAGCCGCAATCTCACCGGAAGTGCGAATTATACCTTTACGACGTCTGACGGCTCAGGGGCATCTGGCAGGCAGTTCCACCGCCTGCAGACTAATCTGGGATATAGTTTTGACCCCACAACCAGTGGCATCCTGAGTGCTTTTGGTACGCATGTCGATGCTGACACGACGCCAGGGCAGATCTCACGGAGCTATGGCGCTTCCATTGGTGTGCGACGCGTCCTCTTCAGCACCGTCAGCCTCTTTGGCTCAGTCGGCCCCACCGTGTTCAAGCGTCAGGGAGAGAGCGAACGGGTCAGACTCAACTGGAATCTGCGCCTGGACGGTCCTATTCCTCTCTTCACTACTCGCTCACTGACTCTCTCGCTTACGACCAATCAGGAAGTCCAAGACACCACAGGCGAGGTCAATGACGTGGGGGTTGTGCTCCGTCAGTTAGTCTCGGCGCGGCTGAGTTATACGCCCTCAGCGTTCTTTACCGCGCTGCTCTTGGTAGAATACACCCGTAATGAGTTGCTCGAAAGTGGCACGACCGTTGGCGCGGTCCAGGGGCGGACAGATAATTTCTGGAGCACTGGCTTGACGGCTTCGTACGCCTTAACGAATGTCCTATCGCTCACTGGTACCTATCGCTATCAGCGTCGTACTTCGACCCTGCCTAATAACGATTTCGCTGAAAACCGTGTGACGATCGCTGTGACTGGTACTTTCCCCGTGTTTTGAGCCCAGACACCCTCTCACTGTCATGCAGAGGAAGGAGCGGATACTGTTGGCGAACTCAGAATGCCGAAACTTGTGCCTCGCCCACTCCTTCTTTTACGGCGCAGGAGCTTGGAGAAGCCTATGCCGAAACATCGGTCTTACCGCGTTGAAATAGGTTCGCCAACAGTATCTCAAGGTTGAGTGAGAATCTAGGGAAGGTGTCTCTAGAGGCACGAAACGTGGTCAAAAGTCTCTCATCCGGTGAGGGCGACGAAGATAGAATACGATACTGAACTCCCTGGCACATTGGCGGGTGAGAACGCTTCTCCTTCAATGAGGCGTGCTATCGGTTTCTTCTGTGTCGCCTACACTCTCGCCACGCTCACAGTTCTGCCTCTTGCTCACATCCCCGGTCCAGTCGTTCCCGCTGTCACCACGACCTTCGGGGCCGGGGTGCTGATCGCCGACCTGTGCACGAGCTTCCTGCTGCTCGTACAGTTCCGCGTGGCTCCGTCATGGGCGATGCTTCTGCTGGCTGCCGCGTATCTCTACAGCGGGGCAATGGCATTACTGCACGTCCTCACCTTTCCGGGCGCATGGATTTCTGACGCGGTGTTGGTCGGCACCCCCCAATCAGTCGGATGGCTCTTCATCTGCTGGATCCTTGGATATCCGACGCTGGTCCTCACCGCAATCTTCGCCGAGGCTCGATGCAGGAACCGCCGGATGGCCGCCGAATGTGTCAATCACGCCATCGCCACGGTCTTCGGGATCGTCTTGGCGGTCATTGTCGCGCTCACGCTGGTCGCCACGACAGGGCCAAGCTGGATGCCGCAGCAGCTTCAAGGCCATGTTTTCGCCTCCTGGGGCAACACGGCCCAGTGGACTTCGGTCGGTATCACGATGGCCGCTTTCGTCGCCCTCTCGCTGGTCACCCGCGGCCGAAACGTCCTTTATGGGTGGCTCGGCCTGGCTCTGATCGCTTTCATGGCCTTCAACGCGCTCGCCGTTTCGGGCGGGGCGCGGTACACGATCGGATGGGATCTGAGCCGGATCAGCGGCTTCATCTCGGCCATTGTGCTACTCGTGTTTTTCTTGGGTCAGTTCGCCAAGCTGCACCGCTCCTTGGCGAGAGCGCTCCATCATATACGCCGACAGGCGGAGCTTGCTCTGAGCGAAAGCCATGAGCGCATGCACGCTCTCTGCGATACTGCTCTTGACGGCATCATCACCATGGACCACGCAGGCCAGATTGCCGATTTCAATCTGGCAGCGGAGCAGATATTCGGCTATCGCCGTAGCGAAGTGATTGGGCAGGCGCTGGCCGATGTCGTCATTCCTCCAGCGCTGCGCGAGCAGCACCGTAGTGGGCTGGCCCGCTATCTGGCCACAGGCGAAGCAGCAGTGCTGGGCACAAGGATCGAAGTCGCGGGACTACGTGCCGATGGTTCGTTGGTGGATGTCGAACTGAGCATCAACCGCATGCCCGGGGACGGCCCGCCTATGTTCGCTGGTTTTGTGCGCGACATCACCGAGCGCAAGCGGGCCGAGGCGGCGCTGCGCGAGAGCCAAGAACACTACCGGGCGCTGGCCGAGTCCCTGCCCCATCTGGTCTGGACCTGCCGTCCAGACGGCCCGTGCGATTATCTGAGCCGCCAGTGGGTCGAATACACCGGACGTCCAGCCACAGAACAGCTCGGCTACGGCTGGACGGACCACCTGCACCCCGAGGATCGCGAGCGCGTGCAGGCCGCCTGGGCGGAGGTGACCGCCCACGGCGACCAGTTCGACATTGAGTTTCGCATCCGGCGCGCCGATGGCGTTTACCGCTGGTTCAAAACGCGTGCCGTGCCGCTACGGGACACGGCGGGACGCATTGTGAAGTGGTTCGGCTCAAATACCGACTTCGAAGATTACAAACAGGCCGAGCAAAGACTCCAGGAGCAATTGGAGCGGCTGAATTTGCTTGATCAGATTACGCGCGCCATCGGCGAACACCAGGATCCACAAAGCGTCTTCCAGGTGGTCATCCGAAGATTGGAAGATCACTTGCCCATTGATTTCGGTTGTGTGTGCCTTTACGACGTGGCGCAAGAAGCGTTGACCGTCACCTGCGTCGGCATGAAAAGCCAGCCGCTTGCCATGGAGTTGGCTCTGCTGGAGCAAGCCCGCATCGACATCGACCAGAACGGTCTGTCTCGATGTGTGCATGGGCAGTTGGTATACGAACCGAACCTCAGCCAGGTGCAGTTCCCTTTCCCGCAACGCCTGGGGGGCGGCGGACTGTGTGCGCTGGTTGTGGCCCCACTGCTGGTTGAGAGTACAGTCTTCGGCGTCCTCGTTGCCGCACGACGGGCAGCCAGCAGCTTCAGCAGTGGCGAGTGCGAGTTTCTGAAACAGTTGAGCGAGCATGTCGCACTGGCGACCCACCAGGCGCAACTCTACAGCGCATTGCAGCAGGCCTACGACGACCTGCGCCAGACGCAGCAAGTAGTCATGCAGCAGGAGCGCCTCCGCGTGCTGGGGCAGATGGCCAGCGGCATCACCCACGACATTAACAATGCTATCTCACCCGTGGCCCTCTATAC
>Ga0137375_10008662_pt1 | contig 12079 bp, 8 predicted proteins | sample SagtaG_24_FD_104936 | JGI IMG/M metagenome (GOLD analysis project Ga0137375, IMG submission 104936) | Vadose zone soil microbial communities from Sagehorn Ranch, Mendocino, California, USA - Sage1_R_113_16 metaG | ecosystem: Environmental > Terrestrial > Soil > Vadose zone | place: USA... | reverse complement strand
CGCAATCGCCATGGGATCAATGTTTAAACCTATGGCGCGGGCATATTGTTGTCGAAAAAATTCCGAAATTTCTGCAACGACGTCTGTGTAGCGCGGCTGGATCTGCATCGTCCGGGGTGTTCCTTGCATGTGCATGATGATGAACGCCGATTTGGTTTCGGCAACGACCGGCAGCATGTGGTCGTCTCCTTGCCCGCCCGTGACGTCGTTCACAATAGAAGCGCCCGCCTCGATCGCGGCGCGTGCCACCTCTGCTTTCGACGTGTCGATTGAAATGGGGACATCAAGTTTTCGGCGTAAGTTTTCTATCACTGGAATCACGCGCCGCAGTTCCTCTGCAACAGTGACAGGTTCCGAGCCGGGACGTGTCGATTCGCCGCCGACGTCGATGATGTGAGCGCCTTCCGTTGCCATTTGTAAGCCGTGCTCTATTGCTTTGCCTGCTGAAAAGAATTCACCGTGATCCGAGAATGAATCCGGAGTGACGTTTAGCACCCCCATGATGAGCCCGCGGCGCGAGACGTCGAAGACGCGCTCACCGATTTTCCAGATCCTCTCGCGCATTACGAGTCAGACTAACTCAGACTCGCGATTATTCGAACTCCTTGTAGCGGCGCCGTGTGAGGACAGCGGTGAACTACGTTTCAGCGGCCGGAGACCGTCGCTACAGTTATTTTTTTCTTGCGTAGCGTCCGACCAGCTCGCCTTGCGCGATGACATGACCTTTCATCGCGGCATCCACTTGGTTCCGCTTCGCGCCAGCAGGCAAAGCGAGTTCGCGATCGAGCGCGAAAACCCTGAAATAGTAGCGATGCGCGCCTGACGGCGGACACGGTGACCCATAGCCGGATTTCCCGAAATCGTTTGTGCCGTGCACGCCTTTTGGCCCGCTCCCTTCCGCGATGGAATTGGTCTGCGGCGGGATGTTCCAAACCAGCCAATGGGTAAACACTCCGCTCGGCGCATCCGGATCATCGGCAACCAAGACAAGGCTTTTCGCGCCAGAAGGAACCTCTGCAATCTGCAAGGGCGGACTGGTGTCGCCGCCGTCACATGTGAACTTTGATGGAATGTTCCCACCTTCTTGAAAAGCAGAACTTGTGACCTTCATCCTTGCTCCTTCTGCCGCGAATGAAGCGATCACCGCGAGTAAAATCGCTGACGCAGCAGCAATAATCGCCTTTCGCATAGTTAGACCTCCGGTTGAAATCGCGTTAAGTCGAGACCTGACCATATTGTTTCGCGCACATGGCTCTAAACGGACGTAAGATTCGAGAACAGGTCCTGGCGCTGCTTAAGGTAGCGCATGCGTCCCCGCTTGCGCCATTGTCCGCGCAAGCCAGAGGCTCGCGCTACCTTTTCGCCAAATGACCAAGGACGGACGTAAGATTCGAGAACAAGTCCTAGCGCTTCTGGCGCGAAAAGATTACCGCCCGCTGAACAAGATCGAGATCGCTCGGAAACTTGGCGTGAGCGGCAGCGCACGAGTCGCATTGCGCAAAACGTTGCGCGACCTCGAACGCGCTGGTGAGATCGCGCGCATCCGGAAGGATCGATATGTCTTGCCGGCTGAAGCTGACTTGGTAACCGGGAAGTTATCGGTTCATCCAGCTGGCTACGGTTTTCTCACGTCCGAAAAGTCGGGCGAGTCCGACGTTTTCATTGCGGCAGAAAATGTCGGCACAGCGATGCACGGAGATCGTGTCGTTGCGCGCATATCGCCTGAACCCCCTGCCGGCCGGACAAAAGGAAGGCGCGAAGGGCGTGTGATTCGAATCCTTGAACGTGCTCACGATACCGTCGTAGGGACGCTACAGCGGTCACGGAATTTTTACTATGTGGTGCCGGATGATCCGCGCTTCGTGCACGATATTTACGTGCGCCCCGTAGCGGCAGCGCCGCAAGATCGGCGGTCGGAGACCGCCGCAACAGTTGGTGACAAAGTCGTGGTGCGCCTCGACGACTGGCAATCGCGCCACGTGAATCCCGAGGGCGAAATCATCGAAGTGCTCGGACCCGCGTCGGCGCCAGGCGTGGACTTGCTTTCGATTATTCGGAAGTATCATCTGCCGACGGAATTTCCGTCAGACGTGTTGGAGCAGGCGGAGCGTATTCCGGAAAGTGTTGATGGGCAGCAAATCGCCCGACGCGAAGATTTGCGTAACCAATTCATCGTCACCATCGACCCCGACGACGCGCGGGATTTCGACGACGCCATTAACGTGGAGAAGCTTGCAACTGGGGGTTGGCAGCTTGGCGTGCACATCGCAGATGTCGCAGCATACGTGGAGCCAGGCAGCGCGTTAGACCGCGAGGCGCGGTGGCGCGGCAACAGCGTTTATTTACCCGACCGCGTCATCCCGATGCTGCCGGAGCGGTTGAGCAACGGTGTTTGCAGCCTCAAGTCAGAAGTCGATCGGCTCACGCACTCGGTTTTTATTCAGTTCGACAAACGTGGTGTGGCCAAGAGCGCGCGCTTTGCGCGGACCGTGATTCGCAGTGCGCACCGGCTTACGTACAAGGAAGCATACGCGATTCTAACGTCGTCGCCCCAGGGCGGATTGGGCGAACGGCTTCATCTTGCCTGGGAACTTGCTGCGTTATTGCGGCGAAAACGATTCGAACGCGGCGCGCTGGACCTTGATTTTCCAGAGGTAAAAGTCCGGGTCGATGCACATGGCAAACCAGTTCGATTGGAGCGCGTCGAGAACGATGAATCGCATCAGTTGATCGAAGAATTCATGCTGGCGGCAAACGAAGCGGTGGCGCGGGAACTGAAAAAGCGTGCAATTCCAACAATCTACCGCGTTCACGAAAATCCAGATCCGGAAAAGCTGGCAGAGTACCGTGAGTTCGCGCTGAGTTTCGGCTACAAAGTTGGAGATCTGACGCATCGCGCTGAATTACAGCGATTGCTTGCCGAAATCCGCGGAAAACCCGAAGAGCAGGCGCTGAAGGTCGGTCTGCTGAAAAGTCTTAAACGCGCGCGCTACGATCCTCAGCCGCTCGGGCATTACGGCTTGGCAAAGACCAATTACCTGCATTTCACCAGTCCGATCCGGCGTTATGCCGATCTGGTTGTGCACCGAGCGTTAGGTAGGGACGGCACTCCGTTGCCGTCCGCCGCCTCAACTACCGAACGGCGGTCACGGAGTGACACGCCCTACCATATGGGCATGGCGGAAATCGCTTCTATGGCCGAACACATTTCAGCAACGGAGCGAAATGCGGCCGATGCCGAGATCGACGCAACGCAGATGAAAAAGCTCGAGTTTTTCCAACAGCAACTCGCTGACCGTAAGCCACAGATGTTTTCAGCGACCGTTGTAGACATCCGCAATTACGGAGTGATGGTCGAATTACCCGACGCTCTCCTCACCGGCCTTATCCATGTCTCATCGCTCACAGACGACTTCTATGTGTTTGAGCCGGCGAGACGCCAACTCATTGGCAGACGATCACGCAAAAGGTTTAGCGTTGGCGATGGCCTGTCGGTGTTTGTTGCGCGTGTTGACCTCTTCAAGCGGCAGGTGGATTTCGCCATTGCGCTAGCGTCAGGAGAGCCTAGGAAACGGGGCCGCAGCAAGGGATCGCAACAGAAAGCAAAGGTGTAATCGCGCGGCACTGCGCACACGCGCGATAACCGGTTTGCAATCGACAGCAGCTTTCAACAGCGACTCTCGCTTTTCTCCTTAAATTGCTTGTTTTTTCTGCGCTTTTTTTGGCAGAATGCCGACGCAGTCGTTCTTAGGCAGAACGCTACCAAAGTGTGGAGCACCAGCTCATGAACGGTTCACCCGCTCTCCAAAGCGCCAATGGTGGTGCGATGGCATTCACCACCACTCACTGGAGTGTAGTATTGGAGGCGCAAGGCGAAACGCCTGCTGCACAGAAAGCACTCGAAATACTCTGCCGCACTTACTGGCGACCCATTTACAGCTTTGTCAGGCAGCAAGGCGTGGGGCCAGAGGAAGCGGAGGATCTCACTCAAGGTTTTTTCGCGCTGCTGCTGGAGCGCAAAGGTTTGTATAGGGTTCGCAAGGAAAAAGGGCGGCTGCGTTCGTATCTGCTGGTTTCGCTCAAAAACTTTCTCGCTGATGAGCGAAGCCGTGCGATGGCCATTAAGCGAGGTCGTGGCCAGCGAGTGGTATCTTTGGAACAGCTGCGCGACAAAGAGGGCGTCAATGTGGAACCTGCTGACACGTTGACAGCCGATCAAATTTACGAACGGCGTTGGGCATTAACAGTGCTGGAACAGGTGCTCTCGCGTTTGGAGGAAGAATACCGCAGGGCGAATAGGGGGCAGGTGTTTGAGCGATTTGAGAAATTGCTTGCGGACGAACCTGGCCACCTGTCGCAGGCGGACATTGCCACTCAATTAGGAATGACTGAGAACGCTGTAAAACAGGCCTTCCATCGGTTTCGACAACGGTATCGATCGCTGTTTCGAGAGGCGATTGCTCATACTGTAGCCGTGCCGGGCGACATTGAGGACGAGCTGCGGCATTTAATTGCGGTTTTGAGGGCGTAAAGACACGAATTGCACGAGGGTAAACACACGAATTACACGAATTGTCACCAATTTCAGATTGTTTCAGTCAACCGTTGGAGCCTTGGTGTAAATTCGTGAAATTAGTGTCTCGATTGGTGTGAATTAGTGAAATTCGTGTCTGGTACTGGAGTGAGTTCGTGAAAATCGTGTCTAGCGTTTGCGGAAAGTGCGGAGCAAAAATCCTCGCTGATGCGCCGCGAGGATCTTGTCCAGCATGCCTTGTAGAGACAGCTCTCGACCTGCTCCTGCACGAGGAACCTGACGGGGCGACCGAGCCGCAAGTAGCGTCACGCGGCAGTAGCGCTGCTCGCTCGACACGAATGGTGACCGACTTCGGTGACTACGAATTGCTCGAGGAAATCGGTCGAGGCGGCCAGGGAGTTGTTTATCGCGCGCGCCAGAAAAGTCTCAACCGAACAGTCGCGTTAAAAGTCATCGGCCTTGGCCAATGGGCCACCCAAGCGCATCTCAAGCGGTTTCGTCGGGAAGCCGAGTCGGCAGCCAACCTGGATCATCCATGCATCGTTCCCATTTACGACGTGGGCGAACGCGAGGGTTCCTGCTACTTCAGCATGAAGTTCATCGACGGCGGACAACTCGATGAAGTGGCAAGGCGCACGCCGATCTCGATTCGAAATGCAGCGGAACTCATTGCGAAACTGGCGCGTACGGTTCACTACGCGCATGAGCACGGCATCCTGCACCGCGACATCAAGCCGGGCAACATTCTCCTCGATGCCAAAGGCGAACCGCATCTCACCGATTTCGGATTGGCCCGACTGCTAGAAACGAAAAGCACTGTCACTCACACGATGGACGTGTTGGGAACGCCGAGTTACATGGCGCCTGAACAAGCCAGCGGTCATAACGAGCAGTTAACAAGTACGACAGACGTTTACGGACTCGGGGCGGTGTTTTATCAACTGCTTACCGGTCATCCACCCTTTGCCGGCGGAACAACCTACGAAACCGTTCGGCTGGTGTTAGAAACCGAGCCTCGGCAACCGCGTCTGTGGAATCCGAAGATAGATCGCGAGCTTTCCACAATCTGTCTGAAGTGTTTGGAGAAAGATCCGCAGCGTCGTTACTCGTCCGCTCTCGTGCTGGCCGAAGATCTTGAGCACTGGTTGCGGCACGAACCGATTCGGGCCCGGCATACCGGAATCGTCACTCGCGGTGAGAAATGGCTGCGACGGAATCGGAAGTTGGTGGCAACGGGCGCTGCCTGTCTCCTTGTGGGGGCCGCTGCAATTTGGTTCTTCCGCGGCGAGCTCGCCAAGATGTTGCCGCCAGCACCGGAGAAAAGCATTGCGGTCCTGCCGTTTGAAAACTTAAGCAAGCAAGAGACGAACGCCTACTTCGCTGACGGCATCCAAGACGAGATTCTGAGCCGTTTATCCAAAATCGCCGATCTGAAGGTCATCTCGCGCACCTCGACGCAACATTATAAAAGCGCTCCTAAAAACCTGCCCGAGATCGCGAAGCAACTTGGCGTCGCGCACATTTTGGAAGGGAGCGTCCAGAAGAGCGGCGACGCCGTGCGGGTCAACGTGCAGCTGATCAAAGCAGCCAATGATTCCCATCTTTGGGCTGAGACCTTTGATCGTAAATTGACTGACATCTTCTCGGTCGAGAGTGAGGTAGCCAAAGCCATTGCCGACCAACTGCGCGCGAAACTCACCGGTCTAGAAGAGCAAGTCATCGCCGACAAACCGACTGATAATTTGGAGGCTTATGATGCCTACCTACGTGGCCTGGCCTACAGTCTGAAGGGTGGCAGCGTTACACCCGCCAGGTCGCTTAGCGCGCAGAAATATCTCAGAGAAGCGGTGCGGTTGGACCCGAAATTCGCCCTTGCTTGGGCCCTGCTGACATACGTGGATGCGCGCGGTTACATCACAGAGACGCTTCAGCCAACACTCGCCCTCCGTGAAGAGGCGCGGCAGGGAGCCGAGGCCGCGCTCATGCTTCAGCCCAGTCTCGGCGAGGCCATCTTGGCCAAGGGTCATTACCACTACGCGTGTCTGAGGGATTACGACACCGCCGTGCGTTACATCGAGCAAGCACGTCAGTTCCTGCCGAACAGCAGCCAGATTGCTGAATTGTTGGCTTATGTCGCAAGAAGGCGGGGCCAGTACGACCTCAGCGAGGCGTACTTCAACGAAGCCGAGCGGCTGGACCCGCGCAACGCTAACGTGTTCAACCAGCATGCAGAGTCCTATATGCATCTTCGTCGTTTCCCCGAAGCGCTGCGGAAGCTTGATCAAGTTCTTAATATCACGCCGGACGATGTTGATACTCTCGCGGAAAAGGCGAGTATTGCACAAGCCGAAGGTGATCTGCCGCGTGCTGCTGCGCTTCTAGCTCCACTCCGTCCAGGCGCTGACCTAAACCAGGCTTTGGAAACACAAGTTTACCAAGCTATCCTGGAGCGCCGCCCCGCAGCAATTATTCCCCGGTTAAAGGAAATACTTGCCAGGCCTGATCCGGCGTTAGGTTATTTCAACGGCGAACTGCGCTTTTGGTTAGGCTGGGCGCAAAAAGTCGCTGGCGACCATGCCGCGGCCCAGGAAAGTTGGCGACAAGCACGCAGCGAACAGGAACCATTCCTCAAAGAACAGCCAGAAAATTATCAGCTGATGGGCGATCTTGCGCTGACCAGTATGAGTCTCGGTGACAAGGCCGCCGCGTTCGCTTTGGCCGAGCGGGCGATAGCTGCGAATCCGATCGAAAAAGACGCTCTGTTTGGTGCTAGGTCAATCGAGATCCTCGCCCGGGTGGCTGCGCAGATGGAAGAGCCCGACCGCGCTATTACGGCTTTACAGAAACTGCTCTCGATACCCGCCTGTGGTGCGCTGGCCGAAATCACCCCGATCACGCCTGCCGTGCTTCGGCTCGATCCCATGTTCGACCCGCTACGCGGCCATCCGCAATTTCAAGGGCTTTGCAAAGATAAGCAGCCGTGAATCCGCGCAACTTTTTCGCCGAGCACCGAAGTCAATTTAACCACGGATTACCCGGATAACACGGATAGAAAAGGGTAGCGCGTTCGGTGGCTGCCGGACCCGGCTGTGCCCAATCGAGCCATCCGATTGTAGGGCGTCCGCCGCGGCGGACGCTAGCCAGGAACCCCTCCGCGACATCCTTGTCATCCGCGGTCTTCCCAAACCTTCCGCGTAACCTCGCGCCGGTTTTCCAGTAGTACACCTGTGAATGGCAAGAAATCAGTTCTCAATGACGAGAAATCAAAGACAGCCAAACTAACTAGAGAAAAACAAGACAGAGGAGCAACCCATGAAAACAAGAAACACGCCAACGCTGCTAGTCGCTATCGTCGTCGGTTTTAATCGAACTCGTTTCTTCCCTATCGTGCCCATCGCGACCGCAGCCACGCTTATTGCGGCAGCTGCAATAATGGCCGTCGCCGGTCAGCGGGATCCGAGTAGCCCGGGCGCTGCGGCAAGCAAGATCGCGCCGTGGGTGGTCGAGCACACCGCCAGCGGGCAGCAGGCTGAATTCATGGTGGTGCTAGGTGATCAAGCGGACCTGAGCGGGGCTGCCACGATGCGCACAAAGAATGAAAAGGGCAGCTACGTTTACGATACCTTGCGGAACAAGAGTCAGGCCACCCAAGGACCAATCCTGCAATGGCTTCGGGAACGCGGAATCGAGCATCGCTCCTACTACATCGTCAACGCGATTCTAGTGAAAGGCAGCCGCGAGGTCGCGAAGGCATTGGCTAGTCGCCCGGATGTGGCGCGCGTCGAAGGCAACCCGCGCATCAAGAATTCGCTTCCTCAACCGGGCCCGGCTGTAGAGCGGCCTTCGCAACCTCAGACTCCGGCGACAACCCAGCCGGGTATCAATTACACGCATGCGCCTCAAGTCTGGGCGCTTGGTTACACTGGCCAAGGAATCGTGATTGGAAGCGCTGATACTGGCGTTCGCTGGACGCATAATGCTCTCAAACCTCACTATCGCGGCTGGGACGGAGTGACCGCCGACCACAACTACAACTGGCACGACTCCATCCACGACAGCGTAGGCAACCCCTGTGGTAACGATTCGCCGGAGCCTTGCGATGACCTTTTCCACGGGACTTGGACCACTGGCACCGCGATCGGTGACGATGGTGCCGGCAGCCAGATTGGGATGGCTCCCGGTGCAAAGTGGATTGGTTGCCGAAACCTGGACCACGGGTTTGGCTCACCTGCCAGATACATCGAGTGCATGGAATGGTTCCTGGCGCCTTACCCCATAGGTGGTGGACAAGGCGACCCGACCAAAGCTCCTGATATTACGAACAATTCCTGGTTCTGTTCGCCGGAAGAAGGCTGTTCGCTTGACACCTTGCAAGCCGCTGTGGAAGCCCAAGCAGCGGCTGGCATCATGATGGTAGTGGGCGCAGGTAATGAGGGCCCCAATTGCTCTACGGTGCAACATCCGCCGGGAATTTACGAGGCATCCTACTCAGTTGGGGCGCTGATTACTGGCAGTGATACCATTGCTTGTTTTAGCAGCCGGGGACCGGTCACTGCGGACGGAAGCAACCGGATAAAACCCGATATCACTGCTCCAGGCGTTGGCATCCTCTCGGCTACCAACGCCTCCGATAGTGCGTATGTGAGTGGAAGCGGCACATCCGCGGCGACTCCGCATATCGCTGGCGCCATGGCCTTGCTCTGGTCGGCCCATCCGGAGCTGCAGAACCAGATCGACGCGAGTCGCGCGGCCCTGAATAATGCCGCCGTGCACATCGCTTCCACCCAATGTGGCGAAGCAGGACCGCCGAACAACGTCTATGGATGGGGCCGAATTGATATACTTGCCGCTGTAACCGGCAGCACACCAACGCCTGCGCCGACGCCCCAATGCGGTACGCCCTCATGGGTGGAGCGGGCGCCCATGCCTTATAATGCGGCGGGCGTCTTTGCCACCAGCGACGGCACCTTTGTCTATGCCGGAGGTGGCTTCGATTCGTTTGGTACTACCCACAACGAGTTGCAGCGTTACGATCCGGTAGGCGACTCGTGGACACTCTTGGCGCCATCGCCTGACCAGCACTCCGTTTCTCAAGCGGTATACTTTAACGGCAAGATCTATAACATCGGCGGCTTTGGTGCAGCCTTCCAGCCGACCGACACCACTAGGGTCTATGATATTGGCACGAACTCCTGGACTACAGGCGCGCCGATGCCCGCTGCGTTGGTCGGCATGGCCACCGCGTTGAGGAATGGGATTATTTACGTAGCCGGCGGCTTAAGTGACGTGGGTGTGGTAAACACGCTTTATGCCTATGATATCGCCGGCAATAGTTGGGCCACACTCGAGTCCATGCCACAAGCGTTGTGGGCGCCCAGCTTCGGGATCATCGACGGCAAGCTGTACGTAGCCGGCGGCAGCGACTTCATTACAGAACTGAACACGTTGTACATCTACGACATCGCCAGTAACACGTGGACAAGCGGTGCAAACGTGCCGTTGGCCGGGTATGCGGCTGGCAGTGCTGTCTTTCACGGGAAACTCTACGTATTTGGAGGATCCAACACGCTACTCAGCACGCAAATCTACGACCCGGGTCAGAATACCTGGACCTCTGGGCCGAACATGAACACTGCCACATGGCGGTTCTACGGGACCGCAGTGGCCAATGACAGTATCGTGGCCGTTGGCGGAACGAACGAGTGTATCTCTGACTCTGAGATTAGCGCAGTTGAGCAGTTGGTCACCATCCCGTGCGGTCCGAGGCCTCATCCGACTCCGCGACCTCATCCAACACCGCGGCAGCCGTAGGAATTTTCGGCGCGTGATACTTGTTCAACGCAGTTATATGCTGGGATGCAAGTCCGGCAGGACATGGTCTTGTGCAGGCCGACGCGGCGCTCGCCGCAACTCCGTTGCCGTAATCGCTTCTCCAGGCAGAAAAGCATCCGCCGCATCAGCGCGGGACGTCACGCCGCGATCACGAAGGCAGATTCTTTCAAACCGGCGCGGTTTTGGGTAAAGGCAAGAATCACGACGCATAAAGTAGTGGGAAGTGACTTTCTCGGTCAGCCATGCGTTTGTTAAAATGAATGGCCGACAAAGTCAGCAAACAGCCCGAGAATGTGCCGGGACCGTGGTACGTGGACGCGAGCTGTGCATTGTGCCGGATGTGTTTGGGGGAGGCGCCGAATCTGATCACCTACAATCGCGACCAGACTGCGGCTTATTTCTTCAGACAACCCAAGACGCCTGAGGAAGTCGATGCTGCGCAGCGCGCAATGGAAGTTTGCCCGACGCTCGCGATCGGGAATGACGGCTGAAGATTTGCGAGAAGAACGGATCGCCGCTACAAATTGGGCTCTGCTATGACTGAAGCCAGCGCGACTGTTGCCGCCCCGCCGTACTCGCGGATAAACCCTTTCCCGGCCACAATGCTGGTCAACCGCCGGCTGAGTGGGGCGGAATCGGAGAAGGACACGCGTCATTTCGAGCTCGATCTCACCGGGTGGGGATTGAGCTTTGAGGTGGGCGATTCTGTCGGCGTGTGTCCAACGAATGATCCTGATCTCGTGGATGGAATTATTCGAGCGCTAGGCGCCACCGGCGATGAAAGCGTTCCGCGGCTGAAAGGCGAGCCAACAACTTTGCGAGAAGCCTTGCTGCGTGATTACAGCATCACGCAGCCAACACCAAAGTTTTTGAAAGCCATCGCCCAGCGCGCCGACGCTGCGCCTACGCTGAGTTATCTTCTGGCTCCGGATCGCAAACAGGATCTCCAGACATATCTCTGGGGCATGGAAGTGGTTGATTTTCTCATCGAGCATCCGTCCGTGCGCTTCACGCCGGAGGAATTTGTCGGGCTGCTCTCGAAACTGCAGCCGCGACTGTATTCGGTCGCTTCGAGTCTGAAGGCGTTTCCCGATCAAGTGCACCTGATCGTGGACGTCGTTCGTTACGAGAGCAATGGTCGCCTGCGCAAAGGCGTGGCCTCGTCATTCCTCGCCGAACGCGCGGACCACTTGCCCGTGCCGGTTTTCCCAAGCAACGCAAAACATTTTCATCTGCCGGAAAATCCCGACACACCGATCATCATGGTTGGACCTGGCACAGGTGTTGCCCCCTTTCGAGCGTACTTGCAGGAACGCCAGGTCACCGGCGCGAAGGGAAAAAACTGGCTCTTCTTCGGAGCGCAACACGTGAACTGCGACTTCGCTTATAAGAGGATTTCGACACGTTCATGAAAGAGGGGATTCTCACGCGGCTCGACTGCGCTTGGTCACGCGATCAGGCTCACAAAATCTATGTGCAGCACAAGCTGGCTGACAATGCGGCCGAGATCTGGAAATGGATTGATGCCGAGGGCGCGCAGTTTTTCGTGTGCGGTGACGCGCGTCGCATGGCGAAGGATGTGGACGCAATCTTGCGCAAGATTGTCCAGGAGCAGGGCGGCAAGAGCGTCGATCAGGCCAACGAATACGTCGAGAAGCTGAAAAGCGAGAAGCGCTACAAGCGGGATGTGTACTGAATGACGAAATCCGAATG
>Ga0137375_10008648_pt1 | contig 12087 bp, 9 predicted proteins | sample SagtaG_24_FD_104936 | JGI IMG/M metagenome (GOLD analysis project Ga0137375, IMG submission 104936) | Vadose zone soil microbial communities from Sagehorn Ranch, Mendocino, California, USA - Sage1_R_113_16 metaG | ecosystem: Environmental > Terrestrial > Soil > Vadose zone | place: USA... | reverse complement strand
GGCTGGCTGTTCAGGAGCGCGCAGGCGAAGGCGGCGGGGTGATAGCGCTTCAGCCACGCGGAGGCGTACACGAGGAGCGCGAACGAGGCGGAGTGCGACTCGGGGAACCCGTAGCCGGCGAACCCGAGCAGCTGGCTGAAGATGACCTCGGCGTCCGCGGCCGTGATCCCCCGCTCCGCCATCCCGGCGAGCAGGCGTGCCTTCATCGCCTCGATCCGCTCGTGGGAGCGGCGGTGGGTCATGACGCGCCGGAGCTCGTCCGCCTCGCCCGGCGTGAACCCCGCCGCGACGACCGCGAGCCGCATGATCTGCTCCTGGAAGAGCGGGACACCCAGCGTCTTCGCGAGGATCGGCTCGAGGGGCGGATAAGGGTAGCGGACGCGCTCCCGGCCGTCGCGCCGGCGCAGGTACGGGTGGATCATCCCTCCCTGGATCGGGCCGGGCCGGACGATGCCCACCGAGATGACGAGATCGTAGAAGTTCCGCGGCTTGAGTCGCGGGGCGAGCGACATCTGTGCGCGCGACTCCACCTGGAACACGCCGATCGAGTCCGCCTTCGTGAGCATCTCGTACACCGCCGGGTCCTCGGCCGGGATCGTGGCGAGCGAATCCGGGTGAGGGGCCGACGTCGGCGACGCCGGCGCAGGGCGATGGACGGCGAGGAGCGCGAACGTCCGCGAGAGCGCGGTGAGCATGCCGAGCCCGAGCAGGTCCACCTTGAGGAGGTTCAGCTCTGCGAGATCGTCCTTGTCCCACTGCACGATCGTTCGCCCCGGCATCGCGGCCGGCTCGATCGGGACCGTCTCGCAGAGGGGCCGCCGCGTGATGACGAACCCGCCGACGTGGATCGAGAGGTGGCGCGGGAAGCCCACCAGCTCGCGGGCGAGCTCGAGCGTGAGCCGCACGCGCTCGGAGTCCGCGCCGTCGAGCCCGGCCGCGGCGAGCTGCGCCGGCCCGACCGCCGCAAGATCGTCGTACATCCCGAGCTGCTTCGCGAGCCGGTCCACCTGCGCGAGCGACAGGCCGAGCGCCTTCCCCACGTCCCGGAGCGCCGACTTGCCGCGGTAGGTGATGACCTCGCACACCATGCCGGCTCGATCGCGGCCGTACCGCTCGTAGACGTACTGGAGGACCTCCTCGCGCCGCTCGTGCTCGAAGTCCACGTCGATGTCGGGCGGCTCGCCACGCTCGGCCGAGATGAACCGCTCGAACAGGAGCCCCATCCGCACGGGGTCGATCGAGGTGATCCCGAGGACGAAGCAGACGGCGGAGTTGGCGGCGCTGCCCCGCCCCTGGCACAGGATGCCGCGCGCGCGCGCGAACCGGACGACGTCCCAGACCGTGAGGAAGTAGCTCGCGTACCCGAGCTCCTCGACGAGGGCGAGCTCCTTCGCGAGCTGGCGGCCGACGTCCTCCGGCGGCTCGCCGCCGTACCTCCAGCGGGCCCCCTCCCTCACCAGCTCGCGCAGGAGCGGCATCCCGCTCACACCGACGTCTGGCGCCGTCGGGCGCCAGACGTCGCGGGAGACGGCCGCACGCGCGGCGGCGTTCGGAGCTTCGGTCGCGCGTTCCCCGCCGCCCGCGTACACGAGTTCGTCGTCGGTCACGTCCCGCGAAGCGGAGAGCGACACGGGCGTCGTCGTCCGGAGCGGCAGGTTCGAAACGTGCTCGACCGTTCGCTCGGCATGGGGCGGGCTCGAGAGCGCGACCGCCGCCCCACCCGCGACCGCGCCCGGCTCGACAACCACCGGCGGGAGCGGATGCTCGCCCCGGATCTCCTCCATCCGGAACCGGCACGCGTCGGCGATGGCCGCGGCGTTCGCGAGCCCCTCGGGGAAGTCGTGCCACAGCCGCGCCATCTCCTCGGGCCCCTTCAGCGTCCGCTCCGCGTTCGGGAAGAGCCGTCGACCGGCCCGATCGACCGACGTGCGGAGCCGCACGCAGGCGACGACGTCCTGAAGCCGCTGCCGGGCGCGGTCGTGGGTGTGCACGTCGTTCGTGACCGCCACCGCGATCCCGAGCCGATCGGCGACCGAGCGCGCCGCCCGGTTGCGCGCCTCCTCGCCGGCGATCCGGTGGCGCGCGACGGCGACGGCGAGCCGGGCGCCGAACGCGTCCCGCAGCCGTACGGCGGCGTCGCCGTCCGCGCCGGGGTAGAGCGCGAAGAGCCCGCGTGCGCGCGCCCCGACCTCGGCGAACGCGACCCCGATCTCGTCCTTCTCGCGGCGCGGCGCTCCCGTCCGCGCCTCGCCGCCGTGGGCGAGCGTCGCGAGGCGGCACAGGTTCGCGTACCCCTCCCGATCCTGCGCGAGGAGCACGAGCGGCACGGGCCGGCCGAGCTCGAGCCCGCTGACCGAGAGCTCGGCACCGACGACGAGCGGCAACCCGCGCCGCTTCGCCTCGGCGTGCGCCCGCACGACTCCGTACAGGCCGTTCCGGTCGGCCAGCGCGAGGGCGGAGAGGCCGAGCTCGGCGGCGCGTGCCACCAGCTCCTCCGGGTGGCTCGCGCCGGCGAGGAAGGAGAAGCACGATCGGCAGCGGAGCTCCGCGTACCGGGGCGCGCCCGAGCTCCGCTCCGAGTGCGCCATCAGTCGAAGAACCCGTGGAGGTAGAGCCGGCCGTCGCCGCCGTCGCGGTACACCCAGCAGTCGCCGAGCCCGTCGAGCCGGACCCGGTAGTAGTCGCGGTCGAACGGCCCCGCGAGATCAGCACCCGCGGCGAAGCCGCGCTCCGCTTTGGGGGCCCCCTGGGGGGCCCACCACTCCCCCCGCAGCCGCTCGGGTCCGTCGATGGCGAGGACCTCGCGCGCGCGGCCGTCGACGCGCAGGGCGGTGACCCGTCCCCCCTCCCCCTCCGCAACGACCGCCGCGGGCGAGGAGAGGAGACGCGTGGGCCTCGCCCCCCCCTCCTCTCCCTGGCGTGGAGAGCGGGCACGGGGAGGGAGCCCCGTGAACGGCACCTCGCGGTAGCCTCCCTCCGGCCTGTGCCGGTCGACCGGCTCTGCCGCGAAGAGCGCCCCCTCCCCGAGCCGCACCGCGAGGCGCGCCAGCACCCCTTGCAAGGCCGCGATCGCCTCGGGTCGATCGCCGATGGCGAGCTGCTCGACGCTGACGGCAGCGACCTCGACCGCGGCGAGCCGGACCGCGATCACCGGCGCGGCGAGCCGCAGCGAGAAGAGATGCTCCTTCACGGGAAGGAGCCACCGCGTCGCGTCGGCGGTCGCCGCTGCGAGCGGAACGAGGAGGCGCTCCTCGCCGCGCGGATCGAGCTTCAAGACGATCTTGAGCCGGCTCGCCCCGAGACCGCGCCCCGCGAGGCGGGCCGCGACGCGGTCGGCGAGCCGTTTCAGCGCGAACAGCAGCGGATCGGCGCTCTCGGCGGGCCCCTCCAGATCGAGCGCCTCCTCGGGGAGCGTCTCCGGGATCCATCGCACGAGCGGCGAGGCATCGTCCCCGCGCGCGAGCCGCGCGGCGGCGACGCCGTCCGGCCCGAATCGATGCGCGAGCGTGCCTTCGGGAAGGCGCGCGAGCGCGCCGGCGCTGTCGACGCCGAGCGCGCCGAGGCGAGCCGCGATCTCGGGCGCGAGCCCGAGCGCGGCCACCGGAAGCGGCGCGAGCGTCGCCGCCGCGCCGTCCGGCGCGACCCACGTGATCGTGCCCGCGGCGTGCCGCGCGATGGCGCGGGCCGGCCCGCGTCCGGTCGCCACCGCCGCCCGGGCGGCGTAGCCCATCTCCGCGGCGACCGCGACCGCGCGCCGGGCGAGGAGCTCCTCCGCCTCGCGCGGCGCACACCGCGACGCGAGGAGGTGCGCCGCGCTCGCGTCGAGGAGGAGCACGTCGGGCGGCGACGGCTCCACCGCAGGCGCCAGCGCCAGCATCGCCTCGGCGAGGCCGCGCAGCGCGGCCCGGTCCGCCGCGGGGTCCGCGACGACGTGGACGAGCCGGCCGCAGGCGGCGAGCGCCTCCGCGAGCGACGCGCCCGCGCGGACCCCCGCCGCACGCGCCGCGGCGTCGCCGCACAGGATCCGCCCGCCGGCGACGACCGCGAGCGGGGTGCCGCCCGGCTCGCGGGCGCGCGCGATGCGCTGGAGCGGCAGGTCCGGCAGGAGGACCGCCAGGACCCGCGGCGACGCTTCACGCCGCACGTCCACCTCCCCCCGCGGGGACGGCGGCCGGCCCGAGCAGCGCGCGGCGGGCGACGACGCGGCCCGCCTCAGTCGCGAGCTCGAGCCGGACCGCCACGCGGAAACGCAGCCCGCCCTCCGGAGCGGTGAGCCATAGCCCGATGGTCCCGCCGCGCTCGGCGGCCGCCTGCAGCCGGCGGGCGATCGCGTCGGCGCCGGCGATCCCCCGCGGCACGGGGACGTCCATCGCCACCGCTGCGAACGCGCCGGAGGCGAGGAGCGCCTCGCACGCCCACAGCGCCGCCCGCAAGGGTGCCTCTCGAGCCGGGGGCCTCCTCCCCGCGGCGGGGAGGAGAGGACGGACCACGAGGAGGCGGGTGAGGTCCACGCCGCGCGCCGCGGCAGCGGGCGGATAGAGCTCGCCGCGGCCGTCCACCCAGGCGAACAGATCTTCCGGGTCCAGCGCGGCCAGAAGCGAGAGGGCGGCTGCCGTCTTTCCGCTCGCCGGGCCGCCCGACAGCTCGGAGAGCGCGCCCCGCGGGAACCCGCCGCCGGGCAGCGCCGCGTCGATGGCAGCGAGCCGGCAGGCGACCGTCCCACCGCGCCGCCCAGGACGGCGCTCGATTCGCCCGATCTCCTCGCGCATGTGGGCGAGGGTGAGGTGCTTCCCCGAGTGCGGCATGCCGGTCCGAACCTCCTGATCGCACGATAGCTGCACGTCCGTTCAGGTAGCAAGCCGGTCTGACAAGGGATCGCGAGGAGGCCCCGTCTGTCGCGTCCGGGGTCGAGCACTACCGTATTGAAACCAACGACGCGCCAAGGCGGGTGCCTGGTCCGTCTCCAACGGAGCAGTGGGAGGGGTAATCACATGAAGATGGGAAAGGGAATGGTCGCGGGGCTGGGGATCGCCAGCCTGCTCATCGCGCTGCCCGCGGGAGCGCAGTCGAGCAGCTCGCCGGGGTCGTCGGGCCCCTCTGGGTCGATGGGGAGCAGCGGCTCGACCTCCGACACGTCCAAGGACAAGTCGTCGGCCGGCTCGGCCGGGTCCTCGTCGGACACGTTGGGCTCGAGCGGTAGCTCCGCCATGGGCGGGACGGCGTCTGCCGGCGCCGCCGGCCAGCACGAGATCACGGGCAAGGTCGAGAAGCTCGACCGGACGAAGAAGGAGCTCTCGCTCCGCCTCAAGGTCAGCGACGACACGCAGGTGATGAAGGACGGGCAGCGGGCGTCCCTCTCCGACATCAAGGAGGGCGACCAGGTTCGCGCGAGCTTCACCGGCTCGGGCGACACGCTCCAAGTCCAGCGGATCGACGTGATGAGCTCCGCCAAGGGCGGGGCGGTTTCGCCCGGCGCGCCCTCCAGCGCGCCCTCCGGCGGGCCCTCGAGCGCGCCCGGCGGCTCTACGCCAGGCGGCTCGCAGCAGCCAGGCGGCTCGCAGCAGCCAGGCGGCCGCGGCTACTAGCTGGACGAAACGCGAAGGGCGGGCGGCCTCGCAGCCGTCCGCCCTTCTTCGCCGCGGGACGGCCGGCAGCGGTTACGTGCGCGGCTCCCCCGAGGCCTGCTGCGCATCGGCGTCTGCCCGCACCTTCTCGTCGGCTCGCACCTTCTCCATGTCGAGCGCGCGCACCTGACGGATGAGGTCCTCGAGCGCTGCCTCGGGGAGCGCGCCCGGCTGCGAGAACAGCAGGACCTTGTCGCGCAGGATCATGAGCGTCGGGATCGAGCGGATCTCGAAGGCGCCGGCGAGATCCGGGCTCGCCTCGGTATCGATCTTGCCGAAGGTGATGTCGGGGTGCTTCTGCGCGACCTTCTCGTAGGTCGGCGCGAACGCGCGGCAGGGACCGCACCAGGCAGCCCACCAGTCGAGGAGGACGATGCCGTCCCCGTCCACGACCTGCTTGAAATTCGCGCCCGTGATCTCGACCGTCGCGTTGCCCATGGAGAGCCCTCTCGCGCCCGCCGAGGCTCGGCCGCGCGCTCACAGGTCTGATACCGGCGCGTCGAAAAGGGTTCGCCTCCCCGGTGGGGTCGGTCCTCCGACCCGTGAACGAGCCCGCGCCCGCGCCCGCGCCCGAACCAGCCGGGCTCGGGCTGGGGCTCGGACTCGGGCTCGGGGCTCAATCGCACTGGGCAGTGCCGTCAGCGGACGGGCGGGTACTTGTGCAGCTTCCGCTGGAGCGAGCGGCGGTGGATGCCGAGGCGACGGGCGGCCTCCGAGATGTTCCCTCCGCAGTCGGAGAGGACGCGCTGGATGTGCTCCCACTCCGCGCGCGCGAGCGAGGGGGTCTCGATCCCCTTCTCCTTCGCGGTGTTCGTCCCGTTCAGGGCCGCGAGGATCTCGTCTGCGTCCGCCGGCTTCGGCAGGTATCCGATCGCGCCCTCGCGAACCGCCTCGACGGCGGTGGCGATGCTCCCGTAGCCCGTCAGCATGAGGATGCGCGTCGCGGGATCCTGCTTCTTCAGCTCGCGCATGAGCTCGATGCCGCTCCCGCCCGGCATGCGCAGGTCGAGGACCGCCATCTCGGGCGAGTCCTTGGCAGCCTCGCGGAGCGCGTCCTCGGAGCTGCCGGCGGTGCGCACCTCGTAGCCGCGCGTGCGGATCGCGGTGGCGAGCCGCTCGCGCAGCACCTCGTCATCGTCGACGAGCAGGATGCTCGGCAAGGACTCGCGGGTGACTTCGGCGTTCATCATGTGGTGCTCCTCTCGGCGGCGTTCGCCGCCGGCAGATCGATCCAGGCCTCGGTGCCGGATCCGGGGCGGGAAGCAATGTGGAACTCGCCACCGAGCTGCTCGGCGAGCGCACGCGTCAGGAAGAGCCCGAGCCCCATCCCCTCACCCGGTCCCTTCGTCGTGAAGAAAGGCTCGCCCACGCGAGCGAGCACCTCGGGCGCCATCCCGGGCCCGCGGTCCTGCACCGTCGCGCGCACGTGCCCGCGCTCCGCGGTCACGCGCAGCGTCACCGGCACGGCCGGTCCGGATGCCTGCAGCGCGTTCTTGAGCAGGCCGCGCAGCGCGTCGCCGAGGGCGCGCGGCGGGCCGACGAGCTCGGCTCCGCGACGGGGGACGGCCTCGACGCGCACGCGCTCGCGCCCGTTCAGCCCGTCGAGCGCGGTCTCGACCCACTCCTGCACCGTGAGGTGCGCGAGCGACTCGCCGACGTTCTCGCCGGCGTGCGCGGCCATCCGGTCGAGGATCTCGCGGCAGCGGGCGACCTGATCGCGGACGAGCTGGAGGTCTGCCCGCACCTCGTCCGACACGCCGACGGACAGGGAGCGCTCGACCTCCTTCGCCACGACGGCGATCGTGGAGAGCGGGGTCGAGAGCTCGTGCGCCGCGCCCGCGGCGAGGGTCGCGAGCGAGGCGAGCTTCTCGCGCCGCGCCGCCTGCGCGCGGGTGACATCGAGCTCGAGCTCGCGCTGCGCCAGGGCGCTCGACACGCGCTGGACGAAGAACACGACGAAGATGGCGGTGAGCGCGCACGCGACCCACATGCCGTGCAGGTGGGCCCGCATCGACTGCTTCTGGTCGAGCAGCATCCGGATGTGATGGCCCGGGCCGACCAGCGCCTCGTGGAGGAAGAGCCCCGCGAAGGCGAGGAGGCTCGCCGCCATCAGCGCCCACGACCAGCGCGGCGGCAGCAGCACTGCCGCGAGGGCGACGTTCACGAGGTAGAAGGTCGAGAACGGGTTCGACGCGCCGCCGGTCAGATCGAGGAGGACCGTGAGGACGAGGACGTCGAGGAGCATCACCGCCGCGATGGAAGCGTCGGTCACGCGAACCCGCCGCCCCCACGCACCGAGCGCGAAGTTCGCGACCACCTCGACGGCGAGAAGGCCTCCGAGCGTCGTGACCGGAAGCCCGATGCCAGTGATGGCGTCGGCTCCGACCACCACCACCGCCTGTCCGAGAATCCCCCACCAGTGAAGCTGGACGATCCAGGACAGGTTGATGCGCCCGCGCTCCTCCGCCACCTCGCCGCGCTCCGCGAACGAGCGCGCCGCGATGCGGAACGGCTCGCGAGCCGAGGTCAAAGGGGGCTCGGCGGGGGCGAGCGTGTGGGCGGAAGACTCGTGCATGTGCGCGAAACGCTTGGTCGACAAAACGCTACCACACCCGAAGGCGTGCGGCGCAGGCGCGGCGCGGTGCCGCACGATCGCACGCGATCGCACGCGATCGCCCGCAGGATCGCTCGCGCTCCCCCTGCCTTGACGTCGCGTGCCGGGGGCCCGTACGTTCGCGACTTCCATGAAGAGAGGTCGCCGCAGGACGCTCGCCTCCACGCTCGCGGACGCCCTCGTCGGCGTGCCGGGGGCCGAGCCGGTCGCGCTCCGTTCCGCGTTCGCGGAGGCGTGCGGCCCGCGGCTCGCGCGGGAGGTCTCTATGCGCGGCGTCACCCGCGAGGGCCGGCTGCTCGTGGTCGTGCGGACGGACGCCTGGGCGACGCAGGTGAAGGCGCTCGCGCCGGAGCTGTGCGCGCGGGTGAACGCGCGGATGGGCCGCGCCGTCGCGCAGGGCCTCGACGTTCACCTCGCCGCGGGACCCTGATGCGCCGGACCACCCTCGCGGCCGCGCTCGCCGCGCTCGCGACGCTCGCCCGCGCCGCGTTCGCGACCGGGCTCGAGCCCCGCGCCGGCGACGTCTACGGCCCCGAGCCCTCGGCGGTGCCCTCTCCCGTCGAGACCCACGCCCTCGAGCTCTCTCGCGCACGACTCGCCCGCCGCGGCGGCGGGCCCCGCACGTCGCCCGCGCTGGTGGTCGCCGCGCGCGAGCTCGCCGCGCTCGCCGCCTCCGGCGAGGCGGATCCGATCTCGCCGCGACGCGTGCGGGGGGCCCTGGCGCGCGCCCTCGGCTACGACGCGGCGCCTGCCGCCGTGCTCGTCGCTGCAGCGCCGGAGGAGGCCGCCCGCGCGGTCGCAAGGGCGCTCCCGCGCGACCGCGCCAGCCACGTCGGGGCAGGCGCGGTGGAGCGGGACGGCAGGACGTGGATCGTCCTGCTCCTCACCGAGCGCAAGGTGAGGCTCGATCCGTTCCCGCGCGAGGTGGCGCCACGCGCGCACGCGGTGCTCGCGGGCACCCTCAGCGCGCCACTCGGGCGTCCCCGCGTCTTCATCACCGGCCCGTCCGGCGAGGCCAGCGAGGCCCCCAACGCAGGCGGGGCGGGCGGCCGCGGCTTCCGGGTCCCCGTCGAGTTCCCGAGCGCGGGCCGCTACGTCGTCGAGATCGTCGCCGAGGGCGACGGAGGTCCCGAGGTCGCGGCGATCCTGACGGTGTCCGCGGGCGGCGCGCCCCTCGACCCGCCGCGCGCGCCGGCGCGGCGGCCCGACCCCGAGGACCGGACCGCCGCCGAGCGCGCCGTGGTCGATGCGCTCAACGCGACGCGGCGCCGCCACGGGCTCGCCCCGGTGACGAGCGTCCCGGAGATCGCCGAGGTCTCGCGCCGCCACAGCGAGGCGATGGCCGCGGCGGGACGGGTCGCGCATCTCGTGGCGGGCTCGGGCGAGGTCGGCGAGCGGCTCCGGCGCGCGGGCGTCCCGTACCACCGCGCGTTCGAGAACGTCGCTCGGGCCGCCACCGCGCTCGAGGGGCACGCGGAGGCGGAGGAGAGCCCGGCGCACCTCGCGAACGTGCTGCGGCGCGAGCCGACTCGCGTTGGGGTCGGCATCGCGCGCGCGCGGCTCGCCTCGGGAGATCCGACGGTCTATCTCACCGAGACCTTCGTCGAGCCGCCCGACGACGGCGCCGAGAGCCGCCTCACCCCCGACGCGCGCATCCGGGAGGCGCTCTGGCGCGAGCGGGCGCGGGCCGGCCTGCGTCCCCTCACCTCGGATCCCGCCCTCGACGCGCTCGCGCGGGACGCGGCGGAGGCGATGCGCGCGCGCGACGAGACGGACGCCGACGGTCTGGGCGATCGCGCGCTGGCGCTGCGCCGCTCCATCGCGGCGGTCGACGTGTTCGTCGCGAGCGCGCCCGACGAGGCGGTCCGCTCGTCGAACCTGCGCGACCACCGCTTCGCCCGCGTGGGCGTTGGGGTCGCCTCCGGCGGCAGCCGCAGGTTCGGCAAGGGGCGGCTGTGGATCGCGGTCGTCTACACCGACTGAGCGCGATGCGGGATCCGGCGATCAGATCAGGCGGCGCTGCGTCGCGTAGCTCTCGATGCCGCCCTCGACCTCCGGCTCGACCGCGTGCAGCGCGCAGCGCGTGCAGGTCCAGCTGTTCCATCCCCTCTTCACCGCCTCGTCAAGGCAGGCGTCGTAAAAGGTACAGAAGAGGTTTCGGTGGCCCTCGACCCCGCGATCGGGGTTGATGGGCGCCGTGAGCTCGGTCGGGCTAGGCTTGGCGAGCACGATGGAATCCTCCGGGTGGTCGACCCATCCCTCTGCGCTCCGCGGTGGCGCGACGCGACCCCCTCCCGTCGCCGCCGTTCCCCCTCTGCGAGTTCCGGCGAGCCGCCGAGCGAGCGGCTGGCCGGCTATATCGCGTTTCCCCGCGCGGCGAGTCAAGACCCCCACCCCACTCCGGCGCGGCCACCTTCGCGCCTGCGTCGAAAAGACCGTGCGCGCCCACGTTTACACCATCGTCGCGGCGGCGCTGGCGGTCGTCCTCGCCGCGGCGCCGACGCGCTCCGCCGCCGACGAGCCGCTCTGCGAGTGGCTCCTGTCGCTCGCGAAGGCCGCCCAGGCGCAGGCCGAGCGCGACTTCGGCGCCGCCGAGGCGCACGCCGGACGCGCTCTCCGGGCACGCCCCCGCGGGCTGGCCGCGGCGCGGGCGAACGCCTCGCTCGGCCTCGCGCTCCTCGCGCGCGACGACCCGTCCCGCGCCGCCGAGGCGCTGGAGGTCGCGCTCGGCACCCCCGTCCCGGCGCGGTTCCACCTCGCCGCCGCGCGCGCCGAGGCCCTCCTCGCGGCGGGCGACGCGCCGCACGCCGCGCGGCTCTTCGCGGAGGCGAAGGGGGCCGGCGATCTCGCGGTCGCGCGCGCCGCGGCGCTGCGGGAGTCCGAGGCGCTCCTCGCCGCTGGGCTCGCGGCCGAGGCGGTCCCGCAGCTCGAGCGACTCCTCCGCGCGGCGGCAGAGCCCGCCGCCGCCGCACCGGTACGCCTCGCCCTCGCGCGGGCGTTGCGGGCGCTCGGCCAGGACGACCTGGCGGTCGCGACCTTTCGCGCGCTCTGGCTCGAGCTCCCGGAGCAGCCGGAGGCCCGGATCGCGGGCGAGGTCCTCGCGGCGTGGCGCGCGGCCGGCGGGCCGGTGCCGCCGGAGACCGGCGCCGACCATGCCACGCGCGCCGAGCGGCTGCTCGCGGCGGGAAGACCCGACGAGGCCCTCCTCGCGCTCGACGCCGCCGCACGCGCCGACGAGCCGGAAGCGGACGCGGAGCGCGCGGCCTTGCTCCGATCGCTCGCCTTCCTCGCGCTGGGCCGCCACGCGGACGCGGAGCGTCAGGCGCTCCCGCTCGCCGGAGCACGTGACGACGCGGTGCAGCGCGGTGCGCGGCTCGTCCTCGCCCGGGCGGCCGCGCGCGCGGGGCGGGTCGAGGAGGCGAGCCGCTTCTTCGCCGACGTGGGCGCCGCGCACGCCGCGATCCCGGGCCTCCCCGAGTGGCGCCAGCGCGACGTGGGCGACGAGTCCGCGTTCCTCTCGGCGTGGCTGTTCTATGACGCGGGCGACTTCGAGCGAGCGATCCATGCGCTCGACGCGTTCGCGCGGGCGAACCCGCGCTCGCACCGGGCGGAGGACGCGCTCTGGTTCGCCGCGTGGTCCCGGTTCCGCCTCGGCCGCTCGGCCGATGCGGACCGGGCCCTGGTGCGGCTCGCCCGCGGCCCGCTCGCGGACGCCGCGCTTTACTGGCGGGCGCGCCGTCGAGCGCTCGGTACGCGTCCCACTCCGCGAGCACGATCTTCACGTACTGCCGCGTCTCCCGGTACGGGATCGACTCGACCCAGGCGTCGAGCGCCATTCCGCGGCGGGCC
>Ga0137375_10008635_pt1 | contig 12094 bp, 5 predicted proteins | sample SagtaG_24_FD_104936 | JGI IMG/M metagenome (GOLD analysis project Ga0137375, IMG submission 104936) | Vadose zone soil microbial communities from Sagehorn Ranch, Mendocino, California, USA - Sage1_R_113_16 metaG | ecosystem: Environmental > Terrestrial > Soil > Vadose zone | place: USA... | reverse complement strand
GTCACTGCCTCTGGTGTCAGCGCTGCTGCCTGCTTATACGCAGCCAGCGCTGCGTCGAGCTGTTGCGTAGTGACGTAAAAATCGCCTAAGGCGAGGGGTGCCTGGATGTCTTGAGGGTTGAGTGCCATCGCCTTCCGATACGTGGCCTCAGCGTCTTGCAGCTTGTTTTGTGAGGCGTACAGCGTGGCAAGCAGGAGATAGAGAGAAACATCCTGCGGTCGTAGCGCGATGGCTTGCAGGCACTTGGCTTCAGCCTGTGCCGTCTCCCCTTTGGTGAGGATGATGTTGACGATCTGGGTGAGAGCATTGTACTGGTTTGAGTCAAGGGACAGGGCCTGCTCAAACACTCCAAGGGCCTCTTGGTCCTTGTGCTGCAGGCGGTACGCTCGTCCCAACTCGTAATAGCCCCTAGCGTCCTGAGGGGCTTTCTCCATGGCGACTTTAAAGGCGGCAATGGCTTTCGGAGTAGCTTTCTGGCCCAGATAAGCGTGCCCTAAAATGAGGTGCGCTCTGGCATTGCTGGGCTCGATCTGGAGGAGTTTTTGCCCGGCCTCGAGGGCCTGGGTAAACGCTTGGGATTGCAGAGCCAGCTCGGCCAGAGCCGCATGCGCTTCGGCGAAGTCCGGAGCCAGCTTGAGCGCCTCAGTGAAGGCCGTCTTGGCTGCTGCAGTATCTCGCTGCGCCACATAGGCGACCCCCAGGTAATAATGGGCGAGCGCCAGCGTAGGTGCTGCCCGCACGACCTCCTGCAATGTCCTCATGGCCTCGTCTATCCGGCCCCGGGTCAGCGCCAAGTAGCCTTGGAAGGCCCGCCCAACAAACTTGCCGTTGGGCGTCTTGCTCATCTCGTCGGCGTATCGAGCGGCCTCATCGAGCTTGTTCTGACGTACGGCCAGCTGCGCCAGTCTTTCTTTCGGCGCCACAGCCTGGGCATCGAGCGTGGCGGCCCGTTTATATGCCTCCAGTGCAGCATCGAGCCGCTGTCTGCTGACATAGAAGTCACCTAAGGCAAGGGACGGTCGAGGCTGGTGGGGGGCGACCTGGACTGCTTGCAGATACGTGGCTTCCGCCTCTGGTGCTTTGCTTTGCACCGCATATAGGTCTGCGAGGTTCAGGTAGAGATCAACATTCTCCGGTTGCCAGGTGAGGGCTTTGCGGAACAGCGCTTCAGCCTTGGGGAATTGCTGCTGGGTCGTGTAGAGGGCGGCCAGGGCGACAGACGTTTGGACAGACTGGGGGTCAATCTCCAGAGCGCTCTGGTACATGTTCTCGGCAGCTCCTGGCTCCCGGTTGCGACGATAGATATCCGCCAAATGGAGATACGGTGTGACCCGCCTGGGGTCGAGGGTGAGGGCCGTCTGGAAGGTTTTGATAGCCTGCCCCAGCTCTTTGTTGCCGGCATAGGCCTTGCCGAGCAAAAGATGCGCTTCGACATTGTGCGGCTGCAACTGGAGCACGTTTTTCCCCGCTTCGATGGCCCCAGAGAAGGACTGCTCTTGCAGATGCAGCTTGAGCAAAGCCATATGGGCTGCGGGGAATTGTGGCCAGAGCTTGACGGTTGTGGCGAAGGCGTGTTTGGCGATCTGTGGCTTCTGGTTATACACCTGGGCCACTCCCAGGTAATAGTGCGCTGGGGCCAGATGAGGTGCTTTCTGCACGACCTGCTGTAAGGTGTCAACGGCCTTGGCTATTTTATGCTCACCGAGCGCCACAAGCCCTTCGTAGTAACGCCCCGGGAGCTTGCCACCACTTGTGTTGAGCAGCGCTTTGATGTGTTCAGCAGCCTCATCGAGGTGATTTTGGCGCAGCATGAGATCTGCCAGTCTCTGTTTTGGCACGAGCGCCTGTGGATCGATCGTTGCGGCCTGTTTATACGCGCTCAGCGCTGCGTCGGTCTGCCGCATGGCGTCATAGAAATCCCCCAGGGCAACGTATGGGCGGATATCTTGTGGTGCGAGCTTGACGGCCTTCTGATACGTTGCTTCCACCTCTGGGGTCTTGCCTTGCAAGGCATAAAAGTTCGCGAACGCGAGGTACAACAGGACATCTTTTGGTTGCCTCTCGAGCGCTGTGTGATATTGCGCTTCGGCCTTGGCGAAGTGCCGCTGTGCAGTGTAAAACCCCGCTAGGGCGAGGGAGGCTTGGACTGAGTCTGGGTCGGCTTCGAGAGCGCTCTGGTACGTTTTCTCAGCGGCACCAGGATCATTGTTGCGTTGGTAGAGCTGCGCCAGTTGGAGGACCAGTGGAATACGCTTAGGGTCCAGGGTGAGCGCTGTACGGAGCGCTGCAATGGCTTTCCCCCATTCTTCTTTGCCGGCATACGCATCGCTCAGTAAGAGGTGGGCTTCCACGTTGTCAGCAGCGCTTTGGAGTACGACCTCGGCTTTGGCCTGCGCCTCAGTGAACTCTTTGGCGAGGAGGTAAAGCTCACCCAACTTCAGCTGGGCGTCCAAGTTATGGGCATCCAATTGCACGCTTCTACTAAGAGCGCGAAAGGCATGTTGTACATCTGCGAGCTCACCCTGGTTGAAACGCTCCAAGCCGAGCTGGAGATGCGCCAAGCCGAGCCGGTAGTAGGCTTGTGCGTCGTTCGGGCCAAGCTGGGCGGCATTCTTCAACTCAATGATGGCTTCCGTGTATTTCCCCTCGGCCATAAAGGCCACGCCTTTTTGCATGTGTATGGCCTTTTTGATTTGTGGATCCCTCTCGCAGTCATACAATGCAAACAGCACCCCAAGCATCAGAATGCCCACCCCGTAACGCCGCAACCAACGACGGGATAGCATATTCCACATTCTCCTTAGTTTTTTTTGCGTCCGGTGGATGATTGCATAAGGGCACACCGCCCACATACTGCCAGCTGTATCGGTGAGGGTAACGACCCATTGCTTGGCCATCGAGGGGCCCCTTGAGCCAAGAGTCTTATAGTAACCCTTTCTATAGTCTGCTCGGTTCTGAATAACTAGTCAAAGCAAAAGTGACAGAGTACTAGAACGGCGGTTGACAACCCCCCAGCGCACCGCTACAATCGCCCCGTTACAGTGAGAGTTGTCGCGTTGTTGAAGGCCCTTTTTGCAGAAGGCATGGCACATACATGCTACGGTTCTACAATACCTTAACGAGGCACAAAGACGCGTTTCATCCACTTGAACCGGGACAGGTCCGCATGTATACCTGTGGACCGACCGTCTACAACTATCCACATATCGGGAACTACCGTGCCTACATGTTTGAAGACCTCCTGCGGCGGTATCTCAAGTATCGTGGCTACAACGTGACGCAGGTGATGAATCTTACTGATGTGGAGGATAAGTCAATCCGCGACTCCCAGAAGGTCGGTATGTCGCTGCGTGACTTTACTGCTCTCTACAGCAAGGCGTTTTTTGAGGACCTCCAGACCCTCAACATTGAATTGGCAGAGCGGTATCCGGCGGCCACTGATCATATCCCTGAAATGGTTGCGATTATCAAACAGCTTCAGGAGCATGGTTATACCTATAGTGTGGATGGCTCGATCTACTACCGCATCGATCGCTTTCCAGACTATGGGAAACTGGCCCACCTGGATGCCGATGCTCTCCAGAGTAGGACGAGTGGGCGTGTTGATAGCGACGAATACGCCAAAGATGACGTGCGCGATTTCGCCTTGTGGAAGGCTTGGACGCCTGAAGATGGTGACGTCTACTGGGAAACCGAGCTGGGCAAAGGCCGTCCGGGCTGGCACATCGAGTGCTCAGCCATGGCGATGAAATATTTAGGCAAGCACTTTGATATGCATACAGGTGGCGAAGATAATATCTTTCCACACCATGAAAATGAAATTGCGCAATCCGAGGCGGCCACAGGTGAACCGTTCGTCAACTATTGGTTGCATTGCCGCCATTTGCTGGTCGACAATCTGAAAATGTCCAAATCCCTGGGGAATTTCTACACGCTCCGCGACCTCTTAGAGCAAGGCTTTAAACCCAAGGGGATACGGTATGCGCTGCTGTCCATTCATTACCGCCAGCCACTCAACTTCACAGTTGAAGGGTTGCATGCTGCCGACCAGGCGGTACAACGGCTCATCGACTTTATGCAGCGTCTGCAGACAGCCCAGGGTGAGGGCTTTGCGGTGCAGCCGCTGCTGGCGGAGACGCAACAGCGGTTCGAGGAAGCGTTGGATGACGATCTGAACATTTCTGGGGCACTCGGGGCGATTTTTGAAATGGTGCGGGAGGTCAATCGGGCGATCGCGCAACACCAGCTCAGGGCGGCCGAGGCGGAGCACGTGACCACTTTTATGTACCGTCTCGATACAGTACTGGGGCTGCTCTCTGCAGAGCAGACGCCTCTTGATCGCGAGGTCGAAAACCTCATGGAAGAACGCCAACAGGCCCGCCAAGCCCGTGATTTCGCGCGGGCTGATGCGCTGCGGGCGCAGCTGCGGGAACGCGGTTATGTCGTTGAAGATACCCCTCAGGGCCCCCGGCTGAAGCGGCTATGAGTAGTGCGGAACGCCTCATGTATATCGTGCGCCACGGCGCCACGGACTGGAACCAGTCAGGACGTATCCAGGGGCATATAGACATCCCACTCAACGAGACTGGGCAGGCGCAGGCCCGCATGGTAAGTCGACGGCTGGCGGCGTTCGGAGCCACTGCACTATTCAGCAGCGATTTGTTGCGGGCCTGTGAAACGGCCCAGGTCATTGGGCAAGCCACAGGGCTCCGGGTGATGCAGAAGCCTGGGCTGCGTGAGATCAATTTCGGGGTGTGGCAGGGACTGTCATCGCTACAAATTCGCGAGCGAGATCCAGAGGTTTACGCCGCCCGACGTGCCAACCCGTATGACGTCGCTCCAGCGGGGGCTGAGACGTGGCGGCATTTTTACGCGCGTGCCGTGCAGGCTGTTCACGAGATTCTGGCGATGATCGAGGCAGAGCGCTTGATTGTGGTGACGCATGGTGGGGTCTGTACAGCCCTCGGATTACGCGCCCTTGGGTTCGACTGCACCGGCAAGCGGACGTTTGATTCCCATAATTGTGGGATTCATACGATTGCCGTGCAAGGGGACACCTGGCGCGTCGTCGCTTTGAACGACATTATGCATCTCACTGCAGGCTGCTAAGGCCCCTCGCCCCTCGCTAACACCCTCGCCCGGAAGGAGAGGGAGTTAACGTATGGCGCGTGCGCTCAACCTGGCGGTGTTATTGTCCGGGAGTGGTCGGACCCTCGAAAATTTTCAACAGGCGATCAGGGCTGGGCGTCTGAACGCACGTATGGTAGTCGTGGTGAGCAGCAAAGAGGACGCCTATGGCCTGGTACGCGCCAGACAGCATGGCCTGGAGGCGGTGGCAGTGCCGCGCCGGAGCTATCTAGACCCGCAGGCCTTCAACGCGGCGGTCAATGCTGTCTTCGCCTACTACCCCATTGATCTGGTGATTCTAGCCGGCTTTCTGTCGCTCTATGAACCACCCCCAGCTCTGGTTGGACGTGTGATGAATATGCATCCCGCTCTGCTCCCGGCTTTTGGAGGGAAAGGGTTCTACGGTAACCGTGTGCACCGCGCTGTGCTTGAGTCCGGGGTAAAGCTCAGCGGCTGCACTGTGCACTTCGCCGATGCGTGCTATGATCATGGCCCGATTATCCTACAAGCAGCCGTGCCAGTGGAGGATGATGACACGGTCGAATCACTGGCCGCGCGGGTGTTCGCGGCCGAATGCACACTGTATCCCCAGGCTATCCAATTGTTTGCTGAGAACCGCCTGCGCGTCGAAGGACGGCGCGTCCGTATCTTACCAGCACCCTCCTCCTGAGGCATGACTTTTTGCTTGCTTTCTGGCCTGGTCAATGCCACCATTATTATATAAATGCAAGTTGCAATAGCATGGATATAATGCAGTTACGGTAGAGTACACGCTTGGACAAGGATGTCACCATGAATGACTTTGACCGTGAGGAACTGAGCGTACGGACGGATGACTCCGAACACCTCGACTTCTTTCCCACGCACTATCGCATTGGGCGCACCAAATATATCATTGTCACCGGTGGCGTCATGTCGGGTGTGGGCAAAGGCGTGTTTACAGCGTCGCTGTCACACCTCCTGCAATTTCTTGGCTTTGCTGTCTCCACGATTAAGAGCGACGGTTATTTGAATCTCGACGCTGGCACGCTCAATCCATACAGGCATGGTGAGACGTTTGTGCTTGATGATGGTACGGAATGCGACCTGGACCTCGGCACCTATGAGCGCTTCCTCGATACCACCCTGAACAGTTTTAATTATATGACGTCAGGGAAGATTTACTGGCGTATCCTCTCCAAAGAGCGGCGTGGAGAATATCTGGGCCGCGATGTACAAATCGTCCCGCACGTTACCGGCGAAATTAAATATCTTATTCGCGAGAAGGCCAAAGAAGGACCGTACGACATGGTGCTGGTGGAGATTGGTGGCACCGTGGGGGATATCGAGAACCTGCACTTTATTGAAGCAGCGCGTGAGCTGATGTATGACGAAGGACGCGATAATGTCATGTTTGCCCATGTCACGATGGTGCCCTGGGCCGAAGCGTCAGGTGAACAAAAAAGCAAACCCACGCAACACAGCGTCAAGAAACTCCTGGAAATGGGCATCCAGCCTGACATTATCGTGTGTCGCTCGAAACAGGCGCTGCAACCCAAGGTGTGCGAAAAGATCAGTCTGTACTGTAATGTGCCCATCGACCATGTCATCAGCAGCCCGGATACTGACAATATCTATGTGTTGCCGGCGTTGTTCCAGGAGCAGCATCTGGCAGAGATTACCACGAGTCGGCTGCGCTTAAATATGCCATATCCCTCTAAGGATGGTACGCACGAGGTCCCCTTTGCACCGTTCGTACGTCATGCCAAGCGGCACTGTCCCGCACTCACCATCGCGGTGACCGGGAAATACTCGTCCATGCGGGATTCGTATATCAGCATCACCAATGCACTGGTCCATACCGAGCCCAGCGAGGACGTCCGGATTGACTTACAGTTTATCGACACCACGGAGTTCGACGACGCCGCGCATTCGGTGCACAAGTGTCTCGACGGGGTGCATGGCATTATCGTCCCTGGGGGCTATGGAGTGCGCGGCACAGAGGGGATGATCCGTTGTATTCAGTACGCCCGCGAACGTCAGGTGCCGTTCCTAGGACTCTGCTTCGGGTTTCAACTGGCGACGATTGAGTTTGCGCGGCATGTCTGCGGTCTGGAAAAGGCGACGAGTACAGAGTTTGAGCCCCATACGCCGGAACCGCTCATTGCCCTGCTCCCGGAACAGGAGCAGATCAGCGACCTGGGTGGGACGCAACGGCTCGGTGGCCACAATGTCTTGCTCACACCGGGCACGCGAGTACACCGCTTTTACGAGCAGGACGTAGTACGCGAGCGCTTCCGCCATCGCTACGAGCTGAATAATGCCTATAAAACCATTCTGGAAGAGGCGGGTATGGTCTTTTGTGGGATGACGCCGGATCGACGTATCATGCAGATCCTCGACTATCCGACACATCCGTTCTTCATTGCTACCCAATTTCATCCTGAATTGCTGTCGCGTCCTCTCCGTCCGCACCCGCTGTTTCTCGAATTCGTCCGTGCTGCGAAACGTCACCAGGCGTCGTAGCCCGTGGCGAGCACACGGAATACACGGCTATGAAACAGGTCAACATTCTGGTGGTGGCCACACGGCCACAGATGCCTGACGTACGCGGTGCAGCCCTGCAGCATACTTTACAGGACGATCTGCACCTGCAAGTCGATGAGGTACGCACGGCATCGTTGTACACTATACACGCCCCGCTCACGCCGGCTGATCTGGAAGAAGCCCGACAAGTTCTCTTCACTGACACGGTGGTGCAGGAGTCTGGCTGGGCTACACGACCGGCGCTGGCATGTGACTGGATCGTGCAGGTTGGCTTGCTGCCTGGCGTGACCGATAACGTGGGACGGACCGCAGCAAGGGCCCTCGAAGATATCTATGATCATCCCCTGCACGGGGAGGTTTATACTTCATCCCTCTATCTCCTGCGCGGTGCCTTGCAACGTCAGGAGGTCGAGCGTGTGGTGCGCGACGTCCTGGCCAATCCCCTGATCCATCAGTGGCGCATCACCGCTGCGGCTGACTGGCAGGACCGCCCTGAAGCCTTTTTGCTGCCCCCTGTGGCTGGTATGGATAAACCCCCTCGGGTGCGTACCATTTCTCTCGAACGGGAGGATGAGGCGCTAGTACACCTGAGTCAAGAAGGGCTCTGGTCACTCAGCCTGCCCGAAATGCAAGCGATCCAGGCGTATTTTCGCGATACCCAACGACAGCAGCGTCAGGCGTACGGGCTTGGGACGGCTCCGACTGATGTCGAGTTAGAAGCGCTCGCCCAAACCTGGTCAGAGCACTGCAAGCACAAGATTTTTAACAGCACCATTCAGTACCGGGACGAGCACGGGCGCGAGACCCTCATCCACAGTTTATTTAAAAGTTTTATCGTCCGGGCTACCGCAGAGATTGAACAACGTGTCGACTGGTTGGTCTCGGTGTTTCACGACAATGCCGGCGTGATCAAGCTGAATGACCAGTGGAACCTGGTGATGAAGGTCGAAACGCATAACACGCCTTCTGCCCTCGACCCCTATGGCGGTGCTATCACCGGCATTGTGGGGGTCAATCGTGATCCCTTTGGCACCGGCAAGGGTTGTCGCCTCTTGTTCAACACTGACGTGCTGTGCTTCGCTCCGCCTGACTATGCTAACCCACTTCCACCACGTCTACTCCATCCGAAGCGAGTATTTAAAGGCGTGCATCGCGGTATTCAGGATGGCGCCAATCAGAGTGGCATCCCAGATGTCAACGGTGCAGTGATTTTCGATGCGCGCTTTCTCGGTAAACCCCTGGTGTTTTGTGGCACTGGGGGGTTGATGCCAGCGCACATCGGAGGCGAACCAACACATGTCAAACGCGCCTCTCCAGGCGACTGTATTGTCATGGTTGGCGGCCGTATTGGGAAGGACGGCATTCACGGTGCGACGTTTTCTTCGATGGAGCTGAGTGAGGTGTCACCCTCGTCTGCAGTCCAGATCGGCGATCCCATCACACAGAAAAAAATGTTTGACTTTTTGCTGCAAGCCCGTGATCTGCAGTTGTACACCTGCATCACTGATAATGGCGCTGGCGGCTTATCGTCCTCGGTCGGGGAAATGGCCCAGTTGAGCAACGGCTGTGAGCTCCACCTCGAACGCGCGCCACTCAAGTATGCAGGGCTCGATCCGTGGGAAATTTTACTGTCGGAATCGCAGGAACGGATGACGCTCGCTGTCCCACCTCAGCATGTCGAGGCGTTCATGGCCCTGGCCATGCGGCGTGATGTGGAAGCGACCGTGCTCGGCACCTTTACTGATACCGGCCTGTTCCATGTGCTATACGATGGCAAGACCGTGGCGCTGCTTGAAATGGACTTTTTCCATAAAGGCTTGCCGGAGATGCTCCTGCCGGCGCACTGGCAACCACCGCGACATCCCGAGCCGACCTTCCCTTGCCCCGGCGACCTCACGGCATCGCTCCTGCAGATGCTGGGACGTCTCAACATCTGCAGCAAAGAGTGGGTCATCCGCCAATATGATCACGAAGTACAGGGCCGGAGTGTCATCAAGCCCCTGGTGGGCAAGTCCAACGACGGGCCCAGCGACGCGGCCATCCTGCGTCCTTTACTGGACTCCCTGGAGGGCGTCATCGTCGCCAATGGTATCTGTCCGCGCTACAGCGACATCGACACCTATCACATGGTCGCCTGCGCTATTGATGAGGCCATCCGTAACGTCATTGCCGTGGGCGGCAGCCTGGGCCATATAGCAGGTCTCGATAACTTTTGCTGGCCTGACCCGGTACTGTCGCCGAGTACACCTGATGGTCCATACAAACTCGCGCAGCTGGTGCGGGCCAACCAGGCTCTCTACGACTATTGCACTGCCTACAATGTCCCGTGCATCTCCGGCAAAGACAGCATGAAGAACGACTATCACGTTGGCGACACGAAAATCTCGGTGCCCCCCACGCTGCTCTTCTCTGTTCTGGCCCGCATGCCCGATGTGCGTCATGCCATCACTATGGATGTGAAACAGCCCGGCGACCTCGTCTTTGTCCTCGGCGAAACGCGTGCCGAACTCGGCGGCTCCGAGTACTATGCCCTGCACGGGGCTATCGGCAACCGGGTCCCTCAGGTAGACGCGCAGCGCGCCCGCACCCTGTACGAAGCGCTCTCCCGCGCTATGCAGTCTGGTCTCGTCAGTGCCTGCCACGACTGCTCCGATGGAGGCTTCGGCATCACTGCTGCTGAGATGGCCTTTGCTGGTGGCCTGGGCATGCACCTCGACCTGGGCGCCATGCCGCGTGAGTCCGACATCACACGCAACGATACGCTGCTGTATGCTGAGACGGCCAGTCGCTTTGTCGTCACCGTGCCATCACAGCACCGTGAGGCGTTCTGTGAGGCTCTGCACAGTTGTGCTCTTGGAGAGGTAGGATACGTCCTGGAAACGACGCAGTTTGTCGTCGTTGGGCTACAAGGCACCATAGTGATTGACGCGGATATTGCACATCTCAAAGAGGCTTGGCAACGCCCGCTACACTGGTAGAGGATCCATGCTGGTTAAGGTTGGTCACGAGCCACTCGTGGAGCCGGTGGCTCGTGACGTATCTGGTTCACTGGCCGCTACTTAGCGCAGCCGGATACCCCATCGGCACAGTACACAGGATCCAAAGTGCTGAGCGGGTGTGGTCTTCTGCTACTAAAACTTATACGTCAGGTAGAAGCGTACTGTGCGCGGCTCGACGGGATGAAAGTGCACGTCCGCGACGCCACTGGACGGTTCACCCGGCAAGCGTGAGGCGTAAAAGTAGTCAATGTCATGGTCTTTCGAATTGAACAAATTGAGGACATCGAGCTGTGCCGTGAGGCTTTTATACGTATAGCCCGCCTCCAGATTGACCAGGGTGGTCGATTTGGAACGCACGCTATGGTCTTCAATGAGCGGCCGCGGGCCAAAATAGCGCGCCCGGAGACTACCGAACAAGCCGTTGGGCACAGTGACTGTAGCGCCCGTGGCAATTACCGTTTCGATGGACCCTGGAATATGGTTACCGGCGGGGTCATCTTCAGTAAACTTCGCATACGAATGGGACAGGTCAAAATCCAGGGACAACCAGGGGAACGGCTTATAAAAATTGGCCCACTCTATGCCATACCGACGGCTGGCGCGGTTTGGCTCGGTGATCCCCGCATCCCCGACAAAGACCAGTTCAGAGTCCAGCGTTAAATACCAGAACGCCAGGGTCGAGTTCAGACCCGGAATCCAGGTACTACGTACGCCAATTTCGGCGCCTTTCGTCCGCACCAGGGGGTCCACACGCTGCGCGGGATCACCCGTTTTCGGATCGACCGTGATCGTGGTTCCCCGCGCATCGTTGCTGTGGAACCCGAAGCCCCCGTTGAGATACACCTCCGTCCGCGCCCAGGGGCCGAAAATCAAGCTGAGCTTCGGGCTAAAGATGGCATCAGTTTTGTTGCCGGAATTGACCGCGATATCACTGTTGACATCAAAGACGAAGACATCCCCCCGCAAGCCGAGCACGGTACGCACCTTGGGGTGCCACTGCGTCTGGTTCTGGTAATAGAAGCCCACGCTGGTTTCGTGGACGTGGTCATTCCGCGTGGTGCCGATGTGGTCACGCCGCAGCGTCTGAAACAGGGCAACTTCAGGAATGGCATCGTGACGGACTTGCAGACCGAAGGTATGATCCATTGAGGTCTTGAGCCAGTTCGTAAACCAGGTCTGGGAGACATTGCCCCCAACCACGACCCGCCGGTCCGATTGCTCGAATTGATCCCCGTTGACGGGATCATCCAGGAAAAAGGTGAAGTTGGAAAACAGATGGAGGCGGTAATAGACGAGATAGGCGTTGGCTTTGGTAAGACTTTTGTCGCCCTTGTAGGACCAGTCACTGTACAGACTAAAGCGCGAGGTCCGGCCGCCGTCCGAGGGATCGATGGTGCCAAGGCGGGAAAGTAGGCCCTGATCGACGGCCCGTTGCGGGATTT
>Ga0137375_10008634_pt1 | contig 12094 bp, 8 predicted proteins | sample SagtaG_24_FD_104936 | JGI IMG/M metagenome (GOLD analysis project Ga0137375, IMG submission 104936) | Vadose zone soil microbial communities from Sagehorn Ranch, Mendocino, California, USA - Sage1_R_113_16 metaG | ecosystem: Environmental > Terrestrial > Soil > Vadose zone | place: USA... | reverse complement strand
TGGCCCGTGGGGTAACGGTAGCCCGGCTGACTCTGGATCAGTTAGTCCTGGTTCGAATCCAGGCGGGCCAGCAGCGACTCACGTCCGTCTGATTTCGGGTGGTTCGGGCTCGCATCGCGTTCGCCTTAGGCCGTCCTGTGTGGAAGCCGGTGACATCTACCAGCTCGGGGCCGCACTCCACGTCGTTGTCCTTCGCCATCGGGCACGAGATGGTGGGGCCGGCGCGAGTGGTTCGTCTCGCGCCGGCCCCGATTGCCGCGTCTATGTGCTCAGCACGCCGACAGCTGGAAGCTGGCGATCCGCGTCTGCCACCCAGCCGTCGACGTCCCCTGGCCCTCCAGTGTGTAGTACTCGTTCACGTACCAGAGCGTACAGTCGTCGACCGGGTCCACGTTCAGCGAGGTGTAGTCGCCCCAGCGTGAGTTCGTCGTTGTCTGCACGCCGCTGCCGGCGATGATCACGCCCTCGCCGAGCGTCATCTCGCCCAGCGGGTCGCCGGCCAGCCGCCCCGTGTAGCGGATGCCCGGGTACACGTCGGTCCCGTTGACGACGCTGAAGCCGAGGCCGATGTTGCCCTTCTTGTCCATGGCGACGCTGCCCATCCACCGGTGTACGCCGCCCGCCGGCGCGTAGGTGCCCTGCTGGTAGAGGCTGTAGACACCGGCCGTGCGCCGGATCTCGTACCAGCGCGCCCCGGCCACTCCGGGAAGCGCCTCGACCGACTGGTTGGTGACTAGGGCCTCGTACCCCTTGAAGTTCCGGTACGCCAGCCGCCATGTGGGCCGCTGTCGGTAGGAGAGCGTGTCAAGGTATTGGGCGGGGTTCGAGATGCCGGGCTCCGGCAGGCAGTCCCTGGAGTCGGGCCCGCACGGGAAGATGGAGTCGAAGGCGGCCGTCGGCAGTTGGGCGTTGAGGACCAGCGTTGCCTTGGGCTGTGAGCGCCACTTCACCTGGAAGTCCCAGATGTTCAGGGCGTCGAACAACGCGCCGTACAACGCGCCGTCGTCCTGCGTCCCGACGAGCGGTACCTTCGCGTCGCTCTTGGGCTTCTGCTTGCCGTCGATGTCCGCGGGCAGCAGTCCGTCGCCGATCAGCGGCAGGATGGCCGGGTCGTTCCCATCCAAGAAGAAGCTCACGGCGCGCGCGGGCTCGCCGTTCAGCATCTTGTTCTTCTCGAGCCCGTAGACGCCGATCCCGTACTCGATGGTCGGGCCGAACTCCCGGGTGGTGATCACGTAGGTGTCGGTCCAGACGCCATACTTCGGGTAGTCCGGGAAGAACTGGAAGTTCTCCGTCTCGAACGCGTAGCGGAAGTAGCTGCCCGTCGGGTCGCCCGTCGTCGACACCGCCACGCAGTTCCAGAACGGCTTGGTCGGATCGTCGAACCCACTGGTGGTGAACTGCGAGAGCAGCCAGCGGTCGGCGAGCTGGTCGTAGAGAACGATCGGGTCCCCAGACGGATCGGTGCAGTCGGGGACGGCGAACTCCGCCCACAGCGTACCGGTGTCGACCGGCCCGAGCAGCATGTTGCCTGCCCTGTCGAAGACCGCGAAGACCAGGTTGATCATCTCGACGTAGTGGTTCGGTCCGATGTCGCCGTTCGGATCGGGGGGGTTGACGCGGAACCCGAAGGTGTCGAAGTTGTCCTGGTTGCTCAATCCCTCGAAGTTGGCGATGGGACCGGGGATGACCGGCGATGCGACCTCCGACTGGAGGGCTCCGTCTCTGGAATAGCCCCGGTCCGCCGCCACCGGGCCGCGCTCGGGACGCACCTCACCGCCCTTCGCCCTCCCAGATGGGGCCATCTTCGCCAAATCGCGCAACGGCCTCGACACGTCGAATGCCGTCGCATCGGTGAACGTGGGTCCCCTTACCCCGCGAGGCCCGGGGAGCGACTCGGCCGGCCTCGCTCCCACTGCGGCCGGCAGGGCGGCCAACAGCGCAACGCCAACGAGCAGGCACACTTTCTGTGACCGCGGTCGTGAAACGCCGTGCGTCACCATCCCACTCCCCCTTTCGATGTTTGGGCGGTTTCGGAGAACGCTATGTTGCCGGAGGCTTCGCCGCAAACGCACGAATTCACGCAGTGCTCCTCAGGCCGGGAAAGCGGAAGGGGCGCCCTTCGGGCGCCCCTTCCCCTCCATTGAAGATCGTCAGCTGGGGTCGGCGAAGCTCGCTCCCCAGATGTCCGAGTTTCCGAACGTGGCCGGGCAATCGGTGTTCACGGCCGGAGCCCCGGCCTCCTCTCCCGCTTGCAGGGCCGCCCTGTAGTCGTTGACGTCGTCGCACACGGCGGCCTCACGGACGTCGTTCCACACCGCCACGCCGTAGTCGCGGCTAGCCGCGGCGTAGACGTAGTCGCCCAGGAACTCGGCCACCAGGTTGTTCTGGCTGGAGGCCCGGGGATCCCCTGGATCTCCCCGAAGCAGCTCGGTCCATCCCGTTGGCGCTCCGTCCCCCCCGATGTCCGAGTGGAGCACGACCCCGACCAGGGTGCGCGGATCCGTGGTGTTTTCCCTGAACGGGGTGGTGAACGCATTGTAGACGACGTACGCGTCGGTACCGTCCGGGGACAACGCCGGGGCCGCGTAGTAGCCGCGGTCATCGGGGCTGCTCTCGATGGCTTCCGGCGCCGACCACGACGCGCCATGGTCCGTGGAGTAGCTGAACAGGACGTGCTCGTCGTTGAGGCCGTCGTCCCCATCCGCCCACGCGATGACGATCTCGTCGGTGGCATCTCCCCCGGTGGGAGCGCCGTTGGCGATGTCCACGCTGGGCGCCGCCGCGAGGTCGTTCCGGGCGCCGGCGATGCCGTCCATGACGCACCGGCCGATGACGGGGTCGACGAAGTAGCACGGGTCGGTGACCGAAGCGACCTTCGCCGGCCGAGTCCACTTGCGGCCCCCATCGGAGGACTTCACGACCATGTGCGTCCCGTGGGGCGGCAGGAACTTGAACGGGGACTGGAACTCCTCGTAGAAGAGGTACACCGTGCCGACGCTGTCGGTGCGGATCGTGCACCCCGACTGCCCCCAGTGCATCGGCGGCACGTTGTGGGCCGCGGTCACCTGCTTCGTGGTCCAGGTGTCGCCGCCGTCCGTGGAGCGGGCCACGATGATCGGTGCCGCGGCAAAGGCCTGGCTGCGGAACTCCGCGTAGCAGATGTACACGTTGCCGAAGTGGCTGCTCGACGCGGCGTTGTCGGCCCAGATCTGCTCCTTGTCGGAGAACTGGGTGCTGCTCTTGTTCTTCGACGCGAGGACTGGCTGCATCCAGCTGTCCTTGTCGCCCACGATCTCCGGAGTGAGCGCTGGGTCGCCGTCGATCCTCGAGACCCCGATGGCCTCGAAGCCCTTGAACGGAGCCTCGCCAGGAAACGCACTCGTGAGGTTCGCCACGTACAGCCGAGAGCCGTTGTCCCAGGAGAACGTTCCATCGGAGCCCGGTTTTGGACCGAACGCCAGGGCGGGGTCACCGTCCGAGACGAGGTCGTTCTCGTAGTACCAGGGAACCGTCCCGATCAGCCCGAACTCCGGCTCGCACTCGTCGGGGCCCAGGCAGTTGCGAGCCGTCCAGCCCGTGTACTCGGGTTGCATCCAGGTGTCCCCGGAGTCGAAGGAGAACTGAATCCCGGTCCCCCCGACGCCTGCGGTGAAGGGACACGTGGTCGCATCCCCGGCGTTGCACACCTCGAGGTCGATGTTGTCGTTCGCACCTGCCACCACAACCGTGGGGTGGTTGGCATCGACGGCTACTGCCGGCTCGTTCTGCTTGTTGCGCGAGAAGAGCTCGTCCTCGCTTCCCACGGTCACCTCGACGTCCTGTCCGTGGGGACGCGGTGCACCGCTCGCCGGAGCACCGGCGATCGAGGTAAGCACCCCAAGCGAGACAGCTATGCCGATCAGGAAGAAGCGTCGTACCCGCATCACATCCCTCCTTCGGGTCTTTGGAGCCGGGGCCCCGGGTTGGGGGAAGGGCAAGGTACCCGGGGTCCGGAAAACGTGCAACCGCAAGCGGCCCTGGTCACAGGGCCGGATCGAGGCCGAGCTCCTCTCGAAGGTCCGGCGGAAGGGTCGCCAGGCCCGCCTTGGTCATCTTGCCGGCCTTCACCAGCCTGCGAACCCGGGCCCGATTCGACTCCGACCAATTGCTGCGGGGCCGGCGAGGGGTGAAGCGTGTGACGTAGTGTTCGGCGTCGATGCTCCTGATCTGCCCGTCCACCCACCCGTAACAGAGGGCTTCCTCGAGCGCCGACTCGTAGTCGAGGGAACGCTTACCGGTTCCCTTCTTGTAGCTGATCAACCAGATCTCAGACTTGGCTCGGTGATGGCGGGCCAGCCAGGCTCGCCAGGCCTTCCGGGTCTCGACCAGCAAGGTCTCGCCGACGTCCAGTGCTCCCCTCCTGGCCTGGGGGCGTCGATTTCGGCCCGCGCCGTTCGTCGTGTCGGTGAAGCGAGCCGTCCTCTTCAGGATAGGCTTCCGGACGAACCCGAGGGGGAAAAGGAGGTCGTCATGCCGGTCGTCACCTGGACGATCCAGGTCAATCGCAGGCCCGAGGAGGTCTGGCCCTACCTCACCGACTTCAGCCGTCATGCCGAATGGTCGCCGAAGCCCTGGAAGATGGAGTCCCTCACGGAGGGACCCTTCCGGGTGGGGAGCAAGTTTCGGTCAACCGGGTACATCCCCCGCGATCCCAACCACGTGAACGACGTGGAAGTCACCGCCATGGAGCCGCCGCGGAGGTTGGCCTTCTCATCGGTGGAGAAGGGTCAGGTGTTCAAGAACGAGTTCCGTCTCACCCCACAGGACGGCGGAACTCGGATCGAGCGCACGCTGGACATGCCGAAGCCGACCGGTGCCCTGGGCGTGGTGTTCCCGCTCATCGCGGCCGCCGTGGTCAGGCCGGGGGGCCAGAAAGGCATGAACATGCTCAAAGCCAAGATGGACCAGGGATCGACGTAGCGCGAAGGAGCGGCGCCTAGGCCGCCGCGGAGACGAACCGGGCGGGCAGGAGTCCCAGCTCGGGGTGCGCGGCCTGGATCCGCCTCACGTAGAGCACGCTCGACACGATGCCCAGGGCGGTCACCGTGACGTGGACGGGCGGCTCCAGGATCATCACCAGGCTCGGTGAAGCCGACACCGCCAAAAGGACCTGCTGGCCACCCATCAGCAGGAGGAGGACCCCCCATCCCACGGCCAGCATCCGGAAGACGCTGGTTGCCGTGGGGTGCCCCCAGCGTTCCGCCAGCCGGCGACGCCCTTCGTGCTGGTCCGAGGAGAGGTGCAGCGCCATCGTCCTGGTCAGGGGCTTCCCCAGCAGGGCGGAGAGGGCGAAGGCCACCCCCATCGCCGCGCTGGTCACCCCTCCCCTCGCCAGGATGAACACCGGTGAGTGCAGCCATGTGGCCAGCCCCACGGACAGTCCGGTCGAGGGGATGAACAGCAGAGCGAACCCGTTCGGCGCCCTCCCCCGAACCAGCCGGAAGAGCGTGTCCACGCCAGGAACGCACGCCGCCGCAACCAGGGCGAGCAAGACTCCGATGTGGGGCCGCAGGGTGAAGTAGGTGATGGTTGGTAGGACGACGCCGGGCAGCATGTTCGCCACCATCGACCGGATGTGGCCTTTGAACGACTGATCGTCCATCACCGGGATCATGTACTCCCTGGATCGGACTCGGTGAGCCCGGGGTTGACGCGGAAGGGGCCATCGTAGCCGTTCGGCTGGGATAATCAGGCCGCAAGGCCCGGTCCCATCGTCTAGTGGCCTAGGACACCACCCTCTCAAGGTGGAGACACGGGTTCGAACCCCGTTGGGACCACTTGCCCAGCCGCTGACTCTCGAACGCCCGCCTCATAAGGACCTTTTCACGGTACAGCCCGGGAGGAGGAAACCCCACCTCGCCGATTTCCGGTATTTCTTGGATCGCCCCTTGCGTTGCCCTGGACTTTGGGATGACGATTCCGGCCGGGACAGCTACCGGCGGGCTTACCGCCTGCACCGGTGATGTGCGCAAAGCAGTCAGGAGGGGACGATGGGTAGGTACTGGCCAATACGAAGGACGGTAGTGGCGGTCACGCTCGTCATGAGCGGCGTCTTCGCGTTCGTCTGGGCCGGGGCGCCGGCCGGCGTGACGGCGCCCTGCAACAATGGTCGAGGCGCCGACCTCTCCCTAATACAGACCGCGGCGACCGACCAGTCGTCCAACACGGTCTTCACGCTGACGGTCACCAACAATGGGCCGTCGTGCTCCCCCGGAGCTCAGATCCACGTAGATCTCACCGGCGACTACCTCTCGTTCTCGAGCATCAACCCAAAAAGCTGGAATGGCCCGACCGGCCCACTCCCCGGCCCGGTCAGCGTCGTGTTGACGCTCACAGCAACGATCGGCGTGGGGTCGGGTGGCAACACTGCCACGGTCACGGTGACGACCACCCCGTCGTCCACCTCGCATGCCATCGCCGGCGCGGACGTGACCGACCCCGACTGCACACCGAGCTTCTACTGCGACGGAGCGGGCTCGAACAACGAGACCTGGGGGACGCTGGGCACATCCCTCTCGTTCGGCCCGGGAAGCCCGAGCTCGATCCCTTCGGTGGCCATCACCCGACCGAGCAGCGCGAACATCGGGGGCACGCTGCTCTCTCCATCGTCGCCCTCCGCTGTAAACGCATCGCCCCCATGCTCTCCGAACTGCCTATCGAGCCGGCAGTGGATCGTCGACAGCCCGCCCACCGACAATAACAACCTCATGACAATGGTGATAGTGATCGCTGCCACCTCCAAGCCATCGTCGGTGATCTATCAGTTCGACCACGTCAACAACGTCTGGTTGACCTATGGGGCGTGCAAGGGATCAAAGGTGCTGCCTTGCGTGGATTCGGTGTCGTTCGACAGGAGCACCGGTCTGGCCACGATCACGGTCCTTACCCCGCACTTCAGCCACTGGATCAAGTAGGCCGTTAGGGGGGTGCCAGCGGGGACCGGCGGGATGGGGGGAGCGTCGATCTCCCCCTGGTTGAGGGTGTTGGGCGACCGTAGACTCCTTCCGTGAAGCGGTGCCCGAAGTGCGGAGAGGAAAACCCGGACCGGTTCCGCCTGTGCGGGTTCTGTGGAACATCACTGGCAGTCGAGCTGCCCGTCCAACCGACACGCAAGATGGTCACGGTGGTCTTCTGCGACCTCAAGGGATCGACCACGCTCGGCGAGAAGCTGGACTCGGAGTCGCTCCGTGAGGTCCTTTCTCACTACTTCCAGCGCATGCGCCTGGTCCTGGAGAGCCACGGCGGGTCGGTCGAGAAGTACATCGGGGACGCGATCATGGCCGTCTTCGGCATCCCCCGAGCCCACGAGGACGACGCGCTGCGTGCCGTGCGAGCGGCCGACGAGATGCGGCACTCATTGATGGAGGTCAACGAGCAACTCGCTCGGCGTTGGGGAGTGGCACTCCAGAACCGAACTGGGGTGAACACCGGCGAGGTGGTCGCGGGCGACGTCACTACCGGGCAGCGTCTGGTCACGGGCGACACCGTCAACGTGGCTGCCCGCCTGGAACAGGCGGCGCCGGAGAACGAGGTGCTGATCAGCCAAAGCACATATCGCCTGGTTCGGGGATTCGTAGAGGTGGAGGCTCTCGAACCCCTCGAGCTCAAGGGAAAGGCCGAGCCAGTTCCCGCGTTCCGGCTGCTCTCAACGAAGCCGGTAAGCCACGAGATCGGTCGCCAGCCGGACATCCCGATGGTGGGCCGAGCTCAAGAACTGTCGCTTCTGAGTGGGAGGTGGCATCGAGCGCGGGAGCGTCGACGGTGCCAGCTCATCACAGTGGTTGGTCACGCGGGCGTCGGCAAGTCTCGGTTGATCCACGAGTTCGCTCAGCAGATCGGTGGGGAAGCGACCGTTCTCCGAGCGCGTTGTCTGTCGTATGGCGAGGGCATCACGTTCCTGCCGCTCGTCGACGTCGTCAGGAAAGCGGCCGGGATCGCCCCGAACGACTCCCCGGACGACTCGCGTGCCAAGTTGGCAGCCTTGGGAACCGACAGCGAGGTGTACCAACGACTGGCCTCCATGATTGGCCTAGTCTCCGAGACGTATCTGGTCGAGGAGATGTTCTGGGCGGCCCGCAAGCTCTTCGAGTCGCTCGCCAGCGAACGGCCCCTTCTGGTCGTCTTCGATGACATCCATTGGGCCGAGCCAACCTTCCTCGACCTGATCGAAGACCTGCATAGATCTATCCGCGACGCCTCGATTGTCATCTTGTGTTCTGCGCGGCACGAACTCCTCGAGCAGCGAGCCGAATGGTCCAGCGGGGAGGACAACGCAGAGTGGTTCGAGCTCAAGCCGCTAGGCGAAGAGGAAAGCGCAATGGTGGTCCGAAATCTGCTCGGGGAGGGACCGGTGGCAGAGGAGGTCCAGGACCGAATCATCAGGGTCTCGGAGGGAAATCCCCTGTTCGTCGAGCAGATGCTGTCGATGCTCGTGGACGAAGGGCTGCTCGCCCTCGACCAGGGCGGCCGATGGGCCGCGGCCAGCGAGCTGGGGTCTTTCTCGATGCCCGCTAGCATCTCGGCGTTGCTCACCGCGCGTCTCGATCGCCTTGGGGACGAGGAGCGAGCCGTGATCGAGCGAGGCGCGGTCGTCGGCCATCTGTTCTACCGGGGCGCCGTCATCGCCCTGTCCCCTGAGCAGCTGCAGGAACTGGTGAGCTCGTCTCTGTCTTCCCTCGCGCGCAAGGAGATGATCCGGCCCGACGTTAGTGACCTGGCCGGGGAGGAAGCCCATCGGTTCCAGCACGCGCTCATCCGGGACGCCGCCTACCAAGGGCTTCTCAAACGGGTGCGAATCGAATTCCACGAGGCAGTTGCGGAATGGCTGCAGCTGGCTGCCGGAAGTCTCGTGGAGTTCGAGGAGATCGTCGGTTACCACCTGGAGCAGGCTTACCGCTATCGCACCGAACTGGGGGTGGTGGACGAACTGGCCCGGGAGGTGGGTCAGCGCGCCGCGCAGCGGTTGGCCGCCGCAGGACGGAGGGCGTTCGTTCGCGGGGACATGCCGGCGGCCATCAACCTCCTGGAGCGAGCGACGTCCGTCCTCGACCAGGACGAGCCGATGCGCGCCGCCCTGATACCGGACTTCGCTGAGGCGCTCGACGCCCGCGGGGACTTCGCGAGAGCCGAGCAACTGCTCGGTGATGCGATCGAATCGGCCGTCCGGCGGGGAGATAAGAGCCAGGAGATGGAGGCTGCCGTCGTCAGAGCCCTTGTCCGGAACTCCACGGGGCCGACCGGCCAGTCCTCGGAGTTACTCCGGGAGGCTGAGATCGCCATCCCGGTGCTGGAAGAAGCCAAGAACCAATCGGGCCTCGCTCGCGCCTGGCGCTTGGTCGCCTTCGTTCATGGGACTGCCGGCCGGTACGGTGCGGCTCAGGAGGCGTTGGATCAGGTGATCGAGAATGCCCGGTGGGCCGGCGATCTCCGGCAAGAGGGCCGAAGTCTCGCGAATTACGGGTGGTGCGCTCTTTACGGGCCGATGCCGGTACCGGAGGCCATCCACCGATGCGAGCAGCTGCTGTCCGAGGCGACGGGGGATCGGCAGTCGGAATCACTCCTCCGCTGCGCCCTCGCCCAGTTGTGCGCCATGCAGGGAGAGTTCGACAAGGCGCGGGAGCTGGTGCGCCACGGTCGGTCGGTCTTGGGCGACCTCGGCGAGGTGGTCCTGGGGTCTTCGAGATCGCTCGACGCGGCCCGTATCGAGCTGATGGCCGGAGATGCGGTCGCGGCAGAGGAGGTGTTGCGAGCGGATTACGAGGCGTTGGACTCGATGGGGGAGCGCTACTTCCTGTCTGGAGTAGCGGGACTCCTCGCGCACGCCCTCTACGTCGAGGGGAGGTACGAGGAGGCGGAGACCTTCTCCCGTGTCAGCGAGACTTGGGGAGGGGAAGACGCGGAGGATCAGGCACTATGGCGAAGGGCCCGGGCGAAAGTCTACGCACGCTGGGGCCGGAAGGAGGAAGCACAGGCCCTGGTGTGGGACGCCGTCAAGCTCGTCGACTCGACCGACTCTCCGGTGCTGCAGGCGAACACGCTACTGGACTTGGCCGAAGTCCTCATGCTCTGCGGGCATCCAGCCCTAGCAGTCCCCCACGTCCTTACCGGGTTGTCGCTCTTCGAGCGAAAGGGAAGCGTCGTGTCTGCGAGTCGCGCCAGAGAGATGCTCGACCGGATCGCTGCGGATTCGGCTGTCGCTGCCCAACCCGGGTCGCATGCCGTTTCTGGCGCCTCGCCCGAGCCCTGAAAGGCGGAACTTACCCGGGCGGGCGGTCTCCGGACCCCGATCCGGCTGCCGTTCGCAACCGCGCCAGGGTTCGGGCAGGGCCCAGCAGCTCCATCGATTCGAACAGGGGCGGTGAGACGGTGGTGCCGGTGACGGCAGCCCGGATGGGCTGGTACGCCTGATTGCTCGACAGGCCCCGCTCGCTCTTCAGTGCCTCCAGGACCGATCGGATCTCGTCGGCCTTCCAATCCTCGACGGCGTCCAGGCGGGCTGCTGCTTCGCGGAGATACTCGGCTCGCTCGGGTCCCAGCAGCTTCCTGGCCTTCTCGTCGGGCCGGACCTCCTCGACGAACAGGAAGCGCAGGTAATCGACGCCTTCCTTGATCGTGTGCATGCGCGTCTTCACCAGCGGGATGGCGGTCGCCACGACCTTCGGATCGGCCCGCACACGCGCGCGGGACAGCGCTTCGGTGAGGAGCTCGACCAGGCGGACGTCCGGAGACTCACGGATGTAGTGGCCGTTCATCCATCGAAGCTTCTCGGCGTCGAAGGCTGCCGCGTTGTGCGACACGCGATCGAGGTCGAATCTGTCCACCAGCTCCTCGCGGTCGAAGAACGTCGTGGTGTCGTCGTAGGACCACCCCAGCAGTGCCAGGTAGTTCACCAGCGCCTCCGGGAGGTAGCCCTCCTCGCGGAACCATTCCACCGCCACCGACCCGTGGCGCTTCGACAGGGGCTGGCGGTCCGGGCCGACGATCAGCGGTAGGTGCGCATAGGCGGGCGGCTCCACACCCATGGCCCGGATGATCTCGAGCTGCCGTGGAGTGGACGGCAGGAGGTCCTCGCCCCGGATCACGTGGGTCATCTCCATGAGCACGTCGTCGACCGCCGCGGCCAGCAGATAGGTGGGCGTCCCGTCGCTTCGCATGACCACGAAGTCACCGAGGTCCTTGGCCGGGAAAAGGGCTTCGCCCCGGATCAGGTCGCGGACGGTGATGTCGACGCCGGGCATGGCGAATCGCACGGCTCGGGAACGGCCCTCGACCTCGAACGCGCGCCGCTCGGCGGGGGTGAGGTTCCTGCACCGGCCGTCGTAGCCGGGCGTTTCCCCGCGCTTGAGCGCCGCCCGCCGGCGGTCCTCCAGCTCCTCGGGTGTGCAATAGCAGAAGTACGCGCGCTCCTCCTTGAGCAGCTTCTCGACGACGTCCTCGTAGAGGTTCAGACGTTCGGTCTGCCGGTAGTGGCCGAAGGGGCCGTCCACGTCCGGTCCCTCGTCCCACTCGATCCCCAGCCACTTCAGTGACCCGATGAGGAACCCGATCGCTTCCTCGGTGGACCGTTTCTGATCGGTGTCCTCGACTCGAAGGATGAAGTTCCCTCCGTGGTGCCGAGCGAACAGCCAGTTGAAGAGGGCGGTCCTGGCGCCCCCCACGTGCAGATAACCGGTGGGTGCCGGCGCGAAGCGGCAGCGCACCGCGCGCTCAGCCACTCGGAGCCACCTCGTTCTGGAGTACGCCGATCCCTTGGATCTCGACCTCCACCTCGTCCCCGATCTGGAGCGGGCCGACCCCGGCCGGCGTCCCGGTCAGGATGACGTCCCCGGGCAGCAACGTCATCACCGCGGAGACGAACTCGATCAGCGCGTTCGGGCCGAAGGCCAGCTGGGAGGTGCGGGCGGCCTGCCGGGGATCCCCGTTCACGCGACACTCGATGGCGAGGTCCGAAGGGTCGAGCTCCGTCTCGATCCACGGGCCCAGCGGACAGAAGCCGTCGAACCCCTTGCCCCGGGTCCACTGCCCGTCCTTGGCCTGGAGGTCGCGGGCCGTG
>Ga0137375_10008632_pt1 | contig 12095 bp, 10 predicted proteins | sample SagtaG_24_FD_104936 | JGI IMG/M metagenome (GOLD analysis project Ga0137375, IMG submission 104936) | Vadose zone soil microbial communities from Sagehorn Ranch, Mendocino, California, USA - Sage1_R_113_16 metaG | ecosystem: Environmental > Terrestrial > Soil > Vadose zone | place: USA... | reverse complement strand
TCGGCTACCGCCGCGACCGCGCCACCGCCATCCTGCTGTCGGCCAAGCTCTCCCACACGGTCGGCGTCAACGGCTTCTTCACCACGCTGCTCGCGGCCGCCCGCCGCGACCCCGGCACCGCATGCCTGACCGCGTGGTGGCCGGAACACCGGTGCGGCACGGAATGGCACGGCCGCATCCATCCCGACGGGTACGGCCGGTGGCGCGAGCACGGGCCCGCCGGCATCAGCGAAACAGATTTCTTTCTGGAATACGACACCGGGACCGAGCCGCTGCCCAAAGTTGCCGCCAAACTCGCAAGCTACGAGGCGCTCTACCAGACCACCGGCATCCCCACGCCAGTCCTGTTCTGGCTGCCCACTGCGATCCGGGAAGCCAACCTCCGCAGGCTGCTAACCAGCGCCCGCGTGCCCGTCGCCACCGCCGCCGTTTCCGCGCCGGGCCACGGCCCAGCGCACCCGGCCGACGCGGTGTGGCTGCCCGCCGGGCGGCAGCGTCCCCGGTTGCGCCTCTCCAGCCTCACCGCCGCCTGGCACCACCTGCCCGGCACTGCCCGCCGGCGCCGCGTGCCGTAACGGCCGGCCACAACAACCCGCGCCATCCCCGCGAAGGAAACACCATGCCTGACCTCTCCTGCTGCCATCACCGCCAGCCGCCATCCGCAGCGCGCACCCCGACAGCAATCCGCGCCGCCCGCCGCATCTCCGTTGTCACCGTAATCGCCGTGATCGCGGCGCTTGCCGCGCCGGCCGTGCTAGCGGCGTGCACGCCGCCGCAGCCGCACCGGCCGCGCGCGGCCGCGGTGCGGCCAGCCCGTAGCGGGCGGCAAGTCACCTCCGCCCCGCCAGCAGGTAACACACTGCTGCCCATCTCGCCGGCCGGCCTGGCCACCGCGGCAGGCCTGGCCGCCCGCTTCGCCGCCGGCTACGCCAGTTACCGCTACGACCAGTCTGCGGGCAGCTACCTCGCCCGGCTGCGCCCCCTGGCTACCGCCTCGCTGTACCCCATCCTCGTCAATGCCGCCCAAGCCCCGGGGCTGCGATCGCAACGCGCCCGCGAGCGGCTGGTCGCGCACACCGAAGCGCAGCCGCAGAGCATCCGCGACATCCAGGCCGGCGCGGTGATCGTGGTGGTGCGGGTGTCGCAGGACATCAGCAGTACCGCTGGACGTTCCGAGTCCACCGCGGAGTACGCGGTCACGGTTACCACCCACGACGGCCGGTGGCAGGTCTACGACATCGAACCGGCCGCCGCTGGGAACCAGGGCGGTGCCGCCGGATGAGCGCGGTACGAAGCGACCGGGGCGATATCCGCGTCAACGCAGCCGCCGCCGTGGCCGCGGTCCTGCTGCTGCCGGTCCTGCTGCTCGGCGCGGCGACTGGGTTCCTCACTCAGCAGGCCGAAGCCTGCCAGGCCCAGCCTGTGCCTTCTGGCCAGGCCGCCAGCATCCCTGCCGCCTACCTCGGCTGGTACCGCACCGCTGGACAGCAATACGGCATTCCGTGGGAGGTGCTGGCGGGCATCGGCGAGGTCGAGTCCGGCCACGGCCGCTCGGCGGCGCCCGGCGTGCACTCCGGCGCCAACGCCGCCGGGGCGGCCGGGCCCATGCAGATCGGCATCGGCGGCGCGGCCGGCAACACCTGGGGCGGCGCGCCCATTCACCCAGCCAGCCAGCACACCAACGGATACGGCATCGACGGGGACCACGACGGCCAGGTGAACGTCTACGACCCTGGTGACGCCATCCCGGGCGCCGCTGGATTCCTGAAGGCCCACGGGGCACCCGGTGACATGCAAGGGGCGTTGCTCGCGTACAACCACTCCCCCGACTACGTCGCCACCGTGCTTACATGGGCCGCCCGCTACGCCAGCGGCGGCGCCCAAGCCGTCGCCGCCGCGGCCAGCCCAGCCTGCGAGCAAGCCGCCACCGGCCAACTGCCCACCGGGGTGGCCGGCACCGTCATCGGCTATGCCGAAGCGCAGCTCGGCAAGCCCTACGTGTGGGGCGCCACCGGCCCGGACGCCTTTGACTGCTCTGGGCTGACCATGATGGCCTACCGCGCCGCCGGGATCACCATCCCCCGCACCAGCCAGCAGCAATGGGCCTCCGGCCCACGCGTGCCCCCCGGACAGGAAAAGCCGGGCGATCTGGTCTTCCTCGCCGGATCCGATGGGACCTGGTCGGCACCTGGCCACGTCGGAATTGTGGTGGGTGCTCATCAGATGATCGACGCGCCGTTCAGCGGCCAGGAAATCCGGCACGACGAGTTTGGTGATTCCGAAGTCGTCGGCTACACGCGCCCAGCAGCGAGGGCATGACTGTAGGATCTCATTTTACTTTTCGCTTTCTCGCGGATTTTTCGCCGTCGTTTCGCTTGCGAAATTCTGGTGAGACGCTGTCCGGCGTGGCGGCGGGCTGTGCGTTGTTGCGGGTGGGACGATCAGGGTTGTGGTCCCGGATGGTGGCTGTGGGTCTGGCGGCGTGCGGGTGCGGTACCGGCGCCCGGACGGCGGGTTTTCGGAGACGGCGCTGGACCGCTTGGAGACTCGGGACGTCTTCGCGGGATTGCCAGTGCGGGAGTTCCGCTCTTATAAAGGCAGGCTGCATTACTCGGGCTGGTATTGGTCGGCGACGTTAGAGCGGCTGGTGGTGTATGAGAGCCGGCTGGAGCTGGCCCGGATCATGCTGGCCGACTTCGACCCCGATGTAGCCGGCCTGGCAGCGCAGCCGTTCCTGCTGGCTGGTGCTGATGGGGGGCGGACCCGGCGGCATGTCCCCGACTTGCTGCTGATAAGCGTGGATGGCGGGGTCACGATGGTGGATGTCAAGGCGCCGTCGCGGCTGGCCGATCCCGCGGTGGAGGCGCAGTTCGCCTGGACGCGGCGGGTCTGCGCGGGGCGGGGCTGGGGGTTCGAGGTGTGGTCGGGCGCTGATCCGCGGCTGCTGGCCAATGTGCGGTTCCTGGCGGGGTACCGGCGGCGCTCGGTGATCGCCGGCGAGCTGGTCCCGGCGGTGCTGGAGGCGGCCCGGCGGCAGCCGGCGATCGGGGGGATCGAGCGGGCCTTGTCGCAATGTCATCCGCCGGAGCTGATCCGGCCGGTGGTGCTGCACCTGTTGTGGAGCGGGCGGCTGCGGGCTGACCTGCAACGGCCTCTCGGGGCGGACACGGCGGTCGAGATAGCCGGGGAGGTCCGGCGGTGAGCGGGCAGACCTTGGCTGTGTTTCCCGGCACCCGGCTGCTGTATGCGGGTGACCTCGTGCAGGTCGTCGAGCTGGACGGGACGCGGGTGACAGTGCGCAACCACCGGACTGGCGAGTTCACCGCCGTGCGGCTCGGCAGCCTGGTGGCCCATGCCCGGTCGGCGGACCCACAGCCCGGTATTGCTGGCGGCGTCGCGGCTGGCGTGGCGCTGGCTGGCTTGACCGCGGAGCAGCGTGCCGGGGTGGCTGAGCGCGCTGCGCACGTGCGGGAGGTTCTCACCGGCTACCAGGCCGGTCACGCGGACGCGGCGGCTGCGGGTGAGCCGCGCCCGCAGTTCGCGGCCGGGCAGCCGCTCAAGGCCCGCTACGGGGCGAAGGCCGCCGAACTGGGGGTCACTGCCCGGACGGTGGAGAACTGGGTGGCGGCCTACCGGGAGTCCGGCGAGCCCGGCCTGGCCGACACCAGGGCGGCGCGGCGCCACGGCGGCACGGTCGATCCCCGCTGGGACGACGCGGTCCGGCGGGTACTCGCCGAGCTGGTGGAGGCGTCCACACCGACACGCAGCGCCGTCCTGGCACGAGCCGAACGGCTGCTGGAAGTTCTGCACGGCCCGGGTGTGGCGCGGGTGCCGTCACGGGCTACCGCTTACCGGCGGCTGACCGAGCTGACCCGGGGGACAAACGCGGTGTCCGGCAGCGCGAAAGGCCGCCGGTCGATCGCGGCCCGGCCCGCGGCCCCGTACGGGCGGCTGCGGGCGGTGCGGCCTGGCGAGTACGTGATCCTCGACACCCAGGACCTGGACGTGTTCGCGATGGAACCGGTCACCTGCCGGTGGGTGCCGGTGCAGCTCACCGTCGCTCAAGACCTGTTTTCCCGCTGCATCCTGGGCCTTCGGCTGACCCCGGTGTCGACCAAGGCCGCCGATGTCGCCGGGGTGCTGTATGAAACGGTCGCCCCGCCGGAGACGGGCGAGCCCGGCCCGGCCCGCGAGCCCGGCCCTTATCACGGTGTCCCGGAGCAGCTGGTGTTCACCGAGTCCGCCGTCGGCGCTGGCCGCCCGGCGTGCCCGCCGGAGACGCTGGTCATCGACCACGGCAAGGCGCTCCTGTCCGCGCACGTGATCGGGGTGTGCACGCGGCTGGGTATCTCGATCCAGCCGGCCCAGCCGCGAAAACCCACGGACAAACCCACGGTCGAAAAATTCTTCAGGACCCTGCGGGAGGGCCTGATCCAGCATTTGCCCGGCTACAAGGGACCCGATGTCTACAGCCGCGGCGAGCGTGTTGAGGACGCCGCGTTCTTTTACCTGCACGAGCTGGAGGACGTCATCCGGGACTGGCTCGCCACGGTGTATCACTGCACCCGGCACGAGGGCTTGGCCGTGCCGGAGTGGCCGCACCTGGAGCTGTCCCCGGCGGAGATGCACCAGATCGGGGTGGCCAAGGCGGGGCTGCTGCGGATCCCGGCATCGCCGGAGCTGGCCTATGACTTCTTGCAGACCGAGTACCGCACGATCCAGCATTACGGCGTCGAAGTGAACGGGCTGCGCTACGACGGCGCGGTGATGAACGGCTACCGCAACACGACCAGCCCTTACGGTGGTATCCACGCCGGCAAATGGCCGGTCTGGGTCAACCCGGACGACGTGCGCTACGTCTACTTCCAGGACCCGGCCGATGATTCCTGGCACTGCCTGGAGTGGGAACACGCGCCCCTGCTGGGCACGCCGTTCAGCGGCGAGGCGGCCCGGCACGCCCGCCGGCTGGCCGCCCGCCAAGGCCGCTGGCCCGACCAAGCCGCCGCGCTGGCCGCCTTGCTGCAACGATGGAACACCGGCATGGTCACCGGTCGGCGCGAGCGGCGGATGGCGGCGCGGCTTGCCGCTGAGCGCGCCGCCCTCGCTTGCGAGGATCAGGCCAGCAGCCACGGCCCGGCGTCGTCAGCCCCGGCCGCCGCTGGCAAGGACAGCGGTCCAGCCCCAGGCGCGGCGCACCTGCGGATCGTCGCCGGGGACGACGACGCCGATGACGAGATCTTCGACGCCTCCAATGACGACTTCTACGCCGATGCGTTTGAGGTCATCGAGTGAGCCGGGACGGCGCCTTCTACAGCCTGTCCCGCAAAGAAGGCTGGCGCCGTTACGTGGACGCCCCACCACGGCAGCGGCCGGAACCGCTGACCGCCGCTCAGCTGTCCTCGCTCGGCGCGACGGCCCGCGAGGATTACGACGAGGCCCGCCACGACTGGCACGCCAACTTCGGGATTGTGCAGACGCCGCAACTGGGGACGATCCATGACGAGCTGGACCTGATCGTGTCCGCCAACCGGCAAGACCCCGACCGCATCCGCGGCGCCGCGGTCATCGACGCGCTGCCGGGCCTGGGCAAGACCACGATCGCCAACTCCTTCGCCCGCGGGTTCGACCGTGCGCAGCTCCGCCGCCACGGTCCGCTCACCAGCGAGGGGCACGAACGCATTCCGGTGTTCCGGGTTGGCCTGACCTCGAACACCACGCTGCGCACGCTGAACCGGATGATCTGCGAGTTCTACGGCCACCCTGCGACCAACCGCGCCAACGCCGCACAGTTGGCCAGTCACTCGCTGGACTGCGTTTTGTCGTGCCAGACCCGCGTCGGGGTGATCGACGACCTTCACTTCATCGACCCCCGGCGCAAAGACGGCCTGGACGTCAGCAACCACCTCAAATGGCTGGCGAACGAATTACCGGTCACCTTTATCTATGTCGGCGTAGGGCTAGCTGAGCGCCGGTTCCTCGCCGAGGGCCTGACCGGAGACGGCGCCGCGCTGGCCCAGACGGCCCGGCGCTGGACCCGCCTGCAAGTACCGCCGTTTGAGATCATCTCCGGCCAGGGGCGCCAGCACTGGCGCAGCCTGCTCAAGGCAACCGAACGCCAGCTCGTGCTCGCCCGCGCCGAACCGGGGATGCTGACCAGCCTGGCCGACTACCTGTTTGCGCGGACCAGCGGGCACATCGGGTCCTACATCACGCTGATCACCCGGGGCTGCTTCAAAGCGATCCGCTCCGGTGAGGAGCGCCTCACCGCCCCGTTGCTGGACACCGTCCGGATCGACGAGGCGTCCGAGCAGGCCCGCCAGCAGCTCGCCGCCGCGTTCGCCGCGGGACGGCTGTCCGCCACGCCAGATGCCCTGCGCACGCCGCCGAGCGCCGCGGCGTCATGACGCCGCCGCCTTTGGCGCGGGCGCTGCCGATCCGGGTCCCCGTCGTGCCCGGGGAGGGCCTGGATAGCTGGCTGGAAGCACTGGCCCGGCGCAACGGCCTAAGCATCGGCAGGCTGCTGCCCGCGCTGGGATGGCAGGTGCCGCATACCTCCAGCGGCCTGCTGCTGGGAATCCCCGCCCCGGTCCTGCGGCGGATCGAACGCCAGGCCGGGCTGCCTCCCGGCCGCCTCAATGATGCGGTCTTGGACCGGTACCTGGCACTCGGGACGGTGCGCCGGGACGGTTCCCGCTACTGCCCGCGCTGCCTGGCCGAGCGGGACGGCCGGTGGCTGCTAGCCTGGCGGCTGCCGTGGGTGTTCGCCTGCGCCCGCCACCGTGTCCTGCTGTGTGACAGCTGCCCAGGCTGCGGCAAGACGCCTCGCGCCTATGCGGGCACCGGTGCTGGCCGCACCCCGGCGGCCAGCTGCCCCAACCCGGTGACCCTGCGCATGTGGTGCGCCGCTGACCTGCGCGCCGTCCCTGCGCAGCGGCTCGCATCCGGCGGCCGGCTGCTGGCCGCCCAGCACTGGATCCACACCGCGCTCGCCTCAGCCGCGGACAGCGCCGCCGACACGCGCGAGGCGGTCGCGGCCGTGCAGATGCTCACCGACTTGGATGTCGTCGCAGGCTGGCTGCTGCGCCAATCGTCTGCCCGCGACTTCGCCAGGTTCGGGCTGCGCGTCCGCGACGCCTGGCGTGCCTGGGCAGCCCAGCCCGCCGCAAATTCAGCAGCGCTGGGCTGCTCCGCCCCGGCCGACGCCGGGCTGACCGGCGCTGCCGCCGCCCAGGCGGTAACGCTGCTCACTGGCGATGACCAGGACGCCATCGGCCGGATGAGGCCAATGCTGCGCCACGAGCCCGCCCATTGGCCGGTCCGACCGGCGGGCTTCACCCAACACCAGTGGAAACAGTTGTCCAGCCCGGCCCGGGGCAGGTTCCTGCAAGCACTCGGCCCCAGCCTGACGGCCGTGGAGCGGATCCGGCACCGCTCCAGCGCACCGCTGCCGCGCCTCCCGGCCGACAGCGCCGAACTGCTCGCCGTCCGTGCCCGCAAGATCCCGCAGATGCTGTGGCCGGACTGGGCGATCCGCCTCACCCCGGCCGAGGGGTTCCTGCCCGCCCCGTTCCGCGCCACCATCGCGGCGTGCCTGCTGCTGCCCGGCAACCCCGCCCGCACTATCCGCGGAGTTCTCACTGCCCTGCATGCCTACCGCAGCAGCGTCGCCGTCAGCCAGATCATCCGTGCCCTCGGCGAACAGGGCCATGACTCGGTGCTGGCCGCGGTTTGCCACCTTGCTGAGTATCTCGACACCTGCGGCAGCCTGATCGACTACCAGCGCCGCCGCGACACCATCTCCCCGGAAATGATCATACCCGGCGAGTGGCAGGACCTGTGCTTGGAGGCCGGGGCGCATCCCGGCGAAGCCCGCCGCCTGCTGGACGCCCGCCGCCACCTCTATCAGCTGCTCACCGGGGCCGACCTGGGTGACCCCCGCCACACCCTGGCGTTCCGCTCAGCTGGTGACCGCCGCCGCCACCACGAGTTCACCGACACGCTCACCACGCCGCTGCGCGCCGCGCTGCACGACCACGCCACCCGCTACCTCGAAAGCCTCGGCATCGCCGAACCGCTGACCTGGCAGCCCCCGGCCAGCTGCTGTGCCCACTTAACCCTGCCTGGCCGCGATCCGGACGACATCGACCTGCAAGCCGTCGGCCAGCTTGCCATCGCCGAAGGGCTGCCCGTCGGCACCGTGGCTGAGCGGCTGGGCACCAGCAGCGGCCACATCCGGCTGGCGCTCGAACAGGTCCCCCGGCCAGCGCGGCAATGGGGCAAAGCCGCCGCGCCGATCGTGCGGCAATGGCAGAACCGTGCCCGCCGCGTCCTTACCCGCGAGTTCTTCCAGCGCGAATATGTCCAGGCCGGGAAGACGCTCCGGCAACTGGAGGCCGAGACCAGGTTCCCCCGCAAATTCCTCGCCGAGCGCGCCCGCGAGCACGGGATCACCGTGGCTGGCGCGTTTGATCCCGCCCCGATCGACCCGGCCTGGCTGCGCGAGCAATACCTCACCCGCCGCCGTTCCTACACCGACATCGCCGCCGAACTCGGCGTCCAGGACGTGACCGTCATCGCCGCCGCCCGCCGCCACCACATGCCCTCCCGCCCACCCGGGGTGCACAGCCGCCCCGAAATGCTTGCCAAGCTGAGCAACGACGTTCCCCGCGACATCCGCCGGGCCGTCGAAGGCGGCCTCAACGGCTGGCACCGCCTCCAGCGTTTCCAGACCGCCATGACCTTCCCCACTATCGAAGCCGCCGCCGCCCACCTCGGCACCCACCAGTCCGCCCTCGTCCACCAGTTCAAACGGCTCGAACACGACATCGGCGCGAAGCTCTACCACCGCTCCACCCTGCGCCAGCCCATGCGGCCAACCCCGCGCGGGGCAGTTCTCCTGCGGGCACTCCACCGGCCAGACGTCCAGGCACTCGCTGCAGCGAACGGTCAACGCTCCGGCGTCACGTCCTCGGGGGTGTGATGCACATCCAGGCATGAACCTCAACATCATGGCCCTCACAGTTTGGGTGACCTTAAGCAGCGGAGGAGGTGAGCCTCCATGGAGGCCGCATTGACGGCCGCGGGAGCTGCGGTGATGGTGGTATTCGCAGCCAGGCATGTACTCGTGATCGGACGTGCTTGTCATCACGTGGCTGTGGCTTTCGCCCACAAGATCGTCCTGGGAACCCGAATCATGGCCCGTTTCGATGACGTGGAACTGCAATTGCTGATTGCCCGGTCACAGACCCCAGGCCGATCGGAGAAGGAACGTGACCGGTGATCTCCCCTCAGGGTCCTTTCGGCGGGGGTACGCACATCCTCGTCGAGAACACCGCGGACACCGATATGGCTGTCGTCGGCGATGGCACAGATCTTGCTGTCAACCAGAATGTGCCGCGAGATGGCGCCCGGGTCCAATTCGACCAGTTCTACAGGGAAGAAATGCCTGCTCTTGCCCGGTTCGTGCGCCGCTACGGCGCTGACGCCTATGCTGCAGCCGACGCCGCTCACGACGCGTTCACCGAGGTTTACCCACAGTGGGAAGCCATCGAGCACCCGCGTGCGTGGCTGCGCCTGGTGGCGTGCCGTATCTACTACCGCAGGCGGCTCCGCGAGATTCCCGTGGAAGAGGTGCCGGATCGTCCGGTGATCTACGAGGACCTTGTTGAGATCGGCGAACAGGCGCGCCGTGTGTACTGTGCACTCGCGGCTCTTCCTGAACGCCAGCGGCAGGTAATGGCCTGGCACCTGGATGGCTACGCCAACAGCGAGATCGCCAGACATTTGAGCATCTCGGACGCGGCGGTCCGGCAAAACCTTTGCCGCGGCCGCCAAGCTCTCAAAAAGTGGCTCGGGCTCGACCAGGAGGGAGATACCCGATGACCTCCATGGAGCCTTACGACAGCGACCAAGCGCTGGACTCAATGCTCGCGGCCGGCGAGGCAGAAGAGCTGGAGAGAATCCGGGCAGGCTTGAACCTCGATGCCGGCCTTGCCGCCATCATGGAAAACCGTTTGTGCCAGAAGTCACCTCATGCCGACACCGGCGACAGCGGCGAACCGCAGATCCTGACCGAAGCCGCGCCTTACCCAGAATCACCGCGAGCGGGGCGTCCAGGCAGCCGCTCACAGCATTGCGTGCTGTTCGCAGTGGATGTCGCCGGCTTCAACGAGCGGCGTCATGATGATGGAGTCCAGCGATCCGTCCGGCAGGCGCTCTACGAGGTGCTCACCCGGGCCTTCGAGGACGCCCGGCTCGGATGGGACGACTGCTTGCACGAGGACCGTGGCGACGGTGCGCTCGTCATCATGCCCGAGCACATGCCGTCTGCCACGGTTGTGGATCCGCTTGTGGACCGGCTGCGTTCCTGCCTGTGGCACCACAACGCGATGTCAAATGAGGTCACGAAGATCCGTCTACGTGTCGCCGTCCACAGCGGCGAAGTTCACCGCGACAGCAACGGCGTGTCCGGCGCCGCGATTATCCATCTCTTCCGGCTGCTGGATGCCCCTGTGCTCAAAAAGGCCCTCGCAGCGTCCGGAGCCGACCTCGCGCTTATCGTCTCCGATCACTTTTACGACAGCGTGATCCGGCGCGCGCCAGGCACGGTCGATCCGGGCACGTTCCGGCCGGCCAACGTAGCCATCAAGGAGACACGAACCCGCGGCTGGCTGCACCTACCGAGATCATCTCCGCACCAGCCTCGCCCGCACCCCAGCGCTACACCGGCAATTCCGCCGCCGGTAATCGATCCAGCTAACTCATCCGAATGCAGGTACAGCCTCGCCGGCACCGCTGCAGCACCCGAAGTCCTTCCCTTCCGCTGGGTCTACTGAACAGACCGCGAACCCGCCCAGGCCCGTGCCTCGCGTCCCGCGCCGTATGCCGTATAGCACACAGCGGGACGCAAGGCACGCGCGCAAGCCGAACCGAATGTGCAGGCACCGCTGGGCCACTTGCTCTCGTCATCCGGCTGCGGCGGAATGGCATACTGGAGGCGTTCATGATCCAACGTCTGAACGAGGGCCAGACGCTGGTTTCCATCGCACGCATGGAGACCAAGCGCTATGGCCCTCTCGGATCTAGCAGCACCTACCCTCACCGTGACGGGCTGGGTCGCGGGCACCGCCGTCGTCCTGCGCTACGGTCCTGAGGCCGTGCTGCGGCTCATCGCAGGAGTAGCTGCAATCGCGGCCCGCGACAAGCGCTCGCGAGCAGAGCGGGCTCTCGACGTCCTGCGAGCGCTGCGCAGAGATCGCTAACGCTGTCAGGCCCCGATGAGCACCTGCGCCAAGCGCGCAAGCCGGCACCGATACCGGGCTCTCGTGCCCTCAAGCGCCGAGGAAGCGAAGAATCGCTGAGACAAATCACGCGAAGAGTCGATGAGAACCCGAGCGGACAGCCAGGTCACGACCATGAGAGGCGAAATCTACGGCGGGAACCTACAATGACCCTCTCTTCTCCGGCGCGGGTTCTGGTCCAGAATGGCGCATCCCAGACCAGTTGGCCGCCTGTCTGGGGCTTGCGCCATGCCGGGGAGGACTTCGCCCAGGTGGCACGCTCCCGGGCACATGTCGGTGACGGTGTCACTCCGCGCCCGGGGCTTTGAGCACCGGGCCAACCGTGTCCGCGTGTAGCACCGCGAGGCGCAGATCCGTGAGCGTGCCAGAAATACGGGAGACCAGAAGATGTCGCCTCACCTGCCAGGTGGCGCGCCGTTCGGCTCAACTGTCATCGTCGATCAAGTCACGTAGCAGCGCGTACCCGGGCGCGCTGGGTGCTGGCCGCGCCTGAGCGTCGGAGGTGAATATCTCGGGCTCGGCGAACACCGGTTCACCGCCTGGGCGGCGGGTGAACGCCACACGGCCGTAGTCCACCCCATCGCCCGCGTCGAAGCTCGTCCAGGTAATTGCTTCCTGCTCGCCTTCGCGCAGCGGATGGTTCGACACCGCGCGGGTGGAGACCACGCCTGCTGTGATCTGCCACACTTGCGGTACCGCGAGGACCCATCGGCGGGCGCCGATCTCACGTGCCTTGGCGGCAGCTCGGTGCTCGAAGGCCGCTGCGGCGGCTTCGCCGCTCAGATAGTCGTAGTC
>Ga0137375_10008629_pt1 | contig 12097 bp, 11 predicted proteins | sample SagtaG_24_FD_104936 | JGI IMG/M metagenome (GOLD analysis project Ga0137375, IMG submission 104936) | Vadose zone soil microbial communities from Sagehorn Ranch, Mendocino, California, USA - Sage1_R_113_16 metaG | ecosystem: Environmental > Terrestrial > Soil > Vadose zone | place: USA... | reverse complement strand
TATAGGGCAGCCCGGTCAGCCGATTTGAAAAAGGTATGGAAACAATTCACCGTGTTCTATTCTTCATCAGGTTGCGCTAGGCTGTATGGATTGCCGACGCTTGTGCTAGCATTTTCCCTCGCCTAGGGACACGACCATGCCGACCCAGCCTTCTTCGACCTCAACCAAACGCCGGAAACGTGTGCTTGCCATCGACGACGAGCCGGCGATGACCGAGTGGCTGAAGATGGTCATCGAAGCTGAAGGCTTCGAGGTCCGCACCGCCCTCATCGGTACCCGGGGCGAGGAGGTCTTCAAGCAGTGGCGGCCCGACGTCGTCGTCACCGATCTGATGCTGCCCGACATCGACGGCATCGCGCTGCTGCGCCGGCTGAAGGAAATCGACGCCTGGCCGGAAATCATCATCATCAGCGGACAGGGCACCCTGGCCCGGGCCGTTGAAGCAGGACAGGCCGGCGCGTTCTTCTTCCTCGAAAAGCCGGTGAGCCAGGACGGCCTGATGGACATGATCCGCCGGGCCCTCGAGCAGACCCAGGAGAAGGCCGACCATCAGCAGCTCAAGGAACAGATCCGCGGCCAGTACAGCTTCGCGAACATCGTGGGGCAGAGCAAGAAGATGAAAGACCTCTTCGAGCTTATCGAGAGCGTGGCCGCGAGCGACGCGAACATCCTCATCCAGGGCGAGAACGGCACGGGCAAGGAGCTGATCGCCAACGCGATTCATTACAACTCGAACCGGGTCAAAGGCCCGTTCATCAAGATCAACTGCGCGGCGATCCCGAAGGACCTGATCGAGAGCGAGTTGTTCGGCTACAAAAAGGGGGCGTTCACCGGCGCCAATACCGACAAGATCGGGCTCTTCGAGATGGCCGAAGGTGGCTCCCTCCTGCTCGACGAAATTGGCGAGATGCCGCCGTACCTGCAAACCAAGCTGCTCCGCGTGCTGCAGGAGCGCGAGTATCGCCCGATCGGCAGCGACCGCCTCGTGCATGTGGACTTCCGCCTCATCTGTGCCACGAACATCGATCTCGATGTGGCGCTGCGCGAAGGGAAGCTGCGCGAAGATCTCTACTTCCGCATCAACACGATTACCTTGCGGGTGCCGCCGCTCCGGGAGCGCAGCGAGGACATTCCGCTCCTCTGCAATCACTTTCTCTCCAAGTTCAATCAGCGGTATCAGAAGGTCGTTCGCGCGATTTCTCCTTCGGCGTATCACCTGCTCATCCGTAACCGCTGGGCGGGCAACGTCCGCGAGCTCGAGAATGCCATCGAGCGTTCGGTGCTCGTCTCGAAGACCGGCGAGATCCAGCCGGGTGATCTGCCGGAGACGATTCGCGAAGAGAGCGCGCCGCAGCAGGAATTCACGGTGCCGCCGCATCGCACGCTGGCTGAGATTGAGAAGATGGCCATCGTCCAGACGCTGCAGCGGACGAACTGGAACAAGCAGGAAGCGGCGCAGATTCTTGGCTTGTACCGTCCGACGCTCTACAGCAAGATGAAGAAACACGAAATCCAGGATCAGCGAGCTCAACAGCGCGCTGCAGCGGCCGCCGCCGCGAGCAACAACCCCAACTAACTGACCGGGGCTGAAGGCCTCGTTCTCGAAGAGCTTGTGGCGCGACCGTTGCAAACGGTTGGGCCATGTATGCACGAGTCGGTGCAGCGATCATCGCGGCACTGGCCTGGGTAGGCGAGGTCTCTCTCTTCGGTCTTCGCGCGCTGCGCGAAGCCTTCCGGCCGCCGTACGAAGTCGGCGAGGTCGTCCGGCACGTCTATGAGATCGGCTGGCGATCGACGCCGCTGATCGGACTATCAGGGTTCGCGATCGGCATCGTGCTTTCAATGCACACCCGCGCCTCGCTCGAGCGATTTGGCGCGGAGGCGATGATTCCCGCCGGTCTTGCGATTGCGCTCATCCGCGAAACAGGTCCACTGGTCACGGGACTCCTGGTCTCGGGCCGCGTCGGGGCAGGCATCGGGGCTGAGCTCGGCGCGATGAAGGTCACGGAGCAGATCGACGCGCTCGAAGCGTCCGCGGTCGATTCGTTCAAGTTCCTCGCCGTCACGCGAATCCTCGCCTGCATCCTCGCAATGCCGCTGCTCACCCTGGTGATGGACTTCTGCGGCATCGTCGGCGGGTTCCTTGCCGAGACGACAATCAGCGGCATGTCATGGCAGCTCTATTTTCAGCGCGCCTTCTCGCTGGTCGAGTTCGACGACTTCATCCCCGCCACCATGAAGACGGCGGTGTTCGGGATGATCATCGGCACCATTGCCTGTTATCTCGGGTTCACGACGACTCAAGGCACCGAGGGCGTGGGCCGCGCGTCGACGCGTAGCGTGGTGCTGGCGTCGATGATGATCATCATGTCGAACGTCGTGCTCGTGAAGCTCATCTTCTTCTTCTTTCCGGCCAAGGTATGAATCCCGTGGGTGATCCGGCGATTCGGCTGGACGGCGTCTCCAAGTCATTCGGCGCGCTCAAGGTGCTCGATAACGTCACGCTCGACGTGGCTGGCGGGACGGCGTTCTGCCTGCTCGGGCGCAGCGGAACGGGCAAGAGCGTGACGCTGAAGCACATCATCGGGCTCATGAAGCCCGATCGCGGGCATGTGATCGTCCACGGCAAGAAGATCGACGAGTTGAAGAAGCCCGAGCTGACCGAGGTGCGCCGCAGCATGGGATTCCTGTTTCAGAATTCGGCGCTCTTCGATTCCATCAGCGTCGGTGAGAACGTGGCCTTTCCACTGCGTCGCCATACCGATTGGGACGCCGCGAAGATTCGCAAAGCCGCGCAGGACAAGCTGGCGGACGTCGGCCTCGATAAAGACTTCGACAAGATGCCCGGCGATCTCTCGGGCGGCATGAAGAAGCGTGCCGGGCTCGCGCGCGCAATGGCGCTCGACCCGGACATCCTGCTCGTTGACGAGCCGACCGCCGGGCTCGATCCGATGACTGCCCACGAGATCGACGATCTGCTGCTGGATCTCAAGAAGAAGGGGACGACATTGGTGGTCGTGACGCACAACATCCCGAGCGCTCGTCACATCGGAGACGAGCTGGCGATGCTGCACGAAGGAACACTGATCGCGCGGGGCACCGCGGCCGAACTCGATGGAAGCCAAAACGAGCTGGTGCGGACGTTCATGCGCTCAGAAGGAGCGGGATAACCCATGGTTTCTTCGAGGGTCGTCGGCGCCGGCGCGTTCGTCGTCGTCGGCTTGCTGCTGTTCACCGTCGCCCTGTTTCTCATCGGCGAGCGGCGGATGCTGTTCAAGGATCGATTTCCCGTGTATACGGAGTTTGCCAAACTGGGTCAGCTGGAGATGGGAGCGGTTGTACGCGTGTCCGGCGCGGACGCGGGAGAAGTGACTGACATCCACGTCCCGACGTCTCCGGCAGGAAAATTCCGCGTGAAGATGGAGGTCCGTGAGGACCTGCATCAATTGATTCGCATGGATTCAGTCGCCAGCACCCTGACCGAAGGACTGGTCGGCGCGATCTTCATCAACATCCAGACGGGCACCGAGCAGCGGCCCGAGGTGCCCGAAGGCGGCACGATCCCGAGCCGGGAGCCGTTCACGATCGCGGACCTTCTGCAGCAGGCCAGCGATACGGCCACGCTCGTCCAGGACACCGTCGAGGGGCTGCGAGGAGATATAGAGACCGCGGTCCAGCAGGTGGCGTTGACGGCCGAAGACGCTCACGGCCTGCTGAAGGATATTCGTCCTGACATCACCGAGATGGCTCGGAATGGCGCCCGTATCTCCACCGACACGAAGGAGCTGGTGGCGAAGATCAATGCCGGAGAGGGCACCATCGGCAAGCTGATTAATGACGACACCCTGTACGTGCGTGCGCGGGAGCTTGCGGATCAGTCAAGAGAGGTCATGGCCAACATGAAGCAGGTGTCCGACGAGGCACGCCGTGCGATCTCCGATTTCCGCTCGAAGGACGGCCCCGCCCAGGGGCTGCTCGGAGACATGCGCGTCACGCTGATGCAGGCGCGCGAAGCGACCGCCGATATGGCCGACAACATGGAGGCGATGAAGCACAACTTCCTCCTGCGCGGCTTCTTCAACAGACGCGGCTACTACGATCTCGACGCGATCTCGCCAGTGGAATACCGCAAGGGCGTGCTGGAAAACGGTAAACGGAAGGCCATGCGGACGTGGCTGGGCGCGAACGTGCTCTTCGAGCCCGGACCGGAGGGCACCGAAGTGCTGAGCCAGGACGGTCGCGCGCGTCTCGACTCAGCCATGGCGACCTACCTCAAGTACGTGCCCTCGAATCCGATCGTCGTGGAAGGCTACGCGACGATGGGCACAACCGACGAACGGTTCCGCCAGGGACGTATACGGGCCGGAATGATTCGCGAGTACCTTCTCGGCCGCTATGAGTTGACGCCGCAGAATACCGGCTTCATTTCCCTCGGCAACGACGCGAAGGGCAGTCCCAACGACGAAAAGTGGGACGGCGTAGCGGTGGCGCTGTTCCTCGAAACGGGCGCTCTCGAGTTCGCGGCCAAGCGATGAGCGGCGTGGCACCCATTTTGGAGGGGGAATACCGTTGGGGCATCAAGGAGGACGTGTGAGCGAACAATCTCGAGTGATGTCGGGCGTGATGATAGGTGCGTTGGTGGGTGCGGCAATCACCTACCTCTTCTTTACCGAGCGTGGCCGCGAGCTGCGCGATCGGATGGAGCCGGCCGTGGATGAAATGAAGCGGGAGTTCACGAGATTTCAGAAGACCATCGAGAAGGTCGGGGAGATGGCCAACGACGGCATGCGCGTCATGAATGAGTTCAACGCGGCGCGCGCCCAGTCGCAGTACCTCGGCGGCGACCGCACGTCGCACTGACGATCATGCCCGCAGGAAATCTGGACACGACGAACCTGCTGCTGGGGATCATGGCGGCGGTCAGCGTCCTCGAGGCGCTGCTGCTGATAGGCGTCGGCATCTTCGCGTATCGCTTGTACGCACAGGCAATGCAGACCATGCGCGAGATCGAACAGCGCCAGGTGGCGCCGCTCGTCGCGAAGGTCACGATGCTGATGGAGAAGGTCGACGGCATCCTGGTGGACGTGAAAGAGGTCACGGCTCGCGTCACGAAGCAGACCGAGCGCGTCGATTCCGCCATCCACGGAACGATCGAGAAAGTGGACGAGACAGCGACCCGGGTGCGCACCTCGGTGGCGTCGCAGGTTGGACGCATGTTCGCCCTCGTGCACCGGGTCAAGTGCGCGATGGACGGGATTTTCACTGGCCGGAGGGCCTCGGGAGAGGCACCAGCGGCGTAAAGAGCCCTGAAGGGGAGGAGCAACAATGGCGGACAGCTACGATCGGTACGAGAATGAAAGCGGCGGCGGCGGCGGGTTCATGATGGGCTTGCTGACCGGCACGGTGCTTGGCGCGGGCCTTGGGATGCTTCTGGCGCCCAAGGCGGGGTCTGAGCTCCGCGGCGTCATCGGCGAACAGGCGCGCAACTTGGGCAACGCGGCCTCGGAGCAGTACAAGAAAGCGTCCGAGAACGCGACTGGCTGGGCGGAGCGGGGCCGCGAGTTTGTCGACAAGGCGCGTGATGCGGTCAACCGCGGCGCCGAAGAGGCGCGCGAGTATGCGACCGGCGCCACCGGTACGGCCGGCAGCACCGGTCCGAGGACGACGGGCAGCAGCTACGGATCCACCGGCTCGACCGGTTCGACCGGCAGCACTGGTTCGACGGGCAGCGACTTCGGCCGCTCCTAAATCAACCACGTCAGGCGGAGACCCTCCGGTCTCCGCCTTTGTCATAATGCGAGCGTGACGACGGCCCGCATCCTGCGGCGCTTGCGCGCGGAGCTCCGCTTCTCGGGCCTCGCCGCGTGGCGCGCCCTCGTTGAACTGGTCAACAGCAACGATCTCACGCACGCCGCGGCCATCGCGTACTACGCGCTGCTGTCCCTCTTTCCCTTCCTGCTTCTCGTCATCTCTATGCTCGGATCGGTCACCGCCAACGAGGCCGACCGTCTCGCCGTGCTGACGTTCGTCTTCCGCTACTTTCCGACCCAGCTCGATTTCGTCTCCACGCAGCTCGATGCCTTCCGCCAGACCCGCCTGCAAGTCGGCGTCGCTGGCAGCGTGGCCCTGATCTGGGCCTCGCTCGGCGTGTTCGGCGCCATCACGAGCGCCGTGAACGAGGCGTGGGGCGTGGAGAAGCAGCGCAGCTTTCTCAAGCACCGCATGGTGTCGTTTCTGATGCTCGTCGCCGCGGGCGGGGTGGTGATCGTGGCGCTGGTGCTGGTCGGCTTCATCGAGGTCGTCCAGGCGCGATGGTTCGGCGGCATGGTCGCGCGCTTCCAGTGGATGCAGGCGGCGCAGACGCTCACGTTTCGCTACTCGGCGACCATCCTCCTGATCCTGGCGGTTGGACTCGTCTTCTACTTCATCCCGAACGCCAAGACGCGGTTCCGGGACGTGTCGGTAGGCGCCGTGCTGACGGGCATCCTGTGGCGCCTCGCGTTCGACGGCTTCGCCTGGTACATCGGCACCAACAGCCGGATGACGATGATTCATGGATCCATCGCGGCGGTGGTGGTGTTTCTGCTCTGGATCTACGTCTCTTCGGTGATCCTGATATACGGCGTTGAATTTACCGCCTCATACGCGCGCCTCCGCCGGCGTCGACCCGAAGAGATGCCGGCCGCTCCGACGCCGAGGACCTGATGCCGGTGTATCCGCGAGTGTTCGCCGTGCTTCTCGCCATTACGCTCGTCTCAGTGCAGGAAGAGATCGAAATCGGCAAGCAGACCGACGCGCAGGTGCGCCAGAAAACGCCGGAGCTGCGCGACAGCGGGACGACGGCCTATATCCGGGGCCTGGGACAGCAGTTGAGCCGCAGCGCGCCCGGTCCGAAGTATCCGTACCGCTTCTCGGTGGCCGACTACCGTGAGATCAACGCGTTTGCATTGCCGGGCGGTCCCGTCTGGATTCATCGAGGCGCGCTGCAATCGGCGACCAACGAGTCGCAGATCGCCGGCGTGCTCGCGCACGAGATCGCGCACGTGGCCCAGCGTCACGCGGCGGATCAGCTCACGAAGGCTATGATGACGAACTGGGGATTGAACGCGCTCGGCGCGATTCTTGGCAACAGCGGCGGCGCGGGCACGGCGCAAGTGGCGGCGGGGCTTCTCGCGAATGGCGTGTTCCTGAAATTCAGCAGAGACGACGAGCGCGAGGCAGACGAGGTGGGGGTGCAGATCATGCGGCGGGCGGGCTGGGATCCTCGGGGGATGATCGAGCTCTTCGAGATCCTTCGGAAAGAGCAGAGCCGGGACCCGGGCAGCGTTGAAGTGTTTTTCTCGAGCCATCCTTCGCCGCAGGATCGGATCGCGCGTCTGCGGGCACAGGTGGCGAAGAGTCGCGGAGGGCGCCACGACAGCCCGCAGTTTCAAGCGGTCAAGGCGCGCCTGCTGAAGATGCCGGCCGCGAAGGCGATGCCGCGTGGCTAACCGTCTCGCGGGAGAGCAGAGTCCCTACCTTCTCCAGCACAAGGACAATCCGGTCGACTGGCATCCGTGGGGCGACGAGGCCTTCGAGAAGGCGCGCCTCCAGGATAAGCCGATCTTTCTGTCGATTGGCTACTCGACCTGCCACTGGTGCCACGTGATGGAGCACGAAAGCTTCGAAGACGCCGGCGTCGCGCAGGCGCTCAACGACGGGTTCGTCGCCATCAAGGTCGATCGCGAGGAGCGTCCCGACGTCGATCGCGTCTACATGACGTTTGTCCAGGCGACGACCGGTTCCGGCGGGTGGCCCATGAGTGTCTGGCTGACGCCAGATCTCAAGCCGTTCTATGGCGGCACGTACTTTCCGCCGAGCTCGAAGTGGGGACGGCCAGGGTTTATCGAAATCCTCCAGGAGATCTCGCGTGTCTGGCGCGAGGAACGCCACAAAGTATTGGATTCCGCGTCCACGATCCTCGACCGGATTCGCAACTATGGGGCGAGCGCCGCCGGATCGGAAGTGCCGAGCCCCGTCGCTCTCGACGCCGCGGTGCGGGAGTTTGGCGCGGCCTTCGACGCGCGCCGCGGTGGCTTTGGCGATGCGCCAAAATTTCCACGCCCGAGCGAGCTGCTGTTCCTGCTGCGTGAGCACGCGCGGACCGGTGCGCAGGAGCCGCGCGACATGGTGCTGCTCACCCTGCGCGCGATGGCGCTCGGCGGGATGCGCGATCACCTCGGAGGCGGGTTTCACCGGTACTCCGTGGACGGCGACTGGCGCGTGCCGCACTTCGAAAAGATGCTGTACGACCAGGCGCAGCTCACGCTCGCGTATCTCGAGGCTGCGCAACTGACGGGGGAATCGTTTTACGGCAACGTGGCCGCGGACACGCTCGAGTACGTGCTGCGCGATCTCACCGACGCCGCCGGCGGCTTCTATTCGGCGGAAGACGCCGACAGCGTGCCTCCCGAGCAGGCGAGCGATCCTAAACCTCATAAGAGTGAAGGCGCGTTCTATATCTGGCAGGACGAGGAGATCGGCGCTGCGCTCGGCTCTGACGCGGACATCTTCCGCATGCGATTCGGCGTCCTCCCACACGGGAACGCCCCTTTCGATCCGCAGGCGGAGTTCACGCACAAGAACCTGCTGTATACCGCCCGATCGATCGAACACATCACCAAGGCGACCAGCCGCGAGCCGGACGACATCGAGGACGCGCTGGTGCGCAGCCGGCAGATGCTGCTGGATCTTCGGTCGAAGCGGCCGCGGCCTCACCTCGACGACAAGATCCTGACGGCGTGGAATGGACTCATGATCGCGGCGTTCGCCCGTGCCGGCCGGCAGCTTCCCGAGGCCGGACGCTACCTCGATGCGGCGCGGCGCGCTGCCGGATTCATTCGAGATCGCCTGTGGAATGCGACGAGCCGGACGCTGCTGCGCCGCTATCGGCAGGGCGACGCGCGCGTGGAGGGGTACGCGGAAGATCACGCCTACCTGATCTTCGGGCTCGTCGAGCTGTTTCAGGCCGACGGCGACCCGGCGTGGCTGGAATGGGCCCTCGCGCTGCAGCGCCGCATGGACGAGTTGTTCTGGGACGACCAGCAGGGAGGCTGGTTCAGCACGACAGGTCGCGATCCGTCAGTACTGCTTCGGCTCAAGGAAGATTACGACGGCGCGGAACCCTCGGCGAGCGCGGTCGGCGTGCTCAATCTGCTGGCGCTCTCCCACCTGACCGGCAACGAAACTCCCAACACGCCAACCCCCAACACCCAAATCGAGCGCACTCTTGCCGCCTTCGCGATGCGCGCCTCGCAGCAGGGCCGCTCGGTGCCGATGATGCTCGCCGCGCTGTCGACGTATCATGCAGGAATGCTGCAGATCGTGGTCGTCAGCGACCGCGATGCGGCTGACGGCGCGCTGGCTGCCGTCGTGCGCGAGAGGTACCTGCCCACGGCCGTGTTCGTCCCTGTGAATGCGTCAACGCGCGGCGCGCTGGCAGATCTGTTGCCATGGATTGCCGCGATGCAGACGCGTGAGGGTCTGGCGACAGCGTATGTGTGCCGCGACTTCGCGTGTCAGCAGCCGGCGACATCGGCTGAGGAGTTACGTTCTCAACTCGGCAGTCTTCACTGAGACGACACACCGAGGCACCGAGGCACCGAGGGATTTTTTATTCTGTATGGAATTTTCAGTTGATATCTGGCTGCGGGGCGACAATCACGCGACGACTGCGGTGATTGCATCGGTGCCGCGCGAGCCGCGGGCATGGACGGACGGCGACGTGGCTGCCGTGCTGGAAGGAATGCTGCGGACGCTCGACCGTGCGAAAAATCCTGGCGCCGATCCGGACCGTCCGGTGGCGCTGCGCGGCTTCAGCTGGATCGTGAACCCGTTCGAATCCGGCGGGGTCGTGATCGCGCTGGAGCTCACGCTTGGGGCCATCGTTGCGGGGCCGTTCGACATTCCCGAGAGCGAGCTGACCGCGAAGATCAATCGCGTCGTCGCGGCGCATCGCGCGACCAGCCAAACGATCCACTAATGAATCAGAACCGGTACGTGTAGAGGACCTTCGAGGCGAGCCGCTTGTCGAGCGTCGCGAAGCGGTCGAGGGACCGGTTCCCGGTTCCAGGTTCCGGATCCAGCCAGTTGTGGGTGTACACGACGTAGAGGTCGTTGCCCGGCGTGAGAATCCAGCGAAACCGGGATTGCCATCCCACCACGGCGCTTTGCGTGTCGTACTGCACGTTGTTGACGAGCGCGATGAACGGTGATAACTGCGTTTCGCCGACGACGCGATAGAGCTTCGTCTTGAAGCTGCCTTCGGCCAGCCTGATGTCGTTCCACTCCCCGGTCAGATAGACGATGAGGCCAGGACGGGCGCGGAGGGTCAGGCCCACGACCTTCTCGCGGCGCGTGCCTGAGTAGAATCCGCCAGCTTCGTACCGGCCGTTGAACGACAGCTTTCGCCGGCTTGCGGTTTGACCGCGCAGCTGGTACCGCGTGAAGTCATACTCGGCGCCAGCCGGCAGCGTGATGCCGCGGGTGAGCGTGAACGGCTCGTCGAGGCGCTCGCGCGTCGGGTTGACCTGGAATGCGACCGTCTCCTGCGAATGGAAGTTCACCTCGATGACATTCACCTCGAAGCCCCGGGTCAACATCTGGTTCCGCAGGTTCGTTTGCACGTCGGCGCTTCCGCCGAAGATGAGCCGCCTGATGTACGGATGGTTGTCAGGCCGCGGCGAGAAGATGAGGCTCGGCGTGTACCGGCGGTAATTCCGGCGGGTGACGAAGCCGACGCTCGGGTCGAAATGTTCCTGCACTTCGGAGGCGTCGAGGCGTGCGCTCCAGCGGTCGTTCGGATAGTTCACCGTGCCGCCGAACGACGCGTTGCCGCTCGAGCCTTCGGGCCGCGACGCGTACATCATCCATCCCGACGTTTCGAGATTCTGCGATCCGAGAAACCGGGACGTCGCGAGCCTGAAGTCGACCCCGCCGGTGTGGCGCGGGTCCGTCAGGCCAGGCCGGGCGCTCCGCTCGTCGCGGCGCGTATACATCGCGCCGACGTACGACTGCCGCAGCATGCGCCGCTTCACTCGTGCGACGGTGAAATCCTCTCCCACCTGTTCCTCATCGTCGCCGGTGCGCACGTGCAGGACGCCGACGTCCTGTCCGCCCATCTGGCCGGTGATCTTGGTGCCGAAGTCGACCTTCTGCGGCGTGCCGGCGCTGCTCAAGCCGATGCGCCGGCTGAAGAAGGGATTGATGCGGAGGTCGGCGTTGGTGGGACTGCCGAAATCGAAGAAGGTCGCGCCGTCGAGGAAGAAATCGCGCTTCTCGGGAAAGAAGAGCGAGAACCGCGTGAGGTTCACCTGCCGCTGATCGACTTCAGTTTGCGCGAAGTCGGTGTTGACGGTGAGGTTGGTCCGCAGGAGCGGTGTCAGGTTGTAGAAGAGATCCACGCCGGCGCTCGCGTGACCATCGACGCTCCGCTGTCCGCGGCCGGGGGAGGCCTCTGAGGTGAAGACGCCGTACGGCTTGATGTCGAGCCCATGTCCCTGCGTGACGTTGGTGATCCCGGTGACGAGCCCGGCGTTGGTCATGCGCATGAGCCCCTGATTGCGCGGCCACCCCATCCAGATGCTGGTTTCGCTCTTGCGCTGGACGGTCCGCTCGAAGTTCATGCCCCAGCTGTCGTTGTCCGGATTGAAGTTGAGCGTGCGGAAGGGGATTCGGATCTCGAGCATCCAGCCGACGTTCGAGCGATGCGCGCGGCCCTCCCAGATGCCGTCCCACTGCCGGTTCTGGCCGTTGACGCCGAGCAGCGCGTCGGCCATCGAGCCGAGCGGGTTCATCTCGAAGAAGTAGCCGCTGCGCGCGTCGAGGAAGGTATCGATCGTCCAGCGGAACTTGTCGTCGGATCCGAGGAACTCGTCGCGACGGCGCTGATACGCGATCCAGCGGTCGGGCTCGGAGTCGAAGCAGGTCACGCCCAGGTAGAGTGCGCTCGCGTCGAAGGCGATGCGTACCTCGGTGCGCTCCGTGGCCGGCTTGCCGTTGTCGGGATCGACCTGCATGAAGTCGCCGGCCGCGACCGCGCGCGACCAGAACTTTTCAT
>Ga0137375_10008616_pt1 | contig 12105 bp, 12 predicted proteins | sample SagtaG_24_FD_104936 | JGI IMG/M metagenome (GOLD analysis project Ga0137375, IMG submission 104936) | Vadose zone soil microbial communities from Sagehorn Ranch, Mendocino, California, USA - Sage1_R_113_16 metaG | ecosystem: Environmental > Terrestrial > Soil > Vadose zone | place: USA... | reverse complement strand
GTGGGCAGTGGTTACCAGCGTCAGGAATTCGATGGGCTGGGGGTGAATATCGATGAAAGCCGGGCGCGTTTCCGGGAGTCGATCGATGTCATCAGGCGCGCCTGGACCGAGGAAACGCTCACGTATCACGGCCAATTTACGCACGTGAACGATCTCTGGGTCATTCCCAAGCCGCTCCAGCAACCCCATCCGCCGCTGTATATTGCGGTGAGCACTAGCCCAGCCAGTGTCGAATATGCTGCCAGCCACAATATCCCCGTCATTGTAGGCGGACCCACGGACATTATGGGGCAAGCGCCGCAAGTGGTAAAACTGTGGCGTGAGCAGATGGAGAAGTACGGTCATCCGCATGCGCACATCGATCCACCGGTGGCGAAGAGCATCTATGTGGCTCCAACGGTGGAAGAGGCCGAGACGGACCCCATTGGGCGCGAAGATTTTTCGTTGAAAATCTTGGCGAAGATTGGCTCACCGGTCAGTAAAGACGGCATCGCCCCGCCCGGGTATGAAGTGTGGCTCAACCGCCAGAAAGACCGTGAGCGGGCGCAGGACCCTGGTCACGCCGGCTTACCACCGCTGCGTGGGACCCCAGACGTGGTGCGCGAACGTTTGAAATTGGTGCAGGAGCAGGGGATCAATCGGATCTTTGGCTCCTTTGGCTTCCCTGGCCTACCACACGACAAGGTGCTGCGCTCCATCGAAATGTTTGCGACGCAGGTCATGCCACACTTCCGTGAGACGCCCACTGGGGTGACCCGCTAGACTGGTTGAGGCGGGGGATGCGACACTGGAATGGTCGTCAAGGTCTGCTAAGGTTCATTGGCCTCTTGATGCTCGTTTTCTCCTTGGCCCTCATGAGCTGCGACAACACAGGCACGAACACCGCGACGGTCGACGGCACGGTTGGGCTCACCGCCACCAACGTCGCAGCCCTTGGGGGGCTCACCTTCCCCTTCGCCGATGCGACGCTCTTCGGCTTCCCCGGCCAGTCCACAACCCTGGCATTGGGTACTGATGGCACCACCTTTACCCTGACTACCAGTGGTGGCACCGTGATCAGTGGCACCATCACCTTTGGGTCGTGTAACCTCACACAAAATCCGGCACCGCTTGGCCCCGGGGAAGCACCATTTGCGGCGGAGTACGCTACCTGCCAAGTGACTGGGAGGTCAGACGGAGACATCGGGTTCGGGGGATCAGGCAATGGCACAATCACACTCAGACTCGGCAAAACAAGCGCCACGCCCTTCGACTCAAACCCAGTGCGGGTCCTCTTCTTGATCGACATTGGTGGGCGTATCACAATCAACCAGAATCTTACGCCTATAGGTGTGATTGGGTGAGCGGCACGGTTGTAATGGGGATAATAAGGTCCGCATAACATTCCCAGCTTGCCCAAAACACCTCCCTCCCTTACAATAGCTCTCCTATCAGAGCATTGAATTTTTTGGAGTTAGTTGGAGGTGTTTTGCGCCATTCAGCCCCCGCGAGAGCGATCTATCCCATGCGCTTTCTCCTGGCCTTCGCACAAGGGGGGCTGTTGAGTCCATTGCTTCCTCTCCTACGCGAGACCTTTCGCGTCAGCCCCGGCGAATTAGGGCTGCTCACCTCCATGTCTGGCCTGAGTTCTGTCGTGATGGACATCATCGCCACCTACCTCCTGGGCCGCTGGCCATTGCTCTCTTTGTTGCTCCAAGGGATTGGTCTCACAGGCGTGGCGCTCTTCTGCAGCATGCTGGCCCCCAGCTTCTACTGGTTAGTAGCAGCCCAGATGCTCCTCGGGTTTGGCGTCAGCATCACCAGGGTCGCGAGCCTCATGGTCGTCATCGCTGCGACACCGCGAACAGCGCAGGGGAGGGCGAACAATCTCCTGGAGTTTTCTGCCATTGCCGGGATGACGCTGAGTCCGACGCTGTCTGGACTCGCGGCGTCGCTGCTGCATTGGCGTGTCGCCTTTGGCCTGGCAACCGTCTTTGTGGCAGGGGCATTTGCCTGGGTGCTCTATACCCGCCAGGCCTTGGCCAAGGCTGTGGGAGCGTCGACCGCCAGACACAGCTCAGATGCACCCACGACTGCACGAGCCACACAGCCCCTAGAGGCTCCAGTGGTTGAACTATCCCAGACGAAAACTGTCTATATCGCCTATATAGCCACGTTTGTGCTGTCTTTCATCTGGTCGGGCTTTATCTCAATCGCCTTACCGCTCTTCAGTGGTGAAGTCGTAGGCGTCTCCACATCGGCTTTGGGGCTAGTGTTTACCGCTGGGCTGCTGGCCGATCTCCTCCTCTTACTGCCCATCGGCTGGCTCTCCGATCGCCTGGAAGCTCGTGTCGTACTCACCCCAGCACTGCTCCTGATGGCTGGCGCACTGGCCTATCTCCCGCAGGCCACGAGCCTCCTGGCGTTGTTCCTCGTCTCCATCAGCCTGCACACCGGCTTTGCAGCCTGGGGTATGCCTTCGGCCGCCCTGGCGTTATGCACCTCTCGGGAACGTCTCGCACGTACCATGGGCGTATACCGCCTGCTCGTCGATGGTGCGGTAGTTATTGCACCCTGGCTTATTGGCATGCTCATCGAGCTGTATGGCTATGGCCTGCCAGCGTGGTTCACTGCCGTGCTGGTCACGCTCACAGCGCTCCTCGTAGGGCAGGGTTTACGCGCCGCGCGGTAGTGATGGCCTCATAGTCGGTCATCTCTCGACGATAGCCTGCCTCGTGTCAAAGCCCAGAGCACCACTGGTTCTCACAGGCCCTAGTACTACAGTGGGCTCGTTTTATTTGCGAGAGTCCCCTAGAATCTTTTGACGCTTGGCGATATACCGTGGCATGACATTCTACGTTCGCACCATCACTAGAGAGGAGGGAGGTATGGAGATCCGTCTCGCCAGCCTGCTGCAAGGGGCACAAGAAGCTGAGGGCACCACCATTATCATTGACGTCTTCCGGGCCTTTACGACTGCGGCCGTAGCCTTCGTTAGAGGGGCAGAGCAAATCGTGCTGGTGGCGGAGGTGGAAGAAGCGCTCGACCTGCGCCGTCGCGGTGTTGGGCACCTGTGCATGGGTGAGATTGATGGCAAACGCCCAGCAGGTTTTGATTTTGGCAACTCCCCATACGAAGTCAGCCAGGCCGATTTCACTGGGAAAACACTCATCCAATCGACCCGGGCTGGCACCGTCGGGGTGAACGCAGCCGCTGCGGCTGACACACTGTACCTGGGCTCCCTGGTCATTGCCACAGCGACCGTCACCGCCATCCTGGCCAGCGCGCCGCCGCTGGTGAGCATCGTTGCCATGGGGTCTGCGGCGACGTGGCGCTCGGACGAAGATGAGCAGTGTGCACTCTTCCTGCGCAACCTGTTGCAGGGGCGTCGCCCTGATCATGAGGCGGTGCAAAAGCTCGTCCTCATCGGCCAGGAAGCCCAGAAATACGGCGATCCATCCCAACCGCACTTCCACCCACGCGATCGTGAGATGGCTATCCACATCGACCGCTACCCTTTTGCCATACGCGTGCAGCGAGAAGATGGCCTCTTAGTAGCCCGTCCGCATCGTCCGCACTAACGCGCCGCGGGGTTGTGGCCGTCCAGCCAGGGTGCATACTCCTCAAGTCCGCAGCACGTTGTGCCGATGAGCACTGCCAGATAGCCTGCTCCGGCACCATAACCTGAGGAGATAGCCTAGTGGTAAGTACGTCTGCTGCCAACGCTGCCCAAGTCGAGTTGCCCACCAGTCTGTGTGAGCGTCTGGAGACGCGTATCGCCAGTGGGGGGCTGGAACTCCCGCTCCTGCCGCAGGTCGCGAGTCAGGTGCTCGCCATGAGTACGGCGGACGATGCCAGCGCCCGGCGCCTGGCAGAGCTTCTGCATCGCGATCAGGCTATTGCCGCCCATGTGCTGCGGGTGGCCAATTCGCCCCTCTATAAGCCACGCGTCCCCATCGTCTCGCTGCAACAGGCCATCAGCCGCCTGGGGCTTGCGACCCTGCGCGAGATCATCATCACGGTGTCGATACAGAGTCGGATACTCAACGTCCCGGGCTATGCCACAGAGGCACGGGCGTTGTGGCAGCACGCCGTGCATACCGCCGCGTATGCCCGAGCAATCGCCCGGCGGTGCCGGCGTAGTGTGGAAGGCGCCTTCTTAGGGGGGTTACTCCATGATGTCAGCAAGCCTGTCCTGCTGCTGGCACTGGCTGACCTGCAAGCACAGTTGGAGGAGCCCCTGACGCCACCAGTGGTGGCAACGGCCCTGGAGGTGTATCACACGCAGGTGGGCGCCTTGCTGGCATCAGCCTGGAAACTCCCTCCGGAAGTGTGCGAAAGCATGGTGTATCACCACGACTACAGTGCTGCATCAGCGCATCCAGAGGCGGTACTGATCACGTGCCTGGCCGACCGCGTGACCTATGCGCTGACGCAACCGGAAGTCGCTCTGGAACACTTGCGCCACGATCCGCTCTGGACGCAGCTGAATCTCTATCCTGATGACGTCGAAACCCTGCTGGGCGAGCATCAGGCCATTGTACAATTCGCCGTGGCTATAGGGTGAGGCATACCATGGAGTACTATGACATTGTGGTGATCGGTAGTGGGCCCTCAGGGCAGAAGGCCGCCATTCAAGGGGCAAAGTTTGGACAACGCGTGGTGGTCATCGAGCAAGACATACGCGTCGGGGGGGCCTGTGTCCACTATGGCACGATTCCGAGCAAGACGTTGCGCGAGAGCGCCCAGTCGCTGGTCAGTTTTAAGCAGCGCTGCGCCGAGTTTTTCCACTTACAAATGCGCGAAGACCTACAAATAGCCAATTTGATGTCCCGTCTGCATCGCGTCGTGCAGGAGCATGAACGCTACATGGGCGAGCAACTCCAGCGTAACGGCGTGACGCAGTGGCATGGCCGCGCCCGCTTTGTGTCAGCCCATGAGATCGACGTGCTAGCTCCGGATGGCAGTCACCGTCAAGTCACCGGTGAGGTCATGGTTATTGCCACCGGCTCACGCCCACGCACACCGCCAGAGGTCCCGGTGGACCACGAACACATTCTGGACAGTGACTCGATGCTGTCGCTCATCTACCTGCCGGCCTCGCTGACGGTGCTAGGCAGTGGAGTGATTGCCTGCGAATACGCCTCACTCTTTGCCGCCCTGGGTGTGCAGGTCACCGTCATCGACCGCCATGAGCGACCCCTCGGGTTTCTGGATGCCGAACTCACCCAACGCTTTGTGCGCAGTTTCGAAGCCCGCGGTGGGCGCTTCTTAGGGCAGCAGCGGGTCATGAATGTGGCCTGGGATGGGCTGTCGACCGTGGTGACCACATTGGCAACTGGCGCCACTATCCGCAGTGAAAAGCTGCTGTGCGCCATGGGGCGCGCCGCGAACGTCGAGGGACTGCATATTGCCGCAGCAGGTTTGACCTGCACTCCCTCTGGGCTCCTGGAAGTAGACGAGTACTGCCGCACTGCCGTGCCGCACATCTATGCTGTTGGCGACATCATTGGCCCTCCGGCCCTGGCCTCGTGTGCCATGGAGCAGGGGCGTCGGGCCATGCGCCACGCCTTGGGTCTGGATGTGGGGCATTCTCCGGAGCTTATCCCTATGGGGATTTACACCATTCCAGAGATGGCCAGCGTCGGGTTGAACGAGGCGGAAGCCCGGCAGCGCTATGGGGGTGTGCTGGTCGGGAGAGCGCGGTTTGACGAACTGGCGCGTGGCCAGATCGCCGGGATTACGGACGGCCTCCTCAAGCTGGTAGCTGATGCGCAGGGCCAGCGCCTGCTTGGCGTACAGATCATCGGGGAAGGGGCCACGGAGTTGATCCACGTCGGCCAGATGGGGCTTCTGGCACACTGCGACGTTGACACCTTTGTCGAGCATATCTTTAACTTCCCCACCCTGGCTGAGGGGTATCGTGTGGCAGCCCTGCATATTGCCCAGCAGCGTCCTCTCGGCGTGGAACACAACGACCTGTGCCAGACCTTGACAGCGGCTATCCATTCATGATACCTGGTACTCCCCGATTGCGCTTGCAGATCTGCAAGCGCAAATGTGAGATTTTCATGGGGGGAGTATCCCGGCATGGCAGACCTGGTGCGATTGAGCCTCTCCTTACCCCAGCCGTTACTTGAGCGACTGGAAGGTTTGATGCGGGAGCAGGGTTACACGAACCGCTCCGAATTCGTGCGGGATATGATCCGGGATCACCTCGTGGCGCACGAATGGCAGAACGCCCAGCAAGAAACACTGGGAACAGTGACTCTGGTGTACAATCACCACATCCGTCAACTCAGCGAAAAGCTCATCGAGCTGCAACACCACTATTACCACGCCATTCTGGCGGCCACGCATGTGCACCTCGACCACAACCTGTGCGCCGAAGTGATCCTCATTCGCGCTCCTGCAGCGCAAATCCAACAGCTCGCTGATCATCTGCGGCAACAAAAAGGTGTGCTGCATGCGACGCTGTCCATTAGTTCCACAGGCGAGCACCTTGCCTGACGTGCTAACCGGCTATTTCTCGCCTTGACACACTTCCAGCGTCCATGCTATACGAGCTTCTCTACGCCCTCGTCTTCATCTAGGACGAGTTCCATAAGACGCTCTCCGTCGGGGTGGTGACGGAACTGATTCGGGACGACATCTACGGCTGGGGAGCACTGAAGGCGGCGTGCATCATGGGCTCGCTACCCATCATTGTGCCCTAGGCTTTCTGCATGGACGACTACGTCTCTGGACTGATGGCTGGGGCAATCAAGTAGTCTACATTGAGGAACCAAGCGATGGTGCAAACGCGCATTACCGATACCCTCCACATTGGTGAGGGCTGTCCGCTCGCGTTGATTGGCGGCCCCTGTGTTATTGAGTCCGAAGATTTTACGTTGAAAATGGCCGAGGGGATTGCGACGATTTGCCAGCGTCTCAACCTGCCCTTTATCTTTAAGTCGTCTTTCGACAAGGCGAACCGTACCGCCATTACCTCCTTTCGCGGCCAGGAGTTGGATCTAGGGCTGAAAATTCTGCAGCGCGTCAAGGACGACGTAGGTGTGCCGGTGCTCACGGATATTCACGAAAGCTACCAGGCTGAGGTCGTCGCAGAGGTGGTCGATGTGCTGCAAATCCCAGCCTTTCTCTGTCGACAAACTGACCTGCTGCTGGCCGCGGCGGCAACTGGTCGCGCCGTCAACGTCAAGAAGGGGCAATTTCTCGCGCCCTGGGACATCCAGCACGTGGTCCGCAAGCTGGAGGCGGGAGGCAATCACAACATTCTCCTGACCGAGCGTGGCACCAGTTTTGGTTACAACACGCTCGTGGTCGATTTCCGCTCACTGCCCCAGATGCGTGAGTTGGGATACCCTATTGTCTTTGACGCCACGCACAGCGTGCAAATGCCTGGCGGCCAGGGGGCCACGTCGGGAGGCCAGCGGCAGTTCGTGCCCTACCTGGCACGTGCGGCGACCGCCGTCGGGGTTGATGCCCTGTTTATGGAAATCCATGAGACGCCTGACCAAGCGCTGAGCGATGGCCCGAATATGGTGCCCCTAGCCCAGCTCGAAGCTCTGCTGCAGCAGGTGCTGAGCCTTCGTGCTGCTCTGGAAGCGACTCCACCGGTGCAGTTCCAATGACTTGCACCCTGACGGCTGATGTACGTGCGCGCCTGGCGCGCGTCAAGCTCTTAGTCCTGGACGTCGACGGTGTGCTCACCGATGGCAGCCTGTACTACACCGAGCGCGGGGAAGAAATTAAAAAATTCCACGTCAGGGACGGCCAGGGCATCAAGCTCGTACAGCAGGCCGGCATCGAAGTTGCATTGATGAGTGGCAATACCTCCGCTGCAGTACAACAGCGGGCTCGCGTGCTTGGGATCACGCATGTCTTCCTAGGCATTGACGATAAGCTCGCCACGCTCACCACCTTCTGCACACGCCTAGGCCTGCCCCTCGCACAGGTTGCGTACGTCGGCGACGATGTGAACGATCTCCCAACTCTGCACGCGGTAGGCTGCCCCTGCACAGTCGCTGACGCCATGTCAGCAAACCGTGCCTGTGCCCTCTACATTACCTCCTTGCCTGGTGGCCACGGCGCGGTGCGTGAAATCTGCGATCTGCTGGTACAACTTCACGCGCCCTCATAACCTCTCACATGGGAGATCGCAGCTCTCCCATAGCAAGAAAGGACACTCCATGCCGACTCTCCGACACCTCCTCGCCACACAACCTTACTTCTGCGCCTCCCTGTGCTACAATCCGCTCAAGGATGCGGCGCCCTGAACCGTAAAAATGCCGGCGTCATGTAACATGAACTGTGCCCCTCTCCTCTAATTGGGTAAAGTCAACCAACCGAGCGCTACAGGGATGGAGTGGCGTGACCATAGAGGATGCGTACGTAGGGGGCACAAGTACACAGGTTAGGGAAGCACAGGTGCCACCCGAGGGGCAGAGTGACTTCGAGCTGATCGATCGCTTCCTTGCGGGGGATGAGTCTGCCTTCGATGCCCTGGTCCAAAAGTATCAGCAGGACGTCTACCGCTTGGCCTACCGTATCACCTTGAGTGTCGACGATGCCAAGGACCTTACGCAGGAGACCTTTCTCCAGGCGTATCGTGCTCTGAAAGGCTTTCACCGCCGTTCGAGTTTTTATACCTGGTTATACCGTATTGCCGTGCACCTCTGTTTCCACCATCGCAAACGTAGTAGTCGAGTTGAATCTGTGGCGGAGGTGCCCGATGCCCCTGCTGAGAGCGCCCAGCCACTGCACGACTTGTTAGAGGCGGAACAGAGACACGCTGTGGCCATGGCGATTGCTGCCTTGCCACCACAGCAGCGCGCAGCGCTCACCCTGCGCGTGCATCAGAATCTCTCGTACAAAGAGATTGGTGCGACGTTGCGGTGCTCTGAAGGAGCGGCACGAGCCAATGTTTTTCATGCAATCCAAAACCTGCGCGCCCAGCTCGCAGGTTTTGGCGAGGACTCATAAGATGCGCTGCCGACAAATCCAACCACACTTGCTCGCCTTCATCGAGGGAGAACTGACGCAGAGGAAGCGCGGGAAGGTTGCACTACATGTGGCTGCATGCCCGGCCTGTGCGTCTATCCTGCGCGGTCTGCAGCAGACGCTGCACATGGTGCAGACTATGGACGTGCCTGAGCCATCCCCCGCTTTTTGGGCAGCATTCGGGACGACTCTCCACCAGCGCATACACGACGCGGAAGCCGTTCACTCAAGACGTCATCGTTTCCCTATCAGAGACCTTTTCCTCTTGCCCAAGCCAGTGCTGGCGGCAGCGGCTGTGAGCCTTATTCTGGCGAGCTCTCTCCCATTCCTGCGCGGGCACTGGGGGCAGAAGGCGACCACCAGTATCATCATTACAGGGGGGGGAGAGGCGAGTCTGGCGGCCGATCTCGATTTCTTGAAGCATCTCGACTTGTTGGAAGAGGTGGATGTCCTTGAGCAGTTCGATATCTCGCTCTAGCACCTTATGGCTGGCTCTCATGCTTCTGGCTCTGGGGCTGTGGCTGAACTGCACACCCCGGGCTGAGGCGCAGGGCACCAAAGGGCGCGACAAAGTCGAGAAGTTATCACCTGCCGAGCGCGAGTGGCTTGAAAGGGAGTCCAAAGCCCTGCGCGATTTGTCTCCTGAAGAGCAGCAGCGTATTCGGAAGAACTTGCGACGCTGGATGCAGTTACCTGAGGAGCAGCGGACCCAACTTCGTGAGCGCTGGCAAGAATGGCAGCAACTGCCGCCAGAGCAGCGCCAACGCCTCACACAGCGCTACGAGGAATTTCAGCGCCTCCCTCCAGAAGAACGCCAACGGTTGCGTGAGGAATTGCGACGCCTGCCCCCTGATGAGCGCAAACGGCTCCGAGAAGCCTTGCGGCGCCTCCCTCCGGAAGAACGCCAGCGGCTCCGTGAAGCATGGCGGCGCGCCTCCCCTGAGGAGCGCCAACGGTTGCTCGAGGAAGTACGGAACCGGCGGGATGCTGGTCCAGAGCGTCCAGCGTCAGGTGAGGGGCGGTAAACACAGCTGTGGAAAACTCTACCTGGTACGTACCTCCGGCATGGTCAACACGTCAGGGCGTGCCGTGAGCCCCAAAGTGCGAGCCAGATGGAGTATTGGCTGGACAAACCGTAGGGCACGGCCAAGCAAGGCCGTTGCTTCTGAGGGGTCGCTGCTCTCATCCTCGTCACCGAGCAGCCGGGCTAACAGCGCCTCCCAGGGTGCAGGGCGCTCTGGGAAAAGCTTGAGGCGAATGGGAGCATCCGCGGCACGTCCGATTGCCTCACGTGTCAGACGCAGGGCGACAGGGAAGCCCCCGAGTTCATCTACCAACCCTCTCTCCTTTGCATCCTCACCAGTCCAAATACGCCCTTTGGCAATCTCCAACACTTTCTCCTTGGGAAGCTGCCGTCCGGCGGATACTTTCGTCGTAAAATCGTCATACACACGGTCAAGCCAGCCCTGCAGACGCTCCCATTGCGCAGGAGTGTAATCGTGGGTACTACTCCACAGCGTCGCGTTGGTACTGGTGTGGACCTCATCCCATGACAAGCCTAGCTTATCCCAGAGGCCCGTCGTGAGCATCTTGCCACCCAGTACACCGATCGAGCCGGTAATGGTACCAGGCTGGGCCACGATCTTATTGGCTGCCGTAGCGACGAAATAGCCACCTGATCCAGCCAGGTTACCCATGGAGACGATGACCGGCTTCCCCGCTTCACGTGCCCGGACTGTTTCACGCCAGATGGCGTCCGACGCCACATACGAACCCCCTGGACTGTCAATACGAAAAAGGATGGCCTTGACCTTCGGATCCTCAATGGCAGCACGAAAGGCTGCCGTCACCGTGTCCGCCCCCATGGTGGCGCCGTCCATGAGTGGGTCATAGTCGCTCGCTCCCAGGTGCACGGCCCCCACGCCATAAATGAGGGCAATCGTGTCACCTGTCGTGTAAGGACGCCCAGCGTACGCCAAATACTTGGAGAGATAGAGTAGTTTCGCCTGTTCCCCGGCCTGCGCCTTGACCTGCGCGTAGACTTCATCACGGTACGCCAGCGCATCGACGAGCTGGGCTTTCAGCGCCTCTGGCCCCAGAAAGGGCCCACGGTCGATGAGCGTCCGCACGGCTCCTGAGTAGAGACCGCGTGCCGTGGCAATGCCCTGAACGATTTGGGCAAACTGCGACTCCATGACGCGGTGGGTTGCCTCACGATGCGGCGCTGTATAGTGGCGCTCCGTGAAGGTATTCATAAAGTTCTTGTATTCTTGGCGGTGATCCAGACGGGGCACAAGGTCGAGCTTGTCGAGCGTGCCACGCACGAAAGGCGTCTCTGCCATCAGTCCCGTCAAGCCGACGTCGCCTGAGGGCTGCAGGTAAATGGTGTCGAAGGCTGTCGCCAGATAGTAGGCCCCGTTCCCTGCGGCAAATTCCCCAAACGTCGTGGCAAAGGCGACCGCACGTTTGCCCTTGTCCCGAAAGGCGAGGATCGCGTCGCGTACTTCCTGGATCTGCGCCAGCCCTGTCTGTGCGCTGCCAAGGCGGGCGATCAGGGCGACCACGCGGTCATCCGTGGTCGCGCGTTGCAAGGCTTCCACCACATCACGCACCGTAGGGGATTTGGCTAATACCAAGCCAGTCACCGGGTTATCCGGTGTCTGCTCGTCGAGCCCACGCGTGAGGTCTACTTCCAGGATAGTCTTCGCCGGCACTGTCCCCGTATGGGTCCAGACCAGCCCTCCCAGCCCCAGCCCGAGGATCACCACCAGCAGGACGACCAGGCCGCCAATGCAGGCGAGACCACCTACCAGAATGCGCTTCATATCCCTCCCTTTGCATGCGTCCTTGCAGTTATGGCCAGATGCCGAGTTCCTGGTACGCCGTGATCACTCGGTGGAGACCACAGACGAAGGCCGCCGTGCGGAGATCAGGCGTCTGGTTCTGGTGCATGATCTCTACGATATCCTGAAAACTCTCAACCATGGATTCCTCGAGACCCGAGTTCACCAGCGCGATTTCATCGATGCCGTGCAGCATCTCGTCACGAATAGGCGCCGGAAAGGTGCGATCCGTCATCGCTTCGATCCCGGTAATCATCTCCCGCTGCTTACGGATACCAGC
>Ga0137375_10008597_pt1 | contig 12121 bp, 9 predicted proteins | sample SagtaG_24_FD_104936 | JGI IMG/M metagenome (GOLD analysis project Ga0137375, IMG submission 104936) | Vadose zone soil microbial communities from Sagehorn Ranch, Mendocino, California, USA - Sage1_R_113_16 metaG | ecosystem: Environmental > Terrestrial > Soil > Vadose zone | place: USA... | reverse complement strand
TCGCGGGCCATGGCGTATGCCATTCGCGAAGCGGAATGTCGCTTAAGCTGTTCATCTTCCGTATCGAGATAAATAGGAAATACCATCGTGTCCGCAGCGCGCACTATCCCCAGCAGTTCATCAAAGGTGGTTTGGGATCCGGGACCAAGAACGTCAGGTAAAGCGTTATCCACTCCGTCAGTCATCACAACTACTGCACTTCGCCGCAGCGAGTTTCCGGAAGCGCGGAGCACTGCGAGAACGTAACCGAGGGTATCCCAAAATTTTGTGCCGCCGCCGGTTTTTTCGATGTCGTCAATCGAGTCTCTCAGTAATCGACGATCCTGTGTCAGAGGACATATCAGCTGAGCGACATCGGTGAAAGCCACTACCGACACGCGATCTACCGGCCGTGTCTCGTCTATAAATCGCCTGGCTGATTTGCGAATGAGTTTAAGCTTATCGTTAGTTGATCCCGATGTATCGAGCAACAGCACGAGATCCAACGGCGTGTCGGCGGTGGCAAAGAAGGAGATGTCTTGAGGTCTGCCGTCTTCCAGCACTAAAAAGTCTTTTTGCTGCAACTCGGGTGACGGATTCTGCGGATTCAAACTTACGACGCTGACTTTCAGATCAACAAGATCAGATTCGACCCGTATCGTCTCAACCGGTTCGGGTGTTTGACCTAAGCAAGCTGCAGGGAGCAGCAGATAGATGAGCAGGCTGAGAATTCTATTACGGCAAAACTGTATTGGCCCAAACGAATTCCACTTAGTTTGCATAGTAACCACGCTTGCCTCGCGCGACCGCTGAGGGGAGAGCAACGTTGACTCTTATCGCTCGCCATTTACCGTCACGCGTTTTGTCTAAGGGACGATAAGCAAGGCTGTAGACCGTTCCGAGATCTGCCACAACTCGTTCATAGGCGCCTGCCAAGTCCTCGAGACGCTCCACTTCATAGAAGACGCCGCCTCCCGTGTCGGCCATCTCTTTCATTCGGTCGTGCCCAGCATCGAAAGCCTCCGGCTGAGTATCCAGAGGGCTCAAGGCTTCGTACTCGGTATTCAGCCATAACGTATAAAGCACACCATCAAACTCTGTAACGCGGCCGAGCAAATCTCTGTAGGGCAGCCTGGAGCCATTACCCTGAACTCCAGGAATACTGCCGTCCAGACCATCACTCATAAGGATGATGGCGGTGCGTCGCGGATTCTTTGTTTCCTGTAGCGAATGACTCATTGCAAAATCTGTCGCGTCATACAGTTTCGTGTCACCGGCCATCGTATCCATGGCGTTGATGCGCTGACGCAGAATCGGTCTATCCAGAGTTAGTGGCGAGACTAATGAAGACTGGCCGGCGAAAGTGACTACGCCAATGCGATCGGAAGGACGAGCAGCGTCGACGAAGCGCAACGCAGCAGCACGAATGAGTTTTACAACCTCGCGAGTCGAACCGGAAAGATCGATCATCAGCAGCAGGTCGAAGGGCGCAGATGAAGAATCGAACTGAAGTATTTGTTGCTCGGTGCCATTTTCAAAAAGCCTGAAATCAGATTTTGTGAGTCCGAGTAAGCCGCGGTTTGTGTTTCTATCAATCACGCTCATGTTGAGCGTTACCAGTTGAGAATCGACACGAATGATGTCGCCCTCGCTTACTTCCTGAGCATCCAGCGTGGGGGCAGGCATCCCCGCGGCCCGAGTGCCAACGTCCGCGCTTAACGAATCAGGCGGCTTCGCACTGGGTCGGGATACAAGCACTGCGGAAGAACCGTTAGCTTCCGAAAGGGTGATGTTTCCCGTTCCACTATCGATCCTTAGTAGTTGAGCGCCCGCACCGAGCCGCGCCTGCAAAAGGTGTGGGTTCTCGGTCACAACCTGAGGAAGTTCAGACTTAATTAAACCCCTGGTCGTTCGCGCTATGATATCGGCGTCGGACGCATCAAAAAGCTCTACCTTGACATCACCGGCGTCCGATTTGATTGTCGCTGAGGACGGATTGCCCCTCATCAACGTTTGACCGCTACCTGTGATGATCTCAACATGTGCGCTTTCAGGAAACTTTATGCTCAAGTTTATCGGAACAATCGGGAGGTTTGGCCGGCGCACAACGCGAACCACAAAACCCTGGTTCCTGTTTTCAATCACTACGGAGGAAGCTTTCGTGGGGACAGCACCTTCCGATGTAGTAACGTCGATATATTTTTCTTTCCACGTCTCGGCGGCGACGTCGCCCAGTTGATTCTCGACTCGAAGCTGCCCACCGGCGGGAAATTCAATTTGAACACCTGTGTAGGCGCCTGTTGCCGTTTGGGCAAGGCCGGAAACTGTCAATAATGCTGGGAAAAACAAGACAACAGCCAACACACTTTTAAACGATCGCAGGAACATCATGAATTCTGGGTTAGCGGACCTGAATTTTGGGGAGAGTTTGCCGGGATCGGCAAATCCGATCTTAGGAAACTTATTATTATCTTTCAATCATATCAAGCATTGAGTCCTCTTCGCTGGATGAAGTTGGATCCTTTGGTACGGGCGCCTGGCCGCCGAGATCCCCCAGACGCAAAAGTAAATTATTTGCGTTCGTCGCGTAAGGCATCGCTCCTTCTTGCGTCAACACGCCGTCGCGAACCATCCTCTCGATGACGGCATCGAACGTTTGCATTCCATCCTGGTCTCCCTGTTCCATCGCGTCGATTAAGGACTTGCCCTCCGAGTCACCTTTCTCGATGTATTCACGAGTACGCATCGTCGACTTCAAAATCTCAATGGCTGCAATCCGGCCCTTCCCATCCGGGCGAGGAATCAGGCGTTGTGAAACGATGTAGCGAAACGACTGCGCAATCCGCGTTCGAATAACTCGCTCTTCGTTCTTGGGAAACACGCCGATGATTCTGTCTATTGTTTTCGAAGCGTCGATGGTGTGGAGAGTCGACAAGACGAGGTGGCCCGTTTCGGCAGCCTCCAGCGCCACTTCGACTGTTTCTTTGTCTCGCATCTCACCCACCAGAATAACTTTAGGCGCCTGTCTAAGTGCGGCGCGCAAGGCGACTGAAAAACTCGGCGTATCGGAATGTAACTCGCGTTGATGAATCGTGGAGTTCTTATGCGTATGTAAGAATTCGATTGGATCTTCGATGGTTACTATGTGGTAATACTTAGTTTCGTTGATCAGATCAATGATGGCGGCGAGGGTTGAACTCTTGCCGCTGCCGGTTGGGCCAGTGACCAGTACAATGCCGTTCTTGATGTCAACGATCTCCTTCAACTGCACCGGCAGGTCAAAGTCCTCGAAGTTGGGTGGATTAGTAGGAATGACGCGCATCACGATAGCGTAACTGCCTCGCTGCTTGAAAATGTTCACACGAAACCGAGCTTCTCCCGGAGCACTGAATGAAAGATCGGCAGAACCACTTGTTTCCAGGCTCTCGGTCGCATTGTTATGGTTTCCGATTATCAGTTTCGCCATGCTGGTCGTATGCGCTGGGGTTAGTTTTTCAAGTCCGGGAAACTGAACCGGTTGCAGTTTACCGGCAAGTTCTATTTGTGGCGGACGACCCGGAGAAAAAATCAAATCGCTAACTTTGTCGGAAGTCCTCAGCATTTGCCTGAGTAGGGCAATGAAGTTTAGGGGTGGAGGCGTATTCGCTTGAGTGTTTGCGGAAATTGGGTTGCTCATCTTCTTTTTGGAACTTTCCGGGGTTAACGACGTCAAAAGGCAATGACGATTCGCAATGGAACAGTTTTTTCGAACGAACGCGAAGCGAGTCGCGTACATCAAAGCATAGTAATCAGTCCGTAGCTTTTGAGGTTACCGACTAAAGTTGCAAAAGGAGGCGCTGGCAAACATGGCAACCTACAGAGATCCTGTGAACTGCTTTGCACCACTTGAAGTGCTCGAGCGCCTGCTGGAAATTCGCGCTGAAGCAGGTTTTACACTTGCCGTTTATCTCCTTTCGCCTGATGACCTGGCAGATTATCTCGACGCCCTGGGTTTCGATGTCTACGCTTTTTCTGAAACCGAGGCACAGCTTCACTTTGGAGACTATCGTGCGCCGCTGGCGCCGGGCGGCGACCATGCACATTGTTCGCTGACAGCCCACTAGTTTGCCAACGAACCTCCAGGGGGAATCTCTGGAGCTTGGCCGGCTGTTGCGCTAAAGCGCTTTGATTACAAAAAATGTGACGTCGTCAGATGCACCGCGCCCATCGGTCCAGTCGATTACTTCCTTATGTACTGCGGTAATTAGCTCACGCGCGCCCAGGTGGCGATTTTTTTTCACCGCTTCTGCAAGGCGCTCACGCCCAAATTCTTCGCCCTGCGGGTTTTGCGCTTCAGTAACACCATCCGTATAAAGTACAAGCAATTCGCCGGGAGTTGTCGTCAGGTAATACTCATGATAACGAGTGTCCCTGAACATTCCCAGGGGAACGCTGCCGCGCTCTATGAAGGTAAAGTTTCCATCCTTATCCAGCAAAAGCGGCGGGTTATGCCCGGCATTTGTGTAGGCAAGAGTTTTGTTTGTGACGTCGAGTATGCCGTAGAAGGCTGTCACAAACTGATTACGCTCGATGGACTCCCAGAGAAGGTAATTTACCTTGGCCATCGAAATGTGCGGTGAATATCCGATGTGAGTCGCCGCGCGCAAACTCGCGCGCAGAAACGCCATCAGCAAAGCTGCCGGCACGCCTTTTCCGGAAACGTCGGCAATCACCAGCCCAATTTGATCGTCGTAAATCTTTACCCAATCGTAGTAGTCGCCGGAAACTTCCTCCGTGGGAAAGTTGTAGGCGCTGATGTCGTATCCTTCCAATTGCGGATCTGTCGGCGGCAGCAATTCCAATTGAACCTGGCGTGCAACCTCAAGTTGGCCCTCGAGCCGCTTCTTTTCAATCAACTGCTCGTGAAGCATTACCTTCTCGATAATAATGGCGACCTGCGATGCCAGCAGCATTAATACCTCGAGATCATCTTCCGAGTAAGCATTCAGTTCATCGCTTTCGAGGTCAAAGACGCCGATCACTTCCGTATTAGAAATAATGGGAGCGACCATTTCTGAACGTGTCGCGCTCCGAGCATTAATGTAATTTGGATTGTCCCGCACATCGTCAGAAGTAATCGGTTCGCCAGTGAGGGCTACTTGCCCGATAAGCCCCTCGCCAAGTTTGAGATGTAGATTGGTCAACTCATCTATGTCATAACCACGGACTGCTTCCGCCTGAAATACGCATAGTTCTTCACCTTCGGCAACCGCGCTCTCATCCACACACTTCACCACGAAGATACCAGCCGCGTCGTAGGGAATCAGCGAATCGAGCGTGTCCAGCACCAGATTGAGAACTTCCTGCAAATCGAGTGAACGACTGATCGTCTTGGTGATGTCAAGCAACATCCGCAGCTTGTCGGTTGTTGTCAAACCAGTCAAAGCTAACTCTTTTATCTGTTCATTCATTAAACGAAATCCGCCATCCTCGTTGTCCAAACTGTCCGGCAATAAAGCACAAGTATAAGCGTTCACGGGCAAGCCATCCTAGTCAGAGTCCAGATTTTGCCTTGCCGAGATTTCGTCAACCTGCAAATAAAAGTGAATTCTAAACGTGAAGTTCAGAGCTTTGCTGACTCTAAATGGGCCTCTCGGTAGGTTTTCCACAAACGTGTGACCTTCAGCCGGTATTCCACGAGTTCACGACTAACCTGGAAATATCGGGCGATCTGAACCGAGGTTTGACCTTCAAGTACAAGTCTGCGCAACGTCGAATAAGGAACCAACGCCGCCGCTCCGGTGGCGTAGGCTGCCTCTTCGTCGGCCTTTCTGTAGTCTCGAGAGATCGTTCGGCCGCTTTCGTTTTCGGCAACCACTTTCAGTCGGCTGGGCTGATGTCCGAGAAAAACGTGAGAGATTTCCTCCATAAGCGTGGCGTTCGTTCGCGTCCGGCCGTGATTAGGATTGAGTATGACAATTCTTCGACCGTCGGGCAGCGGGCGAGAACAGGCGCCACCGGACCAGCTCTCGGAACCCGAGCCGAGCAGATGTTCGCGAGCTTCAGGACTAAGCCCCTTGATCTGATCAAAACGAATCACCAATAAGTTGGCAAACTTTGCCAGCCGAAAAGGATCGAGTGCACCGCTCGGTCGCGCTCCTGCGAAATCGCGAAAGCCCATAGCGCGAAGCTCGAATTTCCGCCACTTCTCGCCCGGCGGTAACTCATAAGCGATCATGTGTTGAATTATACCTGTTGAGGGACGTACGGAATCTAGCGGCGTTTTCGCGCGGACGCGCCTGGTTCGGTTCGACTAAATTGTGAGTATGCCACGCGAAACAGTTGGGACAACGCATCGGCTGTTTCGGGAGACAAATTGCGGTCGGCGCGGAGATGAGCTTCCACAATTTCCGGGATGGATTCGTGTGGATAGTACACAACTGCCTTTGCGTCGTTGTTGTCTTCGCGTCCGCGGCTAAGAATCCTTTCGAGCGGCATGTCCAACCAGGTAGTAAGGCGGGCGATGTTGTCGGCGTCCGGTTTCCCGGTGCCGTTCTCAATTCGAGATAAGGTTGAGGCTGAAACGTTTGTCTGATCCGCCACATCGCGAAGACTAAGAGCCAGCTCTTCGCGACGCCTGCGAATGGCACGCCCAAGCTCTGCAGTATTGATCAGCGATTTTGGAGTTCGCGCCATGGATTACCCTCTTCTTTTCGGCCCACACAATATCACATCGGGGTTTTAGACGCAAGATTCTGTTTTACGGCTGAAACATTCGTAGGAAAGGCAAAAGGACACCAACGTGGAAAAGGACAAACACGAATGTGTGTCCTAAATCTAGGGTTGTACCTGATGTTTCGTTGCCGACATTGCGAGGTCGCGCGCGCGAGGCAAAACGTCTACTGCCTTGGCGACCTGTGGATCATCGGTCGTAACAAAGACTCTGTCGGCCATTACGCGACCGTAGGCAGCAGTGACAATGTTGAAGCGCAACTGAAGATCGATAAAGGATCGGTTGTGATCTACCAAGGGGACCAAAGCTTTAAAGGCCGGATCGCCCGCGACAAATTCCTTGAAGGCTTTGAAGATCGGTTCCGAAATTGAAAACTCGCCGGGCTGGAATTCACGGTCAAAGTTGATACCGCCTGACACCTTGTAATCGCTAATATTCGGAATGCGGCCATTCACTAGTTCGCGCGTAAAAGCGAACAGCGGACTCAACAAACGTCTTTGGGCGCCGGTGATTGCTTTTGCCTTCACGCTTTCATCCGGAGCAATACCACCGCCGCCATAAACCGGCCTACCCGTATCCGTTTTCCGTTCCGGCCCGACAGGCTTAACCTCATTCTGCTTTTGATCAAGGCGCTGGGAGCCGCCGTGGGTGTAGTAGTCGTAAAAACTGCTGTCAGAATAGTCGCGTTGAATAAGACGGCCAGAGGGCGTGTAATACTTTGCTGAAGTCAAAGTCAGTCCGGCGCCGTAATCGAGCGGAATGATGCTTTGAACGAGACCCTTGCCAAAACTAGTTTCACCCACAATTAGAGCGCGATCATGATCCTGCATAGCTCCAGCCACAATCTCCGAGGCCGAGGCGGTATTCTCGTTTATGAGGATTACCAGCGGAATTGGATCGGCGGCTTTGTTTCTCGACTCGAAGGTGTTATCGCGCAGCCCGTTTCTACCTTTCTGCGTAAGAATCAATTGGCCGCTTGGCAGAAATACCTCGGCAACGTGAATCGCCTGATCCAAAAAGCCACCAGGATTATTTCGGAGATCCAAAACGAGAGAACTCGCTCCCTGGGAATGCAAAATATCAAGCGCGTTTAGAAGCTCCTCTGTAGTCGTGTAGTTAAACCCTCGGGTCATATCTACATAACCGACACCGGGCTTAATCATATAAGCATCCGGAATTGATGGCTGCGGCACAACGTCACGTGTTATCTCGACAGTCTGGATGCGTTTGTCAGCAGCACGTTCAACCGTAATCTTTACAACCGAGCCACGCGGTCCGCGAATCTTGTCACGCACCTCCAATGACGATTTACCTGAGGCCTTCATGCCGTCAACAGCGATGATTCGATCACCAAACCGTAATCCTGCTCGTGAGGCCGGCGAATTTTGAAACGTCGCTGTAACGAATGTATCGGCCTGTTCGCCTAGTACGTAGTTCTGAATTGATGCGCCAATTCCAAAGTATTCAGAGCGCTGGTCCGTTTTCAGTTCGTCATATTCGGCGCGATCGTAATAATTTGAATGAGGATCGAGCGAACGCAACATGCCGATGATCGACGATTTGAATATTGCGTTGTAGTCGAGCTTCTTGCCTTCGATGTAGTTCTCCTGGATCACCTTCATCGCCTCATCGAAGTCCTTTTCGATAACGGGAATTGCGGCTGAACCTCCGCGAAGGTTACGACGGCTCGGGTTAATCGAGCTGCCAACCGTCTTACCCGTGGATGTACTCCCTACCGGCGGCTGCGGCTGCGTCCTTTGTTGTGCGAAAACGAAGGCTTGAATGCCCAGGGTGACTGAGAAGATCGTTGTTAGTGCGAGCGAGAATATCTTTTTCACTTCTAAAGCCTCTGAACCTTGCGAGATTGGGGACACTGAGTCTTCCGGCCAGCAACGACCTGAAAGGCGCATGCCTGTGACTGCTCAAATACTAGCGAATGCCATTCAACTGAGCAAGGCTCGGTATCGCCTGACTAGCATTGAAGCTTGATATCAGAACCGGCAGCAGTAGCGAGTGAGTTGACTTATGGTCATCCTTTCGAATCACTGTCCCAGAGTCAGACTCGCGTTCGGGTAAGCTCGCTTGACGGCCTCTTAAGGGCATCCGTAGAATGAACTTAACAAAGTTTAAAAACGTACGTAAGAAGAGTGGGGCAAATTATCGGTGCAAGGAGTTTTCAGAGTATGAGCAATCCTTATCAGAATAGTCCTTATCAAAAGGAAGAGCAGCGATCAGGCGAAACCGTCGACGACTTAATGCTTAGAGATGACGAAACCGGAGGCGAGTCGGAAGACAGAACCAGAACCGCATCTTCCGTGAGAGATATAGCCTCGCGCATCCCCGAGTCGTTGAGCGCCATTGGACGCGACATTAGTCGCACTATTGAGCGCGCGATGTCGGTCAAGGATGATTACGTCGTGGCAGTGAAGATCTCGCCGGCGGCTCAGGAGAAAGTCGATCAGCTGGTGGCGGCTGGAATTTTTCGCAATCGGGCCGAGGCGGCTGGTTTTTTAGTAGAAGAGGGAATAAAAACGCAATCGGCGCTTTTCGAGCGAGTGCAGCAGAAACTCGCCGAAATTGAGCGCTTGCGCGCCGAGTTGCGAGGCATGGTCAACGAACGATCGGCCTAAGCGGTCTGTAAGGTTCCATTGTTACCCCCAAAATTAAGTGCTACCCCCGCCGAGGGAGAGGCACGCTCAAGAAGCTCTCACGAATCGAGATTAAAGTGGCCGAAAGATTCAAGCTTCCACCAACCCCCATCCAACAATTCAATCTTGCCAATGGTCTTCGGGTAATCCTGTGCGAAGACCACGCCGTGCCGGTGGTATCGGTGGCTCTTTATTACGATGTCGGTTCTCGTAATGAAAAGCTCGGGAGAACCGGGTTCGCCCACCTTTTCGAGCACATGATGTTCCAAGGCTCCGAAAACGTTCCCAAGGCCGCTCACTTCCAGTACATCTTCAACGCCGGTGGAACCATGAACGGCACGACTTCAACGGAGCGCACTAATTACTATGAGACGCTGCCCGCGAGTCATCTGCCTCTTGCGCTCTGGCTCGAGAGCGACCGCATGCGCTCGCTTAAAGTTACCCAGGAGAATCTCGATAATCAGCGCCATGCCGTGCAAGAAGAAAAGCGCCTGCGTTATGACAATCAGCCCTACGTTAACGCCTTTCTCCGAATCAATGAATTGATCTTTAAGAACCCGGCAAACGCGCATTCGACCATCGGGTCAATGGAAGATCTTGACGCCGCAACGATTGAAGACGTGCGACAGTTTTTCCGCATTTACTACGCCCCGAATAATGCGGTGCTGACCATCGTGGGTGATTTTGAAAGCGAGGAAGCAATAGCGCAGGTGCGAAAGTATTTTGAAGCGATTCCCAGCCAACCCCAACCGCCACCGGTGGATGTGAGCGAACCTGAAGACGTGGCCCAAACGCAAGAGATTTACAACGATGCGCTCGCTCCAGCGCCCGCGTTTGTGCTTGGTTGGAAAATACCACCTCGCCGCACGCCTGACTTCTACGCGCTTTCACTGGCGGCCGATCTTATCTTCGAAGGTGATAGCTCTCGTCTCTATCAAAAACTGGTGAAGGGAGACGAATCGGTCGTTTCGATCCAGGGAGGAATAGACGAAAGACGCGGTCCGTCTGCCTTGTATATCTTTGCGTTACCGAAACCTGGTGAGCAAGTAGCCGCAATTCGCGACCAAATCTTCGATGAGATTCGATCCCTAAGAACCTCCGGACCTTCTCCTGCCGAGATGGAAAAATTGCAAAACTCGCTGTGCAACGATGTAGTTCGGGGCCGTCAATCCACCATGTATCGCGCTCAACGACTAGCCGAGTATGCTCTTTATGACGACGATCCCACGCTTTTCGATTCCGAACTCGAACACTACCTGGCCATCACTCCCGAACAAATCCGGAGTGCGGTCGAGCGGTTTCTTGACGTAGATAACCGCGTAGTGCTCGATATTGTGCCGGCCGACGTAGCCGAAGCTGCCCATGCCGGAGAGGTATTTGAGGCGGCCCCGTCAGCGTCGCCGGAGCCGTCAGGGGAACCCAAACAACCAACAGCACCTCCACCGCAAATTCCCTCCGCGCCTCCAGCAGAGCCGACGGGTGACACTGGGCCGATAGTCGGCATTCCAACTGCCGGCGAGTTAGAGCAACCGCAGCAGCCGGCAGATCCCCCAAAGCAAACTGAATCAGGCTCAGGACCGTTGCATACCTAAACGATGAGTACACAAGAAGACTTACTAAAGCAGCCACCGCCACCGCTCCCTTCTCGTCCGATAAAGTTGCCTGCTGCACACGAGACGACCCTGGCGAACGGACTGGTGGTGGTGGTAGTAGAAGATTCCAGATTGCCGCTCGTAAGCTATCGATTGGCGCTACGAACCGGCGACGCTCATGATCCTTCAGAGCTGCCGGGTCTGATGGATATGCTGACCGGCCTGTTGACAGAAGGTACAGAATCGAGAACCAGCCGCGAAATTGCGGACGAGGTCGCGCGCCTCGGCGCCACACTCCATGCGGGCGCAAATTCCGATTACACAACAGTCGCAGCATCATCACTCGCAACCTTTAGCGACAACATCCTCGAGCTGATAGCCGACGTCGCGTTGCGCCCAGTGTTTCCATCTAACGAGGTCGAACTGGCGAAACAGAACACCAAGGAAAGTCTTAAACAACAGCGGGCACAACCTTCGTTTTTGGCGAGCGAGATGGTAGCGCGAGTAATGTTTGGTCAACATCCTTATCACATCACTGCACCAACTCCTGAGTCTATCGATGCCACGACGCGCCAGCGACTTGTTGAATTCCATCGCACGACGTTTGTGGCCAACAATGCAGTCCTGATTGTTGCGGGTGATGTGCATCAGGACTCGGTCCTGGAAAAGGTTCAGAGTCTGTTTGCCAATTGGCAGCGTGGTGACGTTCCAGGCGACGACTTCCCTGCGCCGCCCGAACGATCGTCGCGTTCCGCGTATATCGTCGACAGGCCCGGCTCCGCGCAGGCTAATATCGTTATTGCCAACGACGGTATCACTCGTACCAGTCCGGATTACTTTCCGATGCTGGTTATGCATACGGTCCTGGGCGCCAATGCTTCGTCACGACTCTTCATGAACCTGCGCGAGGAAAAAGGCTATACCTACGGCGCTTACTCAAGCCTGGATGCGCGCCGAACAGCGGGAACTTTTCGCGCTACGGCGGAAGTGAGAACGCCCGTCACCGGCGACTCTCTTAAGGAGTTCTTTTACGAATTGAATCGCATCCGCAACGAGCCAGTCTCGGAAAAAGAGATCGCCGATGCCCAGTCGTACCTTACCGGAGTATTCCCCATCCGGCTGGAGACGCAAGAGGGACTAATCGATCAGCTTGTCCAGATCAAGATGTTTGATTTACCGGAAGACTATCT
>Ga0137375_10008587_pt1 | contig 12125 bp, 14 predicted proteins | sample SagtaG_24_FD_104936 | JGI IMG/M metagenome (GOLD analysis project Ga0137375, IMG submission 104936) | Vadose zone soil microbial communities from Sagehorn Ranch, Mendocino, California, USA - Sage1_R_113_16 metaG | ecosystem: Environmental > Terrestrial > Soil > Vadose zone | place: USA... | reverse complement strand
CGGATAGGGTGTCGGGTGTAGGGGGTCGGCCTCCGACTCCCTACTTCCTACTCCCTACTCCCACTACTGCGGTCTCCTGCGGCTCCTGGTTTTGGCCATTTCGCCTTTGTAAATCCAAACTTTCACGCCGATCGTGCCGTAGGTCGTGTTCGACACCGCCTGGCCGTAATCGATGTCCGCCTTCAGCGTGTGCAGCGGAAGGCGTCCGTCCTGGTACCACTCCGAACGGGCGATTTCCGCTCCGTTCAGCCGTCCGGCAACGCGGACCTTGATGCCCTTCGCACCGAAGCGAAAAGCGCTCTCCATCGCTTTCTTCATCGCGCGGCGGAAGGCAATGCGCCGCTCGAGCTGCGTGGCGATGTTCTCCGAGACGAGCTGTGCGTCGAGCTCCGGACGCTGGATCTCCTGGATGTTGATGTAGACCTCACCGTTGACCAGCTTCTGCAGCTCATCACGCAGCTTATCCACCTCGGCACCCTTGCGACCGATGATGATGCCCGGACGCGAGGTGTAGATGTTGATGCGCATCTTGTTCGCCGTGCGCTCGATGTCGATCTCGGACACACCGGCGTGCGACAACCGCTTCTTCAGATCCTCGCGAAGCTTCAGATCGCGATGCAGCGTCTCCGCGTAGTTCTTTCCCGCGAACCAGCGCGAGTGCCACGTCTTGTTGAATCCGAGCCGAAATCCGTATGGATTGACCTTCTGACCCAAACTTGCCTCCGTTATTTCGCTGCGCGCGCGCGACGTGGAGCACCAGCTTTCGCCGGGGTTCCGCCGCTCCACTCGTTCACCGCTTTGACTTCGTCCGACACATGCACCGTGACGTGCGCCTTCCGCTTCTGAATGCGATAGGCACGGCCCATCGGCGCGGGCTGGATCCGCTTCTCGCGCGGACCCTCGTTCACGTAGATTTTCGAAACCACGAGATCGTCCGCGTCAACGCCGGCTTCGCTGTTCTCCGCGTTGGCGATCGCCGAGCGGAGCAGCTTCTCGAGGTCCTTCGCCGAATGCTTCTTGGTGAAGCGGAGAATGCTCAGCGCCTCATCGACTTTCTTGCCGCGGATCAGATCCGCGACGAGGCGGACCTTCTGCGGCGATACTTTCAAATACCTCAGCGTTGCGGTCGCTTCCATTTCGATCTCCGTTAGGCCTTCGGCGCAGGCGCTGCAGCCGCAGCAGGTGCCGCGGTGGGCTTCGCCGTCTTCTCCACTTTCTTTCCGCTGTGCCCTTTGAACGTCCGCGTCAGCGCAAACTCGCCGAGCTTGTGACCGACCATGTTCTCGGAGATGTACACCGGCACGAACTTGCGCCCGTTGTGCACGGCGATCGTGTGGCCGACCATCTCCGGGATGATCGTGGAGCGGCGCGACCAGGTCTTGATGACCTTCTTCTCGCGCTCGCGGTTCATGGTCTCCACCTTCTTCGCCAGGTGGTCGTCAATAAATGGTCCCTTTTTCAGTGATCTCGTCATATGTTCTCCAGGACTGAGGACTGAGGACTGAGGACTGAGGACTGAGCTTTCTGCTCGCCTCGTCCACAGCCTGAATTCACTCAGTCCTCAGTCCTCAGTCCTTTATTTCTTGCCTCTCCGTTTGACAATGAACTTCGTCGTTCTCTTGTTGCGCCGCGTCTTGTAACCCTTCGTCGGCTGGCCCCAGGGGCTGACTGGATGGCGGCCGCCGGAGGTCTTGCCTTCACCGCCGCCGAGCGGATGATCGACAGGGTTCATCGACACGCCTCGGTTGTGCGGCATCTTTCCAAGGTGACGCGTACGGCCGGCTTTGCCGATGGAGACGTTCTCGTGCTCCAGGTTGCCGACCTGACCGATCGTTGCGTAGCAGCGATTGTGGATTTTGCGCATCTCGCCCGAGGGCAAACGCAGCGTCGCCCACTCGCCTTCGCGCGCCATGAGCTGCGCGCTCGTTCCCGCGGAACGGGCCATCTGCCCGCCCTTTCCTTCCTTCAGCTCGATGTTGTGAATCGTGGTGCCGAGGGGGATGGCGGAGAGAGGCAGAGCGTTGCCGACGAGAATGTCGGCTTCAGGTCCGGCCATGAGCGTCGTGCCGACCTGCAGACCATCCGGAGCGAGGATGTAGCGCTTCTCGCCGTCGTTGTAATTGAGCAGAGCGATGCGCGCGCTGCGGTTCGGGTCGTATTCGATCGCCGCCACCGTCGCCGGAATACCGCGCTTATCGCGACGAAAATCGATCTCCCGATATTTCTGCTTGTGACCGCCACCAATGAAGCGCGAGGTCACGCGCCCGCGATTGTTGCGGCCGCCCGTCTTCGGTTTGCCTTTGGTCAGGCTCTTCTCCGGCGTGGTCTTGGTGATCTCGTCAAACGACAGATGCGTTTGAGCCCGGCGGCCGGGAGTTGTCGGTTTATATGTTTTGACTGCCATAGTTGTAGTCCTGAGTGCTGAGTCCTGAGTGCTGAGTCCTGAGTGCTGAGTCCTGAGTGCTGAGTCCTGAGTGCTGAGTCCTGAGTGCTGAGTCCCGCCGCCCTTCTCAGGACCCAGGACTCAGAACTCAGGACTTTTCATTACACTCCCTCGATGAAATCCGGAGCCTTTTCTCCCTCTTTGAGCCGCACGTAGGCCTTGCGCCAGTCGCGGCGCTTGCCTGCGTAACGGCCCATCCGCTTCACTTTTCCGCGGACGTTGAACAAACGGACTTCGTCGACTTTCACTTTGAACAGTTGTTCGACGGCGTCCTTCACTTCGATCTTGTTGGCTTTCGGATCGACTTCGAAAGCGATCACGTTCAGCCCTTCTTCGCGCATGATCGAGCTCTTCTCGGTCACTAGCGGCCGGCGGATGATCTGATTCGCTTTCATGATTCGAGAGCCTCCGTCAACTGCTGCAGCGCGCTCTGGCTGAGCACGATGTAGCGGCTGTTGACAACGTCGTACACGTTCACGTGCAACGGATCGACGAGCAGCAGCTTCGGATTGTTCCGAGTGGCCAGAGCGAGGTTGGTGTTCTCGAATGAGTCGACGAGCAAAGCTCTTCCGTCGATTCCAATTTTGGTGACTTTGTCAGCGAGCGTTTTCGTCTTCGGCTCGTCGACCGAGAGATCGCTGAGAAGCACGAGCTTTCCTTCTTTCACTCGCCGCGACAGCGCGGACTTCAGCGCGTTTTTCTTCTCCTGCGAATTCATCTTGTAGGAGTAGTCGCGCGGAACCGGTCCGAACACCGTGCCGCCGTGACGATGAATCGGCGGACGATTGCCGCCCTGACGCGCGCGACCGGTGCCCTTCTGTCGGAACGGCTTCTTGCCCGAGCCGCTCACTTCCGAGCGGTTCTTCACTTTGTGCGTGCCCTGACGCAGCGACGCGAGGTAGTTGCGCACCGCCTCGTGGATCAGGTGCTCTTTGTACGGATAGGCGAAGATCTCTTCGGGGAGATCGACCGATCCAACTTTCTTGTTGTTCCAGTCTTTGACGTCAACTTTCGGCATGGCTATTCACCCTGCTTCCCGTTCTTCGAGAAGCGCACCACGACCAGGCCGTTGCGCCCGCCCGGAACCGCACCGCGAACGTAGAGAAGGTTGTTCTCTGCGTCCACTTTGGCGACGCGAAGATTCTTCACCGTCACCTGATCGCCACCCATCCGCCCACCCATGCGCATGCCTTTGAGCACGCGCGACGGGAACGCGGACGCGCCGATCGATCCGGGAGCGCGGTGGAACATCGAGCCGTGCGACGCGCGGCCACCTTTGAAGTGGTGACGCTTGACCACACCCTGAAATCCTTTGCCCTTGGAGCGGCCGATCACGTCGATCGAATCCCCGGGCTTGAAGATGTCCACCTGCACCTTGTCGCCGACATTCGCTTCGCCGTTGTACGGCAGCTCGACGAGCGTGCGAACCGGCGGAATGCCCGCCTTCTCGAAATGCCCGCGCTGCGCGCCGGTGATGCGGCGGTTGGAAACCTTCTCGACGAGGCCGACCTGCACGGCGTTGTAGCCGTCGTTCTCGGTGGTCTTTTTCTGCACCACGAGGCAAGGTCCGGCCTGAATCACCGTCACCGGGACGAGCGCACCATCCTCGGCGAACACCTGAGTCATGCCGACCTTCTTGCCAATGATTCCTTCGATTGCCATGTCATTCACCTTGTCGTGTAGGACCGCCGCCCCGGCGGTCAGCGACGCCGCCGAGGGCGGCGGCGCTACACCTATTTTCCGAACGCCTTGATCTCCACGTCCACACCTGCGGGGAGCTCGAGCTTCATGAGCGCGTCGACGGTCTGCGTCGTCGGCTCGAGAATGTCGAGCAGCCGCTTGTGAGTGCGCATCTCGAACTGCTCGCGTGATTTCTTGTCCACATGCGGGCTGCGCAGGACTGTGTAGCGCGACACCTGCGTCGGCAGCGGGATCGGTCCCGCCACTTTCGCTCCGGTGCGCTTTGCCGTGTCGACGATTTCCGACGTGGACTGATCGAGGACGCGGTAGTCGTACGCTTTGAGTCGGATGCGGATCTTTTCGTTCATCATTGTCTTTGCCTTTAAAGAACAGTTGGCCGCCGGAGGCGGCGGCCCTACACCGTTACTCGATAATGTCCGTGACCGTGCCGGCGCCGACCGTGCGGCCGCCCTCACGAATGGCGAAGCGAAGTCCCTTTTCCATGGCGATCGGCGCGATCAGGTTGATGGTCAGCGAGGTGTTGTCACCCGGCATCACCATCTCCGCTCCTTCCGGAAGCTCTGCGGTTCCGGTCACGTCGGTCGTACGGAAGTAGAACTGCGGACGGTAGCCATTGAAGAACGGCGTGTGACGGCCGCCTTCTTCCTTCGTCAGGATGTAGACCTCAGCCTTGAACTTCGTGTGCGGAGTGATCGAGCCCGGCTTGGCGCAAACCTGACCGCGCTCAACGTCCTTGCGCTCCGTGCCGCGGAGCAGCAGGCCGACGTTGTCTCCCGCCTCGCCCTGATCGAGCAGCTTGCGGAACATCTCGACGCCCGTGACGACCTTCTTCTGCGTCGGACGGATGCCGACGATCTCCACTTCCTCGCCGACCTTCACTTTTCCGCGCTCGATGCGGCCGGTGACGACCGTGCCGCGGCCGGAGATCGAGAAGATGTCTTCGACCGGCATCAGGAAGTCCTTGTCGATGGCGCGCTTCGGCATCGGGATGTAGTTGTCGACGGCGTCCATCAACTCCATGATCTTCTTGCCCCACTCGCTGTTCGGATCGCCGCTCTCCAGCGCCTTCAGCGCGGAGACGCGGATGATTGGGATCTCGTCGCCCGGGAACTCGTACTTGTTGAGATCGTCGCGGATCTCCATCTCCACGAGATCGAGCAACTCCGGATCCGCGGCATCGACCTTGTTCAGTGCCACCACGATGGACGGTACACCCACCTGGCGAGCCAGCAGAATGTGTTCCTTGGTCTGAGGCATGACTCCGTCAGTGGCGGCCACGACGAGGATTGCTCCGTCCATCTGCGCGGCGCCGGTGATCATGTTCTTGATGTAGTCGGCGTGTCCCGGACAATCGACGTGCGCGTAGTGGCGCTTGGCGGTCGAGTACTCGACGTGCGCGGTCGCGATGGTGATGCCGCGCTCGCGCTCCTCGGGAGCCTTGTCGATCTGGTCGAACGCAACGAACGTCGCCGTTCCCTTCGCCGCCAGAATCTTCGTGATGGCCGCGGTAAGCGTGGTCTTTCCATGGTCGACGTGGCCGATGGTGCCGACGTTCACGTGCGGTTTACTGCGGTCGAACTTTTCTTTGGCCATTTGCTTCTAACCTCCAGTCCTGAGTCCTGAGTCCGCCCGTCCTTCGTCTCTCAGGACTCAGGACTCAGGACTTTTTTATCCCGCCACCTTGGCAATCACTTCGTCCGCCACGCTCTTGGGTGCCGGCTCGTACGCAGAGAACTGCATCGTGTAGCTGGCGCGCCCCTGCGACATGGAGCGCAGTTGCGTGGCATAACCGAACATTTCCGAGAGAGGCACGTGCGCGCGAATGACCTTCGCACCGCCGCGCTCGTCCATGTGTTGAATCTTTCCGCGCCGGCGGGAAAGATCACCCATCACGTCGCCCGCGTAATCCTCGGGCGTAACCACTTCGACGTCCATAATCGGCTCTTTCAGAATCGGGCCCGCCTTCTTGGCCGCTTCCTGGAAGGCCATCGAGCCGGCGATCTTGAAGGCCATTTCGCTCGAATCGACGTCGTGATACGAGCCGTCGTACAGCGTCACTCGGATCCCGGTCATCGGATATCCGGCCAGAATCCCCTTCTCCATCGCCTCGCGGATGCCCTGATCGGTCGGCTTGATGAACTCCTTGGGGATGGCGCCGCCGACGATGCCGTTGACGAACTCGTAGTCCTTTTCCTTGTTTGGCTCGATGCGGATCTTGACATCGCCGAACTGACCTTTGCCGCCCGACTGGCGGACAAAGCGGCCGTGCGCATCCGCGTTGCGAGTGATCGCCTCGCGATACGCGACCTGCGGTTTGCCGACGTTCGCCTGCACGTTGAACTCGCGCATCATGCGATCGACGATGATCTCCAGGTGCAGCTCGCCCATGCCGCGGATGATGACCTGATTCGTCTCCACGTCCGTGTGGACCTTGAACGTGGGGTCTTCCTGCATGAGCTTGGCGAGCGCGACGCCCATCTTTTCCTGATCGGCTTTGGTCTTCGGCTCGATGGCCACGGCGATGACCGGCTCGGGGAAACTCATCGTCTCCAGGACGATTGCGTCGTCCTTGTCGCAGATCGTGTCGCCGGTGGTGACGCTGCGCAGTCCGACCGCGGCGCCGATGTCACCGGCCCACACTTCCTTGATCTCTTCGCGCTTGTTCGCGTGCATCTTCAGCAGACGACCAATGCGTTCGGTGTTGCCTTTGGTCGTGTTAAGCACGGCGGTGCCCGAGTCGACGTGTCCTGAATAGACGCGGAAGAACGCGAGCTGGCCGACGTACGGATCGGTCATGATCTTGAAAATCAGCGCGGAGAACGGCTCGTCATCGGACGCTTTGCGCTCGATGAAAGTCTCGTCGTCGGGATTGATCCCCTTCACCGGCCGGATGTCGACTGGCGAAGGAAGGTAGTCGACCACTGCATCGAGCAGCGGCTGTACGCCTTTATTTTTGAATGCCGATCCGCAGAGAACCGGCGTGATCTTCTGAGCGATCGTCGCTTCGCGCAGCGCGCCCTTCAGCTCTTCGATGCTGAGGGTCTCGCCGGCGAGATATTTCTCGAGCAGCTCATCGTGCTGTTCGGCGATCGACTCCACCATCTTCTCCCGATAGTGCTCGGCGTCGGCTTTCATCTCTGCCGGCACGTCCACCACCTCGTACTTCGCGCCGAGCGTTTCGTCCTTGAAGACGAGCGCTTTCATCTGCACGAGATCGACGACGCCTTTGAATTGATCTTCAGCGCCGATGGGAAGCTGGAGCGGAACTGCGTTCTTGCCGAGTTTCTGCTTGATCTGGTTCACGACGGCCATGAAGTTCGCGCCGACGCGATCCATCTTGTTGACGAAGGCAATGCGCGGCACACCGTACTTGTCCGCCTGACGCCAGACGGTCTCCGACTGCGGCTCCACTCCGCCGACCGCGCAGAAAACGCCGACGGCGCTATCGAGGACGCGCAGCGAGCGCTCCACTTCGACGGTGAAGTCGACGTGGCCAGGCGTATCGATGATGTTGATGCGGCAATCGCCCCAGAACGCAGTGGTGGCAGCCGAGGTGATGGTGATGCCGCGTTCCTGCTCCTGGACCATCCAGTCCATGGTCGCAGTTCCCTCGTGGACCTCGCCGATCTTGTGCGTGATCCCCGTGTAATAGAGGATGCGCTCGGTCGTAGTCGTCTTCCCGGCATCGATGTGGGCCATGATGCCGATGTTTCGCGTCTTCTCCAGAGGGACTTGCCGTGCCATCGTGTTCTTCGTTCTTTGTTGTTCGTTCTTCGTGCCTCGTTGACCGCAGAAGCGGCAACCTCCCCGCTCTTCGACGAACAACGAAGAACGGAGAACTGAGAACCTTTTTGAGTTTCCCGTTGCTCGGTCCGGAACCGCAGAACCACCGCTTTCTGTGTTATCCGGTCGAGACGGAGCTTGGGAAAACTGAAATGTTAAATGTTGAATGTTAAATGTTGAATCTAAAACATTGAATTTCCGCCGCAGCGCTCAATTCAACATTCAACATTTGACATTCGCCGTACTGCCTACCACCTGTAATGGGCAAAGGCTTTGTTGGCCTCCGCCATTTTGTGCGTATCTTCTTTTTTCTTGATCGCGTTGCCACGGTTGTTCGCGGCATCCATGATCTCGCCCGCGAGTTTGTCCTGCATCGTCTTCTCGCCCCGGCCGTTCGCAAACGTGATCAGCCATCGAATGGCCAGCGCGGTCCGGCGCGCAGGCCGCACCTCGATGGGAACCTGATAATTCGATCCCCCCACCCGGCGGCTCTTGACTTCCAGCGTCGGCTTGACGTTGTCGACCGCCTTCTTGAAGAGCTTCACAGGATCGTCTTTCGCCCGATCCTCGACCTTCTTCAGCGCGCTGTAGAACACGCGCTCGGCAACCGACTTCTTGCCCTGCAGCATCAGTGAGTTGATGAACTTCGTCACCAACTGGCTGTTGTAAACCGGATCCGGCAGGATCTCGCGGTTCGGAACTTCGCGTCGACGAGGCATTGGCGTTAACCCTTCTTCGGCCGCTTCGCGCCGTACTTGCTGCGGCCCTGCATCCGCTTGGCCACGCCGACGGTATCGAGCGTGCCGCGGATGACGTGATAGCGAACACCCGGCAGGTCCTTCACGCGACCTCCGCGAATGAGCACGATCGAGTGCTCCTGGAGGTTGTGGCCGACGCCGGGGATGTAGGTGGTGACTTCAACTCCGTTCGTCAGACGCACGCGGGCGACCTTGCGGAGCGCGGAGTTCGGCTTCTTCGGCGTCGAGGTGTATACACGCGTGCACACGCCGCGCTTCTGCGGGCTCGATTGCAAAGCCGGCGATTTGGTCTTGTAGCGGACCTGATCGCGGCCCTGGCTGACGAGTTGGTTGATCGTTGGCATTCGTTAAGATTTCCTTGTTCAAACACACGTACAGCGAAAGATGACTGCCCTTGGAAGGCAAACCCGCGAACTGTAACCACGGATTTCCGGACTGTCAAGCCCGGAACTCGACTAACGCCAGTTGGGTCAACGATATTTCAGCTATCCTCGGCCGTGTCCATACCCCGAATCGCCGCCTCGATCTTCCTCGGAATCGCGGTTTTCGTGGTGGCCGCGGACGTCATTTTCGGACCTTGGGATCATGACGGCGGCGCCTACCTCCTGCGAGGTGCGTATGTAGCCGACGGGCTGCGGCCCTACGTCGATTACCCCTCGATTTACCCCCCGCTTGTCGACATTTTGACGGCTCTTGCGGTCCGCCTCCCCCTCGGCAGGCTGGCGATCGCGGTGCTGCTGCCCGTCGGGTGGATCGTGGCAAACTGTGCGGCAACGGCCGGGCTCGCGTTTCTGATCACCCGAGAATGGACTCCCTCGCTGATCCTCGGCGGCCTTTTTTCGTTTTTCGCCATCGCCAACGGCGGCAACCACCTAACGCTCGAGCACGCCGTCGCGTTCTTCGGTTTGCTCGCATTCGCGTCTGCATTCGCCGAACGACCCTTTCTGGCAGGACTCTTTGCCGCTTGCGCCGCACTGAGCAAACAGAACGGCGCCCTCGTCTTTCTGCCCGTCATTGTCCTCTGCAGCCGCCGAGACCTCGGCCGGATCATTGCCGGCGCAGCGATACCGTTCGTACTCGTGGCGGCTTGGATGCGCGACATTCCAGCGATGGTGCAAGCGTGCGTGAGCGACCTCATCACCTACTCGAGGCAGCCGGCGCTGTCGCCGCCGCTATCGTCCGAGTTCGCCCGGAGTCCCGAAACGGTAATCCTTTTGGTAATCGTAGCGGCTGCGGCATTCCTCGCCCGCTCTCGCGTCGTGGTATGGATCGCGCTCGCTTGCGCAGTTCTCGAATTTCTGCCGCGCACCGTCCGGAACTATCCGCACTACACAATCAATCTGTGGCCGTTTCTGGTGCTGATCCTCGCGCTCGCCATGACTCCGCGCGTGCGCGTCGTGCTGGCCGCATTGGCGATCCTCTCAATTGTGATGGTCGCTCAGAGGGGGAGGGGCCAATGGCACGCGCCGTCGCCGCTTCTCACGACATTCGCCGCGGCCGCCGATCGCGTCGCTGCAGTCACACCGCCAGACAGCAGGGTCAGGCAGTACGGCTCAGAACCGATCATCGAATTTCTCGCCGCACGGCAGGAGGATGTCATCAGCAAGCCGGTCGCATCGGTGTTCGGCGCGAAATGGGACGGCAGCGGGATGTACTCGACTCCGCCATCGCCCTCAACAACCGTCGTGGTCATCGATCGAGGCCAGCCGTGGGTGCGCAGTGTCGTCGAGGATCTCGGCGCGCGCGGCTTTGTGAATGTGGGCGTCTTCGGCCGTATCGCAATCTTCAGAAGTCGACCCACGTCCCACGACCGCGCCGCTGCGCCTCCTGGAAAAGGAATTGCGCGGACGCGAGATCCTCGACCGCCAGACCGAGCGACTTGAAGAGCGTGATCTCCTCTTTTGACGTGCGCCCCTTTGCCTGTCCGATCAGAATCTCGCCGATCTCGGCTCGGATGTATTCCGGTCCGACCCCCGACATCAGGTAGTCGCCCGATTCGTTCAGTGTCGACTCGCGTCGATCGACGAACAGCGATGCCGTCTTCATCGTCTCGGTGTCGATCTCGCGCGAGGTTTTCACGCTCGATCCGACGGCGTTGATGTGCGCGCCGGGCGCAATCCACTCGCGCTCGAGCACCGGCTCGCGAGAGCTGGTGGCGGTCACGATGATGTCGGCGCCGCGAACGGCTTCTTCCGCGGAGTTTGCCAGTTGCCTTTCGGTGCGACTGAAAATCCGCACCTCTTTGATGTCGCGCACGAGCGGAATCGCTTGGAGATGGCTCTGGCCCTGAACGCCGGCGCCGAGGATTGCCAGGATGTGGGCGTCATCGCGAGCGAGGAGTTTCGTGGCGACGGCCGACACCGCCGCGGTACGGATGGCGGTGATTGCCGACGCATTCATGATCGCCTTCGGTGCGCCAGTCTCACCGTCGTGAAGAATGACGCAGCCGAGGTGCGTGTCGAGGCCGCGGGCAGGGTTGCCGGGATAAACACAAACTTCTTTCAAACCATAGTCGCCGCGATAGGCGGGCATGAGACCGAGAATGCCGGCGGATCCCTCGCCGCGGGTCATGCTGCGAAGCGGATTGGTCACTTTTCCGCGCGCAAGATCGGCAAGGGCCTCCTCCATCACCGCGATGCAGTCGCGCATGGTGAGGAGCTGATGGACTTCCTGCTCGCTCAAGATGAGAAGCTTCATCGCAGCGATTGTATCGGTTCGTACAACCAAAACCGCTCGTCAGTTTTCTCGAATATCGGGCGCTGATTGGTGTAGAGGAGCCGGAACCCATGCGCCGGCGGGTTGGGCATCTCCACATTAAAGAGGAGCAGCCATCGGCTCCCATGGAAGTGCAGCATGGCCAGCCGTTCGGCAATCGGATACGGCACGTTCAGAGCGCGTTCGAAGGAAGAGTCCCACATCATGTAGGTTCCGTAGTCCTGAAGACCGGCGTACCAGAAGCGCTTTCCCGGAAGGTATGGCAGCAGCGCCTCGCACTGCGTCAGATTGTGCGCCGCGATCTCGTACCGATCGAGACCGCGATCGCGGATGAATTCCGCAATCTCCTTTGCGCCGGAGAAGCTGGCGCGGATGTCGAGCGCCCAATATCGCACCGCAACACCAGCGGAGAACAGCAGAGACAAATTGAGCAGGATTGCGGCGGCGGTTTCGAAGCGATGATCTATCGATTCGCTGCCGATCCAGATCGCCGCGATGGCCAGGGCGAGAATGAATCCCGCGTGCCGGAGACCTCCATACCAAATGAATGTGTAGACCGCCGCCAGGCCGGCGACGACGAGCCAGAAAACGAACAGGGCTCCGCGCGACCGGCGCAAAGCGACGGTCAGCAGAAGCAGAATCAACATGCTGCCGACAAAGCCGATCGCCTCCGGCGCCGTCGGAAAGAAGGCGCCTGATATCGCGGACTGAAAGGTTTGCGGTCG
>Ga0137375_10008584_pt1 | contig 12129 bp, 18 predicted proteins | sample SagtaG_24_FD_104936 | JGI IMG/M metagenome (GOLD analysis project Ga0137375, IMG submission 104936) | Vadose zone soil microbial communities from Sagehorn Ranch, Mendocino, California, USA - Sage1_R_113_16 metaG | ecosystem: Environmental > Terrestrial > Soil > Vadose zone | place: USA... | reverse complement strand
CCCGAGCCGCGCGAACGCCTGGCCGAGCTCGGCGCCGACCGGGCCGCCGCCGATGACGAGCAGCGTGGCGGGCAGCCGCTCGCAGTCGAACACCGTCTCGTTGGTCAGGAAGCCCGCCTCCCGGAGCCCGGGGAGGTCGGGCACCCGTGGCCGCGATCCCGTCGCCAGGACGATGTGTCGCCCCCAGATCGTTGGTCCGCCGTCGAGCCGGACTTCGTGAGCCGATTGCAGTCGGCCCGCCGTCAGATGGACCTCCACCCCGAGCGCGGTGAACCGCTCCACGGAGTCGTGTGGTGCGACGTGCGCCCGGGCTCGCCGCACGTAGTCCATCACGGCTCCGAGATCTTGCGGGGCGAGCGGCGCCACCCCGCGGATTCCGTAGCTCGAAGCGGTGCGAATGGTTTGGGCGACCTTCGCCACGCGGAGCAAGGCCTTGGAGGGGACGCAGCCGTAGTTGAGGCAGTCGCCTCCCATCCGGTGCTTCTCGACGAGCGCGACCCGGGCCCCGGCGAGGGTGCCGCCTGCCGCCACCGTCAGTCCGCCCGACCCTGCCCCCAGCACGATCAGGTTGTAGCGCTCCATGCCTCCTCCTCGATCCGTGGCGCCGCGCGACGACGGCCGCGCGTCATTGTCGCGCGTCGGCTCGAGGCGTTGCGGGCTGGAACATCCCCACGGGATCGCGTGTTATAGATAGGCGATTCCTGGTGGGACAACCGATGCACGTGCTGCGCTTCCTCGCCGAACTCCGGCGGACCGCGTGCGAGCCGACGGTCTTTCGGCGCTGCGGCGCGATTGCGCTCGTCGTTGGTACACTGCTCACGGTCGTCAACCGCGGTGATGCGATCGTGGCGGGGTCGTTCGATCGGGTCCTTGGGCTCCGCATCCTCGGGAACTATTTGATTCCATTCGTCGTGGGCAACCTCGGCACGATGGCTCCGCGACCGCCGAGAGAGGACCAGGAACGCCGACCTCGCTAAATTAGATTAGTGTTCGAGCTCTAGCTCTGTGCCCATGGCCTCGTTGACACGGTTCGTGAAGTTCGCGGCGGCAATGCTCAGCGTGAGCTGCATGAGGCCCTCCGCGGACAGGTCGCGCTTGAGGTCGTCGACGAGCTTGCCGTCGACGTGGACCTTCTTCGTCATCTCCTCGGCGTAGCGGATGACCCGACGCTCGAGATCGGAGAACAACGGGCTCGTCTCGTACTGCGGGAGCGCGTCGAACTTCTCCTTGGGCACTCCAACCCTCTGACCGAGGGCCGCGTTGTGGGTCGCTCAGTAGTTGCAGCCGTTCAGCTGTGACGCCTTGACGTAGGCGAGCTGGCGGAGCTTGATGTCGAGCGCGCCCTCCCGGAGCGTGGGGTACCACGCGAAGAACGGCGGCAAGGATCTCGCGTGATGCGCCATGAGCTTGAAGAGGTTCGATACGCGGCCCATCGCCTTCTGGGCCTTGTCGTAGACCTCTTGAACCTCGGGCGGAGCTTGATCGTGCTCGATGTAGGGCAACCGTGCAGCCATTCGGGATTCTCCTTTCTCTTCGCCTTGCGCCTCACCGACCGAGCGGCGGGGCCAAAGCGCCGGCGGGGAATCGGGCGCCCGGCAGGAGGTGTTCGAAGCGACCGCCCGGCGCGACGTCGGCGGCGGTCATGTCGGCCATCGGCGGGTCGAGCCGCATGCCGTGCGCGATGGTGTTGAACGACACGTAGTGCATGACGGCGCCCGCGACTTCGACCACGCCACGGTCCGTGAGGTCGCAGCGCGTCCTGAGAAAATGCGTCAGGTACGTGATCCAGTACTGGCTCTGGCGGAGCTGCGCGACCGCGAGCGCCGCGCAGCCCTTGACGAGCTCGTCGAGCGTTCCCGCACCCAGCACGAGACGGTCCTTGCGCCACGTCGATTCCAGCAAGCGAGGCAGATGGGCCAGAGCGCGCCACACTACGGGGATGTGGTCGATGCCGAGGGCATCCTTGGACCAGCCGCGAATCTCGGCGAGCGTCGCGGCCGCGTCGGGAGCGCTCGTTTCGTCCAGCAGGGGAACGGTCGCGACGCCGTCCGGAGCGGTGTGCGGGACATCGGGCCGCAGGTCGAACGCCGCCGCGATGGACGTGAGACTGGCCACGTGCTCGGCGACGGCGGCCACCTCGGCGACGCCGCGCTCGGTTCCCGTCAGCCGCAACACGGCGGCTGAATGCACCGTGAGTCAGAAGTTGCAGCGGTTGGTCATCGAGACCGCCACGTGCATCGCTTCCTTGGCGAGCTGCGGAAGCGACCCGTGCATGCGATAGCCGTGCAGGGTCTGCTCGTAATTGGCTTCGAGCCAGGCCGGCCAGTGCGCCTGGACGCCGAAGATCCCCGGACGCAGCACGTCTTCGGGGCGCTGGCCCATGCGCTTGGCGACCCGTTCCAGGATCGTCTGGTCGTCCGGCGAGAGGTCGGAGAGCTGACGCGTATGGAGTGTGGTCATGGCGCTCCTTTCATTCGCGTCCTCGTGTGCCCTTGACAGCTCCTTCGCGTATCAGTTCGACGCGCGGTAACGTGGAGACCGTGAAGTATCGCACGACACTCGGGGAAGTCGACGGCGTCAGACGTTCGGTCCTCGGGCTCGTCCCGGCTGTCCTCCTCGCGGTGCTCGCGCCCGGGTCGGCGGAGGCAGGCAAGGCCAACGTCGTCTTCGTCGAGGTCGCCCAGGAAGACGCCGACACGTGGATGTTCGCCGTCACGGTACGACATGACGACCGCGACCCCGACCACTGGGCCGACTGGTGGCGTGTGCGCACGGTGGATGGGCGCGAGCTCGGGCGGCGGGTGCTGCTCCACTCGCATGTCGACGAACAGCCGTTCACACGTGACGAACGCATCCGAATTCCCCACGACGTCCGCGCCGTCGTGGTCGAGGCGCACGACAAGGTGCACGGGCTCGGCGGCACCACGGTGACGGTAGACCTCTCCAAGCCTTCTGGGCCGAACTTCCGGCGGCGAGCCCGGTGATGCTCACACGCCGTGAGACTGTGACCTGAGGCAGGAGGGCGCCACGGCCCGTGGACCAACCGTGGCGCCCAAGACCGTCGCTACTTCTTCGCCCCGCAGGGGTTCTTGGCGGCACACGGGTTCTTGGCCGCGCAGGGGTTCTTCGCGGCGCAGGGATTCGCCGCGCCCGCCTGCGCCGTCTGGACTTCCTTGATCGCGAGCACTTTCTGACCGCCCGGCGCCTCGTAGAGGTCGCCCTTGATCGTCACCACGCGCTCCAGGTGCTCGCGGATCTGTGAGTTCGGATCCACGAAGGGTTTGTCGGCCATCAGCGTGTACAGCACGTTGGCCTTCTCGTCGAGCAGGGCCATCCGGACCCCGGCCTTGTCGCAGCCGATCGCACACTCCCGGTGTCCCTCGCCCTTTTGTCCCATGGTGAGCATGCAAACGTTGTCGACGACCCGCCCCGTCACCGTGGCCGGCTTGCCCTTGGCCGACTGCGCCACAGCTCCCGTTGCCATCAGGACCACGAACGTCCCCGCCAGCGCCGCGACCCGATTCCACGCTCTCATAGGCCCTCCTCGGCGATCATGTCGCTACACACGGGGAACCCGGTTGGCGGGCGTCTTATTCCGGCCGCGTCGGTTCAGCGGGTCGGGGGGACCGCGAGCAAGCCCGCGATCAACGCCTTTCCTGCGGGCGAAGCCCAGTCACGCGGCCCAACGATGCGGCCGAGCAGACGTCCCTCCCGGTCGATCAGGAACACGGTCGGGGTCGCGATCACGCTGTACTGCCGGTTCACCTCGCCGTCGGTGTCGAGGAGGATCGGGATCGTGACCTTCTTGTCGCTGGCCCACGCCGCGACCGTAGAGTGGCTTTCCTGAATGTTGACGGCGACAACGGACAGCCCGCGTGGGGACAGCTCGCGGTGCAACTGCTCGACGGTCGAGGGTAACTCCCTCGTGCAGTGCGGTCACCAGGTCGCCCAGAAGTAGAGCAGCACCGGGCGCCCGCGGAGATCGGCGAGCGTCGCCGATTTTCCGTCGAGGCTCTTCAAGCTGAACGCCGGGGCCGCCTTGCGCTCGGTCGGCGTCACGCGGAACCCCTGCATGAGCGCGTCGAGTTCGGCGGCGCGGCCGGGAGCGGTGAGCAACAGGCCGGCGAGCACCGAAGCGATCGAGGTCAATCGCATGGAGCGGGTCATGCTGTTTCTCTCCTCTCGAGCCGCGGTGAATCTAGCTCCTTCGACGTGTCCGTCCGCAACGCGCCCGCCTCGACGGTGACGACGACCGCCAGCGATACCAGCGTCAGCGCGACGATCGAGCCGCGCATCGCGTGTTACAGCCGCGTCTGCCGGGCCCGCTCTTCACGCAGTCGGTCGGCACACTCGAGAAGGGCGTCGTAGTCGAGCATCGACACGAGGCCGTACACCGCCTGGCCGTCGGTCCACGAGACCGTCCGGAAGCCCTTCCGCTTGTAAGTGAAATAATCCTGGCCTCGATAGCTCACCCGATCGCCCCGCAGCATGCCCTCGGAGGTCGGCAAGGGAACCATGAACACCGACAGCAACGTCCGCCCCTTCTCGTAGAGGAGATAGGCCGCCTTTCGCTCGTGCGCGTCGGCGAGCCGCGCTCCGGTCAGGCGGATTCCCGACGGCGAATAGTCCGGCACCGTCACCCGCATGCCGGCGCGCGTCCAGAACCACTCCGCCACTTCACGGGGGTCCGTCGAGGCGAGCTCGGCGGGGTGCTCGATCTGCGCGTAGGCGATGTGCTTGTCCACCAGATCGGCGACGAGCGGCGGTGGCGTGCGGGCCGGCAGCAGCACGGCCATGACGATCGCCGCGGCGACGGCGATAGCCGGCAGCGGGAGCCACCGACGGCCCTTCGCGACGGCGGCCTCACGCCGGATGTGGCGGAGGATCCCCGCCCGCAGCTCGGAGGGCGCCGGGTCGCGCGGCTGCCGCCGGAGCAGCTGCCGGAGCTCACGCTCGGCGCTGGCCAGTGCCGCGCAGTGGCGACACTCCAGGCAGTGGCTCTCGACGTCGGCGATCTCGCTCACCATGAGTTCGCCGTCCACGTAGGCGGGAAGCCGGGTCCGGATCTCCGCGCAGTTCATTCCTGCTCCTTCACGTACCCGTGCTCGCGCGCCAAACGGACGAGCGCTCGGCGGAGCAGCACCCGACCCCGCGACAATCGCGACATCACGGTCCCGATCGGACAGCCGACGACCTCAGCCACCTCACGGTACGTCAGCCCCTCGATGTCGACCAGCATGACCATCTCCCGGAACGCGAGCGGCAGCGTCGTGAGCGCGCGATCGACATCCCCGTGGAGCATCGTCTGGAGGAACTGCTCCTCCGGATTCCGGTCGACCTGGGTGTCGGTCGCCATCTCCAACTGATCGGGGCCTCCCATCTCGGCTTCCAGGACCTCCCGGCCCTTGGACCGGACTCTGTTCAGGAACACGTTCCTCAGGATCGTGAAGAGCCAGGCGCGACAGTTCGTTCCGGGATTGAACCGATCGAAGCTCCGGAACGCACGCAGGAATGCCTCCTGGACGACGTCCTCGGCCTCCGCACGGTTCCGCGTCAACCGCAGGGCGACGTGATAGAGCGCGTCGAGGTGGACCAGGGCCACCCGTTCGAACTCTTCCGACCCGCCGCCCCCTGGCTTCCAGTCGATCAGGCTCTCCCCCCGTCGTCCCTGCTAACCCGCCGGGCTCGCCATCTATTCCCGAGGCCAAAGGGTTCGATCTCCCGAGGAGTCCCGTGCTCGACCCTCTGCGGTGCCGGCTTTGCCTTGTCGGGGACCACATAGTAGGCTACCCGGCACACGATCCCGCCCGCCGGAGGCGAAGTGCTGAACGCATCGTCACTCCGCAAAACGCTCGGCTTCCTGCTGGTGCTCGGCGTCTGGCAGTCGCTCGCGAGCCTCGGCGCGATCAACCCATTCCTGCTGCCGCCTCCCACGAAGCTCGTCACCGCGGCGTACGAGCTCCTCGCGGACGGCTCGCTCTTCCGGCACGTCGGCGCCAGCCTGGAGCGCGTGGTCGTCGGATTCCTCCTGGCCGCGCTCTGCGGCCTGGTCCTCGGAGTCGTGCTGGGCTCGTCGAGGATGGTCACCGATCTCCTCGGGCCGCTCGTGGAGTCCCTGCGGCCGATTCCGCCGATCGCCTGGACGCCGATCGCGATTCTCTGGTTCGGGGTGGGCAACGCGCCCAGCTACTTCCTCGTCTTCATCGGGGCCATCTTTCCCGTATTCGTGAACACGTTCGCCGCCGTCCGCAACATCGACCGGGCCCAGATCAACGCCGCGCTCTGCCTCGGCGCCGGGCCCTCGCTCCTCGTCCGGGACATCCTGATCCCGGCGGCGCTGCCCATCATCTTCCCGGGCCTCAAGATCGCCCTGGGAATCGGCTGGATGTGCGTGGTGGCGGCGGAGCTCATCGCCGCGCATTCGGGTCTCGGCTACATGATTCAGCAGAATCGCGTCCTCCTGCAGACCCAGAACGTGGTGGTCGGCATGGTGACCATCGGGATCATCGGCTACGCGATGAGCGGCGCGATGAGCGCCATCGAGAGACGCCTGATCCCCTGGAGCCAGGCCGTCAGGTAGGATGACGGCCCAGCTCGCCATCGAGGGGGTGGCCCAGCAGTTTCCGGCGCGGGGCGCCGGCGCTCCCGTCCGGGCCCTGGATGGGATCGATCTCGAGGTGTCGTCGGGCGAGTTCGTCTCGCTCCTCGGGCCGAGCGGCTGCGGAAAGTCCACGCTGCTCAGGGGGCGCCGATGTCAAGACGGTCAGGATCGGCTGGCAGCCGACGACGACCGTGGAGGCGCAGATCGCGCACACCCTGGCGAAGACCAACATCCTCGAGCTCAACGGCCTCAAGGGCCAGCCGACGATGTTCAGCTACGGGCCCGCCGTGAACGAAGCGCTCATCGCCGGGGCGATCGACGTGGGCTTCATCGGTGACATGCCGTCGGTGTCTCTGCTCGCCACCGGTGCTCCCATCACGATCATCGCGAAGCAGTCGGTCTTCCGCGGCTCGATCGTCGCGTCCACCAAGTCCGAGATCAAGACACTGGCCGACCTCAAGGGCAAGAAGCTCTACGGCCCCTATGGGAGCTCGATCTATCGCGCCGCCCAGACGATGCTGCAGGACGCCGGCTTGAAGCCGGGAAAGGACGTGGAGCTGGTCAACATGGGCTTCGCCGATCTTTCGGATGCCCTCAAGGCCGGCAAGATCGACGCGCTCTTCGTCTGGGACCCATGGATCGCGCTATTCGAGAGTCAAGGCCTCGGTCGGGTCCTCAAGTCGGACTCGTCTCTGACCATGGTGGTCGCCATGCGCGACGACTACATCAAGGCGAACCCCGACGCGGTGGAGAAATTCCTGAAGGCGCACAAGGAGGCTCTGCTCTTCGCCGCCCTCAACCACGGGATGGTGAACGAGTGGTTCCGTGAACCGGAGGCGGCCCGCCGCCTCGACGTCAAGATCATCCAGGAGGCCACCGCCTACGACCCGCAGTGGAATGCGAAGCGGCTCGCCGACCTCAAGCTCGCGTTCACCCCCGCGGAGTTCGAGCGCTACAAGGAGGTCGCGCGCTTCGCGCAGGAGCTCAAGATCACGCCGGTGCTGTCGCCCGTGGACAAGCGTACCGACATGACGATCGCGCGGAAGCTGGACGCGGCCGAATGGAAGTTCGACCCCAAGGACGTACGCGTCGAGAGGAAATGACCGGTCGCCACGATGGCATGTGTTCATAGGACGGCCGAGGATCTCTACCATCCCGGCCCGGCCGAGGCCGTGCCGTGGATCGTTCGCGACGCCCGCGGCTACGCCGTCGTGGGGCCGCCCTGCGACCGGTGCGGGGCCTGCGAGTGCGTGCCATGCGAGTGTCACGGCGAGCCCATCCACGAGCGGGGGTGCGTGGGGCTCTCGTACGCCTTCGTCAGGCTCGATCGCTGGACGGCGCTCTGCGAGTCGTGCGCGCGCATCGAGGGGATCGAGATCGTGACGTGCACGTGTCCGCCGCTGCATACATTCTCGTTGACACCGCGTCCGCCGAAAACGTAGGCTTCGCCCACTTCACCGAACCTCACCGTCCAAGAGCGGTTCCAGCGCAGGAGGAGGGCCGTGCGATGAGTGACGGACCAGTGACCTCGAAATCTCGGTCGGAGCGCCCCAGGTCCTCGGGCCGGCGCGCCTTTCTGCGAGGCGGTGTCGCGCTGGCCGGCAGCGCCTTGGCCGCGGGCGCCGGGGGCGTCCGGCTCGCCGCCGCGCAGTCCTCCCCCGTCACCCAGCCGCTCCCGATCCCGGACTGGACGAAGACACCGGGGCGCCCGATCCCGCCGGAGATGTACGGGATGCCGTCCAAGTACGAATCGCGTTTCATGCGGCGCCGGACGGACGTGTTCGTCAACAAGCAGAACTGGTCGGACTGGAGCATGTCGCCGCTCCAGTCCCAGCACGGGATCGTGACGCCGAACGGCGTGTTCTTCGAGCGTCACCACGCGGGAACGCCGTCCATCGATCCCCAGAAGCACCACCTCGTGATCCACGGCATGGTCAAGCAGCCGCTGATGTTCACCATGGACAATCTGATGCGGTATCCCGCGGTCTCGCGCTTCCATTTCCTGGAGTGCTCGGGCAACACGCTCGCCGACTGGACGAAAGCCGCGTCGACCACCGTGCAGCAGGCGCACGGCCTGCTGTCCTGCGCGCAGTGGACGGGCATCCCCGTCTCCTGGCTCCTCGACGAGGCGGGTCTGCAGCAGGGCGCCAAGTGGGTGCTGTTCGAGGGCGCCGACGGATCGTCCCACACACGATCGATCCCCATCGAGAAGGTGATGAACGACTGCTTGATCGCCTACGGCATGAACGGCGAGGCGCTCCGCGAGGAGAACGGCTACCCGCTGCGTCTGCTCATCCCGGGCTGGGAAGGCAACGTGTCGGTGAAGTGGCTGCATCGGATCAAGGTCGTCGACCAGCCGGCGCACTTCCGCAGCGAGACCGCGCGCTATACGGATCCGATGCCGGAAGGCAAGTGGCGCCAGTTCAGCTTCGAGATGGAGTGCAAGTCGGTGATCACGAGCCCGTCGGGCGGCATGAAGCTGCCCGGGCCAGGCGTGTACGAGATTCGAGGCTTCGCGTGGTCGGGCAACGGCAGCATCGCCGCCGTGGACGTCACGGCGGACGGCGGCCGCAACTGGCAGCCCGCCGTCGTCGAGCAGCCGATCATGGACCGGTGTCTCACGCAGTTCCGCTACCGCTGGCGCTGGGACGGCCGGCCGGCGAAGATCGCCAGCCGCGCCATCGACAGCACGGGCTATGTGCAGCCGACCGCCGAGGAGATCAGCCGGGTCCGCGCCATCGTCGGCTTCGTGCAGCATCACAACGGGATCTTTCCCTGGTCCGTCTCCGCCAACGGGGAGGTCAAGAATGCGATCGCCTAGAACCTCGGTCATGGTCGCAGTGATCGTAGCCGTCGGCGTCGGCGCGACCATGGTCACCGCGCAGGAGCCGCAGCTCGGGCGGCCGCGCGTCGGGTTCGGCACGCCGATCACGGAGCAGGCCATCGCGCCGTGGAACATCGACATCCGGACCTCCGACGGCAAGGGTCTGCCGCCCGGCAAGGGGACCGCCGCCCAGGGCAAGAAGATGTATGACGCCAAGTGCGTGGCGTGTCACGGCGACAAGGCGGCGGGCGGCTCGATGTACGGCTCGATGGTCGGCGGTATCGGCTCGTTCACGACGAAGACGCGGGTCCTCACGCCGGGCAGCATGTACCCCTACGCGCCGATCCTGTTCGACTACACGCGGCGCGCGATGCCCATGGACAACCCGCTGACCCTCACCAATGACGAGGTCTACGCCATCGCCGCCTACATCCTGGCCCTCAACGGCCTCATCCCGGACACCGCGGTCATGGACGCCGAGAGCCTGCCCAAGGTGAAGATGCCGAATCGCGAGGGATTCATCCCCGATACCCGTCCCGACGTCAAGACGCCGCGGTGCATGACCGATTGCCCGCCCATCGGCGTGGTGAAGTAGCCGCATGCAAAAGAGGAGAACCGCGATGCCCGATCGTGGTCGAGGCTCGGATGGCGCACGTCGGCGGCGGCTCGTTCTCGCGGTGATCGCGTGGCTCGCGATCACCGGATCCGCCACCGCCCAGGCGCCGCTCACGGTGGGGCTCGACGGCACCTTCGCGCCGCACGCCATGCCCAAGCTCGGCGGCGGGGTCGAGGGGTTCAACGTCGACATGGCCAACGAGATCGGGCGCCGTCTCGGCCGGCCGATCACCATCGTCGCCCAGGAGTTCTCGGGCCTGGTCCCCGGGATGAACGCCAAGCGCTTCGACTTCCTCGTCGCCCCCGTGACGGTGACGGCCGAGCGCGCCAAGACGATGCTGTTCTCCGAGGGTTACCTGAACACCGATTACCAGTTCGTGCTCAAGAAGGACAGCCCCGACATCAGCAAGCTCGAGGATCTCAAGGGCAAGACCATCGCCGTCAATCGGGGATCCATCTACGACACCTGGGCGCGCGACAACATGGGCAAGTACGGCTTCCAGGTCGAGAACTTCAACACCACGCCGGACGCCGTCCAGGCCGTGCTCTCGGGCCGCGCCTACGCGAACCTCGCCGGCAACACCGCGGCGGCGTGGGCCGTGCAGAAGACGCCCGGGCTCAAGCTCTCCTACACGATCAAGACCGGGCTCGTGTGGGCGATTCCCTTCCGCAAGGACGACGCGGCGATGCGCAACCAGGTCGAGGAGGTGGTCGAGTGCATGAAGCTCGACGGCTTCTTCGCCAAGCTCAGCGAAAAGTGGCTGAGCGTGAAGCCGGAGCCGGGCTCGCCGGCGGTCACCGTCTATCCCGGCTACGGCACGCCGGGCTTCGAGGGCTACGAGCAGACCGCGCACAAGCCGAAATGCTCGTAGGGCGGGGCTCGTCCCCCGCCGGCAGTCCGCCCGCCTGACGCTTTGACCACGTCTCCCGGCGCGCGGGCGCCCATCCTCGATGTGGTCGGCCTGCACAAGCACTTCGGCGCGCTCCACGTGCTCCGGGGCATTGACGTGCAGGTGGTGCCCCAGGAGCTCGTCTTCGTCATCGGCCCGTCGGGATCGGGCAAGAGCACGCTGCTCCGCTGCCTGAACCGGCTCGAGGAGCCGACCGGCGGGAGCATCCGCTTCGACGGCGTCGACGTCCTCGCGCCCGGCGTCGACATCAACGCGATCCGCCGCCAGATGGGCATGGTCTTCCAGTCCTTCAATCTCTACCCGCACATGACCGCGCTGGGGAACGTGACGCTGGCGCTCCGCAAGGTGCTCGGCCGGAGCCGCGGCGAGGCCGACGAGCTCGGTCGGCGCGCGCTCGACGGGGTCGGGCTCGCTGACAAGGCCGACGCCTACCCCAACGAGCTGTCCGGCGGGCAGCAACAGCGCGTGGCCATCGCGCGGGCGCTGGCGCTGGAGCCCAAGATCATGCTCTTCGACGAGCCGACCTCCGCGCTCGACCCCGAGCTGGTCGGCAGCGTGCTCGCCGTCATGCGTCGGATGCGCGAGCAAGGGATGACGATGGTCGTGGTCAGCCACGAGCTGTCGTTCGCCCGCGCCGCGGCCGACCGCGTGATCTTCATCGACCACGGCGAGATCGTCGAGCAGGGTCCGCCCGCGCGCGTGTTCGGTGATCCGGCCCACGCCCGCACCCGCGAATTCGTCGCCCGGATAGCCGGTCACCACTAGCATGACCGACGTCCAGCGGTTCGTCTTCAGCTTCCTGAACGTGGAGGTCATGCGGCGATATCTGCCGTCGATCGTCGACGGCTTCGTGCTGACCGTCTACCTGGCGCTCGCGGTCATCGCCACCGGGATCACGGTGGGTCTCGCCCTGGCCATGATCCGCTCCCTGCAGGTCCGTCCCCTCAACTGGGCCATCGTGTTCGTCGTCGACCTCCTCCGCGCGCTGCCGCCGCTCGTCGTCATCGTGCTCTTCTACTTCGCCTTGCCGTACGTCGGCGTGCGCATGAGCGGGTTCGTGGCCACGTGGGCGAGCCTCAGCCTGGTGCTGGCGGCCTACGCGGAGGAGATCTTCTGGGCGGGCATCCTGGCGGTGCCGAGGGGCCAGTGGGAGGCCGCGCGCTCGACGGGCCTGACAT
>Ga0137375_10008578_pt1 | contig 12134 bp, 13 predicted proteins | sample SagtaG_24_FD_104936 | JGI IMG/M metagenome (GOLD analysis project Ga0137375, IMG submission 104936) | Vadose zone soil microbial communities from Sagehorn Ranch, Mendocino, California, USA - Sage1_R_113_16 metaG | ecosystem: Environmental > Terrestrial > Soil > Vadose zone | place: USA... | reverse complement strand
TTTCGCGCGCAAAATATGTTTGGGATGCCGCGGAAAGGCGAAATCGATTACAGCATCGATATCGAACTTGACCTGGCAGAGGTGCAACCCAGCGTCGCTGGACCAAAGAGGCCGCAAGACCGGATCAGTTTGCCGGAACTGGGGAAGACATTTCGCGAGTTGCTTGAAAAACCGGTCCAGGCAGGCGGCTACGGCAAAAAGAATGTCGATCTTCGCGAAAAACATCTCGTGGAATTGAACGGCAGCGCGCCGCGCAATGGCCGGATGGCTTCGAGCGATACAAAAGAAGATCAGGGAATCAATCCGGGGGACGAGCTCAATAAGATCGAGATGATTGCGAATCGGCCGACGCCCGATTCCGGAAGACAAATTGAAGCCGAATCCAGCGAAGTATTCACGCGTGGTCATAGCCGCATCGGTCATGGCACCGTCTTGATCGCAGCGATCACGAGCTGCACGAATACGAGCAATCCGAGTGTAATGATCGCGGCCGGTTTGCTCGCGAAAAAAGCGGTCGAGCGCGGTCTGCATGTCGATCCGGCGGTGAAGACTTCGCTCGCACCCGGTTCGCGCGTTGTTTCCGATTATCTGGACAAGACCGGATTACAGAAATATCTCGATGAGCTCGGATTTAATCTCGTCGGCTACGGTTGCACGACATGCATTGGCAACTCCGGACCGCTGCATCCGAAAATCGAGAAGGCGATCCACGAATTCGATCTGGTTGCTGCCTCGGTGCTTTCGGGAAACCGCAACTTCGAAGCGCGCGTGCATCAAAATATCAAAGCGAATTTTCTGATGTCGCCCCCTCTGGTAGTCGCGTTCGCGCTGGCTGGTCGAGTGGATATCGATCTTTCGCGCGAACCGCTCGGGAAAGATAAGCATGGGAAGGAAACTTTCCTGCGCGATCTGTGGCCGACTCTCAATGAAATCCGGCATACGATGCAATCCGCGCTCAAGCCGGAAACATTCCGAAAACTTTATCGTGATTTCGCCGATCAAAATCCCAAATGGAACGAAATTCCATCGACCACCGGCGATATTTACCAATGGGATGAGAAGAGTGATTACATTCATGAGCCGCCGTTTTTCCAGAATTTCTCGATGGAGCCGGGATATATCGAGGAAATCCACGGCGCGCGCGCGCTTGGGATTTTCGGCGATTCGGTTACCACAGACCACATTTCCCCGGCCGGGGCGATCAAGGCGACGTCGCCGGCGGGACAATATCTGGTTTCGCGCGGGATTGAGCATGCCGATTTTAACAGTTACGGCAGCCGGCGAGGGAACGATCTGGTGATGACACGCGGCACATTTGCCAATGTGCGGATCAAGAATTTGATGGTGCCCGGAACGGAAGGCGGGGTGACAGTGTATCAACCGAGCGGCGAGCAAATGTCGATCTTCGACGCGGCGATGAAGTATACGGAAACGAAAACTCCGTTGGTTATTCTGGCTGGCCACGAGTACGGCACCGGTTCGTCGCGCGACTGGGCAGCGAAAGGAACGCGGTTATTGGGCGTGAAAGCGGTGGTCGCCGCGAGTTTCGAGCGGATTCATCGCTCAAATCTTGTTGGTATGGGCGTCCTGCCATTGCAATTTCCGGATGGGACAAATGCGCAATCGCTTGGACTGGACGGTTCGGAAATCTTTTCGATCATCGGGTTGTCGAATGCAATCAAGCCGGGGCAAACGGTAACGCTGGAGATCGAAGACAAAGATCGGCAAAAACGCTCGGTGCCAGTGAAGCTGCGGATCGACACGCCGATAGAGATCGACTATTACCGACACGGCGGGATTCTGCCGTTCGTGCTGCGGCAGTTGCTCGCCGGGAAATAAGTTTTTGCTCCAGCGGCGATTCTAGCTGCCGCTCTGGATGAGGCTACTGTAATTGCGCCAGCCACTTTGGCACAGGCCGAGCAACAAATCGTGCCGTCCCACGCTGATACTCAGCAATTTTCCGAAACGGCATGCTCAGATCGGAATTGTCGTAAATTAATACGAGCGGAAGTTGATTGATCGCTGCCTTGAGATTCGCCAGCGTCCGCGCGAATCGGCTTGCCACTTTCTCGGGAGGAACATCATGCCCGCCTTGCGAGACACGCATCGCTACGCGCTCAGCGGAGACAGCGGCGTCGGCAACCCCGATGTAGCAGAGCACAACTGCGTACCCGGAATCAGCCGCATTTTTCAGGAAGGTCACTTTGTCGCCGACCGGATCGGAGAAGACCGTCTCGAATACGAAGCTCTCCCGTTGTCTGAACAGTTCAAGGCGGAGAGCATTCGCCACGGCTGCTGCCTCATACGCATCAATGTCCATTTCCGATCCGATATCGTCAGCATTGATGAACCGGAGGCCGCTCGACCGCAGGTGCGCATTGTAAAACGTCGTTTTGCCGGCACCGTTCGGCCCCGCGAGCGCGACAATAATTGGCCGCGCATCCAGGATCGGATGCATTTACTTCTTAGCCCGGCGGCGAAGCGTCTGGAACTGGCGGTTCACGAATCGGCCAGCTGTGCGGGTGCCGTCTTTGTCGATGCGAACAAGGTGACCGCCTTCCTGTTCGTAGTGCGGGAACGGTCGAGTGCGCAGGTATTTTGAGACACGCTGCCGTCCAGCAGGCGCGTCCACGTCTTCCAAACAAGCAGAAAGCGGCTTGTGTTCACCGGCCTTCTGGAGCGCGAGAACCTCCGGCGTTCGCAAGAGAGGTTCGATTGCGCGACCAAGCGCGGCCCAAAACTCAATTTGCCCGGCGATAGATCGCTTGGCAGCATCTGCAACCAAGCGCGCATCGAGTACCAGGTTGTCTGACAACTTCACCGGTTGACTCATGCCCTTTAAAGTAGCGAAATGCTACCACCTCGTCAACTTTCGGTGTTTTCGGCTCGCTCGGTCGCAGATTTGCGCTCCGGCAGTTGGTGATGAGCAGACACGAATTGCACTAATTCACACCAAATAAGCCCTGACTTCTGCGATAGCGCCAGCTACTTCTTCTGACCGCGTCCAGCAATGGCGATGAATCCAGCTCCGCCATCTCCGCTCGGGTGAAGGGGAAAACGTCCATCGGAACTGGAAAGCCACAGGGAAAAAAATCTGGAATCCGGTCGCGCGGCGGTTTTTTGTCGCTGGCGAGAATGATGAAGACATCCAGATCGCTTCCCGGCGCATACGTATCGTCCGCGAACGAACCGAAGACCACGATCTCCTCCACTGCGGGATTTGTCGCCAGCAATTGGGCGGCATAATCGTCCATGCAGCGGCGAACGCGCGCCGCATCAACCGATTTGATTTCGACAGAATCCAAGGATCGCCTCCGCATGTGCGATTGCCTCATCGGCGTCTTTTTGCGAGTAAAAATCGACCGGCGCGCCGCGCTCGAACCCGTTTAGGTACCGGGTAGGAATGTAATGTCTGTCGAGCACTCGCGCGCGGTCCATCAATTCAGCATCGGGCTTGCTTTGTGGCGGCAGGGCGTCCATGAGCGCGATCAAAACATGGCCCCATGCCTCCCTGGTGCAGATGCTGAAATAGCGCTTTGATTGCTTTGTCGGCGCTTGCTGGCAGGCGAAAGGGACCATTCATAATCAACGGTGTCGCGGGCGGTGCGGGCCAGCCCCAAATCGGCATCGGCTTGTCGAAACCTCGCGAAGGCAGTCCGGGTGACGAATACGCCGGCCAGGGTCAGGAGCAACAGCGCCGACACGAGCCAAGGCTGCTTGTGTATTCAGGGACTGAATACTCATGGGGTTCCTTTCGGTTGTTGTTTTGTCATCATAGATCAAGCAATTCCGTCTAGAGAAGCAAAAAATCGCTGCCGGTGAAATTACGCATCGATACGCCCATCGAGATCGATATTTACAAGGACGACGGGATTCTGCCGTTTGTGCTGCCGCAGAGACGCTGGCGGCTGACACAGCCGCCCTACAATATTTCTCGCCTCCAGATCTCGATCGGCGAACCATCGGCAATGAACGCGGAGCGCGGCGGCTGACTTAACGTTTCAGCGAACTGTTCGCCATAAAGAGCCGTGACGTCTGCGTCGAACTTGAAGTTGGTCGCGTTCCAGATTTTCCAGCGCGGATGTTCCACTCGATATTCGCTACATCCGTCGCGCACACAGGTGTAACCCCAATAATGCTCGGTAATGAATTCGGCATGTGAACCGGCTGGGATTGGTTGGGCTTCGCCGGTTCCAGTCATGTTGAGCGATTCCCATTTTCTCCCGCGTCGCCAGGAATACTCTACGTTTAAACAAAGATCGACGTGCTCGACGTCGTGCTTCATCGGAAGAGCGACATAGTTTTCCCCGTAAAATGCGCGGGCGACCAGCGCGATGGCGCGTCGCGGCACAAGCTCGCGAATAAAGACGACACCGCGCCGCCACGTGTCAGCCGATTTTTTTCGAACGTAGAAGCGCAAGTTCACTTCTTCGAAATTCCGATGCAGCGGAATTGGAAGCCCGAGCAGACGCGTCTCGAGAAAGAGAAAGCCAACAATACTCACAAACGTTTGGTTATTTTCGTAATCGATCTCGGTTCCTGGCGGAACAAGCGGTCGGATCAGACGCGGACCGACGACGTAATTCAGCATCGCGAGATAGCGCCAATTGGCTGTAAGAAATGGTCTCACGCTGAAAATTGAATCATGCGGCGGTCGCAGACCGCCGCTACAGGGTTAGTTATCAACCGGGCGGACGCGAAAGCGGACGGCGATTCTTTCAGGCCCTGGAACAGGAGGAAGATCTGCGCGTTGCGTGGCCAGTATCCAGTCGGACCAGGTTTCGGACATTCCGATGACGGCGGTGATTACGCCAATTGCGAAAGCGCGAAGAAATCGCATTTAGAGAGCGGGGCGTGTCTGCTCCGAATTAACGCAACAATTCGATACTGATCTTGTTGTCACTGCAACAATTTCTCAAGTGACGGATCGGGCTGGGTGCCGAGCGCAGTGGCTCTGGCGTAGTGTCGTTTGGCTAATTCTTTCGAAGCGGGGCGCGTCGTGGCGAGAATGACCGCCAGATTAAAATGGGCGTCTGCGTAATCAGGATTGTTTGCGATAGCCTGAAGTATTTCCTTTTCGGCTTCTTGAAGTCGCCCTTTCTGGCTCGCGGTAACACCCAGATAATTGCGAGCGGTAGCGCTCTTCGGATTAATCTCGACTGCCTGAGTCAACTCGGTAAGGGCGTCGTCGAACTTGGATTGCCGATAATAAACAATTCCAAGCGTTGTATGCAAAAACTCATTATTGGACGAAATCGTCAGAGCCTTTTTCAGGGTCGATTCCGCTGAGCGAAACTTGCCGTTATGAAGGTAAACCACGCCAAGGTTTGAAAGCGCGTAAAGGTTTTTTGGGCTCTTGGCCAGGATTTGCTGATATTGATTTTCGGCCGCCCGATATTTGCCCTGATCCAAACTCTCTTTCGCCGCCCGTGCAATATTGAGCAAATCATCTGGCACTTCCGGTTTAAAGTCACCCGGTCCGGTGGCGTCGCTCGACCTATCCGTTGGCGTCTCACCGTTGTCACGAGCCGATCCTTCCTTGGCGCCTGGGTCCAGCATCTTATCGGGATTTGGCGAGGATTTTTTGGCGAAAATAAAGCTCGCCTTCAATATGCCGGGGTTCTGATCGGAAACGGAGATGACTGGCTGGCGCAGCAGGGCGAGCTCTTCGCTGCTCAATTTTGTGATTGGCTGTGCAAGGAATTCGATCTGCTTGTTCAACGCGTCCGATCTAATCTTCAATTTATCCAACTCCGCCAGCATCCGCTCCTTTGCCTGATAGCGACGCGCTTCCTCCTGGCGTTCGCGTACAATGATATTTCGCAGGAGGTCGTTTTCCTTAGCCAGCTGTGCCGTGTCCTCGCTGTTTCCGACGGTGAGCTTCGAGTTCTGAAGCTGGATGCTGGTTTCATCCAGTAGAACGTGAAGCTCGGCAACGCGGGCCGCGAAATATTGATTTTGCTTCTGAGTTTCGGCTAGTTGCCGCTGAAGTTCTGCCATCTGCCGTTTTACCCCGGCAAGTTCATCCGCGTTTTTTGGCGCATCCTTGCCAAATTCACGCACTTTTTCCTCCGCATTTGCCAGCTTTTGTTTCAAATCGCTGTTCTCGGCGAGGAGCGCCTGGAGCCGTTGTTCCGCTTCCTTCATCCCCTGCAATTGAGCGAGCGCTTCGTCGCGTTCCTGTGAAAGAGCAGAGATTTGCCTGCTTGCCTCGGCGAATTTTGTGTTGGTCTCGTCCCTTTGCTTTTCCGCCGTCACGCGTGCCTCTTCTGCGGCCGCAACGGCGTCTTTCAGATGGGCGACCTCTGCACGTAATTGTTGCTCTTCCTTCGCGCCATTGTCTCGCGATGCCTGGAGCGCTTTCAACGAATCCTCAACTTGTGCGAGTTGATCACGAGCCTGGCGCTCTGATTTCCTCGATTTCTCGATTTGGTTTTGTGCTTGCTCGAGCTTGGAAGCTGTGTCCTTCAGCCGCGCGTTTACGAGTTCTTTTTCCTTTCGCGCGGTCTCCAGATCGCTGCGCGATTTTTCAAGTGCATCTTGCAGTTGATCGACCTTGCCGCGCAATTTTTTTGTTGCTTCCTTAATCGCGGCATCGCTCGAGTCTTGGGCAATCGTTCCGGTTCCTTGCGGCGCAACGGCTTCGGGCCCGGGTTCAGACCAGCCTCCCTCAGTCTCAGGCAGTGAGGGAACAATTTCCGGTAACCGTTTTGCACCTGTGGCCAGCTCATTTTGCCTCGACATCCTGTCCTGAATTCGCAGGATGCCTTCGCTGATTTTACGGCCACGATATTCCACGATGGCGGGCTGCCAGTCAGCGTGCGATTTACGCAATTCCTCAATCAAGCTTCCGGCAAATCGATATTTGGCCAGTGCGGTTTTAAACCGGTTTTCGTGCTCCAGCTTCTCGCCCTGTTGCGCCGACAAATAAGCCTTAAGAAAAATTTCGCTCGGATCGTCCTGCGGCGCGGAGAGAGAACTTGTAGTCGGGAGGAAAAAAAAGCCTGCGAGCAGAACCAAACCGATTCGCCTCATGCAACGATGAGACGTAGTGATAATCTGGCTTGGGGGAAATTTTCGTCCCACGGACGTTGAGAATTAGGGAAGCCGGCGACAAAAAGCGAGCCCTTTCTCTTTGCAAAGCGAAATTCAAATCTTAAACTTTCGGCTCGGCGCGAAAGGGATGGTGGCCGTAGCTCAATGGTAGAGCCCCAGATTGTGGTTCTGGTTGTTGCGGGTTCGAGTCCCGTCGGCCACCCGACTTCGCGATGCTAAAATTGTTAAAAGATTTACATCGTTACAATGGAAGAGCTTCTGCCGATTTAACGTTGTAACTTTTTAACATTGTCGCAGTGCCTGTAGCTCAACCGGATAGAGCTTCTGACTTCGGATCAGAAGGTTGGGGGTTCGAATCCCTCCAGGCACGCACTTGATTGGCCGAGGATTTCGGTTCGAAAGATCGACAATCGAAATCTGCACTTGAACATTTCGCAAACCGCTCCCTCATATCATAGCGACCTCAGATGGAGTACGAGGACAACACGAATAGCATCAAGTATCACGTCAAACTGTTCATTCGGCAGAATCAGCCGAAGTTCAAAAACAAAGTGGTAATTGATGCTCCGGCGGGCGCTGGCGTCACCTCGCGAATCTTGAAGGAAACTGGGGCCATCGTGCACGCTTATGATTTGTTTCCCGAATACTTCAAGGTGGATGGATTGACCTGCGAGCGGGCCAACATCATGGAAGGCATTCCGGTAGCCGACAATTTTGCCGACGTTCTGGTTTGCCAGGAGGGCATCGAGCATTTCAGCGATCAGTACCGGGTGTTTCAAGAATTCAACCGGGTCATCAAAGAGGACGGCTCGCTGCTTATCACCACGCCCAATTATTCGAACCTCCAGTCCCGTCTAAGTCATTTTCTGTTCGAAACCGAATATTTCCCTAAAATGATGCCCGCCAATGAAGCAGACTCCGTTTGGATGGCTGCTCCCTCGCTCGCCAGTGAGATCTACCTCGGACACATTTTTCTGATCGGAATACAAAGACTGCGGCTGCTGGCGAAATTATCTGGTTTCAAGATCAAGCGGATTATTTTCACCTATCCCAAAACGACTTCGTTAGTCCTTCTGCCTTTTGCTTACCCCTTTATCTGGCTCGCGAGCTGGTGGACGTATCGCAAAAGCATACGGGAACCAGGCAGCGCTCCGATGGCGCTGCGCCAGCAAGTCTATCGAGAGGTAATGCAACTAAATACGAGTGCGAGAATTCTGGTGGATAAATATTTGTTTGTGGAGTTCGAGAAAGAAGCCCAATTGGAAGCCGTCCGAAGCAGTTTGCATAGTCAACACAGAACATTTGACCGCATGTCGTGAAGCCGAAGGCACCTGGGGCGGGTGAGCGTTACGGCAAAGCTTCGTTTGCGTTTTGGCCAAAGCAGGCGATAATGGCGACTTATTGGATTAGTTCTGTTCTGTTCGTTGCGTGGTAGATCGTCAGTTGAGACTTTCTCAGTGGTGATTTGAAATCCGATTCTCGGGAACGGCTCTGTAGCTGGCAGTTATTTTCCAACACCAAATCACAATGAAACTATACGTAGGAAATCTCTCCTTTGAGACTACCGAGAACGATCTTCAGGATCTTTTCGAACAACATGGCAAAGTCGCCGAAGTAGCGCTGATGATGGATCGCATGACGGGCAAGTCCCGCGGCTTTGCATTCGTCACGATGAACGAGACGACTGAAGCCAATGCCGCAATGGCGGCAATCAACGGCAAGGAAATCGGCGGCCGTGCTTTGTCAGTCAACGAAGCGCGCCCGCGCGAAGAGCGCCCGCGCCCGTCTGGCAATAACCGTCGGCCGTACGCCAATTTTCGCCGGTAAACAATCGTGCAGCCGGCCCCCGGAAAGATTTCGAGGGCCGGCTTGCGAAATCAAAATATGGGCTTGGAAAAAGCTATTGAAGTGGAAGGGACAATCCTGTCGGTTCTTCCCGGCACAATGTTTCGTGTCGCGCTGGCAAACGAGCACCTCGTGCTCGCGCATATTTCGGGAAAAATGCGCAAACGTTTTATTCGCCTTACGGTTGGCGACCGCGTGAAACTCGAAATGTCTCCTTACGATATCGACAAGGCCCGCATCGTTTATCGGCTCGCATAGAAAGAAATTAAAGATGAAATTTTTCGCAACTGCTTCGCCACGGAAAGTAAAAACCGGACCGGTCATTAAACGGTTGCTCGTACGGTGTCCTTCCACGGCGAAACTGACGCCGACCGGTCAAACCATCGACGAACAACTCTGGGCCGCAGCTAAAGTCAAGACGCCCAAATTCACCTGCCCCCATTGCCGCCAAGTCCATACCTGGACAAAAAAAGACGTCGTTCTGGCCCGCTGAGGTGAACGTCGCGCGGCTCTTGCGCGACAGGCAGCGACGTGGTTATAGCCTTCTGCAGCAACCGGCTCGTGGCTTGTTTGGACCCCTGAGGCTCCTGACCGACAGCTTGACATCTTGATTGTCGAGCGATTACCACTCGCCTGGTGAATCCGCCAAGCGAGAGCCGCCGCGAGCTTGATTCGACCGTCGTTAACATTGAGCTGACTCTCGTCAGCATCATCCAGGGCGTTGCGCTTTTTTTCTTAACAGATAATGCGCGCGTGTCGATGTCGGCGCGGCATTGGGAGAATTTTCTCTATGTTGCCGCTGGTCTGTGCGTGATCTTTATCTTTTGGTCACGGTCAATCATTCACACACTTACGTTGATCAAATGGCCTCTCGAGTTTGGGCACAACTTTTTTTACATCGCTTGCGCACTTGGCGAGGCGATTCTGTTCAGCCGGCTCGATAGTCCTCTGGAGTGGTTTCAATTGAGCGCCGCCTATGCAGGAGTCGTTTGGCTGCTTTTCATCTACGACATGCGGCTGATCCGCGCGCGTATCACTGAATCGAACAACTTGGCCGATCGCACCCTTTACGCCCACGCCGAGGCTGACCAACTGCTCAACATTTGGGCGCTTGTACCTTTGCTCTTTGTTCTCAATCTCGGCTGCGCCTTTTCCATTCGGAGGTGGCCTGATTTGTTCATCGCTCGCGCCGGTCACATTTGGTTGATCAGCATTCAGCTTGCTTCATTTATTGTCTACCTTATCTACATTGGCCGTTACTTTAAGGCTATTGCGCCGCTGCTCCTGCGGAGCCGCGGAGGGGCCGGAGAGCAGTGAAAAGCGTCAACACGGTTTTTAGCTGCGCCCGGGAATCTGCCCCGGAATCCCGAGCGGATTGTCTCGGCGCAGCAAGCTTAAGCACCGGTGTCGACATCGCGACGGCTCGAGTCCATTCCAGCGGCGGAGTTACTGTCGAAGTAAAGCACGACAAAGGCGATCCCGAGCAACGGCTGGAGAATCCGTTGCAACACATTTAGGCTGAAACTGAGAAGATCAAAACCGTGAGCTCGCTGGCTTTCGGTAATCTTTTGCAGAAGCACCTGCGGATCGTGCGTCGCGGTAAGTTCGTGAAAATATTGTTGAATCGTGTGCCACTCCGCTCCGACCTGAAGCGCCAGGACAAACGCGAACCAGATTGAGGAGATCAAGACGCCGCGCCACAACGGGCGTTGGAACCAGGGAAGATCGCGGCCACTGCGCGCAAGATTTCTGCTTTGATTCAATGATTCGACGACGCCGGCGTTTTCGAGGACGGCGAACTGCTGCCAGAATAGCACGTTGATGAAGAACCGCCCGAACATCCAAACTTGCAGCGCAACCAATGCCAGCGCGAGAAATGGCACCAAGAACGAAGATCCGCCAGCGATAATCATGATCGCTATTCCAAACCCAAATAACGTCAGCAGAAAGAAAACGCCGTAGACAAAAATGCAGAGCATCGCTACCCGCGGCCAAAACTTTAAGATCCGTGGGAGAAGCTGGAAGAGCCTTGCCTCGCGACCCGCAGACAACTCCGCCGTGAGAATTTGAATACCGGCGACAAAGACAGGCCACATCGCCAGTCCGAGAAGCAACATGCTAAAGCCGAAGACTGCGACGATGAATGTGCGAAAATCCAGCTCCACATTTGGTGACGCGCCCAATATGGAATTTGCTAGTTGGGCGCAGATCGAGGGCGCGGCGACGATGAGGACAAGACCAAGAAACTGAGGGAACCCTTCGCGATAAATCCGAAACGTTTCGAGGAGGATCTCAGTAAAACTGCGGTGGATCTGTGGCGGCAGCGGAGCCTGATCAGAGTCGGTCGAATGGGTCAGCCGCGGGCTGCTCGCCGCGGCGAGCGCCTCCACAACGAATAAACCAGGAATGTCCCCGGCCGTTGTCCAAAAATCGCTGGCTGCTCGCCGAGCTTCGTTTTCAGGAAGCAGACGGCCCTCCGTCTTCCATTCGCGGAGCGTTTCGATGTCCGCGGGACCGTATTCTTTGTTTTGCACACGAATGAGCCATTGCTGCGCCATCGCTTGATCATCCAGCATCCTGCATCCAGAATCCAGCATCGGGATTTCCGCAATGAAACTCTTGCTGATCGACGGTCATTACTACGTTTATCGCTCGTTTTTTGCCATTCCGAATCTCTCCAACTCGCGCGGCGAACCGACCAACGCCATCTTCGGTTTTACCAAAACGCTTCGTCTCATGCTCAAACACTTGCGGCCAGATCTGGGCGCGGTGGTGTGGGACGAAGGCGTGCCACAAAAGCGAGTGGACCTGCAGCCTGCTTACAAAGAGACGCGCAAAGAGATGCCAACGCCGATGATTCCTCAGCTCGAGTTCATCCAAGAGACGTTGACGCCCTTCCTTGGCTTTAAAAACATTTCGCTGCCGAACACCGAAGCGGACGATTTGATGGGTTGCTACGCCATCGCCGCGTGCCAGCGCCGCGGGATGGAAGTCGTACTCGCCACTAATGACAAGGATTTGTATCAATTGGTCGGACCCTGCGTGAAAGTTTACACGACCGCGAAAGCGGATCTCGCTTCGCCCAGAGATGCGTTCGCCTTGCTGAGCGAAGAGCAGGTCACTGCAAAGTGGGAGGTTTCCCCAAAACTTATCGGTGATGTCCTTGCCTTGACGGGCGATTCGGTGGACAACATCCCCGGCGTTGGCCTGGGTCGCAAAACAGCCGCAACGCT
>Ga0137375_10008577_pt1 | contig 12135 bp, 9 predicted proteins | sample SagtaG_24_FD_104936 | JGI IMG/M metagenome (GOLD analysis project Ga0137375, IMG submission 104936) | Vadose zone soil microbial communities from Sagehorn Ranch, Mendocino, California, USA - Sage1_R_113_16 metaG | ecosystem: Environmental > Terrestrial > Soil > Vadose zone | place: USA... | reverse complement strand
GCCGAGATCAACGGGCAGCACCTCATCCCAATTGGCACCGTCTACGATCCATTTGTGTGTCGTGGCCTTGATGCACTGATTTATGGGCTATACTCCGGCGCAAAGTTCATCTTCGTCGGAACGCCCTCCGGCATCACGCTTTCGCCAGAGGGCGGCGCACACCAATCAACCATCACCGCTTCGATCGGCATGGAGCTACCGAATCTGCACGCCTACGAGCCGTGTTTCAGCTGTGAAGTCGAGTGGATCATGCTTGAGGCGTTGCGAGAATGCTGTGACCGGCTCCAGGGACGCTCGACCTACCTACGCCTTTCGACTCGCCCGATCGAACAAGCGCTGATCAACCCAATACAAGAACGAATCGGAACAGCGGCGCTGCGGCGGCAGGTGATTAACGGCGGCTACCGGCTGATCGAAGGACGTACAGCTACCGATGGAGATGCGCCGGTAGTACAGATTGCGGTCAGTGGCGCACCTGTGCCTGAGGCGGTCGCGGCGGCGCGGTACCTACAGCGTGAGGGCATTGCGGCCAATGTCCTGAATCTGACCAGCCCGCGCCGATTGTACGAGCGCTGGCAGGCAGCCCGGCGCGCGGACAATAGCAGCGCCGCACTCGATTGGCTGATCTTGCCGGGGGAGCGCCACGCGCCGATCATTACTGTGCAGGATGCGGCGTCGCATGCGCTGGCGTGGCTAGGCAGCGTACATGGCGCGCCCGTCTCTGCCCTGGGTGTCGACCGATTTGGGCAGTCGGGGGCGCGCAATGACCTCTATCGCTCTGCCGGCATCGATAGCGAGAGCATTATCGAAGCCGCTTTTGCTGTCGTTGATCAGTTCGTATCGTCCTAGTGCCGTCAAGTTCGCCTAATACAGTCCTCAGTTACAGGACTTACGCGGTGCCCAGATGCGGTCATTCGCAGCGGTACTTTATCTTCTTTTTGTTGTTCGTTTTTTCGCTCTGCGAGCGAAAAAACGAACAACAGCTGAAATGGGAAGTCCCATGCTGCCGTACATCCTGAGCCTGTCGAAGGGCAGGCAAAGCGGCGGTTGAACGTGCGACCGCCTAAGTCCTGTTAATAAGGAATGCAGTTGTAGACATACGCTCGGATCTCAGCGCGGTGGTAAGCGCATCACAAAGCGCTAAACGAAGCATTTGCCTTTAGCGTATATCTTCCCAAAAAATACGCTGACTCCTAATCTGCAAGAATATGTGCCACACTCAGCCGGCTGCATTGTCGCGCCGGTGTGGCCGATTCGGTGCGATACTTACCGCTGTCGACCGCTTGGGAAAGGCTGATCCATGAACAGAGGCCGTTTACCGCAGGCAGCAGCGTGGGCAGAAGGCAGTGTCCAGGGCCGTCCAGCTTCCCGCGTCCGCCCCAGCGATCCCGGGTGGCCTTCCGAAGCAAACTGGGACAGGCTCAAACGCGAGGTTGGCGGGCGCCTGATCACGCCGCAGTCGCCATTGAGCGCCTGCCGGGACGCACCCGGTAGCGCATTGGCCAGCGCGGTCTTGCAGCGGCTACGAAATCCGTACTCCATCGGCGAGCAGCCCGGCCTGACCCAGACCTCGGGCTGGGTCGGCGCATGGACATCGCAACCGAGCGCCTACGTGGTGGTCGCGCGTACGACGGAGGACCTGGTCGCGGCAGTCACCTTCGCCCGCGAGAACAATCTGCGGCTGGTCGTGAAAGGCGGCGGCCACAGTTATCAGGGCACCTCCAACGCTGCCGACTCCCTGCTGGTCTGGACGCGCGAGATGCATGCCGTCACCGTCCATGCGGCCTTGGTCGCCAGCGGCTGCGCACATGTGCACGCGCCGCAGCCCGCCGGCACGATCGCGGCCGGCGCACAGTGGCGCGCCGCCTACCAAGCTGTCACCACCCGCGCCGGCCGCGACGTGCAAGGTGGCGGGTGCGCCACCGTCGGGGTGGCCGGATTGATCCGCAGCGGTGGCTTCGGCAGCTTCTCAAAAAACGACGGTCTGGCGGCGGCAGCGCTGCTCGAAGCCGAGATCGTCACGGCCGACGGCGCCGTGCTGATCGCCAACGCCTGCACAAACGCGGATCTCTTCTGGGGCATCAAGGGCGGCGGCGGCGGCAGCCTGGGCATCGTCACGCGCCGCACACTCAGGACGCGCGAGCTGCCGCTGTTCGGCTCAGCATCATCAACGGACACCGCTGCAAGTGACAGTGGGCCAGCCGGCCTGGCGCTGCGCGAACACCTGGCGATGTGCGGCGAAGGGCCGTACGCAGTGGCGTTCACCGCAACACGAGGCGTGGAGGCGCACGTGCTCGACCTAGCCCGCGTGCATGGCGCACGGCTGGATCTCGTCGATCACTCGCGCACGCCCTCGTTGACATAGCGCGTCAGCTCGCTCACGCTCAACTGCGCCAGCCCGAGCTTCTCGGGCGTGCGCCCACGCCGCCAGTAGTCGGTCTTGTGGATGATGCACGCCAGCTGGATGATGCTGTCCATCCCGCGCACCGACACGCCGTAGTGTTGCCCCAGCGCCGCGATCGGCACCAGGCTCATCGGCACATCCTCGAAGATGTAGCGGTGGCTGAGCGTGCTCGGTGCCTTGATGCCATAGTAGCCCGGCTGGTTGTGGATGGCCTCGTTCAGGTTTGCCCCGCTGGTGTTGTAGGCCATCTCCAGCCAGTCCATCGCCGTGCGCGCGCGGATGCCCAGCGATGCGGCCACGGTCACGCGCTCACGATCGAGTACCTCCAGCACCCCGGCGACCGAGGGTGTCACGCCATCGATATAAAACTGGAAGTCGCCGTGGGTCGACTCGATCCGCCCAGCATTAAGCAGGGTCAGCGCCGGGTGAAAGATCGCGCCCATATTATTCAGCCCAGTATGCAGCACATTCACGCCGTCGATATACTGCGGGTAGGCCTCGCGCAGCGCTTCGAGCACCCGCTGCGTGCGCGTGGCCGGCAGCGCCGCCAGCGGCACCGCCTCCTTGATGCGGAAGATGCGCGTCTGGGCCGGCCCATCCGAGCGGCTGGCGTACAGAAACGTCTCGGCCTCGGCGACGGTGACATCGGCCAGACAGCTGCGGTCGGCCAGCACTTTGGCGAACTCTAGCGCCCCACACGTGCGACCGGGGTGCAGCACGACGATCTGCCCATCGCGGAAGTACGGCGCGGCGCTTACGGCGATGGCCGCGTGCGCGGAGGATGGCACCACCACCATCACCACGTCGGCACCGGCCAGCGCCTCCTGCATATCGGATGTCACCAGCGCCAGTTGACCGAAACCGCGCGGCCCGCCATCGTAGCTCTCCACATCGATTCCTCCGCGTGCGGCGATCGCGGCGACGTGGCCAGACGTGCGGTTGTACAGCGTGACCTGAAAGCCCATCAGTGCCAGGTGTGCGGCCATGGCTTTGCCGCCGTGGCCGGCACCGATGACCGTGTAGCGCGTGGTTGTGCTCATACGTGGTGCTCCTTTGACAGTGCGTCGATGCGCTGCATCTCGGTGCGTGGCCGGCCAGCGCTGTCCACGGCCACACAGGCCCCGTCGATCATGCGCGTCACGACCTGGCCCGGCGCAAACGGGTTGTTGCGCAACTGCGGCGCGTCCAGGATGCCACATGCCACGGCGCGCGCCAGGGTCGCCGGGTCGGCCAGCGGGTCGGTCACGCCTGGCTCCGCTAAGGCGCGGATCGCAGCCAGCGTAACCTGGGCTTCATGCACCAGCTGGTCTTTGCGCCGCTGGATCGCCGGGTCGGCGGTCATATCCGGTTGGCCGCGCAGCGCATTTTCGATCGCCCGTCGCGCGAGGCCGCACGCCTCGATCACATCGTCGGCAGTGGCGGCGTGGTGCGCCTCGGTGTGACTCACCACGTGGATGATCTGCGGGCGCAGCGCCATCTGCACATACACACTCGCCGCCAGATGTGCGCGGGCCGCGATCGGATCGAGCGGATAGCTCAGCAGCCCGGTGCGCGTTTGCCGCCAGATCCGGAAGTCCGGCCCTTCCAGCGGCGCGATCAGCTCCAGACAGGCCAGCATCTTGGCCAGATCCATTGCGTCGGAATGGCCGGGCGGGCTATTGAACATCAGCTGGGCGATATAATCGCGCACGCCGCATGCGCGGGCATTGTAGGCCGACAGATACGCTGCGACGGCAAACACGACGTCGGGTGCATCGCGCATACCCCAGTGGTGCGGCTCGTTCAGCTCGACCGGGATGCCGCGCTGGCCGTACCAGGCCATGACTTGCTGGTGCTCGCGGATGGAGCCTTCGACATCCCACGGGCCGCGGCCATCCATCTGATTGAACCAGAACAGCGGGATGGCGCACCATGCAATATTGATCGTCTCGACATACATGTCCGCCAGGCGAATGAAGTCATCGGTGCCGGAATAGGTGCGCAGCAGCGGCATATTCCCGCGCCGGCTGGCGGCATACAGCGCGCGATAGTCGTCGTCGGCACGCACCGGCACGCCACCCGCGCCCGTCCGACGGCGATCTTGTCGCTGGGGGTGAAAGAAGTTCGCCTGGGCATCCTGGTCGATGCCGAGCGAGATCACATCCAGCGCCTGTGCTTCGGCGATCTGTGCGATGCCCTGGCGGGTCGCTTCGAGCGACGGCAGGCCGAAGTGGTGGCGCAGCAGTGGGAACGGTGCCTTCCAGGCGATGCGCGCGACGGTCGTCTGGGGGGCGACATCAGTCATCTCATGCTGCTGAGTCTGGCCTTTCAGGTAGGCCAGCACGGCCTCATCCGGCTCGCTGCCGTCGAACGCGCGCTCGAAGAAACCGATGCTGCGGGCCTGCGCAGCCACCGGCGGTGTCCCGCCGAAGACGAAGCGCGTGCCGGAGGCGTGTAACCCATCGGCGGCCTCGGCGAACGCGCCCAGCAGCTGGGCGCCTGTTTCGGGCGTAAGCCGATACGAGACGCCGACCAGATCGGCCTGCTCGCGCCGGGCGGCAGCGACAATCTCTTCTACCGGCACGGCTGGGCCGAGGAACACCGTGCGCCAGCCAGCGGCTTCGGCCAGCCGCAGAAAGTTCATGACTCCGGCGACATGGACACACTCGCCGAGCGCCCCGGCAACGACAGTTTTCATCAGGAACCTCCATATAATGCACAGAGACGCTCAGCAATGTTCATGAATTAGGACGTATGCAAGCACACAGATTTTTGCTATGGTATGTTCTTTTTTCGCCCTGCGGGGCGAAAAAAGAACATACCATAGCTGTAAAGTACCATAAATCTTATCACCGTAACAATAGCTCTGTCGCAATGTTGGAATAAGGTATGATTAAGGATATGCAGCTGTCGATACAGTGAGTGCCGATGCATCCACATTCGAAGGATCGCCGCACCTTCTCACTCATAATCAGCATAGCAAACACGCGTCTCAAGGCTGGTTTCAATCGGGTGACATGCACGCGCTGGCGATCCGGCTTCGGCATCAAAGCGATTACACCGACAGACCTCCATGCGCCCATGCTGGCGGTGTCATGATCCAATGTCGTCGATATGCAAACAGGCGGCCGAATGGTCGTTTAATATGCACGATTTACGCACCGGCGCGGTTTGGGGTGGCCAGGTGCCCTTTGGATGCCGCTCAGCTTCCTCGGCGGCTTTTATGGCCTGCGCTTCAGTTGCCGCCAAGGCGCGCTGCACAGGAGCGCTTCAAAAAAGCCCGATCTCGCGCACCGAAGGCGGTCAGCTGATACGCCGTGTTGAGCGGCCCGGCAAGCTGCGGTAGCAGTGATGCGTGCCGCTCGTTAGTACTTCGTCGATTCGTGGACAAGTTGCATTGTCTTGGTGCGTACAAAGGTTGTGAAGTGTGCGACCAGATTATCGGGAATCATACCTACTTCCTCCTGCAAGCTCGGCACGAACACAATCTGGTGCTGGTCGACCAAGGCGTGGGCCGCCTGCACGCATTGCCGGTGATACTCCTTGGCGAGATCATAGCCGGGACACCACACTTCGTAGCGCGATTCCTGCCACGTGCCATCAGCGGTGCGGCTCGTTCGTTCGTGCAAATTGACGAAGGCCAGAATATCCGGGAAGGTGATCGTGGTCGCAGCGCTGGCGTGTTCCAGCGCGCGTGCGTCATACAGGCGCACCAGATCGCGGAAACCTTCGCTCCCCGCAACGCAAAAGATCGCGTCGATTACCGGTGCGTGATCAGGATGGGCGGTCAGGAAGTCGGCCAGAACGGCCTCGGTGGCCTGTAGAAGTGCCGCAACAAAATAGGGACGCGTATGGCGCAGATAGGCGTCAAGAATACGTTCGGCAAGCGGAGCGCGGTCTGTGTCGCCAGTAATCCAGCTTTTCAATAGCAGGAGCGTCGTCGTGACGGCCCGGAGTTGCTCGGCATCAAACGATGCCTCCACGGTCGCGAGATTCGGGAAGATCGTCGCAGCGTGATCGCCGAACTTCCGCACATAGACGGGCGTGACCCCGGCACGTGGACAGCCACCACGTTCGACGCCCGGATGATCAAAGCGTTGGCGAACAGACGCAAACTGGTGATCGGCCGCCGTAATACGAGCGGCTAATTCCAAAGATGGGTTGGTCATTGCGCTGCTCCAAGGGCGTAAAGGTGCGTGTTGGGGTGCGTGCCGATGAAGCACCTGATTGCCCAGAAAGCACAGGCGGCTATTCGTCAGCTCCACCAGCCGTCAGCATGGTCTCAGCAATCACGCGAAATGCAGCTTGCCACGCCACAGCGGCGTCGGGCGTCCAGCTCGGCCCGGCATGCTGCTGCACCGCCGCCAGTAATGCCTCTTGCATGGTCAGGTAGTGCGACCGTTGAATGCCAAGCCGCGCATGGATGTATCCCAGTTCAGATAAGGCTGGCAAGATCGAACGCGGGTGTCGCAGGCCATGCACGGCAATGTTGAAGGCCATCATCAGTTTGCGGCGTTGCTGGTGTAAGTCGTCGGGAAACAACCCACGCAGGGCCGAGTCCCGGCGGAACAGTTCGTCGTAGAAGGTGCTCGCAACCGCATCGTACGCGTCAGGATAGAAGGAATCGAAAGACGCCTCCACGACAGTGATCTGGTCGCGGGTGATGGTCGGCAGGGGCTGGGTGGGCATCGGCCACCTCCTTTCGAACGCACCGCCGTGCATCCGATACACGCCACCTCTTGGGTCAGCACAGTGATTGATCACGAATTGAGCGTCTGGCATGATACCACGAGTTGCTGTTTGTTGGGGAGCGGCCCTAACTGTGTGGCCTGGAAGTTGGTACAAGCGCTGAGCGTCACCGAGTCCACCTGCTCCTGCACCATCCATCGCTGCTTGCCATCTGAGCTCATATCAGTTGCTACCTTTACTCGCGCTGTGCGTACATGTACCGGTGCGGCGCGCGGACGAAAGGCGTGCGATCGGAACCGAGCGGCCGAATTGCCCGCTCCTGTACGCCACAGACACACGCTGCGACTGTCATAAAAAAGCGCGCTGTGGTGTTGGAAATCAATCTGAACGCACCTGAATTGCGTCTTGACAAGCAGCAAAACAGGCGTATAATAGCATCGATTTAGCCAAGGCTAAATATTTATTTCGATACAACTGACATAAAGATACAGCGACATTTAAGGCATTCCAGTCAACTTTAGCTGACTTTGGCAAGTAGCCCGAACTTCAGTCCAAGGCTGCTCGCGCTCCATCGCAAGTCGGATGCGTGCTCAGCCTTGAAGATGATTGTTGGAATGCCGAAAGACACAGAGCCAAATAATGCAACCGCCGGTAGGAAATTCGCGTCGAACCGGCGATACTATGGCCGGATCGGGACACGTTAGAACCTGAGGAGCGTGGAATAATGGCAACAATTGCAACACAGCGCAAACGCGCGCGCTTGAGTCGCAAGTGGGTTATCGCGATCGTCGCCGCCGTCGTCGTGCTAAGCGCGATTGGCGCGCTGCTGATATCGCGCGGCGCGACCGGCGCAGCCGCGACCGAGACGCCCGGCTGGACGACGGCCACAGCAAATACCGGCACGATCGATGCCGCTGTCAGCGCCACCGGCAGCGTCGAGGCGCAGGCCCAGGCCGATCTGCGCTTTGCCGCCGATGGCACCGTGACCGAGATTTTGGTCAAGCCCGGCCAGCAGGTTCAGGCCGGACAGGCGATGGCACGCCTGGACGCCACCGATCTCCAGCTAAAGGTCGAGCAGGTGCAGGCCGATCTGAAGCAGGCCCAGGCCGATTATCAGCAGCTGAAGGACAAGGCCAGCCCGCAGGAGATCAGCGCCGCGCAGGCCCGTGTCGCACAGGCCAAGGGTCAGTATCAGCAGGCCGCCGGCAGCGTCACCAAGGCCGATATCACCGCCGCGAAGGCGCGCCTAGAGGCAGCTCAGGCCAAGCTTGCGAGCCTGCAAGCCGGCCACACTGGCGCCAGCGATGCCGACCTGAGCCTCCAATCGGCCCAGAATCAGCTCGCCGCCAAGCGCGACCAGCTCTCGCTGGAAAAGGCCAACGCCCAGAACGCGCTCCAGCAGCGCGTGAATGACTTGACCAAGGCCCAGGCCGCCTACTCGACCGCGCTACAAAGCTGGCAGTACGTCAAGGACACCGGCCGCGACCCGATCACGCCATCCACCACCGACGCGAAGGGCGATTCGAAGCCAAACCGGCTGAACGACGCGCAGCGCCAGCAGTATTACCAGGCCTTCGTCCAGGCCGAGGCCGACCTGCACAGCGCCGAAAACGCAGTCCAGCAGGCCCAGGTGGCCTATGACAGCGCGCGCCAGTCCGAGATCACCGGCATTCAGGCGGCAGATCGCGATGTGACTGTCGCCCAGGCGGCAGTCGACAAGCAGCGCAGCGGCGGCGCGACCGAGGAGCTAGCGGCGGCGCGCGCTGAGGTTGAGAGCGCGCGGGCGCAGCTCAATCAGCTGACCGGCGCCAACCGCAGTGGCAATGTCGCGGCGGCCCAGGCCGGCGTCGATATCGCCCAGGCCGAGCTGGAGAAGCTAACCAACGACCCCAGCGCCAGCGACCTGGCGCGCGCCGAGGCCGGAGTGGCGCGCAGCGAGGCGGCGCTCAAGGTCGCTCAGCACGAGCTGGAGCAGGCCACGCTGGCAGCGCCGTTCGCCGCTACCGTCGCGCGGATCGACCTGCGGGTGGGCGAGCGCTCCGGCCAGAACGGCCTGATCGCGATCGCCGACCTGAGCAGCTTCCATATCGACATCCCGGTCGACGAGCTGGACGTGGCCCAGATCAAGCCTGGCCAGCCGGTCAAGGTCGCGCTCGACGCGCTGCCCGGCCAGGATCTGACCGGCGCCGTCACAACGATCGACCCGCTGGCAACCAAGACCGATAAAGGCACCAACACCTACAACGTGGTGGTAACAATCACTGCGACCGATCCAGCGGTACGGCCGGGCATGACCGCGGCAGCCCAGATCGTCACGCAGCACAAGGAAGGCATCGTGCTGGTGCCGCGCCGCGCGGTGCAATCGGAGAACGGCCAGAGCTTCGTGCTGATCGCCAAGGAAGGCCCGGTCGATCGCGCCACCCAGACGCCGGCGAACGACAAGCGGCCGGTCACAATCGGCCTGAGCAACAGCGAGTCGGTTGAGCTCACCAGCGGCCTCAAGCCCGGCGAGAAGGTGCTGGTCAAGGATGTCGTGAGCACGATTACGCCGCAGGATGGCCCATAGTCGCCAATCGGTAGTTGGCAGCATTGCTCTTCGAAAACACTTTGAATAGCGGCGGCACTTTCTTCCCTTCTGTTGTTCTTTTTCTTTCGCCCGGCGGGGCGAAAGAAAAAACCAACAATAAATGACAGGACGTACGCGGTGCCGCACGCAAACGTCTTTGAGCCTGCGGCAGCATGGTACTTGCCATTTTATCTGTGTTTCGTTTTTGCGCTCTGCGAGCGCAAAAACGAAACACAAAAAGAAGATAAAGTACCGCTTGTAAGGCCGAGCGACAGATATACTGACAAGAACCACAAACTGTGGAGATAGAACAATGACCAACCTGATCGAAGTTCAAAACCTGACCAAGACCTACACAATGGGCGATGTTGAGGTTCAGGCGCTGCGCGGCATCTCACTGACAATCGCCGCAGGCGAGATGGTGGCGATTATGGGGCCGTCGGGCAGCGGCAAGAGCACGCTGATGAACATTATCGGCTGCCTCGACCAGCCCAGCGAAGGCACCTACCTGCTCGACGGTGTGGATGTGGGCAGCCTAAACGATAATGAGCTGGCCGCCATTCGCAACCAGAAGATCGGCTTCGTGTTCCAGCAGTACATGCTGCTTCAGCGCACCTCGGCGCTGCGCAATGTCGAGCTGCCGATGCTCTACGGCGGATCGGGCGACCGGCGCGCCAAGGCCGAGGCCGCGCTGCACGCCGTGGGCATGAGCGAGCGCATGCACCACAAGCCGAACGAGCTGTCGGGCGGGCAGCAGCAGCGTGTGGCGATCGCCCGCGCGCTGGTCAACAGCCCGCGGATCATCATGGCCGACGAGCCGACCGGCGCGCTCGACACCCGCACCGGCGAGGAGATCATGGGCATTTTCCAGCAGCTCAATCGCGAGCAGGGCATCACCGTGATCCTGGTAACCCACGACCCGGAGGTGGCCCAGCACGCTCGCCGCGTGATCAGCGTGCGCGATGGCGCGGTCGCCAGCGACGAAGGCGTGCCCGAGCCGCTCGAGGTTTCGATCCAGATACCGGAGCGCATGGCCGCGTAACGATTGTAGATTGTAGATTGCAAATTGCAAATTCTGCGGATCTCCAATTTGCAATTTGCAATTTACAATATGCGATCAGGCGGGGGTAAAATGAACTTATTTGAGTCCATCCGCGTGGCGCTGGTGGCGCTGCGAACAAATAAGATGCGCTCCTTGCTGACGATGCTGGGTATTATCATCGGCGTGGGCGCAGTGATCGGCATGCTGGCGATCGGCAATGGCTTTCAGCAGTACCTGGACAGCCAGTTCGACCAGCTTGGCATTGGGTCGTTCTACATCTTCGCCGGCACCGACAGCAAGAAGATCAGCGATCAGCAGGCGCCGCAGCTGACATTCGCCGACGCCGAGGCGCTGGCGCAGCCGGGGGCCATCCCGGCCGCCGATGGCGTGGCGGCCCAGCTCGGCCGCACCGCGCAGGTGAGCGCCGGCAGCAAGCCATTGACCTACCAGGTCAGCGGCGTGACGCCGAGCTACTTCGTTGTTCTGCCCAAAAAGCTCGCGGCCGGTCGCTTCTACAGCGCCGCCGAGGAGCGCGACAGCGCCCGTGTGGTGCTGCTGGGCGGCAAGGTGGCCGAGAAGCTGTTCGGCAGCCGCTCGGCTGCGGTCGGCCAGCGGATCACCGTCAATGGCGTGGGCTTCGAGGTGATCGGCGTGCTGAACACCAAGCGCGGCTTCGGTGTGGGGGGCGACCCCGACCAGGCCGTGTATGTGCCCTACAGCACCGCACGCGATCGGCTGTTCCGCAATGAGATCGCATCCGGCAAGGTCGATGTCGACTTTCTGCTGATCAAGGCGCGCGGCCGCGACCAGGTCGAGACCGCCATTCGCCAGGCCACCACGCTGCTGCGCGCGCGCCACCGGCTGACCTACCAGAACAGCGACTTCACTGTGCTCAATCCGCAGGCCTTTGCCGATCAGGCCGGCGCGATCATCGCCGGCTTCAGCGCCTTCCTGGGCATCGTCGGTGGGATCGCGCTGCTGGTCGGCGGGATCGGGATTATGAACATCATGCTGGTGAGCGTGACCGAGCGCACCCGCGAGATCGGCCTGCGCAAAGCCGTGGGCGCGCGCCGGCGCGACATCCTGTTCCAGTTCCTGGTCGAAGCGGTGGTGCTGTGCCTGACCGGCGGCGCGATCGGGCTAGGATTAGGCTATCTACTCTCGTTTGCCGGAACCGCCGTGCTGGTGGGGCTGTTCCAGGCCGAAGGCGCACAGGCCACCGTCACAACCGGCTCAATCCTGCTGGCCACCGGCGTGGCGTCGGCGGTGGGGGTCTGCTTTGGCTTCTTCCCCGCGCTCCACGCCGCCCGACTCGACCCAATCACCGCGCTACGCGCCGAGTAATTGCGTCAAGGCATGCGCAATTGCCATCTCAGGCGCTGCTTTGCCTGCCCCCTTCGTCAAGCTCGGGATGCGCGGCAGCAAGGTACTGGCCTTTTTCCTGGGTTTCATTTT
>Ga0137375_10008570_pt1 | contig 12139 bp, 6 predicted proteins | sample SagtaG_24_FD_104936 | JGI IMG/M metagenome (GOLD analysis project Ga0137375, IMG submission 104936) | Vadose zone soil microbial communities from Sagehorn Ranch, Mendocino, California, USA - Sage1_R_113_16 metaG | ecosystem: Environmental > Terrestrial > Soil > Vadose zone | place: USA... | reverse complement strand
CGGCCCGCCGGCGCAGACCGGCCGCCTCCGTGGCGTTCCCGCCGGACTCGCAGAGGACCGCCCACTCCTCCAGGACGGTGTAGAGGAACCAGCCGAGCCAGACGCTCTCTCCCTGGCCTTGCTCCCCGATGCGATTGAAGCCGTCGTTCCAGTCGCCGGTGCCGATCAACGGCAGGCCATGGCGCCCCGCGGTGACCCCCTTCCGCAATGCCCGCCGGCAGTGCTCGTCCAGGGTTTTCTCTCCCAGCAGGAGCGGATAGAGGTCGTAGCGCTCGGCCTGGTCCGGGAGGAGTTGGGGGCCGCCGCGGAACGGCACGATCTCGTCGAGGATCGAGCGGTCGCCGGTCGCCGCCACGTAACGGGCCGTGACGTAGGGCAGCCAGAGCAGGTCGTCGGAGCAGCGGGTGCGCACGCCGCGCCCCTCCGGCGGATGCCACCAGTGCAGCACGTCCCCCTCCTCGAACTGGTGGCGGGCCGCTTCCAGGATGTGGGCACGCGCGATCTCCGGCGCGCCTTCCAGCAGGGCGAGCACGTCCTGGAGCTGGTCGCGGAAACCGAAGGCGCCGCTCGACTGGTAGAGCGCCGTGCGCCCCCAGATCCGGCAGGAGAGCGCCTGGCCGAGGAGCCAGCGGTTGGCGAAGAGATCGATCCCCGGCTCGGGAGTCTTCACCTGCACGGCGCCGAGGAGCTCCTCCCAGAAGGCGTCGGACGCACGGAGCGCCTCCTCCACGGCCGCGGGGCCGCGGTAGCGCTCGACAAGCGCGATGGCCTCCGCGCGGCTCTCTCCCTGGCCGAGCAGGAAGACCGCCTCGACCGTCTCGCCGGGCGCCAGGTCGAAGTGGACCTGGAGCGCCGCGCAAGGGTCGAGGCAGGCCCCGACGGCGTTGCCGAGGCCGACGCGGACGAGGGCCGCCGGCCGGATCCGGTTCGCCGGGCGGCCGAGGAACTCGGCGCGGTCGGCGGTGACGCCGTGGGTCGGGCGGTCGGAGGCGAGGAAGGCGGTGCGCTCTCCCCCTTCCGGGAAAGAGCAGCGCACCAGCAGGGCACCGGTCGCGGCGTCGTACTCGCTGACCATGTGGGGCGCGGTCGCCCGCCGCATCGCTCCCAGCACCCACTCGGCGAACCACGTGGCGGTGACGCGCCGCGGCCGGTGCCACAGGTTGGTGAGGCGGAGCGAGGCAAGCTTGACGGGATCGGCCGGCGCGACGGACAGGCGCAGCTCCTGGGCCAGGCCGTGGCTCTGCTGGAGGAACCGGGTGGAGCCGATGCCATGGCGCGCCTGGCAGACCTCCTTCTCCCCCGCCGGCAGGCGGGTGACCGTCCAGATCTCGCCTGCCTCCTCGTCCCGCAGGTAGAGCGATTCGCCCGGCGCGTCCGCCACCGGGTCGTTGCGCCAGGGGGTCAGGCGCCGCTCGGAGCTGTTCACCGCCCAGGTGTAGCCGCCTCCCGATTCCGAGGCGAGAAAGCCGAACCGCGGGTTGGCCACGACGTTGACCCACGGCGCGGGCGTGGCGCGGCCAGGCTCCAGGTGGATGACGTACTCGCGGCCGTCGGCGCTGAAGCCGCCGAGGCCGTTGTCGAACAGGAGATCGGCGGGCCGCTCGAGCGGGGGCGTGGTCTCGGGCAGGAGCAGCGTGGAAGCGATCGGCACGAAGGCCGGCAGGCGCGCCGGACGCCGGGCGTTGCGCAGGCTCGCGAGCTGCGCGGCGAGGCCGCCGCGTTCCGCGTCCAGCACCGCGCCGGCCACGGCGTCGAGGAGGGTCCGGTCCTCCGCCGAGAGGAGCCCGGAGCGCACCACGAAGATGCCGCCCGGGCGGTCGCGCCACTCGGCGCCGCCGCGCTTCGCGATCTCCCGTTCCAGGCTGGCGCGCAGGGGCTGCTCGTAGACGGTCGCTCCGTCGTCGACGATCACCAGGTCGATCGAGACGCTCCTCCGGCGCCAGTAGGCATGGGCGGCCAGCACCTCGCGAAGGAGCTGAAAATCTTCGACACGGCGGGCATGGACGAGGAGGATCGGCCGGTCGCCGGAGATCCCGTGCGGCCAGAGGCCGGGCTGCCCGAGGCGGTTGGCGGCCAGCACGGACCGGTCGGGCCGCAGCTCGGGCCGGGACTGGAGGAGGGCCGAGAGGAGCTCCTGGAGGTGCCGCGCCCCGTCTCCGGTCACTCCGGCCTCGCGCAGCTCGGGGCCGGCATGGAGCCGCGCCTGCTCGAACAGGGCGTGGACCTGCGGCAGCGTACGGCGCCGCTGGAGCGCATCGAGGGCGGCCGCCCGGGTGTCGCCGGCGGCGGTCAGGAAGGCGATCTCGCCCTCCTCGCGCGGCCCGAGGTCGAGACGCCGGCGCAGTGCGAAGATCGGATCGAGGGAGCCGGCATCGTCCGAGCGGCCCTGGCTCCATCTGGCCCGGCGTCGCTCCTGCGTGGGCGCGCCTTCGGCAGAGCCCAGGGCCACCGGGCGGCGGTAGCCGCCGGTGCGCCCGAGAAACCGCGCGCGGTCGGTCTCCCACTCGATTTCCCCTGAATCGTTGGGCGCGGAATCGTCCGGCGCGGGCACGGCGGTGTGGACGAGGACGACCGTCTCCTCCTCCGGCGAGCGGGGACGGCGCTGGAAGATGAGGACGCCCTCGTCTTGGAGCCAGCCGCTCTCCACGAACAGCTTGCTGAAGGCGGGATGGCGCCGGTCTTCGGCGGAAGGCGCGAGCGCGACCTCGCCATAGCTGGTCAGCGCCAGGCGGCGCGGGCGATCCGAAAGGTTGGCGATGCGGACCAGCCGCGCCTCCAGGTCCTCGTCGGGCGCCACGGCGACGGTCACGCGGGTCACCAGGTCGGCATGGCGGCTCGTCAGCTCGGCGAGGTGCGGCGCGAAGCGGACCTCGCGCGGAGGGCCGCCCGCCGCCGTCCAGACCTCTCCGCTGTCGAGGTCCTCGACCCAGATCCACGTCCCGCGCGGCGGCAGAGCCGGATCGGCCTCACCGCGCACCAGCACCCGGCCCTGCCAGCGGCTGCTGCCGCCGCCGAAGTTGGTGATCAGGACGCTGTAGCGGCCGTTGCCGAGAACGTGCGCCTGCCGCGGCATACCCCGGCCGGCGCCCACCCGCCAGACGGCGACCGCGACCTCCGGGTGCCGGGGCGGCACCGCTCCCTCCCAGCCCTCCTTGCGGGCCGGCAGCTCACGCAGCGGCAGGTAGCGCGGGATCTGCTCGTGGAGGAGCATCTCGACCGTCGCGATCCGCGGATCGGCGTGGAAGCGGCGCACCAGGGCACCGTCGCAGAGGAAATTGTCCACGGCGGCGAGGATCATCCCCTGGTGGTGGGCCATGTAGCAGCGCACGAGGTCCGGCACCCGCTGGCCGCCGGCATCGGTGGGCCCGAAGTCCAGCGCCTCGAAGAGGCCGTAGCGGCCGAGCGCGTTCAACTCCAGCAGGCGGTCCAGATTGCGCGACACGGCGGCCGGATCGAACGGGAGGGCGAGGAGCGAGGCATAGGGGGCCACGACCAGCCGGTCGCCCAGATCGCGCTTCAGCCCCAAGCCGGGCACTCCGAAGGCCCGGTAGCGGTAGACCCGGTGCGCGTCCGTCTCGGCGAAGCACGATTCCGAGATGCCCCAGGGAACGCCCTGCTCGCCCGCGAACTCCTGCTGCCGCGCCACGGCGGCCCGGCAGCTCTGGGCGAGCGGCGTCCCCTCCGGCGTCGCGGCGAGGAGCGCCGGCATCAGGAACTCGAACATCGTGCCGCTCCAGGACAAGAGGGTCGCGGTGCCTCCGGCGCGCGTGAACGGGCGCCCGAGATGGAGCCAGTGGGAGGTCGGGACGTCCCCCTTGGCCAGGGCGAACAGGCTGGCGAGGCGGGCCTCCGAGGCGAGCAGGTCGTAGTAGCTCACGTCCGGTGTGCCGGACGTGGCGTTGAAGCCGATCCAGAAGAGCTTCCGCTCCGGGTCGAACAGGAACGAGAAGTCCATGGCGAGAGCCCGGGCCTCGGCCTCGACGGCGAGCTCGAGGAGGTCGTAGCGCAGGATCTCCGCCTCTTCGGGCGTCATTCCGAGACCCCGCCGCAGCAGGGCGACGTGGCGCCGCAGCCGCTCCGCCCAACTCCTCAGCTCGGCCACCGCCGCGGCATCGAGGGGAGGCCGGCTGCGCTCGACCAGGGCGACGATCCGGTCTTCGGTCTGCGTCAGCCAGCTCGCCTCGATCTCGGCGAGCAGGGCGGACCATTCCGCCTCGCTCGCGCGGTCGATGCGCTCGCCCAGGCGGACGAGGTCGGCAGCGATCCGGCGTCCCTCCTCCCCGGTGGTCGCCACGACCTCCGCCAGCACCGCCACGGTGTCGGCGAGCCCCGCGCGCAACGCCATACGGGGCAGGAGGAGACCGGCCGCCGCCTCTTCGCAACCGCGGGCCACGGCGAGGAGCGCGCCCGCCAGATTGCCGCTGTCGACGGTCGAGACATAGCGCGGCTCGAGCGGGTTGAGAGTGAGGGTGTCGTACCAGTTCCACAGGTGGCCGCGCAGGCCGCCGAGCCCTGCCAGCGTCTCGAACGTGTTGCGCAGCCGGGCCGCCAAGCCGTCGGTACCGAGATACCCGAGGTCCCACGCCGACAGGGTCGACAGGAGCAGCATGCCGATGTTGGTGGGCGAGGTGCGGTGGGCGACGAATCCCCCGGGGTCCTCCTGAAAGTTGTCGGGCGGCAGCCAGTGGTCTCCGGGCCCGACGAAGCTCTCGTAGAAATGCCAGGTCCGCCGCGCCAGCCGGCGCAGCGTCAGGCGCTCGGAGGCGGAGAGGGCAGGCGGCGGAGGGGCCGCGGAGCGCGACATCCAGGCGGCGAGCTGCGGCGCGGCGGCCCAGGCGACGAGGAGCGGAAGCGCCGAGGCCAGACGCTCGGGCGCGGCGAGGGCGACCAGGACCCCCACCCCCACGGCACACGCCGGTCCCGCGGCCAGCCCGCGCCAGAAGCGCGCCGCGCCGGGCTGCTCCCCCAACTGGCGCGCCGTATGGGCCGCCGTCGTCCATTCGAGGAGATGGCGCCGGGTGACCGCCAGGCGCACGAGGGTGCGCAGGATCGCGTCCAGCGCCACCCACACCTCGCAGGGGAGGAACGTGAGCACGGCCGCGGACCGCGCGACGTTGCTGCGCAGCGACCAGGCGGCGTTCGCCAGGATCGGCTGCCAGGGGGCCCCGCGCGCGAGGCGCCAGGCCGCGTCGAGCCCGCCCAGGAAGATGGGAAACGCGAGGGCCGCAGCCAGGCCGGCCGTCCACAACCAGGCCGGCCCGGGGAGCACGGTCCAGGCCGCGACGAGCAACAGCAGGAGGGCGGGCAGGAACAGGCTCCGCCGCAGGTTGTCGAACATCATCCAGCGGCCGATCCAGGGCAGCCGGTTGGGCCCCTCACCCCCGTCCCCTCTCCCATCTTCCCTCACCCCTGTCCGGGAGAGGGGCGCCCCCTCCCTTCCAAGGCTCAGATCCCGATCTTTCTCCCCCTCTCCCGGGGGACGGGAGGGGATGGGAGAGGGGGTTGGGGGGTGAGGGGCCGGCAGGAGCCAGGGCAGGAGCTGCCAGTCGCCGCGGATCCAGCGGTGCTGCCGCGGCATCGCGGTCAGCAGGTTCGGCGGGACATCCTCGAACATCACCACGTCCGAGACCAGGGCGGCTCGCCCGTGCAGCCCCTCGAAGAGGTCGTGGCTCAAGAGGGCGTTCTCCGGGATCCGCCCGGCGAGGCCCGCTTCGAAGGCGACCGGATCGTAGATCCCCTTGCCGGCGAAGATCCCGATCCCGAAGAGGTCCTGGTAGACGTCGGAGACCGCGTGCGAGTAGAGGTCGAGCCCGGACCCGCCGGAGAACAGCCGCGAGTAGCGGGTGCGGCCGGAGCTGTCGGGGGTGATCTCGATGCGCGGCTGGAGCACCGAATAACCGGCCAGGACCCGGCCGTCGGCGTCAAGCTCGGCCCGATTGAGCGGATGGGCCAGGGTCGCGGCCAGCCGGGCTGCGACGCCGCGCGGCAGGTAGGTGTCGGCGTCGAGCGAGAGGACGAACGCGACCGGGCCGAAGCCGCGGAGCTCCTCTCTACCGGTGACATAGCTCGTATCCGCCCTGCCCGCGAGGAGATGGTTCAGCTCGGAGAGCTTGCCGCGCTTGCGCTCCCATCCCATCCAGATCTTCTCGACCGGGTTCCAGCGGCGCTCGCGGTGGAGCAGGAAGAAGCGCGGCGCCTCCTCTCCCTCGCCGCCGTAGCGCGCCGCGAGATCGCGGATCCCCTCGGCCGCCAGGCGGAGCAGCTCCGCGTCCTCGGGCATCTCCTGCTGCGGCGCATCGCCCAGGTCGGTGAGGAGCGCGAAGCCCAGGTTCTTCCCGGGGTTCGCGAGGTACCGGATCTCGAGCCCCGCCAGGAGCGACCGCACCTCCTCGGCGCTGGTCAGGAGCGATGGGATGGCGATCAGCGTGCGGGCCTCGTCCGGCAGGTCGCGCTCGAAATCCATCTTCGGCAGGACCCGGGGCGGCAGGCTCAAGGTGAGGAGCGAGTTGACGACGCTCACCGCCAGGGTGATCGCGGGGACCAGCGCGAGGGCCGCCACCGCAAGCATCCAGGCCCCGCCGGCGCCGGCCCATGCCGCCACGGCGAGCGGAGGGACGAGCGCCGCTCCGGTCATCGCCGCGATGCCGCCCAGATAGGTGAGACCGGGATGGCGCCGCACCCAGCGGCCGGCCCACCTCCGCGGTGGCGGCCGGTAGCCAAGGTCGCGCTCGAGGCGGAAGCGCCCGGCATCGATCAGATGATCGCCGACGTGCCGCGCCCGCCCGGCCGCGGCCGCTTCGCTGCGGCGGACCACCTCAAGCGACACCTCCGTCTCGGTCCGGCCGCTGCCGCGGGCCAGCGCCTCGACCTCCCGGCGGTAGCGGTCCCGCGTCGCGAAATCCATCTGGGCGTAGGCGCCGGCCGGATCGCGGCGCAGCTCCCGCTCCACCAGGCTGACGCTCTCGAAAAAATCCTTCCAATCGGCGGCGGCCAGGGCGCGCAGGCCGAGGATGGCGCTCGCCATCCGCTCGGCGAGCGGCTCGGCCTCCTCCTCGGTGGCTTTCCCGACGCCGGCCCCGATCCCAGTTGAGATGCGGGCCAGCTCCTCCAGGACCTCCAGACGCAAGATCGCCGGGAACGCCCAGATCTCGCCGATGGTGAGCGCCTTGTCCTCCTGGGCGGTGTCGAGGAACCGGCGCAGACCCTCCGGATGGACCGGGCCCGTCTGCTCCTCGCGCGCGCGGCGGGCGAGGAGCGCGACGCGCGTCGCACCGTCCCCCCCTCCGATAGAAACCCGCGGGAGAGTGCGCCAGAACCCTTCCGGCAGGTCTTCCTTGACCTGCGCGAGCGCGGCCTGGATCACGTACCCGTTGTCGAGCAGCCACTCGGCGCCGCGCGGGAGCCCCTCGCCGGCCGGCCGCAGCTGTTCCCCAAGAACGCGCTGGCGGGCGCTCTTCAGGGCCCTGGCCACCGTGGCCAGACGCTCGGCCGGCGAACGCTCGGAAGCTCCCTCTGTCATGAGGACAGCGAAGCGAGGCGGGATGCGGGTACCACCGCCTCGCCCTTTCCCGAATCCCACGCGGGCAGATCCTGGAAGACCAGCAGAGGCGTCGTACCGTGGGCGATCAGCCGGTCCGCCACGCTGCCATAGGACCACGGCGCCGCCCCCGACGAGCCGTGAGCGCTCATCACCACGAGCGATGCCCGCTCATCCTCGGCGAGCTTGCAGAGGGCCTCGGCGACGTTGGGAGAATCGAGAAGCCGCGTGCGCACCCCGATGCCGCTGCCGGAGAGCACCTGCTTCATGTGATCCAGATACTCGGTGGCCAGGCTGCGATCCCGGTCGGCGACGCGGCGCGCCAGCTCCCTCTCTTCCGGCGTGGTCGGCGCCTGCCCCTGGAGCTCCCGGGTGTCGACGACATGGACGAGGAGGAGCTCGCTGCCCAGAGCGCGGGCGATCGACGAGGAGAGCCCGAGGGCCCACTGGGCACGCTGCGAGCCGTCGAACGGCACCATGATCCTCTCGTGGCGCGCCTCGGCCGGCCCGGAGCCCCGCTCCTGCAAGGCGCGGACGATCAGGACCGACACGCCGGCTTCCGCGATCACCTTCTGGGCGGTGCTGCCGAAGTGGAACCGGCTGTGCCCGTTGGAGCCGTGGGTCGAGAGGACGACCAGGTCGACCGGGCGGGCACGGATCGCCTTGAGGATCTCCTCCGCCGCCCGCCCTTCGGCGAGATCCGTCGCGACGCGCCGCCCGCCCGCGCGCAGGCGCTCCGCGAGCTGTTCGAGAGACGAGGAGGCCTCGGCACGGCGGAGCCGCCACGTCACGGAGTCGCTGAAGCCGCCGGTGCCGGCCTCCGGCTCCTGGACGCGCAGGAGCAGGACCTCGGCCTCGAAGGCAGAGGCCATTGCCGCTGCCTGGCACAGGGCCTGCTCCGCCATGGGAGAGCCGTCCACAGGGACGAGAATTCTTTTGATCATGGAGCTCCTTCCGACCGGCTCTTCCGGCTGCAGGGGATGAGGGAACAACCCTCCCTGAGGAGAAATACGAGGAACGACGGGGAGAGGTGCTCGCCCCGCGAAGTACTTTCGAAATCATAGCATAGTCAGACCGCGCCATCATGGCGCAGCAACACAGGCCCCATGCACGACATGGGCCATGCGGATACGATCGGGCCGGGCGGAGGGTCAATCCCTGAAGAAGTAGGGAATCGCCATGAGCGCCACCCCGATGGCGATCAGCAGGAGGGTGCTCGACACGAAATACGGGAAGATCATCAGGGCCAGCCCGCAGAGCACCGGAACCATCTCACCCTGCTTCTTCCCGTACACGAAGAACCCGACCCCGATGGCACCGAAGACCATGCCCCAGAAGAGCGATGATGCGCTCACGGCTGCTTCCCAGCCGCGGGCGTCTCGCCTGCCGCGAGCAGGCGGACCGCGAACGTCAAGGGGTCGACCAGGTCGTCCGGCACCGGGACGTCCGGCGTGATGCCGACGACGTCCAGGGCTCCCTCGGGCAGGTGGCGCGTACGGGTGTAGAGAGGGATGCCCTCGTAATAGGTGTAGTCGCCGCAGCCCACGTTGTCCATGGTGACCTGCTCATAATCGATGTTGCCGCGGGTGTTCTCCCCCACGACGATCACGCGCGGGCTCTGGCGGGCCATCAGGACCATGGCTTCCGCGGCGCTGCCCACGGCGCGGTCGACCAGGAGCACCACGCGGCGCGGGCCGGGCTCGAAGACATCCGGCCCATCGGTCTGGGCGTCCAGGTACGGCACGAGCTTGCCGGGGTTCTCGCGCATCCGGCGGAGCGCCGGATCGAAGATCGCTCCCTTCTCTCCGAGCGGCTCACGGAATTTCTCCAGGATATGGAGGTTCCGCGGCGAGGCGAGGATCAGGTTGTCCTCGATGAACTCGATGGGGCCGGTGAGCATGTAGGGCGCGAGGTCGAAATAGATGGCGTCGCCGCCGACGTTTCCCCGCAGATCGATGACCAGACCCTGGGCCTTGGCGATCTCGTCGCCGTAGGCCTTGATGATGTCGGCCAACGGCTGGCGGTAGTCACCGAGGAACGACGGCAGGGAGAGATAGAGGGTGCCGGCGTCGAGGCGCGCGAAGAGCGGAGCCTGCGGATCGGCGGAATTGAGACGCACGGCCGGTGCCGCGGGGGCGAGGCGGCCCCAGGTCCGGATCCCGAAGACGAGGAGCGCCCCACCCCGGTGCAGTGACGCCTCGGTGTTCTGCCACTGTCCCTGACCGTCGCGCCAGGTGGCCTGGTACCCGCCGCGGGCCTCCCGGTGCAGCACCGCGGCGAGATCGCTGGCCGGTTTGCCGCCGGCGTCCAGGTGCACCGCGACGAAGGTCCCGGCCGGCGTTCCCGGCTCGTGGAGCACGCCATAGCGGCCGTCCCGCCCATACCACAGGCCCTCCAGAGGATCGAGGCGCTCGCGGTTCCTGTCGATCTCGGCCCGCACTTCCGCCTCGGTCCAGGGCCGCGCCGCCGTCCCGGCGGGTCCCCCGGCCTTGCTGTTTCGCAGGATGAACACATGATGGTCCTGGAAAAACGCCGCGTAGGTGTCGAGCACCTCCTTGCAGCGGTCCGGACCGGCCCCCGCCGCGTCGGCTTTGAGGATCGCCTTGAAGCGGTCGTAGGGCTCCCGCCGCCTGGCATCCACCTTGATTGGAAAGCCGGCATAGCTCTCCTCGATGCCTGCGACGGCCTGGTCGAAGGCCGCGGCGCAGGTGCACGCCGGTGGCTCCGCCGCCCCGATGGCTCCGGGGAGCGCCAGCACGATAGACAGGGCCACGATCGCTCCACGCATGAGATCCCCCTCTCGCTGCGCCTTTATACGCAGCTCCCGGCAGGAAGATCTAACGAGGGCTCTCGCCAGCTCCCCCAGGAGGACCGGACACCGTCCCTCCGTGGGGAACCGTTCCCCCCGAAGGAACGGTCACGGGATCAGACCCGCTGGAGCTCGTGGCGCGTCCGTTCGTTCTCGACGTTGCCGGTATTGAGCGTGTCGGCAGGCTCGAAGAGGAGGACGTGGACCTCCTCGTCGGCGACGGGCCGGTGCTCGACGCCGCGCGGCACGATCAGGAACTCGCCCTCTTCGAGATCGATCGTGCGGTCCCGCAGCTCCATGCGGAACCGTCCCTTGACGACGAGGAACAGCTCGTCCTCGTTCTCGTGCTGATGCCAGATGAACGGACCCTGGAACTTCGACAGCTTGACCTGCTGCCCGTTGAGCTCGCCGGCGATCCGCGGGCTCCAGTGTTCTGTGAACAGCGAGAACTTCTCGTGCAGATTGACCTTCTCCATCATCAGCTCACCTCCACCGCCGCTATATACGGCAATCCGCGGTACTGGTCCATGCAGTCGAGACCGTAGCCCACCACCCAGACGTCCGGGATGTCGAAGCCCAGGTAGTCGACGGGAAGGTCGATCTTCAGGCGCTCCGGCTTGCGCACCAGGGCGCAGATCTGGAGCGAGGCGGGGTGCCGCGCGGAGAGCATCTCGCGCAGGTAGGTCAGGGTCCGGCCGCTGTCGACGATGTCCTCGACGAGGATCACGTGGCGGCCCGCGATGTCGTCCCGCAGGTCCATGATCAGGCGCACCGCCCCGGACTCGATCCCCTTGCCGTAGCTCGACACGGCGATGAAGTCGATCTTCGACGGAATGCGCAGCTGCCGCACCAGGTCGGCCAGAAAGATGAAGGCGCCGCGCAGGATCCCCACCAGCAGCACCTCGTGCCCCGCGTGGTCGTTCGCGATGCGGTCCGCCAGCTCGCGGACCCGGTTCCGGATCGTCTCCTCGCTCAGGAGGGTCTCGCGGACATGGACGTTCATGGCCTCCTCAGGGTATCACCTACCCCGTGGTGGATGACGGCCACCCCGCAGGGCGTGGAAGGGGGATTGCGGACCAGCGATCATCGGGCAAAGAAGGAGGAACCGACCATGACCGCCGCCGTCTACATGCTCTTGGTCGTCATCGCAGCAGGAGCTCTGCTCCTCGCCCTGTCTCCTCTGATCAAGGCCTATTGGAAGGCTCGCGGCACACGGCTCGTGACCTGCCCGGAGACGCAAGAGCCGGTGGCCGTCGAGATCGATCCGATGGATGCGGCCTTCCATGCTCTCCTCAAGACCCGGGAGGTCCATCTGCAGAGCTGCACCCGCTGGCCCGAGAAGGCCGGATGCGGCCAGGAGTGCCTGAGCCAGATCGCCGCCGCGCCGAACGGCTGTCTGGTGCACAGCCTGCTCGCCGAGTGGTATGCGGAGAAGGACTGCGCCCTCTGCGGCAAGGCGCTCTCCGTGGAATTCGGCCAGCACAAGCCGGCCCTGATCAGCTCCGACGGGGTCACGTGCGAGTGGGCCGACCTGCGCGTCGAGGATCTTCCCGAGATCCTGGCGACCCATCGCCCGATCTGCTGGGATTGCCACGTCGTCGAGACGTTGTACCGCATGCACCCCGAGCTGATCACCGAGCGTGAGCCTCACAAGCCGTATTGGGCATGAGGCCCTCACCCCCGGCCCCTGCTCTGAAAATAAGGTTTAAGCTGCCTGGGCGGTCGGGGGGTCCTCCTTGAGTTGAAGGTTGACGGAGAAGCCGAGGTCTTCGAGCCGCTGAGTCAGCCGGCGG
>Ga0137375_10008559_pt1 | contig 12144 bp, 10 predicted proteins | sample SagtaG_24_FD_104936 | JGI IMG/M metagenome (GOLD analysis project Ga0137375, IMG submission 104936) | Vadose zone soil microbial communities from Sagehorn Ranch, Mendocino, California, USA - Sage1_R_113_16 metaG | ecosystem: Environmental > Terrestrial > Soil > Vadose zone | place: USA... | reverse complement strand
GGTAGGTGCCGCGAGCCGAGCGGCACCGGGCGCCGCCCCGCTCGGCTCGCGGGGCCTACTGCGTCTGCCGCCCGGCTGCGAACCGCTCTAGGAAGAGTTTGCTGCCGTCGTCGCTGGTGAGGTGGACTCGGTACTCGCCATCGCGATCGATGCGCAGATAACCCTCGAATGTCATTGCCATGTCGTTTTGTCGGCGAGCGAGGCTCAGGTCGAAGCCGCTCGCCTTGCCGCTGGCACGCGGTTTCATCTTGTCGAAATCGGGCAAACGATCCCATGAGCCCTCGTAATAGGCGTAATTCAGGTTCGGCGGGGGCGCGTCATAGGGAATTCCTTGGAGGAGATACTGGGCGACCTCGCGCGCTTCCTTGGCGTTCAGCAGACTGGGCATCCGACCCGACGGCCGGACGTGCAGCGGTTTCTCCAGGAAGGTCGCGAGGCTGCGGATCGAATACTTGGCCTTCAGGTCGCCGAGGGGAACGGACGTCGGGAGGAGTTTCTCCGCATTGCCCGTGGCGTCGCGGGTGCCGTGGCAGGCGATGCAGCCGACACGGTTGTAAAGGTCCCGGCCGGCGGTGGCGAGTTTGACCTCGGGGCGCTCCTGAACGAGGGAACCCGTCGAGGCCAGAAAATGGACGAGTTCGTCGATCTTCTGTCTCTTCTCCTGCTCCCCGAGGCCCGCGAACACGTCCGGCATGGCGGTTCCCGGCTTGACGCCGTGCGGATCGGTGAGGAACTTCCGCAGGAAACTCCGCTTCACCCGAGCGCCGATGCCGTCGAGGTTGGGTGCCTGCCGACGGAGCAGGTAAGCGGCCTGTGCGGTTTCCGGCTGGTGGCAGCTGATGCAGTTCAGCTCGCCGAGCAGGAGTTGCCCACCTTTCGCGGCGTCCGTGCGGGGATCGGTGAAGAAGCGCTCAAAGCCAGGGATGACCGGCGCATCGGCGCGGGCGTTGGCGGCCCCCGGCGCTGCGAATGCGGTCAGGGTGAGCAGGACAACAACGCGATAGCGGCACGGCGAAGAGGGCATTGGCGAGGCGTCAGGCACGGGTCGAATCTCCGCAAGGGGAGGACGGATGGCGGTGGGTTGGGGGCGGGACCAATCCATCTCAGTGTATGCGATCCAGCGCGCCTTTTCCACTGGACCGCGGCAGTGGCTCGACGCGCAAGCCCTGATCGCCGGTGCCTGGAAGCCGGCCGCCGCGGCGGTGCAGCTGGGCGCCCCCAGCCCCGAACACGCGGCTTTTGTGCAGAAGCAGTCGCCCATCCTGTCAGGGGCGTGCGCGAAACGAAACACCACTTCCCCGGCTGCTACTTCTCCTTGAGGAGAAGGCCGGCTGCCTTGATTTCGTGAGATAGGCCGGTATGCTTGAAGATCAGGCGTGCTGGATGAGTGGGCACGCGCAGGCCAAGACCAAGGAGCTTTGCCCATTCGTCTGACGGTGGCGGGATGGGGGCACCTCGATGCCAAGGAGACTGATCGACCGGTGCCAGCCGGATAGCATCCGTGAGTTCCGGGCGTCCGCCGGGCAGCGCTATTATGACGGTTTGGCCCTTGCGGGCGCCGGGAACCGGACTGCCGCCGTCTATCTCTGGGGATACGCTGCAGAGATGACCCTCAAGGCTGCCTATTTCGAGCTGTTTGGGCTCGCGGAGGATGATGAACTGACCGTTCCCGGACATATCCAACCTGCGATCAACCGCGGGCGAGCCGCCCCGCTGAACATCGCGTGGCCTCACCAGGGGGCTGGTCACAACGTCCGTGCCTGGGCGGAACTTCTTGTCGGAGTGCGGGCCCTGGATCCGGGCACTGCCTATGGCCCTGCCTTCGCGGTAGCTGTTCAGAGGTGCGGGCAACGCATCGGCCAACTCTGGAAAGAGACGCTCCGCTATCACAAGAACCGCGCCTACTTGTACGAAGTACGACAGGTCCGGGAAGCCACGGAATGGCTGCTCATCAATTCGGCCGACTTATGAGGGACAAACCATGCCGCGGAAGCGAAGGGGATTCGAGGATCCGCCACGCCACACGGTCGGCAAACTCGTGGCTCAGTTGGCTGAGGAACTGAAGTCCGACCGTCCGTCCGGACAGCCGTTCATCGAGGAGGAGGAGTTCCCGACGAAAAAACTCCGCGTGAACGTCCTCTGGGATGAGTGGGACCGCGTTCCACTCGAGGAGCGGACGGCCACCATCCTGCGCGCGTATGAGGAGGCGGAGGGCCGGGAATACCGCGACCGGATTGCCCTCGCCAGCGGCCTGACGGTGCCCGAGGCGCACGCAGCCGGCATGTTGCCGTACCAGGTGCTCGCTGCCGTCCGCAAAGACGACCCGGTGACGAGGGAGCAGTGCCACCGGGCGCTGGTCGAAGAAGGTGCCTCGATCCTGTTTGGTGAGGACAACCCGCAACTGCGTTTCTCGACGAACGAAGAAGCGGAGGCGGCACGGCAGCGGCTTGCGCAGCGGTTGCCGAACAGTGAGCCAGTTTGGGTCATCACGAAGGAAGTTGGCACGGTCGAAGACTGGCTGGAACGCTGATGGCAGCAGGTGGTCTGCGGCGCGGTGAACAAAGCAGGAGCAGGCGGTGGTCGCCGCGGTGCAGCAGGATGTGGGCAGCCCCGCACACGCGGCGTTCGTCCAGAAGTTGCAGCGGAAGGCCGCCCGCAAACGGCCGTGACTCCGCCCCCGCGCCGTTTCTTGCTACGCCCCTTGGGCGGCAGCTTGCGGCGCGGTACAGTTTCACTACCGCGAACACTCAACCGTAACCTCAACGGAGGATCTCTTATGCCCGATCTGAGCGACGGTGAATCGGTGGAGATGCAGGGCTCAGGCAGCCGGCCCTATGTGCTCAAGAATATCGGCGGCGTCTATTCCTGCAGCTGCCCGGCGTGGCGCAATCAGTCGCTGCCGATCGAGCGGCGCACGTGCAAGCATCTGCGCAAGCTGCGCGGCGACGCCGCCGAGGAGGCGCGCATCGGCAGCGCCCTGCCCGCCAAGCCGAAGGACGCCAGCGGCAAGGAAGGCCAGGCCCCGCCGCTGCTCCTCGCCGAAAACTGGGACTGCGTCACCGATCCCGCTGGTTGGTGGATCAGCGAAAAGCTCGACGGCGTGCGGGCGTTCTGGGACGGCAAGCAGTTCATCTCACGGCTGGGCAATCTCTTCCACGCACCCGACTGGTTCACCGCCGGCCTGCCAGATGTGCCGCTCGACGGCGAACTGTGGCTGGCTCGCAAGCAGTTTCAGCGCGCCGTCAGCATTGTCCGCCGGCAGGACAAGAGCGAGCACTGGAAAGAGATCAGCTATGTCGTCTTTGACGCCCCGAAACTGGAGAAGGGTTTCGAGGAGCGGCTGGCGTTCGTGCGCGAGTGCGTGGACCCGAGCCGCCTGCCATACGCCAGGCCGCATGACCACCAGCGTTGCGACGGCGTCGATCATCTGCGGCAAGAACTGGCCCGGCTGGAGGCGCTGGGCGGCGAGGGACTGATGCTGCGCCGCGCCGGCTCGCGCTACGAGAGCGGCCGTTCCTCGACGCTCCTGAAGGTCAAGACGTTCCACGATGCCGAGGCCCGCGTGATCGCTCACCAGGCGGGCGCCGGCAAGCACAAGGGCCGGCTGGGGGCGCTGCTGGTCGAACTGGCGAACGGCACGAAGTTCGCCGTGGGCACCGGCTTCTCCGACGCCGAGCGCTCGCATCCGCCGCCGGTCGGCAGCTTCATCACCTTTCGCTATCAGGAATTGTCTGATGGGGGCGTGCCGCGGTTCCCGTCGTACGTCGGCGTGCGCGCCGAAGGGCAACCGGCTGCGAAGATGCCCCCGCCGGCGAAGCTGGTGACGCCAGCGCCGGCGGGGATGCGGCGATTCGAGTTTGCCGAGGGCAATTCTCATAAATTCTGGGAGGTGGCGATTCAGGGTGTGGAGGTGACGGTGCGCTACGGGAAGGTCGGCAGCCAGGGACAACACAACGCCAAGTCGTTTGCCGATGAGGCCGCGGCCCGCAAGCACGCCGACAAGTTGATCGAGGAAAAGAGGGGCAAAGGCTATACGGAAGTCGGCTGACGAAGAGGAGGGCAAGGTTTGCTGGCGTCGTGTCGGGAAACTCCATCGAATCAAGCAAGAGGAACTGAATCTACTCAGGTGCCGTCTTTGCAACTGCTGGCCGGGCTGAAGAGCTAACCAAAGGCGAGCGGCGCGGCGTGAGCCCGCCGGTGAAGGCTTCACCGGCGGGCTCAGGCCGCGCCGCTCGCCTTTTGACCGGCGGGCTCACGCCGCGCCGCTCGCCAACCAAGTTCCAGACGCTTACGAGATGCTTCTGCCGCTCAAGTAGAACGATTGTCTCCCAGGTCGTAGAGATTGTCTGACTCGTCAGCAAAGCGGCCCCGCGACTCAACCCACGAAGCGGCGCAGGAACTTCACGCCCGCCTCGACGTCCGCGACGCGGTTGTCGCCGCCCTCGCGCTCGACGACCAGCCAGCCGTTGTAATCGATCTCCTCCAGCACGCTGACGAACAGCATCCAGTCGATATCGCCGTGCCCCAGGGGCACCTCCTGCGCCGTGCGATTGGCCGTCGCCTGCCGGGCGTCCTTGGCGTGCGCATGCACGACTTTGCCACGCAAGGCACGGCTGCCCTCATAGGGATCGAAGCCGTTCATCACCAGGTTCGCCGAGTCGAGGTTGACGCCGAGACTGCCCGTGTCGAAGCGGGCGAGGAAAGCGGCGAGCGCCGCGCCGGACTCCAGCCCCGTCTCCAACGCCAGCGTGCTGCCGACGCGGTCGCCGTGACCGCCGAGCGCCTGCAGCGCCTCCGACAGCAACCTCATTCTGGGATCGTCGTCCTTGTCGGGGACGTGGCCCGCCTGCACGATCGCGATGCGCGGCCCCAGATCGAAACTGAGGGAAAGTACCTTCTTGACGTGGTCGATCCGTGCCTCCTGCTGCTCGGCATCGTCGAGGCCGCGCCGCAGCGGACAGCCGACCGCCGTCAACTCCAGGTTGTGCGCACGGAGGAGGTGGCGGAACTCGCGCCGGCCGGTCTGCGAGAGTCTGTCCGGGGCGAGGTCGCCGGCCGCGTCGACCTGCACCCCGGAAACACTCAGGCGCTCCGCCTCCTGCAAGGCCCGCCGCAGCGGGAGGCCCAGCGATTCCAGGCGAATACCGATCTTCAATCTACTCATGCAGCCTCCTTGTCGTTCAGAGGACTGCTATCAGTATATCAGGCTTGAGTGGCTTGAGTCCCAGCGCCACCCCCGTGTACCGCGCGGCGGTTTCTTGTCTGAGAACGTGCATCGGTGTCTCTCCGAACTACGGCGGTGCGGCTCTGCGCTCCGACGTTTTCGGTGATCGAGTTCGTCGTGGAGGATGCCAAGCCCAGCAACCTTCGCGCTCGGGCGAACTGGCCGAGGCGCTGTTCAGGGGCGTCCTCCTCGTCGAGCGGTAACATGTCACGCGCCTTTCAGGGCCGCGATTGGGTCTCCCCCGCGTTCACGGCGCTGGCATTCCGCCCAGCTTCTGCAATCGCTGCCAGCGCTCGCGCAAGCCCGTCGCGTCCAGTTTCAGGACCGCGCCGCTCTCGTCCAGCGCCTGGCCGGTGTTCACCTCGACCCACAGCCGGATCCGCTCCGGGTCCCCGCGCAGCGGCGCCGGTACGCGCCGCAGCCACACTTCCTTCTCGCCGGCCTCCAGGAACGTCTTGCCGTCGGGGCTGAAGGCAGCGGCCGACGGGCCTCGCAGGGGCGGGCCGAGTTGCCGCAGCGTCACCGCCTCCCACAAACGGACTTCCGTGAACCTGCCTTTCAGTTCGGTGGGGGCCGGGCCGAACCCCGAGTTCACGGTCAGGATGACCCGGGCATCGGGGCTGAAGGTGGCGTCCTGGAAAAAGTGGTCCTGCGGCACCGTCAGGGGCTCGCCGCGGGGCTTGCCTGTGACCGCGTCCCAGACGCGCGCCTCGTCGCTATTGGCGGTCAGGATCGTCTTGCCGTCCGCGCTGACGACGGTCAGGAGGCCGCCGATGCGATCTTTGAAGGTGATCGGGATGGCGGGGCCGAGCGCCTTGCCCGTGGCCGCTTCCCACGCCCGCACCGTCGACCTGAGACTGTGGAAGACCACCACGACCTTGCTGTCTGCGCTGAAGACGCCCCTCCCAGCGCTGCCGTCCACCGGCAGCGCCAGAGGGTCGCCGACGGCCAGGCCCGTCTCCATGTCCCACAGGCGGGCCTGGCACCGCTTCCACACCTGTCCCTCCAGATGGGCTGTGGTCAGGAAGAGCCGGCGGCCGTCCGGGCTCAGGGCGGAATCGAGGTACTCCCCTGGGGTGTCGCGCACCAGCGGCCGGCTTACCAGCTTCCCGGTGGCCACGTCCCAGCGGCACACCCTGACTGCTTGTCTGGACCTGGGGTAGTCAGCGGGATTGGTACGGCTCAGTACCGTGCGCCCGTCTGGCGCAAACACGAACTCGTGTACCCCTCTTTCTAACTCCTCGACCTTGTGCTGAACCCCAACGCGGGGAAGCGGCTCGCCGGTGACCGCGTCCCAGAAGGACAGGCACGTCTGGTCTTCGCAGTGCGCAGCCAGGACCTTGCCGTTGGGGGAGAAGGCGAGCGCCTCACTCACCCGCTGGGCCAGTGCCTTCCCGCGCCCGAGCTGCCGCCCGGTGCTGGTTTCCCACAACGAGAGGCGGCGAAGCACCCGGCCGTCGGTGCCGGAGTACCAGTGGGTGAGGGCGACCCTTGTGCCGTCCGGGCTGAAGCGCGCGAGAGTAGCTGGGCGGTCGTAGCGGAGTGGCCGCGGCAGCGCCAGCTGCGAGCCGACCTCCCAGAGCCGGACTGCCCCGCGGCTCGCCGTGAACAGCCGCGTGCCGTCCGGGCTGAAGGCGACGGCGGTGACGCGGTTACTGCTGTAGGCCACGGCGTCGTGGAAGTTATCGTGCCGCAACGGGACGCCGAGCGGCTGCCCGGTCCGCGCGTCCCACGGCCGGGCCGTCGCGTCGGGGCCCCCGGTCACGAGAAGCCGGCCATCCGGGCTGAAGGCTGCGGCGTTGATTCCCCGAGGACGGTGCTGCGGCTGCCCCACCAGGGACCGGTCGTGGAACAGGGCGCTGAAGTCGTGCCCGCTCGAAGTTTCGGCTGCCAGCAGCGCGCCCCGGCCGTCGGGGCTAAAGGCGATCACCCGGACCGGGGTGCCGACATAACGGAACACCGGCAACCAGGTCGGTGGGCCGGCCGGCTCGCCTGTCGCCGCGTCCCACCACTGGACGTTGCCGCCCAGGAGCCGGTCGTCGTGTAGTCGGGCGGGGCTGCCCGGGGCGATCTCGCCCCAGCCCCAGGTCAGGACGGTTCGCCCGTCCGGGGTGATGGCCGCGCCGCTGTTGGGGCGATCCGGGTGGCGCTTCTGGGCAGGCCCGTCTTCCCCTTCGAGGGCTGCCTTCCAGATCGCCGCGCTGTGCTCCAGCGGCGCGAGGGGCTTGCCTCCGGCGATGTCGAAACGCAGGACGCGCGACTCGGAGAGCATGGCCTGCGACTCGACTTGCACCAGGAGGAGCTTGCCGTCGGGGCTGAACGCCACCTGTCCGGGCGGGATCTTGAGTGGGATCGGCTCGCCGCGTGGCAGCCCCGACGCCGTCTCCCACAGCCGCACCTCGCCGCCCGCAGCGCGCTCGGCCGGGCCCGTGCCGGCCGCAACGGCGGCGGTCTTGCCGTCGGGGGTGAAGGCGATGGCCCGGACCGGGTAGGCGTGCGGCCAGGGCCCGCCGACCTGACCGCCCCGGGCCACGCCCCACAGCCGCGCCACCTTGTCGTCGCCGCCCGTCAGGATGAACCTGCCGTCCGGGCTGAAGGTCATGGCGGTGACCTCGCCCTCGTGCGGCGTCAGGGGCCGGCCGCGGCGCTGTCCCGTCGTCACGTCCCACAGCTGACAGACCCGCCTCTTCCAGCCCTCCGCGCCGCGCGCGGTCAACAGCGTCTTGCCGTCGGGGCTGAAGACGGCCGCGCGGATAAAGTCGGAGTCGAGAACCCTGTGCTCGTGCGGCAGTTCGGCGACCAGCGGGTGCAGCTGGCCCGACCAGCCCCCTAGCAGTAATCGCAGCTGCCGTTGTAACTCCTCGGCGTCCTCGGGCGCGGCCTCCAGGCCGCGCGCCAGCCACAGCAGGCCGCGGACGTACTCACCCTGTTCGCAGCGGGTGGCTCCGCGCTGCAGGGCCAGGCTGGCGGTGAGCACGCGGGCGTGCCGCTCGGCCTGCCTGGTCTTCCCCTCCGCTGCGCGCCGGGCCTCCCCTTCGGCGGCCGCCCGGTCCTCAGCCGCCTGCCGAGCCTGGGCCGTCTGGCTCCATCCCCACGCGGCCAATCCCAGTACGGCTCCCGCCGAAAGCAGCGCGAGGGCACACAGGGCCGCCACCGCGGGTCGGCGCCTGGCCCACTTCACCGTTCGTTCCCAGGTGCCGGCGCGGTGCGCCTGGATCGGCTCGCCTTTCTGCCAGCGCTCCAGATCCTCCGCGAGCGCCTCCGCCGAGCCGTAGCGGCGTTGCGGTTCCTTCGCCAGGCACTTCAGACAGATGGTTTCCAGGTCGCGGTCAAGGCTACGGCGCAGGCTGCGGGGCCGGACCGGTTCTTGCTGGCGCACCTGTGCCAGCGTGTCCAGCACTGTCTCCCCGCGGAACGGCGGCTGGCCCGTGAGCAGCTCGTACAGGATCGCGCCCAGGCCCCAGACGTCGACGGCCGTCGTCAAACGCGCCTGGCCCGCTGTCTGCTCGGGAGCCATGTACAGCGGCGTCCCCGCGATGGTCCCCGACTCCGCCGATGCGCCCTCGCCCTCGATGCGCTTCGCCAGGCCGAAGTCTGTCACGAACGGCTCGCCCGCACGGTTCAACAGAATGTTCGACGGTTTGAGATCGCGATGCAGGATGCCGCGCTGGTGGGCGTGATGCACCGCCCGAGCCACGCACGCCAGCAGCGCCACTTCCGCAGCCGGAGTCGTCGGCGAGCCTTCCTGCTCCCGACGGGCCAGGCGCCGGGCCAGCGTCTCGCCCTCGATGAGCTGCATGCAGAGGTACGGCTGGCCGTCGCACTCCCCGACCTCGTGGACAGGGACAATGTGCGGGTGTTCCAGGCTAGCGGCCATCTCGGCCTCAGCGCGCAGGAACCTGCGGAGGTCGTCGGGGGTGCGGCCTCCGGGCCGCACCATCTTCAGAGCCACCAGTCGATTGAGGCTCCGCTGCCGCGCCTTGTAGACGACCCCCATCCCGCTGCGGCCAATCTCCTCCAGCACCTCGTAGTCCCCGAAGGACGGCGGCGCAGGCAGCGCGGGCCTGGTCGAGCCCTCCTCGGAGGTCGCGAACGGCACCGTCGCGGCGCCCAGCGCGGTCCGCAGGGGCGCCGCCAGACGGTCCACCTCCGCGTGCGCGGCGAAGAAGTCGGCCAGCTCCCCCGCCACCTCGGGGTAGCGCGCCAGCCAGGCTTCAGCGGCCACCGTCTGCCCGGCCTCGACGGCTTTGACATACTCGGTCACTGCCGCCGCCAGGCAGTCGTCCCGGTCCAGGGTGATCTCAGGTGTCGTATTCATGGTCGTTCTGGGAAGGTTCGCGGAGTAGTTGTCGCAGGCGCCGCAGCCCGCGGGCCAGGAGGCCACCGACGGCGGTCTCGCTCTTGCCGAGCGCAGCGCTGATCTCGGCGACCGACAGGCTCTGCAGGTGCTTCATCTCCACCGCAGCACGCTGCTCGTCGGGCAAGCACGCCAGCGCCGTCGCCAGACGCAGCAAGTCCTCTTCGCGGGCGGCGCGATGGCTGGGCGAAGACTGGTCGGCCGCCAGCCAGGCCTCCAGGCGCGCCGAGGACTCGTGCAACTCCGCCTCCAGCGAGCGCTCGCGGGCCAGGTCGCGCGCCTCCGTGGCGAAGCGACGGGCCGCGTCGGCGAGGTTGTTCGCCAGAGCGCGGCGCAGGTACGCGGCTCGCTCGGCCTCGCCGCGACCGGCAAGCCGGTCGCGCGCCTGGTGAGCCTCCAAGAGCGTCTGCTGGACCACATCGGAGGGGTCGAGTTTGCCGCGCAGCTGGGGCGGTAGTTGCAGGCGTGCCAGCAGGTGTAGGTACTCCCGGTAGCGCCCCCAGGCCAGGCTGTCAGCCGGCGTGTCGTCAGACATGAGAGCCACCTGAAGAGAGAAGCGTTGCGGACGAGAAAATCGGGCGCCGGAAGCGCGTGTTTCTTTTCTGACTGCGGTGTCCTGTCTCCGTCAGTTGGTTGTACCACGGGCCGGAGCGTTCCGCCAGCGGTCACGCAGCCGCCCACGCAATCTCCTGACAGGACGGAACATTGCTTCTGCAAGCGGGTCGGTCTGCGCTGCCACTCGGAGAGTGGGGGTCGGGCCCTGAGCCGAAAAACCGCTCGGTGCCTGTTACACTCCGCACAGCGAGCGCAATGGCTCTGTTGCAGAGGTTGCTCAACGGGAGCAGCCACCAGACCGGGCAGGGGGCAACTACCCCTGCTCAACCGTGTAATGCTGCAACAGTGCAAAGGAGTTCGCCGTGCGTCACCTGCTCTCGAAATTCGTCGCGACCGTTGGAAACCTGCGGTCGCCCCGCCGGCGCCCGCCGGCCCGCTCGACCCGCCTGCGCGTGGAGGCTCTGGAGGATCGGCTGGTCGCCACCGTCAACAGCATGACGGAACTGGCCCAGCTCTTCACCCCCCCACCGAACGAGACGGTCCTGGCCCCGAACTTCGACGGTGTTGCTCTCCCCTACGATGGCCCCAACAGCCTCACGTCCTTCACCAGTGCCGGGGGGACCGAGCAGGACATCCAGGAAATCCTCTACCGCACGTCCGAGATGTTCGCCCCGTTCAACGTGGCGGTCACCCGGGTCTTCGGCCAGGGGGACGCCCTCGTCTCCAGTGTCCCGGACCGATCGGGCACCTCGTCGGTCGCTTCCCTGGATGCCGCCTTTGTCCGGGACCAGGGGAGTGCGGACTGGTCAGGGGCCGGCCAGGACGACATCTGGTCCTGGGGCGAGCGCCAGACCAGCTCTGCGACCGGGAGCACCCGCGCCATCCCGGTGGAGCAACTCATCCCCACGGACCAGTTCAGCCCACAGTTCGGCGTGGAGTGGCAAGCAAACTACTGGTCCTGGGGCGAGAACCAGGCCCGCAGATAGCCTCGGGCGCGTACCCCGGCGAGCAAGTACGTTCGCCGGGGTGTTCCCGGAGCACGCCCTCCAGAGGGAGGTGAAATCCCCACGCAGCGACGAGCACCCGCCAATTCCGTACAATCTATGGGCCAGGCTCCTGGAGGGATGTCCATGAGCGATCCGGTCCCCATCCCCGATCTGCTCCAGCGGTTCCAGGCCGGCGACCAGCAAGCCGCCGAACAACTCTTCGCCCGTTACGCTCAGCGCCTGACCCGACTTGCCGAGCAGCACCTCAGCCGCAAACTCGCTGGCCGCGTGGACGGCGAGGACGTGGTTCAGTCCGTCTTCCGCACCTTCTTCCGCCGCAGCGCCGGGGGCGAGTTCCAGATTGACAGCTCGGCGCAGGTCTGGCGGCTGCTGGTGAAGATCACCCTGCTGAAGGTCCGGGCCAAGGGTCGCTATCACACGGCCGACAAGCGCGACGCCGGGGCAGAGCAGCCGACCGGCGCCGCCGACTGGCTGCCCCAGGCCGTCGCCCGCGACCCCGGCCCCGACGAGGCCGCCATGCTGGTCGATCAAATCGAGGCCCTCCTCCGCGGTCTGCCGGAACTCCACGCCCAGGTGCTGGAGCGCCGCCTTCAGGGCCACCACGTCACCGACATCGCCGCCCAGCTAGACGTCTCGCGGCAAACGGTGCATCGCGTGCTCAATCTGTTGCAGCAGCGGCTCAACGACGCCTCTGCGGAGCCGGCCGAGTGAAGTAAATTGGCCAGTCCGTGCGACACTTCCGGGGGGAAATGCAATCCAGGTAGTGAGCAGCCGACCGCGGCCGCGTTTCGATCTCCTCGCTGACCGGAGGGCAGTCATGGCAGCCAGCAACGCGCTTCTCCAGGGCCTCTCCCACGAACAACGGCGTTTCGTCGAAGGGTGGTTGGTGGAGTTCGAGCAGACGTGGGACGAGGGGCGATTGCTGGCCCGGACGCACGAGCTGCCGGCCGACCCCACCTTGCGGCGGCCGCTCCTGATCGAAATGGCCAAGATCGATCTGG
>Ga0137375_10008558_pt1 | contig 12144 bp, 14 predicted proteins | sample SagtaG_24_FD_104936 | JGI IMG/M metagenome (GOLD analysis project Ga0137375, IMG submission 104936) | Vadose zone soil microbial communities from Sagehorn Ranch, Mendocino, California, USA - Sage1_R_113_16 metaG | ecosystem: Environmental > Terrestrial > Soil > Vadose zone | place: USA... | reverse complement strand
TACGCGCGCACCCGCGCAAGCAACTCCTCCTGGCGTGCCGCGCCCTCGGCGCCTGTCTCGGCGAAACCGGAAGAGATGACACAGAGGGCGCGAACGCCCGCCTCGAGCGCCGCTTCCGCGGCAGCCAGCACCAGCGCTCCCGGGACACAGATCACCGCCAGGTCGACGACCTCCGGCAGCTCGGCGATCGAGGTCGCAGCGCGGACGCCCGCGACCGGCTCGCCGGTGCGGTTGACGGGGTAGACGGCGCCGGCGAAGTCGGCGGCGAGGATGTTCCGGAAGAGCTCACCACCGATCGAGCCGCGCCGACGTGACGCACCGACCACCGCCACAGAGTCGGGCGTGAAGAACAGGCGCAGCGAGGCTGCGACCGCGACGTGGTCGCGATCCTCGACGTGGGCGCGAAAAGTCTCTGTCGCGGCGATCGGGAACTCGACTTCGACCTCGCCACCCTCGAGCGAGCGGGTGATTTCGAAGCCAGCGTCGCGGAAGACGCCGAGCATGGCTGCGTTCTCGGCCAGCACCTCAGCCACGAAGCGGTCGGCGCCAGCCGCAGCCGCTCGTTCGGCGAGTCGCTCCAGCAACCGCGTGCCGACACCGCGACCCTGAAACTCGTCGGCGACCGCGAATGCGACCTCGGCCGAGCCGGGGTCACGTAGCCGCGCGTAGCTCGCGAGCGCCACGATCCTTTCCTCATGCCGGCCAACGAGAGCGCCGGTCGTCGCCCAATCGGGATCGACGAAGGTCGTGACCAGAGCGCGATCGATGTTGCGGGCGCCGTGAAAGCGCAGATAACGGCTGCGCGGCGAGAGTCGGGCGAAGAACTCGACCAGCGCGTCGGTGTCGGCGGCCGTCGGCGGCTGTAGCCGCAGCGTGGAGCCGTCGCGCAGGATGACGTCGATCGCAGGGGCCGCCAGAGCAGAACCGGTTGGCGTCACGGGCTCCATTCTGCCGGCCGGGCCGACGAGTGACGCGTCACGCGCAGGGCGAAGGAGGCCTCTTCTGAGGTCGCGCCGAAGCGTCGCAGCCGCGGCCGGGCAGGCAGCAGGTCACCAGCCACGAAGCCGGCCGCCGCGAGTGTCGCAGCGGTCGGCCTCGGCGGCTCGATGAGCCTTGTCAATGCGACATCGTCCCGCTGACGCTGCCGACGCGAAGGAGGCCGACTTGGCCTTGGTCGACGGCGGCGAAGGCATGCGACACGAACGGGTACAGACCGGGCTTGTCGATCTTCACGTCGAAGACTCCGCCGCCGCCGGCCGGAACCGTCACCGTCTGCACGTTGTGAAGCGTGCTCGTGTTCGATGTCAGGTCGGCGAACGGGTACGCGTTGTTGAAGACGGTGCCAACGATATGGAAGTCCGTGTCGATCGACGGGCCGGCGTCCACCACCCAGAAGCGCACGAGCTCGCCGGGCTTCGCGTCGAGCGGATGCTTGGCGTACTGCCCCGCATAGCCGTTGAAGGTCATCCAGTCGGGCATGCGGGCATGCGCCTTCTCCATGTTGAACTGCGCCGGTGCCCCGAGGCCGTCTGAGCTCAGGTACCACTCGCTGGCCACCAGGACGTAGTTCTTGTCCGCCTGCGGCAGCACGCCCGGCTTCGGTTCGACAACGATCGCGCCGTACATGCCGTTGGCGATGTGCATCAAGACCGGTTTGGTTCCGCAGTGGTACATGAACACGCCGGGGTCGTTGGCGCGGAACGTGTAGCTGACCGATTTCCCCGGCATCACGTCTCCGAACGCCTTGTCAGGAGCTATACGGGCGGCGTGGAAGTCGACCGAGTGCGGAATCGCGCCCCTGTTCGTTAACGTGATCTTCACCAGCTGCCCCTGCCGGACGTGAATCACAGGACCGGGCACGCCCCCGGCCCAGGCCCAGGCCGAGTACTTGACGCCCGGGGCGACTTGGACGGTGCGGTCGGTGAGCGTCAGGTTGACGGCGGCCACCGGACCGGCAGGCGCCTCCGGGAGTGCCGCCGGGAACGGCTTGTGTGCCGCCGCCAGCGCGTCCGCGTTGGCCGGGGCGGCCGCGGCATAGCTCTTCAAGGCGCCGAGGTCCGAGGTGGCGCCGGGCGCCGTCCTGCCGACCTTGGCCGCGGCCCGGTTAGCAGCGTTCCTGGCGTTGTGGGCGTCGACCCACATCATCAGTGCGAAGAAGCCGAGGATCGCGACGAGGATTCCGAGCAGCAGCGACACGACCGCCCAAAGGGCGCTCGACTCGGACTCTCTAGATGGGATCGTGCCGCTCGCGCTTCCCGCGGCGCGGCGTGGCGCGTGAACCGCACCGTTCGAGCGCGGTCGCGGTGGTGTAACAGGGGGCGCTGAACTCATCGTTGTCTCCTCTCGAGTGTCTGCCCCGACGGTAGGAGACAAGACGTCGGCAAACGTCCTGCCGAGACCGCAGACTTGATACGGGCATCCCCGCAGACCGGACTGCGGGTTTCCCGCAATCGGGACAGGCCGCCTCAGGCGGCGGCGAGCCGCGCCTGCAATCGCTCGCCGAGTTCGCGCAGCGCGCCCGGCCGGTCGAGGCTTCCAAGGCGTACGGGTGCACCGTCCCAGCGCCAGACGTGCAGGCGTCCGCGTTCATAGCGAACGGAGGCGATCTCGTCGAAGCCGATCCGCCGCCGTGTCCGGCGGCCGTCGCTCGTGCCGCCTGCGAGTTCCGCGCTGGAGGCGCCGAGCGAGATGCAGCCGGCGAACCGGGCACCGTCCAGCTCGTTCCAGTAGACCGCGTACGTCTGCATGCGCCCAGCCTGCGCCCAGGGCACGCCTCTTCGCATCCGCACTCCTGCGCAGCTTTGCTGCGGGAATGCCGCAACAAGATCAGCGCCGCCGCTGATGGCGGCACCGCGCTTCCCCTCCATGCTCAGCTAAGCCGAAGCAAAGGAGGGACGGACGATGAAGAGGAAGAAGCGCATCCACACCAGCGCCTTGGCGCTTGCCCTCGCCGGTCTGTTCGCCGGCTCTGCGTTCGCCAGCTCGCCCCAGGCGACGCTGACGATTCGCCACCAGATGCGCGGTTGCCACGCGTGGTCGTTCAACGGCGGCGCGTACAAGGCCTCGCTGAAGATCACCGTCGTGCGCGGAACGACGCTGAGGGTGATCGACAACGACGTGATGCCGCACAAGCTGGTCCAGCTCGCCGGCCCGAGGGCGAGGCTGTTCCCGCCGGCGATGAATCACATGTCGGCGCAGGCCAAGGTCATGTTCGCCAAGAAGGGCACGTACAGGTTCACGACCAAGGCAGGCGAGGACTACCCGATGATGGGTGAGATGGAGACGATCGGCAAGGACTACGTCCTGCGTCTGACCGTGGTCGTCTCCTAGTAGGGTCGCGCGATGCACGCATTCCGCATCGCGGACGTCAAGGATCGTCTCGTAGCCGCCGGCGGCGGCTACGAGATCGTCCACGAGTCACCGGGCCTCGAGCTCGGCGTCTACGCGCTCGTCGCGCCCGACCCCGACCGGCAACAGCCGCACGACGACGACGAGGTCTACGTCGTCCTCGACGGAAGCGGCGTGCTCAAGGTCGAGAGCGAGTCGGTTCCGATGGGGGAAGGCACCGCCGTCTCCGTCGAAGCCGGCGCCGAGCACCGCTTCAGCGCTTATGAACAGCTGAGCGTGCTGGTCATCTTCAACCGTCGAGCTGCGGGAAACCCGTAGCCGATTCCGCGTTCAGCCGGATGTGATGAGGCGAGCCGGCCGCCACCATCGGTGAAACCTGCAAAGGAGGGATCCGATGGACCGGCTGATGATCGTTGCCCGCTTGCAGCCTGGTAAGCACGAAGAGGCCGAGGCGCTGCTGCGCCAGGGACCGCCGTTCGACCCTGAGGAGCTCGGCCTGCACCGGCACGCCGCCTATCTGACCGCGAACGAGGTCGTGTTCGTGTTCGAGGGTTCCGAGGTCGAGTGGATCGTCAACGACCTCATCGACGATCCCGTGCTCTCGACGGCGTTCGGCCGGTGGCGTGCGATCCTCGACGAGCCGCCCCGGCTCGCGCACGAGTGTTACCGCTGGGCGCGCGACGAGGCGAAGACGGGCGTCGGGCTCGGGCTCTAGCCGTCCTGTTCGAGTAGACCCTGCGAGAGCGCGTAGCGAACGAGTTCCGCGCGGGTCGACAAGCGCAGCTTCTGCATGATGTGCGCCCGGTGCGTTTCGGCCGTGCGCACCGAGATGTAGAGCATCTGGGCGATCTCCTGGTTCGTGTGCCCGAGCGCCAGCAGACGCAGCACCTCGCGCTCGCGCTCCGACAATGGATCCGCCTCCGCTGCCGCACGCGCCTCAGCCTCTGCCGCAACCATCCGCGCGCCGAGCGCGGGATGCACGTAGCGTCCGCCATTTGCGATCTCGCGCACGGCGGCGACGACTTCCTCGTCGGCGGCCTCCTTGAGCACGTAGCCGCTCGCACCGGCGGCGAACGCCTCTCGAACGTAGCTCGGATCGTCCTGCATCGATAACACGAGCACCTTCGTCTCGGGCGACTCCTTCAGCAGGCTCGGCAGTACGTCGATGCCGCTCTCGCCGGGCATGACGACGTCCAGCAGGATCACATCGGGCCTGAGGGCGCGCGTGCGGAAGATCGCGTCCTTTGCGTTGCCCGCCTCACCCACCACCTCGATGTCCTCCTCGCGGTCGAGCAGCAGCTTGATTCCCGAGCGGACGACCGCGTGGTCGTCGACGACCACGGCACGGATCACGAGAGTGGCACCTCGACCGCGAGCGTCGTCCCCGAGCCTGGCCACGATTCCACCTTCAGCCGGCCTTCGAGCAGCTCGACCCGCTCCCGGATCCCGAGCAGGCCCAGCCCGTCCTCCTGTACCGCTTCGGGGTCGAATCCCTCACCGTCGTCGTCGATCACGGCCATCGCCGTTCCCTCGCGTCGCATCAAAAGGATGCTGACCCGGCGGGCGCGCGCGTGCTTGACGACGTTCGTCAGCGCCTCCTGCACGATCCGATAGAGCGTGGTCTCGACTTCGGGGGGCAGCCGCTCCTCTCCGAGCGTGGTCTCGAGCTCGACGCCGATCGTCGTCGCCTCCGAAAACGTCTGGACGAGACGCTCCAGTGCGGCGACGAGTCCGAAGTCGTCGAGCGCCTTTGGGCGCAGCTCGACGGCGAGGCGGCGAACGTCGCGGAGTGTTGCGACGACGAGCTCGCGTAGTCCTTCGGCGGCGCTATGCATCTCGTCCGCGTCGCCTGCTTCCTCGACCGCCTTGAGCCCGAGCAGAATCGACGTCAACGCCTGTCCGGTCTCGTCGTGCAGCTCCCGCGCGAGCCGCTGCCGCTCCAGCTCCTGACCGGCAACAACGCGACGAAGCGAGTCCCGTGCGACGCGGCGCGACAGATCGACCGCGATCGCCGCACGCGCGGCGAACTGCTCAGCGAGCCGCAGATCTGCATCGCCAAAGCGCGGATCGGGACCAAGCTTGTCGTGCGCAATGACCACGCCGATCGCCTCGTCACGCGCGAGGAGCGGCACGAACAGCCCAGTCGTCGCGGCGAAAAGCCGCGCCGACTCCTGGTGGATCTCCGGGTCCTCGAGCATCGAATCGATCCGCTCGCTGCGCCGGCGCTCGAGCACGCGGCCCGCCTTGGAGTCCGCGCGCAGGAGGCGAACGCCCACGACCGCGTCGGAGTCCACACCGGCGGCCGCCTCCACACGGAGCTCGTGACCCGTCGGCAGGGCAATCGCAACCACGCGCGCATCGATGAGTTCGCGCAGCCGGTCGGCGACAAGCCGGAGCAGGCGTGTCAGATCGAGTTCGCCCACGAGCGCATTGCCGATCTCGTTCAGCGACTCAAGCTGACGCGACCACGAAGTCGCCGACTCGTACAGGCGCGCGTTCTCGACCGCCACCGCAGCCTGCGCGGCGAGCAGCGTGACGAGCTCCTCGTCCTCCTCGCTGAAGTCGTCGCCGGATTTCTTCTCGGTCAGATAGAGGTTGCCGTAAGCCACGCCACGCAACAGGATCGGAACGCCGAGGAAGCTGTGCATCTCGGGATGGTTCGGCGGGAAGCCGACCGAGCGCGGATCGTCTTGCAGGTCGTGCAGCCGCAGCACCCGCGCCTCCCGGATCAGCACGCCGAGAATCCCACGGCCGTGCGGGGGATCCCCGATCGCGGCGCGCGTTGCTTCGTCCACGCCGGTCGTGATGAACCGCTCCAGCGCAGTGCCGCTGCGGTCGATCACACCGAGCGCCGCGTAGCGGGCACCCGTCAGCGTCGCGGCCGCCCGAACGATGCGTTCGAGCACCGCGTCGAGCGAGAGCTCGGAGCTGATCGCGATCCCGGTCTCCAGCAGCGTGCGGAGCCGGTCTGACTCACGGGCGGTCGCCATCTCGCCGCTATCGTAAGCTCGCCCCGTCGCGGTGTTCGACTACGCCGCTCGATACGGCGCTCTCCCCCTAGATGTGGGCCCAGGCGCGCTGCTCGCTGGAGTCGAGCTCGACCTCGACCGGAATCGCATCGACGTTTGGCGCCGGCATCTTCTCCGACAGACCGAGCTTCGACGCCAGGAACGGCGCCAGGTAGCGGCCGACGATCTTTGCCGGCGGCCACCAAAGCGCCTCGGTGTCGATCGATGACTGCGCCGTACCGGGCTCGGCGCGCAGGAACCGCGCCGCCATCCCGGTCATGAGCAGCCCGCGCAGCACCGGCCTGAACGGCGTCGGCTCCAGCGTCGAACCGGCGCGCCTCGCGATGTCCGTCGCGACCACGTCCGCCTGCTGCGCAGCGATCCCGCCCTGCTTGAGCGGGAACTGGGTCGCGTCGCCGGCGGCGTAGACGTCTGGTTCGGAGCCGACGTGGCAGCACGAATCGATCGGCAGGAATCCGTCGCTGTCGCAAGGAAGTCCGGCAAGCCGTGGGCCCTGCAGCCGGGGAAGCGCGATCACCCGGTCGGCCTCGATCTCCCCGTCCGGGGCGACGCGGAGCACACCGGCCTCGAAGCGGACCGGCGTCGTTCGCAGGTGCGAGGTGATTCGGCGGACGGCAAGCAGCTGTCCGATCGCATCGCTCGCCTCGGATCCGAACAGCGCCAACGGACGCTCTTCGGGTGTGACGAGCACGATCTCGACGCCCGTCGTGCCTCGGTCGGCCAGGAAAGAGCTCGTCAGCAGCGCGAGCTCGTACAACGGAAGCGGCCAGGCCACACCCGCCGGCAATGCAAAGGCGATGCGTCGAACGTCGCCGCTGAGCGTTTGCTCAAGTACGGCCGCGAGCGCGGAACCGCTCTCGGGGCCGGAGAAGGTGAGCGCGTTCGGTATCGCCTGCCGTGGCCGGGCGCCGAGCGCGACGAGCAGGGCGTCGTAGGCGCACTCGCCGCCTTCCTGGGTGTCGACGAAGCGCCGGTCGGGATCCACGGCGGCGACGCGACCGGGCCGCAAGCTCCCTCCGGCCGCCTCGACCAGCGGTGCGAGCGGGAACCTGCGCGTCTCGCCCACCCGGAACGGGTCGGTGACGGCGAGCGGCCGGTACACGAAGTCGGGCTCGGGTGCGATGAGCTCGATCGAGACGTGCTCCTGCGCGAGTGCGCGCAGCGCAAGCGTCGCCTCGAGCGCGGCCACGCCGCCGCCCGCGATCACGACCTGAAGTGAGCCGGTTTGGGCCTTCATCGCTCGTTTCCTCCGGCGTCTCGCGTGTGCGGCTGCGGAAGCTCGGCGACGACGTCTGCGACGTCGAGCGTCGAGACGATTCCCACGGGACGATCCCACCGGCGTCCGACGACGATCAGGTGGTGAGTGTCGTACTCCCGCATCAGCTGGGCGACGCGCGCAAGTGTCTCGTCCGGCCGCACGAAAATCTTCGGCGTCGACGCGATCTGCCGGGCCGAGAGACCGCCGAGCGAGCCTTCGCTGGCCGCCGCCACAAGATCGAGATCGGAAACAAGGCCCCAGTCCTGCGCGTTCTCTGCAGGCGCGACGACGATCGCGTGGATGCGGTGGCCTGCCATCAACCGAGCAACCGTGGAGACGGAGGCCTCGGGCGGGCAGGTGACGACCCCGCGATGCATTGTCTCGGAAACGCGGACGGAATCGAGTGACGCAGCGCGGTGCGTGTGCTGGGCGTAGGTCGTGGTCATCGACGACTCCTTTCGCTCGAATGGCCGCCATGATCGAGCCACCCTTCGGCGACCACATCCGTGAACGGGCGCTGATCGGTCGCGGAAAAACACGGATTCCGCTACCTGGGGCGAAGGCGCCAGCAGCTCATGCGGCCGCCCTCTCTGGTTCCGTAATCACCCGCAGCCCAAATCCGCGCGCGGCCCGATGCTCAGCACTGAGACGCTACGGACACTGGAAACGTGAGCCAGATCGAAACCCATCGAGGCGTCGGCGGGGCGTGTTTCGTCGAACGCCTCGGCATAGACATGGGTGGGCGCGATGGCGCGAAGCGCCTGCTCGAGGTGATCAGAAGGCTCGATCAGGCCCGTAAGCCGGCCGAGCCGGCGCGGACTGAGCGAACCCGCTCAGGGATTCGCCCATGACCCGGAAAGGAGATCGACGATGAGACCGATTCTGTTGGCAACCGACGGTTCTTCCACCGCCGCGGAAGCATCGAAGACGGCGATCGAGTTCGCGGCGGCGCTCGACGCCCCGCTCTTGATCGTCTCGATCTGGGACTTCGCAGTCCAGCCGGTCGGGATCGGCTTCGGACCGGTGATCCCCGACCTGGATCGCGTCGGGCACGAGCAAGCGCTGAGGGTCGTTGAAGAGGCCGCCGAGCCGGCTCGAGAGGCTGGCCTCGGCGTCGACACGATCATTCCCCGCGGCACTCCGGTCGAGCAGATCTGCGCGATCGCCGAGGAACACGATGCGCTTCTAATCGTGCTCGGCTCCCACGGTTGGGGACCGCTGCGCCGGACGCTGTTCGGCAGCGTTTCGACCGGCGTCCTTCACCACGCGCGACAGCCCGTCCTCGTCGTGCCCCCATCCGAGACCGTGCCGGCGACCGAGTCCGCTCAGCGCGAGAAAGCGATGGTGTGAGATGAGCACGCTGAAGGATTTCCGTTTCCAGGTGGACGCATCGCCGCTGCCGTGGCGGCGCCTCCGCCTCAACTCCGAGGGCAAGTCCCCGCTCGAAGTGGCGACACCCCCCGAGTTTCGGGACGGCCTACCCGGCATGTGGACGCCCGAAGATCTGCTCGTCGCAGCAGTGGCGTCCTGCTACGTCCAGACACTGCGGGCGATCGCAGCGCGCCGCGAGTTGCCGTTGTACGACGTCGAGGTCGAAGGCGTTGGCCACGTCACCCGCCGCGCCGACGGGCGACTCGGCTTCGTCGTCATCGAGTTGCGCGTCCAGCTGACCGCCGACAGGGAGGACGAGCGCGAAGCCGAGAAAGCCGCCCGCGATGCCCACCGTGCCTGCCTCGTGGCACGTGCGCTGGACATTCCGGTCGAGCTCGAGCTCGACGTCCGCACCCGAGCAGAGCCGCTGCCGGCCGTCGCTACACAAGGAAGCATGTCGTGAACGCCCGCGCGAACATCGTCATCGCCGGCGGCGGCTTCGCCGGCCTCGAGTCTGCCTTCCTGCTGCGGTCGAAGCTGCGCGACCGAGCTCGCATCACGCTCGTGAGCGACCGGCGCGACTTCCTGTTCAAGCCGAACACGATCTACATCCCCTTCGGCGGCAAGCTCGAGCCGCTCATGATCCCGCTCTCGCAGCCGACGGGAAAGCGAGACATCGAGCTCGTCAGTGGCAGCGTCGCCGGCGTCGATGCCGACGCGGGGCGCGTCGACGTCGACGGACGCAGCCTGGACTACGACTTCCTCGTCCTCGCCACCGGCGCCGGCATGGCGCCGGGGGAGATCCCCGGGCTCCAAGCGCACGCGGAGACGATCTGGACGCCGGCGGAAATGGCCTCGCTCGGCCGCAAGCTGGCCGACGCGATCAGCAGCGCGCGCGAGGGCAAGCGGCGAACGATCCTGTTCACCGTGCCGCCCGGCAACAAGTGCGCCGGCCCGCTCTACGAGATCGTCTTAATGACCGATACGTACCTGCGCCGGCAGAAGGTGCGCGACCGCTTCCAACTCGTCTGGGCGACCTACGAGCAGACATTCATCCAGGCGTTCGGCCCGAAGCTGCACGAGGTGGTAGTCCCCGGGTTCGCCCATCGCGGCATCCGTGGCCACACCAAGTGGGTGCTCGACCACGTGACCGAGCGCACGGCCCACTACACGAACGGCGAGGTGATTGAGTTCGACCTGCTCGTTGCCTTCCCGCCCTACGTCGCCGCTGTCCGCTACGACGGACTGCCACAAGACGAGCGCGGCTTCCTCAAGACCGACCTCGGCAGCCGTCGCGTTGCGGGGCAGGAGCGGATCTTCGCGCCCGGCGACGCCGGCGACTTCCCCGTCAAGCAGGCGTTCCTCGCCTTTCTCCAGGGCGACGCGACCGCCGAGGCGATCGCGGCCGAGGTCGAGGCCCGCGAACCGGCGCAGCCGTTCGACCCCGTCTCGATGTGCGTGATGGAGGAGTTCGACAAGGCGACCTTCGCCCAGGTGCCGCTCGAGCTCACCGGCGACCCGGCCCAGCCGGTCGTCGTCCGTCCTGACGCCGACGGCGCCTACAAGGTCGGCGTCTCGCCGCTCTGGCGGATCGGCAAGAAGATGCTCGGCATCTACCTCCCATTCCGCTTCAAGGCCGGCCAACCCTTCCACGCGGGCCCGCCCTGGCGCGCGATGGAACTCGGCCTCAAAGGCATGTCCGCCGCACTCGCACGCAGATAACCCGCCGACTTCGTCGAGCAACGCGAGCTGCACGCGCATGGCCCGCCCAGCCACACATTCATGGCCTCAGCGGCCTCCGTAGTAAGCCGCAACGAGAACGCGGGCCACCCTCAGAAGATCGGCGGACGGCTCCGGATGGCGCCGGGGGTGATCAGAGCTTCACTTGGCACAACCGGAACCACCAAAAGATTGGAGGCAAGAGATGAGCGTGCTGACAGCAAACCACGCAGCAGCAACAGCCGTCCGGTCGAAGAGCGGCAGCATTCGGAAACTCTTCGAGTGGGGCGGATTCGTCGCGGGCGCGGTGCTCATCGCGTTCGGCGTCGTCGCGATCGTGATGGGCTTCAGCGGCCGATCGACGGTGAGCGACAGCCTGGCGCAGGAGAAGATCGTTGGGTCTCCCGACATGACGCCCGCGCTGATCGCGAAGGAGGCGAAGGAGGCAGGTCTGACCGGCGTCGACCTTCCGAACACAGCCGTCGCCGGCAAGACGATCGACACCGGCCCCGAGGCACGCGCCTTCGCGAGCTACATGCGGATCCACGCCCTCGAGGCGACGGGCGGCTACACCTACGCCCAGATGGGACGGTTCCAGGCGAAGCCCGACACGCCGAAGACAGAACTGGCGGTGGGCGGCGGGACGGACAACCCGCAGTTCGCTCTCGTTGACGAGACGACGAAGCAGCCGATGGCCAACGGTGCTCGCAACATCTGGGTTACCGAAACCGCGCTCTCAACGGCTCTGAACACGTCCTACATGGCCGACAGGCTTGGACTGTTCGGGATCGTCGTGGGAGTCGCGCTGCTGCTGAGCGGAATCGGCTTTATCGTCCTGGCCTTCGCGGCCCTGCATCGCAAGAGAGTCGCCGCGCTGTCGAGCTAAACGCGGCGTAAAGAAGGGCCGGCGCCCGGTGGTTTCGACGAAGGCGCCGGCCCACCTCCCTGAGACCGCTCCCGCCAAACTAGCGGGAGCGGTCTCTGCGTTCGATAGCTCGCTACAGCCGTAGGCATTTCCTCCTCCTAGCGTTGGCCCTGGCGCCAGCAGCGACGGTCGGATGGAGCCTTTATGGAGCCCCATGGTAAGGAGGGGGTCGACGGTTCGAGGTCCGTCAGAGGGCTTTCAAAAGACCTGCATATCGCCGCCTTTTCGTTCAGCCAGCCTGCGCACGGTCGCGGCGCCGAAGCCGCCCGCGCCGCCGGTGACGATCGCCGAAGCGTTGGTGAGGTCCATGAAACTGCTTTATGCCGCAGTAGGCGGTCCGAACCAGGTGGTTAGCGCGTCATGGAGCCCCGGCTGGGTTAGGTCTCCCACCCAGGCGACATATCCGTCGGGCCGAATCAACACGGCGGTGGGAGCAGTGACCGCCCCGAGTGCCGGAAGCTCCCACGTACCAACGTATTTGGCGTCGATCGACT